>Ga0210401_10002090_pt1 | contig 22373 bp, 12 predicted proteins | sample IncBWH32MmetaG_FD_150866 | JGI IMG/M metagenome (GOLD analysis project Ga0210401, IMG submission 150866) | Forest soil microbial communities from Barre Woods Harvard Forest LTER site, Petersham, Massachusetts, United States - Inc-BW-H-32-M | ecosystem: Environmental > Terrestrial > Soil >... | reverse complement strand
GAACAGCACCGCCATCTCTGCGCTCAGGAACCCGATCCAGGCGGTAAAGACAGGGAATTCCCGCGTCCGTCTTTTCGAAATTAGAACAAACAACAGGGCAACGTTTGCGGCAAAGCTTGCTGCCCATAGCACGTTCTGTATGATGGAGAACTTCATGGTTTCGTGCGGCGCCTATTCTCTCTTATGCATAACCTAACCCCGCGAGAACCTCCCGAAAACGACTCATCCTAACGCCCGGAGGCGCTGTTCGGATGTGGCGCGCCCCAGCGGGACTGGCTAAAGGGCTGGCCGAACCCAACTGAAACCGTATATCTACGATTGTTGGGTTATCGTGAATAACGATGGCGGTAAGCCGCGATCCATTCCAGAAAGCACTCCATACTCCTAACTTGTTCCTTGTTAGACTCCAGAGCCAATGCGAGGCTGTTCCAATCCATGCTACTTGCCCGTCTAGATGTAGTTGCTCTCTTCTCTGGTCGTGCCGCTTCGAGGCACAGCGCCACTCGGGCCCGGACCCGCTGGATGGCCTTCATGGCAGCTTCATATTTCAAACCTAGGCTCATGGCAACTTCTGCAGGGCTAGCCTCTGATTGAAGCAACATAAGAATGCTCCGGTCGCGTCCACGAAGCCTGGACTTCAATTGTTCAAAAAGAATCGCTCGGTCAACCTCTCCATGAAAGCCTTCATGCACTCCGGCAATGCTTTCGAGCTCGTGATCCAGGCCAACTGCTAATTCGCTAGCTCGTTTGGTCTTGAGCCAGCGCCGCACGGTTTTGTGCTTTGCCGTGTGTGCATAGCGTCGAACCGAGCCTTGCAAATCCTTGGTTGCCATGCTCTGTGCCAAGCGTTCCGCCCAATTTGCGAGAAGCGCCGGGTCGATACGGGGGAATTCCCGCACCGCCAAGTAGTGTGCGGCCTCGACGGCAGACTGTATGGCCGGCGACACAGGATCGTTGTTCTCGTCGACGAGATGCAGTCGTTGCCGCTTCATGCGAGAAAAACTCCCACAAAAGGCGGCCAGGAGACCGATTACTCGACGGCAATCTCAACCGCATTGTTCCGCGGACTACGATCTGAATGCCGAAATGATCACCTGGGCCACTACTGAGTTCACGCAGATAAGGTAGAAACGGCATTTTGTCGGGTGGGATCCTTCGGATACGGCTTTCCATATGGGAATACATACAACTCAGGCTGGATTGCCTTGAACTTCTTGAAATACCAGGCACGGTGGTCAAGAATCGCCTCGTACAGCACGGAATTGATGGGAATCGTGCGGCCCTCCCCAGCCGGAGTCTTGCTTTCTCCTACCTGCACGAAACGCTTGTCGAGATGGATCTGACTCCACTTGAGGGCCTTGATCTCCGCATCGCGCATTCCGGCATTGATGGCCAACGCCAGAGCGAGGCGGATATGCGGAGAGCGGGAGTCCTTTGAGCGATCCCGCAGGCGCTGAGTTTCTTCGGGCTCATAGGCCTTACCGATCTTTCGTCGTGCAGGGAGCTTGAGTTTCTTCTTCTTGCGAAGCCGCGCGCGAATCAGGTCGCCGGAGTCGCCAAGCAATGTGAGCAGAAAGCGAACTTCTTCGTTGATGCTCTTCGGCGCGGCGGACTCCTTCAACCGGTCGGTCTGGTATTGGAGCACTGCGGCGTCATCGATATCGACGACGAGTTTGTCACCGAGCAGGCGGACGACGTGACCGATCGCGTATTCGGCAAAGGTGACTCCGCGGTAGCGCAACCGGTAATCGGCCAGATACTGCTCCGCAATGTCTGCCAAGGCACGGATACGGTTCTGCTGCACCTCAGTGATGTTGTGGATGCCGCGCTCGAGATCGCGCCTTCTCTGCTGTTCGGCCTCCCTGGCAACGGTTTTCGAACGCGAGTGTGTCGATTCGCGGATGCGCTGATTTCTAAATGAGAAGTCGTACCACCAAACGTTGTTGCGTCTGAAAAGCGCCAATGTTGTCTCATCCTTCTCCCGATAGCGGGGGCAAGACCCGTCGAAGCGCTGCCCGATCCGACTGACCGCCGGGCTGTGACTCGGAAAGAGAGTCTGCACCGGAATCGGAATTGGAGCAAAAATGGCAGGCGAGTTCGCAACGCGGGCGCGCTGCGGTCAGGCAGCCCGCAAGGGACACGGATCACCGGTTGCGAATAGGAGTGAGGTTGATGAGCGGGAGGAGCGTCTTGCCGCAGAAGGTGAGACAGGATGCGACCTGTACTACCTGTGCGTTGAAATGGCTACGGCACAAAATCCACCACACCTGCTTATTTTTTTGGGATTTTGGAGTTCCGCGGGCCTTGCAAGTGCTTGAAAAGAATTGGCTCCTCAGGTAGGACTCGAACCTACAACCCTTCGGTTAACAGCCGAATTGTAATGCCCGGAGTACACATGTTTTCAACGGAGTATAGAGGACGGATTGGAGCGATTGGAGCATGTAAGGCGCACAATTCGGCGAGAAATTCGGCGAAGTTTTGCGCTCTGAAGAAATCGTCGTAGGGCAAGCGCCTTACGACCGAACCGCTTCTGGATACCTGGTCGTGGACAGAACGGATCGAGGACTTGACAGAAATGAGTCCTGCTTTTCTGGGCTCCTCGATGGAGTTTCAATGGGTGCATCGTTCTCTTGTCATCAAATTGAGTGGCAACGCTGGACAAGAATAGCATCCGCAAATCGTGTCGCTCGACCTCAATTGCGCAGAGGGTCTTTATTTCGCGCTTTGATAATCCTTAATCGCTGACGGGCTCCAACCAAATTGTTTTGCCTTTCTGAGTCGGTGTTACCGCTACATAGGCGAAGGTACTTCCCGGTGCAGCGCCGTGCCAGTGCTCTACGCCCGGAGCGCATTTGATTACATCTCCCTTGTGAACGATTCGTACCGGCTTTCCTCTTTCCTGATAGTAGCCAGTGCCCTCAGTAATGAGCAGAACTTGACCACCTGGATGAATATGCCAATCCAGCTTTGCACCGGGGCCATAGGTCGCCTGAGCAATGCTGGGGTCGAAGGTGCTGTCTCCTACATTCAACTCGTTCAGCCAAATTTCCCCTGTGAGGTTCTTTACTGTGGACAGATCACCCTTCGGAAAGACTGGATCCGCCGTTTGTGCGAGAGTTTGGAAGCCGAATAGAACGCCTATTGCTAAAGCGATAACGGAAAGCCTTGTTCTCATTTGCTGACCCTCTCCTTTGTCCACTTGAGATTTTCCGTAGGGCCGTTTGATCCATTTGAAAATCGAACTTATTTGCCGGCCTGTTTTGAAGCGAGTTCTTCTGTCAAATCCAATCGTTTCTTCCACGGGTCGGGCTTCGTCACTGGTCCGTCGTTGGTGAAGTCCATCAGCATATCGCTCGCGGACTGGTACGCCGGCCAGTTCGGCAAGCCTTTACCATTCGGGTCTCCGGTCTTCACAAAGTTGGCCCAATAGGTGTTCATCTGTTGTGCTACTTTTTCATCCGCATCTGTTAGAGGCGCGCTGTAGTGGGCTCGGGCGGTGTCAAACACAAACGGAACGTCGGTCGCGTGCGGCGCTCCGGCCCATTGGCCCCGCATGGAGTCGGCCACATAGCTGAAGCGGAACTCCCATGCCGGCACGTGCTGTGCTGACAATGTCTGCGCCGCGAATCGAGCGGGCTCAGCCATCATGGCATCCGATGCGACTACCACCCCCAGGGCATGAAGGTCTTTCGAGGTCGAAGCGTCATAAGCTGCTTAAGCGTCCTTCTGCTTTGGACCAAAACCTCGAGGGTGAATGCGAGGCTGGCGTGTTCGCTCACGATCTTCGGTGAGACGCCAGCGGCTAAAGCGAGGGTGGCAGCCGAGAGGCGCAGATCGTAGAGATGAAGGTAGTGCCTCGAGGGGGACTTGGTCTTCAAGCCCTCCCGAGCTGTCCGTAACTTACTCATTCTGCATTGGGCCGGACGTGCCGGTAGTGGTAGAAATGCAGGGCACGGGCGCAATTTGGGCACACGAGCGGATTCGAACCGCTGACCTCTACAGTGTCAAATCCTGTCCCTATCTCAGATGACGCGACATCAAAGGAGCCAGAGTAATACGCGCATAGCGTGTTTATGCTGGTTTTGACGCAGCTTTCCACAATTTGACTTGTGACCAAACGACCTTGGGCGATACGCTCCGATTTCGGCAGGGATGGCAGAGTTACGACACAAACTACGACACAAAGTTTGGACGTCACCTCTGACAGTCGAGGCTCAACGGGATCGGCTTCGGAAGTTGGGCCAGGAACTTCTGCAGGCTTTAGGCGAGTCTCGGCAAAACACGAGGATCGATGCTACTGCATGGATCGAAGGTTGGAATCGAACCGACGTTCTCTTGGCCAACGGTGCCCACGCGCGCAGAAACTGCATTGAAGCCATCGAGACATGCCTTCGGCGAGACTGCCAAGCCGCACGTGAGCCGCAAAAGATGGGTTCATTTTGACAAAAATGGAGGACAGTTGTGCTATGGTTTACCCGCCCCAGTTTCTGTCAGGAAAGCGACTCAAATTGTTTATCCCGGAATGAGAACGCGGCGTTCGATCGCGTCCACTCCGCGAGGATTTTGCGTCCATGCCCTGGCAGCTGACCATCTACACAATCGACGTCGGACAAGGCGACAGCTCGCTGATCATTGCCGAGGATGTGCCCGGAGGGCTCCATCGGACGATACTCGTCGACGGCGGCCTTCAAATGTACGCGCGTACGGTTCATAAGTTTCTGGTTGACATTCTTGGCCCTAAGAAATACGGCCTCGATTTCATCCTGCTTTCGCATTACGACGAAGATCACTACGGCGGCATTATCGGTCTGCTCAACGCGGACAACATGCACAAAGCTTGCGAGGTGGTGTCGGGGGCCGTGGTAGCGGCGGCCGGCAACCCCGCGCGGACGACGCAGGCCCAGCGGATCGCTTGCGGCGCGCTGGCGGCGGCGGCAACAGTTTTCGGTGCTTATGGCGCGAACGTGGGGCAGATTGCCACGATGTGCGACAACATGGCGCCTCAGGTTGGTAACTGGACCAATGAGGAGGCTGCCCTGTTCGGCTTTAATTGGGCGAATCAGTACACGCAGAAAAACCCCCTGACGCCGCCGTTAAGGGTAGGTGCAGTTCAGAGGCAGAAACAGCTCGCCTTCGACGGGGGGGTCGCAGCGGCATTCGCGATAGGCCGCAATCTGCCGTCCTATGCAACCGTCTTCAGGATCGTATTTCCGTTCATGTCCACAACGGTCAACGACAATTCAAGGTTCGATACCGGCGGCGCCTATCGGAGCGTGTGCATCCTCGACACCGGGCCGGGGCCATTTCAACCATTCCAGTACGACAGTGCCTTGGCTGGCAAGTATCTGACGGAGCAAAAGGAGATGATGATTGTCCCGGGCATCAACCGCCCGCGGCTTACTCCGATTCTGGGTGAAGAGTTTCTCTGGAACAGCGGAGGAGATGCAAGGAAAGCTCCGGCCAATTCTCCTGCGATGTATTGCATTGCGCGTTTAGGCAACATTTGGCAGGGTATCGGCAATAAACCTCTCTTCATTGGCAACAATAGTTCGAATGAAATTGCCATCGGCTCGGTCATCCGCTTTGGAAACTTCTACTTTTACACGGGGGGAGATTTGCCTAATAAATATGAGGAGCCCCTCGCGAAGGCCATACTAAAATGGCCGCTTCCTAATCCGCAGAACAACCAAAAGCCCTTCGATCCGCCCGTTCGGATTGCGGCTTTCAAATGCGGTCACCATGGTTCAGTGCACTCGACCAGTGATGCTTTCCTCAAGATCATGAACCCTGTTTCCACCATGATTTCCTGCGGGGTCGCTCAGTTCCAAAACGAGAATCATCCCAGTCCGGTGACAACCAAACGACTCCAGGATTATGGATCGATCAACAAGTATTACCTGACGAATTGCAGTTACGACACTGCTTTCGTCCCCGCCTCGTCGGGAACAGAACAGCTTCTGGTCCCTAACAACAAATCGCGCCTGTCCGGGCAGAACCATCTTGAGAACCTGAACCCAGTGCGCCAGCGCGGTAACATCCAGCTGTTTCTGACCCAGGACCAGTCCGCCGGATTCGGACAGCAGTTTATGGTGACTTACTTCGATGACGACAAGATCTACGGCGAGATCATGCGCTCCATCACCGACGTGCTGCCTTTCTAGGACCATAGGATGATCGATCTCGCTGCGCTCGAACGCTATCTGCAGAGCCAGGGAAGCCCCTTGACTCTGTCGAAGGACGATGCGCAGTTGCCGGCAGAGCTGCGTGAGTATTTAGGGCTCATGCCCAACGGCAAGGTGACGCTGACACCGACGGCGATCGCGCTGAAGGGGGTTGTGCTGACCGTGACCGGCGGCTCGACGGATGTGTGGCCGGTCGAAGGGATGAAGAACGTCTCGGTCACGCTCAGATCCATCACTTTCACGTTGACCAACGCAGACAGCGCGACCAAGATCGAGGGCCTGGCAGGGGCAACGCTGCCGCTGAGTCCTGCTGTGAGCGCCGCGGCCTCCGTGGCTTCGTTCGTTAAATACGACGAGCCGGGATGGAAAGTGAGCCTGGACGCACAGACGCCGAATGTGAGCCCGCTCCAGTTGATCGGGCTTGGGGCGTTAGGCAGATTGCCGGTCGAGGTTCCGCAGCAGGTTACGGACTTGCTGAACTCCGCCGTAGCAACGGATCCGAGTAAATTCGAGATTCTTTTTTATCCAGGCCGGGCATTCAGCCCCTGGTATGCCTTCGGTGTGTATGCGCCGGGTGCGCAATGGACGCTCATCCAGGATTTGCTCTTCTTTGACGGAATCTCGCTGGTCGCGGGAATCCTGGAGGGGTCGGTTTCAGTTGTGCTGGCCTCCACGGTGACCGTCGGCGCGAGCACACAGATCGAGATCGGCGTCTCGATGAACACCGGCGAGAACTGGTCGGGCTTTGTGCGGCCACCGGCGGGTAAGAAGTGGCCGGGGCTAATCGAGTTGGCCAGCAAGTTCGGCGGGTCGAGCCTGGGGAGTGAGACGCAGCAGGGCTTCTCCGGCGTGGGCTTTACCACCTCAGCATTTGACCTGGAGCTCTCGCTGGTGGAGCTGGGCTTCAATTGGAAACAGCTGAGCCTCGACTACCTGAAGGTGGCGAGCAAGCTGACCATCGTAGGCGCGCCGGTCACGGTGTTGTTGAGCTTGCCCGATCTGACGATCGCCGGCGGGTTGACCGATGGCCAGCCGGTGAAGATCGTCGACATGCTGAAGTCGTGCAATCTCTCGACCGAAGGCGTCCCGACGGATCTGGAGATCGAGACCCTCGCCTTCTCGGCACAGCTCAAGCAGAGCGTTTACGCAGTGGCTGTCGGTGTCAAGCACGTTTGGAAGGCTGGCCCCGTTGAGCTCGAAGAGATCTATGCGGGCATCAACTACTCGGAGGACTTCGGCTTTACGGGCGAGTTCGCCGCGCGCGTGAAGTTCGAAACCAAAACCGAGCCAATCGTCTTTGGGGTTCAGGCGATCTACCAGGGCAAGAAGGAAGGTTGGGTCTTCTCAGGGGCGAACGATCCGGCCACGCCCATCCACATCGGGCGCATGATCGAGGCCCTGGCCAAAGAATTCAAGATTGAGTCGGTTCCCAAACCCGTGGAGAGTCTCACGCTGGAGTCGATCAGCATGAGCTATGCCACTGGGACCGGAACCTTCACCTTCGAGTGCATCGGCACATTCGAGGTGGTGAGCGACCAGCCCGTTCGCCTGACGGTCAAGATTGAAGTCACCAGCAATGCGGACAAGTACAAAGCGCACTTCGGCGGGCGCATGGAGGTCAACGAGCTGCAGTTCGACGTGCAATTCGACACCGAAGACGACGAGAAGAAGCTGTTTGTCGCCGACTACGTGAACAAGGATGCGTCGAGCAATACGCTCAAGTCGCTGATCAGCGCCATCTCGGAGAAGGCCGGCGAAGCGATACCCGCCAACCTGAAGATCGACATCCGCGAAGTGAAGCTGGTGTATTACAGCACGACCGCGAGCAAGTGGCTATTCGGGTTAGGGCTGGGGATCGAGATCAAGCTGAGCGAGATTCCGGGCATCGGCAGCAAGCTGCCGAGCGAATTCGATATCGGAATCGAAGACCTGCAGATTTCCTACGCGTCGGAGGGGTTTTCCGCAGCCGACGTGATCGATATCAATCCATTGCTGCCCGACAAGGTGCGTCCGCTGCCCAAGGATGGGTTGGAAAAGTCCGTCAGCTTTGACGGGAAACTGAAGCTAGGCGACAAGTCCATCCCCATCAAATCGCTGGTACCGGAAAAGAAGACGGTCCCCGCCCTCACGGTCGGGCAGGAAGAAGATCCGGTTCACTGGATCAACATCAATCGGCAGTTCGGCGTCTTCCAGTTCGACCGGATAGGAGTGGAGTACAGCGACAATGTGCTGAGCTTTGCTCTGGACGCAGGCATCGCGATGGGGCCGGTGATCTTTAATGTTGTCGGGCTCAAGGTGGGCTCGAATCTCTCGCGTTTCGACCCGGTCTTCGACCTCAGCGGTCTGGCGCTGGCGCTTACACTGCCCAGTCTGACTATCGGCGGAGCTTTCCTGGGCTACAACAAGGAGTACTACGGGCAGGCGATGGTGCAGTCGCCGGCCTTCGGGTTCAAGGTTATCGGCGGATGGTCCCCGAGTTACACCGACGACAAAACGAAGAAGGAGCACCCCTCGTCGTTTTTCCTCTACGCGAACATTCAGGTGCCGCTGGGCGGTCCACCGTTCTTCTTCGTCACGGGTCTGGCGGGGGGCTTCGGACTGAACCGCAAGCTGCGGCTGCCCACGATCCAGGAGCTGCCCGGCTATCAACTGTTGCCTGCGAATGCGCCTAATGAGGAAAAGACAGCGATTGAAACAGTGAAGAAGATCCTGCCGACGCTGGCCAATGACTTTCCTGAGGTGGAAGGGCAGTACTGGTTGGCGGCGGGCATTCAGTTCAAGTCCTTTGAGATGATCCACGCGTTTGCGCTGGTCACGGTCTCCTGGGGCGTGAATCTGGAGATCGCATTCTTCGGATCCTGCGCTATGTCTCTTCCGCCGGGACCGGCGCAGATCGCTTACGTCGAGATTCTGATCATCGCCTCATTCTCAACCGAGACCGGCCTTCTGGCGATTGCGGGAGTGCTCTCACCTGCTTCGTATGTCTTCGCTGAATTTGTCCAGCTGACTGGCGGCTTCGCCTTCTACACCTGGGTGTCCGGTGAAAAGAAGGGCGACTTTGTGGTGACGATCGGCGGCTACGGGCCTGGCTATGCACAGCCCGACAACTACCCAACTGTTCCGCGGGTGGGAATGTCGATGGCGCTGGCACTGCTCCAGGTATCCGGCCAAACCTACTTCGCCCTAACGCCGGGCATGCTCATGGCCGGGATGGAGATTAAGGCCACCTTCACCTCCGGCCCAATCCTGGCCTGGTTCGATGTGGGTGTGGATTTCCTCCTCTCCTGGGCACCGTTTCACTACGAGGGGCACGCCTGGATTGTTGTCGGCGTCGGGCTCAATCTCGGACTCTTTACCATCAAGCTGCAAATAGGTGCGGATCTGTTCATCTGGGGTCCGGACTTTGGTGGCAGGGCTGAAATCGATCTGGCCATTGTGCAGTTCACCATCTTCTTCGGCGCCAGCCCCAGCCCCGTCGTGCCGCTGGGTTGGACCTCATTCGCGGCGAAGTTCCTGCCCAAACCTAACGCTCCGAAGAATCCGCCTGATGGCCCGGCAAGAGCCCATGCCGCTGCTGTCGGCGCAAATACAAATGTCATCAAGGTGACCGTAACGCATGGCCTGCAGAAAACGGTAGACGACATTCTGGTCCTCGATCCGGATGGATTCAGCATGGATTGCGCCAGCACGATTCCGGCCAACGAGGCAACGTGGAACCCTGGGACGCCGATCGCCTTTCCACTCCCTAACAAGCCAGGTGAGTACTCGAAGGAGGGCAAGAAGAGCAGCAGCGGTCTCTATCTGCAGTCGCCGCCGAAAGAGATGAGCGCCACCGAGGTCTGGAATCCCGATCTCGCGATCGGGCCGATGGAAAAGAGCAATGTTCGTTCGCTGCTAGAAGTGACGCTGATCCGGCATACAGACGGGGGTGCTGACGAGCCAGTCAACAGTGTGAGAGCGATGCCGATTCTGCTGAATTCGCCGAGCGCTCTCTGGGCGCCCAGCAAGGAGGACAAGAGCCCCAAAGATCCGCCGCACGTCAAGTTCACGCTGGTGGGCTTCACCATTACGCCTCCTGTCGTTGATCCCTCCGCCGTAAACGACGTTCCGCTGAAGGAACTGCTTTTTCAGTCCGATTTCAAAACCGGATTCCAGTATCAGTCTGACTGGTCCGATCCGGATTACACGGTAACAAGCACGGAAACCAAAACCCCCACCGAGACAACGCTGAAGATCACCATCGATGGCAAGCATCGCGCCGACCTCGAGGACAAGAACTACTATTTGAGCTCGCTGACTGAACAATGGGTCGCCACTCAACGCGGGAAGATTCTCGACGACCTCATCGCGAATAGATTCTCAACCTATATCGCCGCCGAGGTGAGACTCGACAGGTTCGCTCGAGAACAGGCCCTTACCGACTGGCCGCAAGTGGAGATGATTGGCAAATGATGACACCGAGCGCCTCCAGCGACGGCCTGGACCAGGTCGTCACCTTCATTGAGTTCCACACGCCCGGCCTGACCGCCGGCAGCTACACGCTCAACCTGAAGCAGACCGTTACCGACGACCAGGACGAGCAACTGAACGATGAACCGATGGAGAGCCACTACCGGCTGGCCGTCGAGGGCGACCGCTTCAGCCTGTCCAAACCCGCGGAGATCATCTTTGCGACCTTTCCGCAGGACAACGGGTCGGGCCAGTTCAGCAACGTGCTTCCGCACGTGGTCTTCGCTAACCAGACCTATCCCTGGTCGCGCAAAGCGCAGGCAAAGGACACGATCGAGCCGGGGCAGGCGACCTGGCTAACCGTGTTGCTCCTCGACGAGGATGATTTTCCCCCGGGTACGAGCCTTGCACCGGTAACTGGAACGATCGGCGATCTGTTCCCGAAGTTGGTTTACTCCAACAGCCAGCTGCCCGCGGACACGCTCTCCTACTTCCGTGATGCGAAGAATATCTCGGTTCTGAATCTGGGTGAGAGTGTGGACGACCCAATTCAGTTTCTCGATCTTGATCTCAATCTGTTCTGGCAACTGGCGCCGACCCTTGAAGACCTGCACTACATGGCGCACGCGCGCCGCGTCGACCTGAAACCCAAGCCAACGATTCCGCAAGTGAGCGACATCGGCGAACCGGTGGGCGATTTCTCGATCGTCTTTGGCAACCGGCTGCCGCAGCGTCAGAAGAAGTCCTTCGCATTTTTGGTTTCACTTGAGGAGATGGGCGATCTGCTGCCGACCGATTCCGGGCATCCCAACCCGCCGCCCGATGTAACGAAAATCCGGCTGGCGATGTTGACGAACTGGAGTTTCTACACGATGGGTTCCGCGGCCGATTTTGACAACCGTGTCCTGGCGCTGAACGGCCGCACAACGGGCAATAATCCGCCCGATGCCGCCAACACTAACCTGCGGCTGAATTATTCCGGGTCAAATGAGGTGGTGAAGCATGCCTTGGCCATGGGATACGTTCCGCTGAACCAGACGATGAGAACCGGAGAGAAGAACGTCTCCTGGTATCGCGGGCCGCTGGTCTCCTGCAAAGTCGAAGGCGGACGGGTGAAGGTACCGATTCCATCGCCGGATCAGGCGACGGTGTTCGATCCGACTACAGGTCTGCTCGACGAGTCCTATGCCGCGGCCTGGTCGCTGGGCCGCCTTCTGGCACTGCAGGATAAGGGCTTCTCGACCGGGCTTTACGCATGGAAGAAGGACCTGAATGCGAAGGTGGTGAAGGCGGTTGAGGACGAACTGCTGGCAGATCGCTTCTCAGCACTCACCGCGGCACTTCCCGCAGCCCGCGCGCGCGCCGCAGAGGCCCGTGCGATGCTGACCGGACAGGCGGTGAACGCAGCCAGCTTGAACGCGGGTGATTTGCGCACCTTGCTTGTCCACGCACTCCTGGAGGGCGAATGAAAGCCACTGTCACACGCGGCCACTTTCAGGCGAGGATGACGTCTATCTTTAGTTCAACCGCGCGGCTGCAGACCATCACTGATCCCACCCCCCTGCCAGAGAACCTGCTTGCGTGGCTGAGAAATCTGCAGCTTCTCAACGGCGTTCCCTTCAATTATCTGGTGCCGGATGAAGGCATGCTTCCGGCCGAGTCCATCCGCTTCTTTCAACTCGATCCAAACTGGATGGACGCTCTGATCGACGGCGCCTTCAGCATGGGGCGAAACCTGACCCGGGAGGCCTCGTCGCCGATTCTGGTGCTGGACGAAGCCACCCGTCCTGGAGTGCGGCTCACACTCCGCGTGAACGCGGCGGCGCTACGCGCTGCGCACTTAGGGCTTCCCGCACCAGTAACGACGCTGAAGAGCGTGACTGGATTCCTTCTGCGCTCGACGCTGGTTTCCGCTTATCCCGGAATTGGCGTCTACGCCTACGATGCCAACGGAAGTGCGCGGGACATCTTGCGCTTTGAGACGCTCGGCCGGGAGTCCGATACGCTGCTGTGCCTGATCGACGGAGACGCCGTCCAAATCGATCTGCACGAAGCGCCGGAGCAGCTCCACTATGGGATCGACTCCTACAACATTACCTCGGGCAAGGTGGATGCCTTCAAGAAAGCGCATACCTTCAAGATCGACAATGGCAGAGTAAGCATCGACAAGCCGACCGTCGACGTGGATATATCCGAGTGCTTTCGTGAGAGTGCGCCGCGGACGATGCGCATGGCAAAGCTTGCCGCCACAGTGAAGGCCAAAACCAATCCTTCCCTGCCGTATCTCAACGCAGCGCAGATGGGCTTTGAGATGACGCAGGGCGTAGGCCTTGTCTCGTTCAAGAGTTCCGGGGAACAGGCATGAACGCCATTGTTCCCATCAATGTCGCCGCAGTGCGGGTCAATGTCAACGACGCTGCCCGGGCCACCCCGAAGATGAAAGGCCGTACCGCCGTCTTCGAGAGAATGCCCTACCTGAGCACGCAGAAGAACACTGCGAGCACCGGCGATAAGATCTACAACGCGATTGAAACCCAGACCGCGGCCCCCAACCCTCTCGATCCCGGCATTCATCTTCATTGGGAACTGCCCGACAGCCTGAGGCGCGGCGTGCAGCCGCCGGAAGGAGGCGCTCTCCGGTTTCCCGCTGCACCCAACCGCTGGCTCGTGATTCGCCACTTCAGCCTCTACGATTCAGGCGCAAAGACCTATGGCGTAGTTCTGAGCAAGGCGTGGATTGTCGAGAGCGACTATCTGAGCCCCAACATAATTCCAGATCGCGACGGCACCTTGCGGCCGGCCATCTCGGTCCCGCTCACGCTCAAGGGCGGATCGCGCACAGCACCGCCGTATCTATACATGGGGCGAAAGCTGGATTGCGACGCCTGGAATCCAGAGAACGAGCAGGCGAAGGATTATCTGCCGTTTTACCACGATCAACCCGGTGCGCCGGCTTACCTCGATGCCATCGGCTTTGTCGGTCCGTCGTTCGCCGGCTTTTACCCTGACTGCAACAGCGTCTTTGGTTACTGGGACCGCTTTGAGGATCTCACCGATGTCGGCGGCGTGGACGTCGCCAAGGCGGTTGCCAACAATGTTCCCATCCAGTTCCGCGTCAGTTACCAGGTCTTTGGATGGATCGAAGACAAGACGCTGGATCCGGCAGCCGGCTTCGATAAGGCGGTGCGCGACAACTACCAGGCTCTTTGGGAGCAGTGGAAGGCGCAGGGGATTATTAAAACCCCAACCCAGACACCCGCTGGCGTCGCCGTCGATTATGCGAACACTACTTTTGGCTGGCTGATCGAGAAGAAGGACATTCCTTTCACGTTGGACACGGACAACAGGATTGCCACTCTCTCGGTTCCCGAGCGCACGCTGTGCTGCGGACAAATCCAGGAGATTGTCTGGAGCATGCTCGATGCTCAACAGCAGACGATTTACTTCCTGGCCAATCCCGACGGCACTGACATCGCGGTGTGGACCGACACAGTGAAGCTGGCCGTGGGCAATACGCCGATCGAGAGCCTTTCAGCGTTGCTCAAACACGACCTCCTTAACAAGACCAGCGTACCGAACATCCTTGACGATTATGAATGTCTGCTCAACGCCTTCCAGCTTGGTCTGCTCACGCAACTGGAGCAAAAAGGCAAGGCGGATGCCGCCTTTGAACTGGACGAGGCCCTGCACAGCCGCGCCTTTGCGCGGAGCGAGGGTGGCTACTCGTGGGTTGTAACGGCAAAGGAGAAGACCCCTACCGACCGTGCCCCGAATGCCGACCAGGAGGTGAGCCTGCCGCTTGAGCTGGCCGAAAAGCTGAACCTGCTCAACGAGGCGCAGAAGAACTACGACCAGGGAAGGGCACGGCTCGATGCGATGCGCAAACAATTGTTCAATGACTGGCTGCGCTTCGTCAAGGCCTACAACGGCGAGAACAAGAGCAATGTCAGCCCGACTGAGATACTGAGTTTTCTCGGCACCAGTAAATCTGGCGAGCGCGCCTTCGTGATCCAGCAGGGCGCGGAGATCGGCCTGCTCGAGTACGAGCAGAATCGGAACGGCAAGATCGTACGGCCCATCCAGCCCGTCGACAAAACCTCGCTTGCCAATAAGATTTGGGAGGCCTTCGATGAAATGGCCAAAGCGCTCCTGTCGCATCCGAACTGGACGCTGCTTTGCGCTCCGGCCGATTCCTTCTGGCTTCCCACCGACGTGGTAGCCGTCATGGAAGGCAAACGCATCGAGCCGGTGCGGCGGAACGGCTCGACGGGCAAGATTTTTGTGCGCGTGAGTGCCGAGATTCTGGACCGGCTGGGGATCGAATCGGGCGGCCAGAGCGTCGCCATCGACGCAGCCGGCCTCGGCGGGCTCATTCCCCTCAACCCGCAGCAGCCAATGAGCGGCGACATGCAACGCCTGCTTGGCGAAGCAGCGCTGCTGACTCCCATGCTTGCCGGCGCGGTTGCGGATGCCTTCGAGCAGCAGAATGGGCCGGTGAAGATTCCGCGGGCCACTTTCATTGCCGCTCTCCAGGCTGCCCAGGGTGGACGAAGCCCCCTCGAGCCGCAGAATCCCCTCACCGCCACAGGCGAAGGACTCTATGCCACGGCTCGCGCAAAGGGTTACGTCCCAGCGATGAATCCAGCCGAGACGGTCACTTCCACTGAGGGTTTCAACGCAACCTTCACCTTCACGAACAGCAACGGCCGGGGCTATGCGCCGAGTTTCGTCGGCTGGAGCGCGCAGAGCAGCTATCCCGAGTTCACCTCGACCCGTCCGGGCTACACACGGAACGATCCCTTCCTGCCGGTGTTTCTTATCTGGGAGACCCAACTCAATCCTCTGGTCCGCGACGGCGCGCAGCCGAATGACTATTCCCCGGCGAACCTCAAGGCCCACTTTGAGCTCGACGGAGACGATATCGATTACATCTATCCGGTCATCGACCATGCTCCCAAACCCTTCACCACCGGCAAGAAAGTGAATTACCGCGGATCGGTGGTGCTCTCCAAACGGCCCGTCTATAACCTGACCTCCCAGGTGGATTCCTACGCCAAAAACTATCCCGACGATCCGCATCTGAAGGACCTGCGGAATCTCGCCGAGGCCTACAAAGATCGCCGGATCATGTCCCAGGCCCTGGACGGATGGAGCGCGGTTCAGATGTTATGGAAGCCGCTGGCGAAAGTGATCGTCGAGAACCTCACGAACCGGACCGATCCCTTGACGCCGCTAATCGCCAGCGCCGCCATCGCCTCACAGATCGATAACTGGTATCGCTTCGCCTTCAACGCCCAGACGCCCATCCCAGGCGGCGATCCCGCGCTCTATAACTTCGGACCGCTGCGATCGGGATTCGCCGGCTTCCTCGACGCCGAAATCGTGGATGTCTTCGGCCAGCGCATACGGTTGAAAACCGACTCGCTGAACCCCGACGGAACGCTTCTCACGTTTGTCGCGCTTTCCTTGCGGCCCGCCGAGCACGATGAGCAATCCAAAAACGATATCTTCTTTCCCCCTCGGCTGCTGGTACCCTCGCGTCTGTGGTTCCGCTGGATCTCGGCGCGTCACGTGGCCATTCCCGGCGTTGCGGACGACTTTGTCGAGATGGCCGAACGCCCCTCGACCTCACCCATCTTCGGCTGGATCGTTCCCAATCACCTCGACGAGAGTCTTTTCTTCTACGATCACGACGGCGCGGCCATAGGATCCTTTGGCTTGGAACATGACGCGATGGTGTACCGCACGCGGGCGGGCAATTTTCCCGACAGCCTGGAGAACGACATTGGCAAGCCCGGCTCGCCTAAAGTTAACCCGCACCTAGCCAGGTTCATGCGGTTTGTGAATGACCACCGCGACGGCGCAAAGTTTTTGCAGGATCTGATGAAGACGCTTCAGGATTCGGAGATGTTTCTCAATTCCCCGAACTTCGCGCAGGATGCGGGCCTGGCCATTCTGATCGGTCGGCCGGTGGCGCTGGCGCGAACGGTCCTGGCGCTCGAGACAGCAGGGAATGTGCTGCCTTTGAGTCAGGCCGATGTGAATGAGAACTCGGCCTTTCCGCAGGACGTAATCAACAAGCGGTACGACTACATGGAGCGGCAGAAGGCCAGCGCAGCTGCGCTCGCCGATGTTGAAATACCGGTGCGGCTGGGTGACCTGGCAAAGTCTACCGACGGCCTTATTGCTTTTCTTCCCGAGGCGCCGCAGCCCGATCCCTACGGCATCGTCTATTCGCCAGCAGCGCCCGGCGGTCGAACCAATGGGGTCGAGCGCCCCAAGCCGGACACGCTGCAGGTCACGGCCAACGCTCCCGCTCCGCTAACTCTGACACTGCTGTTCGATCCACGGGCAGCCGTTCATGCCACCACCGGGATACTGCCGGTAACTGAGGTCGCAGTCCCCGCCGATCAATACGCGAAAACCATGCGCGAACTGGCCATGACCTTCACCACCCACCCGGTTCTGTCCCGGCGCGACGGGTTGATGGTTCCGCTGCCTAGCGAGACCGGTCTGATCTGGTCCTGGGTGCAGCCGGAGGGAACCACTACGACGATCTCGCCGCTCGACTCCCACGCGGTCAACGGTACCGCATCCTTCGGCTACACACCTCAGAAGCTTCTTGAAGGATGGCTGCGGCTGGAGCCTGTTCCCGTAGACGACAAAGATTCGGATGGCAAGTCGTGATGCGTTTTCGCAGAATCGCACCGGCTGCCGGGCCAACGGTGGAAATGCAGCTCCTCAACCCTGCGACGAATGCACCTTCGGTGCAGCTCTCCACACCGGCTGAGTTGAAGGTGACGCTGATCAACCGCACCGGAGCCGGCATCGCGATTGAGTCCGGCGCAAGCGCTGCCGGGCTCCAGATATTCATGCCGGACGAATACTTCTCCGTCGATCAGATCGAGGCGATGTCGATCGATCTCGCCGACTGGACCTTTACTTATATCGACGCTCTGAGCGCTCTCATCCTCACCTATACCGGAGCGAACCGGACGTGGGCAGACGGAACGGCGATCGAGTTCACCATACACAATGTGCTTTCCACCGGGGATACCGGCTCCGGCGATGTGCTTATAAATCCCACCAACATCGAAGGCCAGGATGTGCCTCCACAGTTCCAGGCGCAGCTCGACATTCTGCCGGGATTTCCGGATGAGAAGCCCAGACTTTCCGACGTATTGCGAGCATCCCTGGAAAACCAGGGAATTGTCTACGTGTCGGCGAGCGCGTCCGATCCGTTGACCAACGCACTGATTCTGAACCTGAAGAACACCGGGACAACCCCGATCTACATGGGCAAGGAGCACTGGAAGGTCGCTCCTGCCATCGAGGTTTCCTTCGACTACGGATCCAACCCCGGCGATCTGGCGCCGGCGATCGATCCTTCACAGCCCCCCGTCGGGTCTGCGTGGAGAATCAAGGGCGTGCCGGCAGGGAAGCAGGGAGGGAGCTGGGTAATCGATGGGCCAGGCTCGGACACGCCGCTTTGGCGTCTCTCTCCCTCCAACACCAACGTTGAGGTACTTGGCGCCCGTAGCTCCGCCAACGTGAGCTTCGGATTCGAACAGATCGTCTCCATCACGCAAGCGGGCCACACGCAAATGCATCTCAAGTGCAGTAACTTCTACCGGGATGACAACACGCCGTACGAACAGGGCGTTCTCCCGCCACTGGACATTCTCAAACTGGACGCGCCGCCCACCCGGGGGTTGTTAAGTATCTACAGCAGGAATGGGGTCCTTTTTAACTCCACGGGCTCCTCGTCCGACACTTCTGTCGAACTGGCGTGGACGATGTTCTACGTCGCCAAAGTGAATATCATCTCCAGCTACCCCGGAGCGGAGGTCATCACGCGGCTTTATCCCAACGCGCCGCCGCTGAACCCCGACACCTTTTCGGCAAAGATACCGGCATCGAGGAACAGTATGCCGGTCGTGTTGACCTTACAGGCCTTCGACGCCCGGGGCGGCTATCTGAACAGCCTGCAGTTGACCGTCTCGATCACCTCGAACAACTTCGTCGATTCGCGCGACGGCAAGGTCTACCCCATCGTCCAGGTCGGCAATAAGTACTGGATGTCGCATAACCTAGACTACGACGATCATGACCCCGAACACTGGAACGACTACTACGACCGGGCCTCGGGCAATGGTCCACGTTACGGGCGGCTTTACTCTGCCAGCGTGGCCACCGAGGTGCCGTCGGGTGGCTGGCGGCTGCCCAGCAGAGACGATTGGGAGTCGCTCTTCGATTCCTTCAAGTCCCCCTACGAGGCGCTGATCGACCAGAGCAAGAGCGCATTTGACGCCCAGCTCGGCGGAACATTTCAGGCAGACTCTAGAGGCAATGGCGGCAAGTTTGTGGGAATGAGCGAAAAAGGCTATTACTGGACATCCACATTCGATGAAGGACAACTGGGCTATGCGCTGTTTGACGCGAGCGACAAGAGCGTTTCGGCTCACAATACAACTCTGCTCAAAGACGGCTGCTCCGTTCGCTACGTGAAGGACATCTGAATCCGATGGCTACCGACTCCCGCGTGGATTCCGTGACGGCTGGAGGCTGGGTTGAGTTCGACCGAAAAGCCGCGCTGCTCGGTCACAATCCCGCCCGGCTCAGTGAGGGCGGTGAGGACCGGATCTGCTTCACGTCGCAATCCATAGAGGAACTGGGAAGCATGTTTCGTAACGCGTCCCCCGAGGAGGCGCGGGCGCGGCGCGCCAGCTTCTTTCAAGCCCTTCATGCAGCCCGCCGGCGTTTGGGCCAGGGTGTCCATGATCGCGCCGAGGCGTACATCCTCACGGGCGGTGAATTGACCCAGTACGACCGCGAGGGAATCGCCCGCCACCTGCCGCTGCACGCGCAATCCATCGCCGTGGCCGAGAAGGTCGTAAGTCCCGGTGAGGTCTGGGATGTAAGCGTGCGTGGAGATCGCTGGAACTGTGACGACCGCGACGAACTCTACACAGCCGTCAATATCGGGCGGCTGGTTCTTCATCCCGGCGCGGCGGTCGTGGTGCACGGCAACATCCTGTCGCTGCTTTGCCAGGAGTATGTCTGCCTTGGAGGAGCGGAAGAGTTTCAGATCCTCATCCTGCCCACGCCCCACTCTGTCGACGCTGGCCACGGACCCCATCATGGAGTGCTCGGAGTGCATGGCGAGAACGGCGGAGACGGCGAAAACGCCCCAGCCGTCATGGCGCAGCCGCAGATGCTGGGTTATCAGTTGCGCGGCGAAATGCCGGCAGGCGACGGCGCCGGAGGCGACGGACGCGACGGTAAGGACGGCGACGACGGTGGAAACGGACGCAATGGCGGGATGTGCTATCTGGCCGATTTGACTTTTCGTGCCGTAAGCGGCCCGCTCGCTGTCTACAGCCGTGGGGGCCAAGGTGGAGCAGGCGGCAACGGCGGCGATGGCGGCAATGGCGGCAACGGCGGACGAGGCCGTGACGGCTATTCCTTCTTCACTGGATTACTGCTGCCTGGAGCCGGCGGAAGAGGCGGGAATGGCGGCAATGGCGGACGCGGCGGCAACGGCGGCAATGGCGGCATTTCGTCGAATGTCTACATCTCCGTCCCCGCCGGCTGCGAATCCCAGGTCCGCTGCTTCTCGGACCCGTCGACAGGCGGTCGTGGCGGCTCAGGCGGCGCGGGCGGCGAGCCCGGAGCGGGTGGAACCGGAGGGATCGCACACTACGTTTCCTTGCCCGTCGCCAATGGCTCGAACGGAATTGTGGGCCAGCCTGGACGCCGCGGAATCGACGGCAGGGCCGGCCGGTCGCGGCCCGGTGCCGTCTTCTTCCTCAACAATCGCATTGTCGATTCGGCCGCTTTACGGCAAAGCCAGATTTCAATCCAACCAGAAAGCCAGGAAAACAACCGATGCACAACAAGCTCAACTTCTACGAACGAGCTGCACTGCTTGGCCACGACGCCGACCAACTAAGAGCAGGCAAAACTGTCACGACGCCGGTCATGGTGGCGAGCCTCGATGAACTCACGAAGTTCATCGAAGCGCTGGGCACCTCGAATCCAGACGATGCAGGTGCCGTCGGCGAAGACCTCGGCGCGCGAGTGCGCGAGCACGTACTGGGGGGCCGCAAGCTCAGCCACGCCGAACAAGCCCGGATCGCCCACCTTTTTCCGATGCAGTTGCAGGCGGTCTCCGCTTCTGAGTTCAGTTTGAACTATGAGTACAAGGTTCCGATATCGCAAACGCCCGCCTCGTTCAACTACGGCAAGCTCACGTTTGAGAACGGGGGCAATTATCTGGTGCAGAACACGCCCTTCTTGCTCACGGCCGACCACGTAGTGGTTAGCGGAACGACGCCGGACAAGTCGCATTTCAACCTCCTGGGTCTCGATGCGAAACAGGGCGACGACGGAAAGAAAGGCCCCGACGGTGGCAAAGGAGGCGATGGTAGCGGAGGATCCTGCAGCAGTAGCGGGACTGATGCTGAGAAAGGCGACGACGGCAAGACTGGAAAGAACGGCGACCATGGCGATGTGGCCGGGCCAACGCTGGATGCGACGATCACAATCAGCCAAAGCCTTAGCGGGAGTTCGCCGCTGACCGTCTTTACTCGTTCAGGCAACGGCGGCAAAGGTGGCCGCGGCGGGGACGGCGGCACGGGCGGGAACGGCGGTAAAGGGGGCGATGGCAAAACATGCGGCTGCGGAGGGACCAGCGGGGGCAAGGGTGGAAAGGCTGGCAACGGGGGAGACGGCGGCAACGGCGGTGACGGTAGCGATGCCGTGGACGCGTTGGGGACAGTCACACTCGTTCTTCCCAAAGGAACACCGAAAACGGCCTACGCTACCTCGTCAGCACAGGCCGTGAACGGGACCGCCGGCGATCGGGGTGCGCCGGGGAAACAGGGGGACCCAGGGGGAGGGGGCTCCGCCGGGAAGACTGCGGGCAGCGGCGGCAAGGGCGGAGAGGGCACTCCCGGAAATTACGGTGATCGCGGCAAGAATGCGACTGGCACTGGCGGCAAGCCGGCTGAATTCAGGATTCGGAACTGAGCCGGTTTGCCCACCAAAACGGGAGTGAACGTAGCGAGCGTGACGGCAGATTTAAGGCACGCAACGACAACTAAAAGGAGGCTGAGGAGACAAACACGCTGAAATGGCATGGCAGACACCAAAACTGCTTTATCGATTTGCCGGAGTCGTCGTCGCTTGGAATCATCCTACTGTTGACCCGAGCAATTGTCCCTTCCGATTGCGCCAGTTCTACGCAAATGACGTCAATTGCGTCTGCCAACGCAATGCCATTGCGCAAGCCGGCCATCTCTAGGAATGTGATGGGCGTGGTCCGTAGCTTGAGATTCAAGAGACGAGCTCAGCCGATGCAGATTCTGACTCCGGGCCGGATTCTAAACGGCAAGCACCGCTATCGGGTGGCTGATTAGTTGACCCAATATCGCCAAGCCGCTCATTGAGAATTGACCCGGTTCAGCGCAGCTGACTTCGGAGGTTTCGCCACTCTCCGCGCAGCGATAACTAAATTCGAATTGCCGCTAGATATTAAATGCGCTTCCCTCGCGCTCAGCGCAATGCCTTCCCGCCGTCACTCGCTTACAACCCTTCGGGTATGATCCTTGTCTGTTGCGGTGATGAGTGCCCGGGCCGCGGCAAGAGCGGTGTAAACAAAGGCTATTAGCTGCTACTTCGCATTGACTGTCCGGTCGTATTGAGAACCAAGTTCGGCGGAGTTCGGCGTAATTCGATAAT
>Ga0210401_10002089_pt1 | contig 22377 bp, 24 predicted proteins | sample IncBWH32MmetaG_FD_150866 | JGI IMG/M metagenome (GOLD analysis project Ga0210401, IMG submission 150866) | Forest soil microbial communities from Barre Woods Harvard Forest LTER site, Petersham, Massachusetts, United States - Inc-BW-H-32-M | ecosystem: Environmental > Terrestrial > Soil >... | reverse complement strand
GGCGTGAATCAATTTCTTGCGAGCTGAAATATAGACGGCACATTCAAGCAAACTGGTTGGCGCTTTCGTCAAGGCAATTTTTATCATTGCGTTATCGGTGCGGCCGATGAAGTGGCTGGCCGCATGAAGATGCGGACCCGCGTGCGATCATGTGCCAACACAGCGCTAGTTGATCGTGTTGACCTTGTCACCCCGGCTATCGCTGTCCTCTCAACCGGCTACCGGCCTCTCGGCTCTGCTCCCGCGCAGCGGGCTGGAGCGCAGCGACTTTGTGCTATGGCCCAAATGCGAAGTCCCGCGATGTCCGTTGTACTTCCGCAATTGTATGAAGATCCGAAGTGAAACCGACATGCCCAACTCGGTAAATCGTGCGGTGGGCTGCGCATACAATGCCGTCCGATTGTCATCCGCGTCACCGGCCGAGCGCTTTTTTTTGCAACGGGCGCACGACGGTTCGGCCGTCGTTGACTGATGCAGCGGTGAGCATTCGGCGTGCGCATGAATCGCATGCTCACTGACGCGTGATGCACGGTTTCGGAGTCGGTAAATATCGTAGCGCAGGGTAGAAGTTGAACGCTCGATTTGGACGGCAAGGGAAAAGCACAGCCTGCCGGCGGGCTGATTGTGGCTGTGGGAGTTGAAGTTACGCGGCGTCGCGAGCCAGCCTGAGGTGGCGACGCCGCCGGCCCGGCTCTGCGGGCGAGTCTCAAATGGCGGTCACGGCGATCGACCACGGCGGTCGCATAGTGACCCTGACCGGCCAACCGGTCGAGATTGCCTCGCCCAACAACACACCCCAGAGCACGTCATTCGCGACGAGCATTTACGGCGGACTTTGGATGCCTCGTCGTGGCAGGCCACGTCTTGGACCGCCTCCTTGCGAAACCACGCCGTTGCAGTGAATCAGGTCATCGAGGCAATTGCATCGGATGTTGACGGGGGCGACCAAGCAAAAAGTAGCAGTTAAGGAACCAGAGGAGAAAGATTTCTTGTGTTAGACACCGCTTGACTGCGGCTTCCTAATTTGGCCCTTGCCAACACATTCCTTGCAGCTGGCAGGATAGATTCTGCGGGCCGGCTCTGTTGGTTGCTGAATCCTTTGGAAACCCGTGCCATCACAGGCCGGGCAAATAACTTCGGTAGAGATTTCGCGTGTTTTTTTCATAACCATCAAATGCTGATTTTATTTACCGCACGATAGCGGCCAGCCTAAACATTGCAACAAAACTCCCTCATTAACCTAACCGGTCACCGTTAGCGCCGCACGGAACCGCGCGGCAAGTAGAGACCGTTCGCACGCAATGAGGCGTTCAGCGTCTTCGTCCTGTCTTCGCAAGCCCAGTGCTCGGCGGTCGAACAGCTTTCGGTTTGAGATAAGCACCGCCTCGGTCCTAGGCGCCGCCCTCCTCAAATCAACCGTAGCTCCTTCGGGCTCAGGCATGGGCAATTTGTCACCACAATGGAAATGACGTCGGCCGCTGTCAGAGACCTCCTCGCGAGCAGATCTACTAAGAAATTCATGCGGGGCCAGGAAGCAAAAGAAAAAGGCGCCAGAAATGGGCGCCTCTTTTGTTGTCTCAGCGTTGGTGGCCGAGGCCTATTCCGAGATGTAGCGCCTTTTGGCGTAGCGCCCCTTGGGTTCTTTTCATTTCCTTAGCGATCTTCTTTAGTGGAGTACGCGCTCGAGAATGTGCCTTCAATTTTCGAACATCGTCTTTTGTGTACGGGACGCGTGTGCGCGCCTTAGCTTTCTTTGCCATCATTGCTCCTTTGCTAGCGGCGGCCTTCATATCACCACGTGCCCCGACGTCAAGTGAGCGCCGGTAAGGAAATGAAGTCAAATTCCCTCTATGGCGCCATTGCATACCGTCATTGAGCAGCGGGTTGAAACTACACAACTGACTAGTGACGATAGCCACGTTATCGCCCGGGACTTGCGCGTCGCAGCCATTGATAGATCCTAAGCATGGCGCATACTTAGCAAAGCTGTTCACCGGGACCAAACATAGGCTCTCGGGCTTGAGACAAACTCTCCAGTGAGGGGAGGCCGTATTGCGAATGTTCGTCACCGGAGGTCCACCCGTGCGCGATGGCGGTAGCTTGCCCCGGCGCATCGTTGTCAATTCACGCTGGCCACCAATATTGCGCACCACATCGTCGCCGCATTGACGCGGTTGGCTGAAGCCGGAGAACCTGTGTCTCGTGCAAGCGAACAGCTACGAAAGACGTCGTTTGGTTCGCGCTCGAGGAAAGCCGGCTGCTGTTCTGCTTCGCCGGCATCGGGACCGAGTTCAGGTGCGACGGCGGCGCCAAATCGAAGCCAATCCCGGACCGGCACCTCGTTTACGGGTTCCTCACAACATCGCCGAACGCCGTCGTCGAGCCGATACATTCGAAGGCAATGCCGGTGATCCTGACCACCGAGAGGAGCGCGACGTTTGGATGCGCGCTGATTGGGATGAGGCAGAGGCGCTGCAGCGCCCTTTATCGGACGACGCTCCGAAGATCGTCATGCGGGGCCCAGACAAGGAAGACAAGATCGCTGCGTAGGGCTGTTTTTGAGGCGCTTCCCCGCACCGCCCACTGACCGCTGCCGTGCAATCAGCCGTGTTGTCTACCTCGCAGCAGATCGTAGGCCGTGTCACCGATCGCGACGGCGTCGGCGCCTTCGATCTTAAGCTTCTTGAGAACGATCTCGAAGATGTCCGGTGCCGGCCTTGATTCTTCTACGTCGTCGGAAGAAGTTTTCAGGTCCACCAGGTCGGTGATGCGAGCGATGTCGAGGTATTTGTCGACTTCATCTTTCTTAGCCGAAGAAGCAACTGCGATCTGAAGTCCAACGTCGCACACGTGTCGCAACAGCTCCGGGATCGCCGAGAACCGACGCACAAGCGGCAGATACTGGGTCTTGAAACGATTGCCGCGTCACTGCTCCAGTTCCTTGCCATGGCCTCGTTGTTCGTCGGCGGACAGAAAGACGGGAATGAGCTTGTCTTCCCTTTCCTATCTAGCTTCGAACCTGTTCGAAGCTCCCCTCGTGGCCGAACTCAAGCATAGCTTCCTGCCGTGGATCGCGTGGAGATCCACCGAGTCCAGAAGCGTGCCCTCCATCCCCCACGCGGTCCACCCGCTTGCGTACCGACCGCCGGCGGCCATCAGCCGGCCAACGAGATCGGCTCGCTCGGCCTCTTCGAGATCGGAGTTTGCCATGCGCCAAAGCCTGCCGCGGACGACGAAGTCGCGACGATCCGGCGTCACCGGATGCTTCACGATACGCCAAGTAGTGGACCATCAAACGCACGAGACCTCTGTCTCATCGCAGCATTTTCGAGATACACAACCCCGTTTGGAGCCGAGCTGCTGATGAATTCAGCGACAAAGGCGCGGGCGATATCGTCCTGCTCAATCGTGCCAAAACGTCCCGGAATCAGACGCCCCAACCAAGCTACGTACCGCGACGTGTGAGCATTGCCTGCGATAATTCCCGGACGAAAAATCACGAGGCGTTGGAAGCCTATCCCTTGGACCGCCTCTTCTTTCAACCCCATGACCCGCACATAGCGAATCCTGCTTTTCGAGGTGCTTCCCACTGCCGAGAGCAGAAAAAACCGTGTGATAGCTCCGGCCTGACAACCGCGGGCAAAGCCACCGACCACGCCAATTTCGAGGGCCTTCAATTCCTCCTCGCTCCACTTCATGCTGCCTTTACCGACCCCAACACAGGATGCCCCATAGACAGGCTCGCCTTGCGCCACCATGCCCTGCGCAAGCTTCGCACTTCTGCTGGAAACTGAGCAGCTGCCGTATCCAGGACCACCTGCCGCACACAGAGATCAGCGCTCAGAGAAATCGCCCTGCGATTGACCATCACGACTTCAGCGCAGGACGGCTCTAGGGCCAGCGCGCGGACCACCGCAGCTCCCAGCTGCCCCGTGCCACCGATGATCAATACGCGAAATGCCATTCTAGGCCCTTTTATTAGTTTACCGGTTTGATCTCGGAAAAAATCGTGCTGAGACTATCCACGATGGGCTCTGCATCGTCTGCCGTGACGGATATCTGTAGTTCTGGGAAATAGACTTGAAAGGTATGACGTGTGGGGGCGGCATCGTTGGTGGCGTCGATCTCTCCATGGATCACTTGGAGGACACAAGATCCAACCGCGGTAGTTTCTTCTGATTTGAATTTGTAAGAGATCGTGCTGGTTTTCTCCTCAGTGGTATCGTCACCGGACGTTGTTACCGCATGCATCTTGAAAGTCACGTCCGATCGACGATCAAGATCCTTGGGGAGTCCATCAGGCGTATATTTCGCTGTTGTATGCGAATACTTGCCAGCATAAGGTGTCGACAACTCCGCCGACGCGACGACTCCATCGACATAGGTTGCCTTCGTCACGAAAACGGGTGGGTTTGGGCGGGTTGACAGCGGAGTCTGTCGACTCCAGACCACGTGTTCGCCCGATTTGTCTCGATAGGCCTGAACGACTGTTCTCGTCCCGCTTTGACTATGATAAGCCAACTCAAAGGGAACCGTGGAATTTTTGACCGCGTTGCAGTCGACGGAAGGTGGGGATTGCGCAGACGCAGGACTCATAAACACCAAAAGCGATATCGAAAGCATACGCATGGGTTGTCCTCGATCCGAGCCGCGATCGAGACTAGGCGCTATTTCTCGGTTGATGCGCGGGCGGCCATCCCAATCCACTATTTTCCGTTATCGTCGGTCGCTCATCACAGCCTGAAAGTTCAATCGCGGCTCTAAGCCCCGTGCGCTGGCGGCGAAGGCACGGGCGACAATCAAGCTGAGCCCAGCGTCAGTGCCTGCGCCATCCAACACATTGATAAGACAGTTAAGTTTTGGCCAGGAGGCCGCAGCTTGAATGGAGCCGTGGGCAATGCTCATTCCTCCCTGCCTTGGCGGCTCCAGTACCTCCACCTGCGCTCGACGATATTCAGGACGTCAAAGTCACCAAGGACATGCTTGGTCTCGCCAAACACATCGTCAGCCAGAAGGCGGGCCACTTCGAGGCGGATAAGATCGAAGACCAGTACGAAACCATGGTCCCTCTGTCCTGACGTGCGCGCATGTGGCCAAATTCAATCCTCACGCCCACTACGTCGAGACAAGGAATGGAAAATTCGGCATCTGGTATTGGGTAGGCCTGGGACTGCCATGGTCGTAGCAGACGGAGGCCCGCGGTGAGAAATTTCACGACAGCAACAGGGATTTGGACCCGAAAACCGACGAGATCAGGCGGCACCCGCCTGGCGTAGCGTGATCCGCGTCAATTCGGAGGGCCGACCGAGCCGCAGCGCGAAGCCGGGCCACAGCGCGGTGCCATTGTTCACGTAAAGCGTCATCCCGTCGACGTCGTAACGACCCGAAACGTAGCCGGCGTTGGCGCGTGCGGCCAGCCGGTCGATCCCCAGAATCAGTCCTCCGTGCGTGTGTCCCGACAGTTGCAGAGCCACGCCGAGCTTCGCGGCGTGCCGTGCGTCGCTCGGCTGGTGATCGAGCAGGATGACAGCGACGCCTTCGGGGGCGCCTTCGAGGACTGCTGCAAGGTCTCGGACAGGATGTCCGGTGCGGCGCGACGCCCGGTCGGTGATGCCGGCGAGAACCAGCTTGCTATTGTTGCGATCGAGAGCGATGTGCCTGTTCTCAAGCGACAGCAGACCCAACGCGGCGAAGTGCGCCATCCACGTGCTGTAGCCGAAGATGTATTCGTGATTGCCGGAGATCACATAGACGCCGTCGGTCGCTTTCAGGTCTCGCAGGGGCTCGATGTCGGCCCGCCGCGCATCGAGCGTGCCGTCGATCAGATCACCCGTGATCGCGATCAGGTCCACGCCGAGGTCGTTCGATCGCTCGACGACGGCGCGCGCCCAAGACGCGGGAAACAGTCGGCTGATGTGGAGATCTGTCAGTTGCAGAATGGTGTAGCCGTCGAACTGGCGCGGAAGTCCGCAGATGCCGACTTCGATATCTTTGAGCGGCGGAATCCGCATCGCCTGATGGACGCCGATCGCAGCCGCGACGGCAGCCAACGTGGCCAATCCGTAGCGGACGCCGTCGGGAGCGCTCACGATGCCGCCGTGGATCAGAGTTCCGAACAGAAGTCCGACATCGAGCACCAGTTGCATCAGCGCCAGCAGGACGATCGCGCCGAACGCCCAGTTAAAGAGGGCGACCACCGGACGTGGAAACTCCGGAGAGAATACCGAGCCCGACGAGAGCTTGCTCCACCGGTGAAACTGCAATGCGACCAACGCGAGCGCCGCCACCACGATCTTGATCGAGAGCGGTAGCTGCAGCGGCCAGAGGAAGCGGGTCAGGATCAGCAGATAGATCAGGCCGAATATGAGTTGGGGAATCGGTTCGCTCCGGATTTGACTCGGTGCGGATTTCGTACACGAACTCCAGCACCATCTCCAAAGGAATTAGCTTCGGCCAAGACGCCGGTCAGGCCGCTTCGTCGGCGCGGTCGGGCGCGCAACCTTCCCGCTTGAGGTTCATGAGGTTCAGCAGGTGGCCTGTCGCCCTCGCATCGCACAGCGCACGGTGGTGCGTCTCGAGTTCGATACCGTAGAGGTCGCACAGCTTCCCGAGACCGTACGATTTGTGTCCGGGGTAGCGCCGACGCATTGCGGCGACGGTGCATAGCTTCGGAAATCGGAAGCGACGATCGAGCCGTTCGTATTCATGGCTTATGAAGCCATAATCGAAGTTGACGTTGTGAGCGACAAATATTCCGTCGCCCATGAACCGCATGAAGCTGTCCGCGACCTCGGCGAATATCGGCGCGCCGCGGACCATCTCGTTCGTGATCCCCGTGACCTGGGTTATCCTGGCCGGGATGGCTCGCTGCGGGTTCACCAGGGAATGCCACTCGTCGACGACCTGATGGTTGCGGATCTTCACCGCGCCGATTTCGGTTATCCGATCGCCGGGCGCCCAACCGCCCGTCGTCTCGACGTCGACCACGACGTAGTCCTGCTCGGGATCGAACCTATAATCGACCCGGCCGATCTCCGCGCGGATGCCGGCGCTTCCGAGCTGCCGCAACCGAGTGAGCTGGTTGCGGCGGATCACGTCGCCCTCGGCCTTTATCTCCATGAAGGAGACGGCGCCGTCTTTCTCCAGCATGAGATCCGGGAACCCATCGCGCATGTCGCGGAAGTTCCGGCACAACAAGCCGATGATGGTTGCGATCCCTTGACCGCTGGTTCCCGACAGCAGCAGCCGCAACGCGTCGACATCGACGCTGTCCCAGGCGAAGATGCCGTTCGGACGGCCCCAGTTCGCGGCGATCGGGCGCAGCAGCAGATTGATCGCGCTTCCTGTTCGAACGGCTTCCAGCTTGGTGTCGATCTGGGCAGCAAACCGATGCGCGAAGCTCCGGTCATTGAGGCAGTGCGGCACCCAATCGAAACTGCTGTGAAGAAGATCGGACTCGAATAGTTCGTCCCAGAACAGCAACCCGAACAGCGAATGCCAGAGAGTGTTCTCCGCGAAGAAGACGCGATATCCCCTTCGGCGCATCACGCCGGCGACGCCCGCCTCCGGATTGCCGCGATAGGCGTCGTCGACAGTCATCGTGACGCCGGCGCGCAGAAGTTCGGTGCATGATCCGGTCCGGCGACCGCCGAATTTCCGCGCGTAGAAATCCGTTGCGAAAACGAGCTCGTCGTCGCTGGCCGGATCGTCGATCATCCGCCGCAGCAGATCGTCGGCATCGGTCTTGTCCCCGGCCCCGTAGAGCAGACGGACCAACCGCTCATTGCATTCCGGCGACGAACCGGCGCGATAGAGTTGCCTGGCGATATCCTTCTCTCCGAGCTTCTCGAAGAACTGACCGACTTGACAGGCGGCACGGCTCCGCAGATCGGCGGCGTAGTCGCTCGGGCAACTCGGACCTCCGAAGATGTCGCCGACTGCGCCTTGGTAGATGCCGATCGACTTGACCTCGATCCGGTCGAGCAGCCGGCTGTAGTGGAAGCATGCCCGCGCCTCTTCCCCGTCCGTGAAGCGGGCCCTGAACGAAGTTGCCATGTTGGTCCGCATGATGCCCAGATCTCGCAGGGCGAAGTTCTTCAGATCCTCCTCCGTCTTGCCGAAGTACAGATAGAGCAGGAATTCGAGCGGACGGACGTCATCCAGCGCGATGAACTTCGCCGCCCCACAATGCTCGGCGGCGACCTCGAACGGAACGTGGGTCAGGAAGTAGTCGGCCAGCTTCGCTTTCGGCCAGGAGACGCGGATGTCCGTCCGCCCCGCCGCCTTGGCGCCCGCGACCAGGATGTCCTTGGGCAGGCATGCGACGAAGGTGGCGTAGTCCTCCGCCTTGAGGGTTCTGGCTTGGCCGCATGCCAAGAGGTCGTCAGCCGCGCGCTCCACATCGGAAATCTCGGCGTACCGGAAGCGCGTTCTGTTGAAGATCGCGCCACGCCGATTGACCATCCGGATCAGCAAGCATTGCGCGTCCTTGGAAAGGGTTTGAAACCGCAACACGAAGGCGTCGTGCTCGTCCGTCAGGATCGGGCCGTAGGTGGTCCTGACGAACGACAGCATTTCGAGGAAATGATCATGGTAGTAATAGACAGGTAGATCCGGCCGTTTCATTCGCAGCGCCCTTCGGGCCTTTCTGGATCGCACAAGGACATGAAGGAATGCCCCGCGTGGTGGCTTGCCGCCGCGCGGAAAACGTTCTATCTTTGTTCTAGGACGCTCCGATTTGTCAAGCCAGCCGGGCCGGCCGCAAAAATCACCAGAGCGCGATGGACGAAGCCCGCCAATCACCGCGCAACCGACACGCTCGCACGAGCGGAGCGCGCCATCGATGAGTTGAGCAGGGGGGAGCCCTTCCTCATCGTCTATCATGGCTCGGATGGCAGTGGCGGTTGGCAGACCCACGGAACAGACCAAAGCTGCGTTGACGCATCCCCACGAAGCGTCCATGGTTCTTCTAGCCAGCTTGTGTGCAATTGGTCGCGGAGGCACGCAACACCCCTTCCCGGCTAAGCTTAACGTCTGCACCTGGGATCGGGGTTCGCAAGAAGCGATGGTTGCGGGGGCTCGCAATCCCGATTCTTGCGATTGGTTGAAGACGTCGTTCCACGATTGGCGGCACAGGACCGTTGCCCTCCGAAGGCAAAGGTCACGCGTTCGAATCGTGTCGGGCGCGCCATTTTTCCCTTATTTTACCGCGCGATATGTGCGCCTGGACTGAGACTCAAGCTCTGCCTCATTCGAGCGAGTAAGCAATCTGGCCGAAAATCATCGCCAAGTGCAGATTGCTTGGAACTCTTGATGTCGGTCGGAAGCTCACCAGTCTGAGAACAGCGATCGTGAAAGCGGCTTGATGCGCAAATCAACTTACGGCTTCGGCTTGCTGCTGATTTAATGCCAATCATTGCGGCTCGAACGTTTGGAGCAATGCCCGACGCCGGCAGCCACTGCGAGGCAGAGACGCTGCAGAAGCGCGCGCCTCGTGCGCGCCGCTGCCGACCGGCTATCGGCGGCATTCGGCTACGCGAGCGAGCCCGAGCCGGGGGGTGAAGGCGGCGGTGCAATTTTGCCGTCATTTCGGGACGGCACGTAGCGCCGGACCCGAAATCCAGATACAAATTCGGTGCCTGTTTCTGGATTCCGGGTTCGCTCGTTCTGCTCGCGCCCCGGAATGACGGGGAATCGGAGGCGACCCATGCCCCGGCATGTGAACTATGTCCCGCACGGCGTGATCCCGGCGGTGCTGCTGCCATTTGATAACGATCTCGCCATCGACGAGGCTAGCTTCCGCAAGCACCTTCGAGACGTGGCCTCTGTCGAAGGCCTCTCGGCCATCACCGTCAACGCGCACTCGACCGAGGTCGGCTCCTGCAGTTTCGAGGAGCAGCGCCGCGTGCTCGACATCGCGCAGGACGAGATCGGGGCCAAGCTGCCGCTGATCAACGGCATCTGGGCCGACGGCAGCCTCGAGGCGGCGCGCCTTGCGCGCATGGCGACGCAAGGCGGCGCGTCTGCGCTCTTGGTGTTTCCGCCAGCGCCGTTCACCCTTGGCCAATCGCCGCAAATGGCGCTCGCACATTTCAAGCGCATCGCCGACGCGACCGACCTGCCGCTAATCGTGTTCCAGTATCCGCTCGCGACCGGCCAAGGCTACCCGAAGGACACGCTGCTGAAGCTGTGCGAGGAGGTGCCGACCGTCCGCGCCATCAAGGACTGGATCGGCAACGTGCCGCATCACGAGTGGCACCTGCGCACGCTGCAGAATCTGCCGCGGCGGGTGAATGTGCTCACCACACACAGCGCCTGGCTGTTCTCCTCGCTGGTGCTCGGCTGCAATGGATTGCTGTCAGGTTCCGGCAGCGTGATTGCCGATTTGCAGGCGCGCCTGTTCCGCGCGGTGCAGGGCAACGACCTCGCCGAGGCCAAGCGGCTCAACGACCGCATCGAGCCGCTGATGCGGGTGTTCTACGCCGATCCCTTCGTCGACATGCACAACCGCATGAAAGAAGCGCTGGTGCTGCTCGGCAAATTGCCGCGCGCAGTGGTGCGCCCGCCGTTGGTGAAGATCGAGCGCTCGGAGATCGTGGGCATTCGTCAGGGGCTGATCGAGGCCGGTTTGCTCGACAAGACCGCGCGCGATGCGGCGTAGCCTCTCTCCGTCGTTCTGAGGTGCGAGCGAAGCGAGCCTTGAAAGATGAACGGCCCGGGCCGTCGCCCTTCGAGGGCCGCCTCAGGCTGACGGATCACATAATCGCGAATTTCGGAATTCTTTCGGTCCGTTCACCAGCATGCTGCCGGGGTAACCCGTGATGCAGAACTTCGGCCTCACCGTCGCAATCAACGATTGCGGCGTCACGCCGCAGGCCCAAAATACCGGCGGCTCGTCGTCGTTGACCGGCACCGCGTCGCCGTAATCTGACTTCATCAGGTCGGCAATGCCGATCAGTTCCGGCTTGCCGATGTGCACTGGCGCGCCGTGCACGGCGGGAAAGCGTGGTGATCTGCACCGCGCGGATCGCATCGGCCGGTCTCAGCGGCCGCGTCGATACCACCATCGGCCCACAGAACGAGCCTGCCGCGTGGGCAGCGATCGAGGTGCGGTACATCGTCACGCTGCGGCCGCGCGCGATGTGACGCAGTTCGATGCCCTCCGCCATCAGCGCTTCTTCGAATGAAAACCAGCAGCTGATGACGAAACTCACCAGATCGTCGCGCCAGAGGTCGCGCACGTCCTCCGATTCCGCCACCAGATCGCAGTTCTGCCACATGCGATAGCGCGGCAGATCGAAGCGAATGTCGAGGTCCTCGCCGAGTTCCGGCACGCGCGGATCGCCCGTGGCCGAGGTGCCGATCAGCGGACAAGGCTTCGGATTGAACTGGCAGAACCGCAAAAAATCTCTCGCCAGCGGGGCAGGAAGGATTACCCTGCACAAAGCCGGGCGCGAGCCCCGCGGTCGGCCCGCGATGGCCGCCTCCGTATCGCGAGCCGCGCTGCATGCCCGCTGCCGGCAGCATCGTCGCGGCGAACGGCGGTGATGTTCATGGGCGGGCTCCGATCCGGGCAAATCGCGCGCGGCAAGTCGAGCATCCGCGGCCGGTTGCGCGAGCGGCGCCTGCTCATTTCGCGAGCAACATATTCGACGAAGTGAGTACGTCTATGGGTTGAAACTTGCCCGAGATCGCGTTTGCTAAAGAGAGCAGATTACTCAGCAAGAGCCCGCCAAGGGCCGCAAGAGGGAGGATGGTCGATGCTGACTCATGCCGCCTGCGTGCATGGAGTTCCAAGGTCCGCAGCTGTGCTTTGCATTGCGCGGCGCGTGCTGATGAGGACATCGACTGGCCGACTGCACACTTGGCTCTTCCGCATTGCCGCCCGCACAATAGCGCGGGCGTAATTTTATCGACCGACCTGATCGGAACGCATGGGAGGAACGGATTATGACCGAGAAGTGGAAAGACGAAGAATGGGCGCAGGACATCTGGTATCGCGGCAAGGTCACGCGTCGTCGCATCGTCGGTTGGGGCGGCGGGGCGATCGGCGCGATGATGCTGGTGCCGGCGCCCTGGCGCGCCGCCTTCGGCGCCGCCAAGCCGTACAAGATCGGCTCCGAGCAGCCCTTGTCCGGCGCCGGCGCCGCCGGCGGCAAGACCGCGCTGGTCGGCCTGCAGATGGCGGTTGACCGCATCAACCACATGGGCGGCATCATGGGCCGGCCGATCGAGTTGGTGATTGCGGACGACGAGTCCAAGCCCGACGTTGCCCGCCGCAAGACGCAGAAGATGGTGGAAGAGGACAATATCGACGTCCATGTCGGCGGCTTCCTTTCCAATATCTGTCTCGCTTGCATGCCGGTCTGGGAAGAGGCCAAGATCATCAACATGATTAGCGTGTGCCTCGACACCACGCTCACCACCTCCAAGTGTAACCGCCAGAGCTTCCGTGTCCACGACTACGCTCCGGCGCAGGCGGTCGCCTTCGGCCCGATGCTCGCCAAGATGGGCAAGAAGTGGCACATCGCTTATGCTGACTATTCGTGGGGCCAGTCGTCGCGCGACGCTTACGCGGACGAGATCAAGAAGAACGGCGGCGAGGTTGTCGGCACGACCGGCATCCCGCTCGGTACCGCCGACATGACGCCGTTCCTGTCGAAGATTTCCGGCAACTTCGACGGATTGTTCGGCATCTTCTTCGGCAAGGACGGCGTGACCATCGGCAACCAGGCCTATGATCTCGGCCTCACCAAGAAGTACAAATGGGCCGGTGACGGCGCCATCTGCGAATCCGTCAATCTGCCTGCGCTCGGGAACAAAATCGACGGCTTCGTCGCCATCAACCGCTACATCCCGATCTTCCAGGGCGCGCTGGATACGCCCTATCACCGCCGCTTCTTCGACGAGGCCAAGAAGCGGCTGGCCGAGATCGATCGGTCCGGCCCGCTGCCCGACCGTTACGTGCAGTCGAACTACGAGGCCATGAACGCGCTCAAGCACGGCATGGAGATGTCGAGTTTCGCGACGCGCGAGGACACGATGAAGCTGATCGAGGCGTTGGAAGGGCTCGAGATGAAGCTCAGCGACGACTTCCCGCAGGGGGACAAGACGCTGCGCAAGGCCGATCATCAAGCCTTCCTCAACGAGTTCCTCTATACCGTCAATGGCGGTCAGTTCCATCTGCTCGAAATGGTGCCGAAGGAAAAGACGATCGTTCCTCCGGCCTGCAAGTTCCCCGCTGCGTAGGTGAGCGTGGAAGCGGTCAACGACGTACGCTCCCCAGCGAATGGCCGGGCAGCGGCGTCGGCTCCTGTACTCAAGACCGAACTGTTGACCGTACGATTCGGCGGCCTGGCCGCGCTTTCCAAGGTCAACTTCGAGGTTAAGCGCGACGAGGTGTGCGCCATCATCGGTCCGAACGGGGCCGGCAAGAGCACCTTCTTCAATTGCTTGACCGGCGTGCTCAAGCCCACCTCGGGCCGCATCCTGTTCAACGGCGAAGACATCACCGGGCTGCCCTCCAACGCCATCTCGCAGAAGGGCATCGCGCGCTCCTATCAGATCACCAACATCATGCCCAACGCCTCAGCGCTGGAAAATGTGCGCATCGCCGCGCAGTCGCGCCGGCATGCCTGGAACATGATCTCGCATCACTCCGCTTTCCCCGACATCAACGAGAAGGCGGAGGCTGCGCTTCAATCGGTGGGCTTGCTCGAGAAGGCGGACCAGCTTGCCGCCAATCTGTCCCACGGCGAACAGCGCAATCTGGAGATCGGCATTGCGCTTGCGACCGAGCCGATCTTGTTGTGTCTCGACGAGCCGACCGCCGGCATGAGCGCAGCGGAGACGCATGACACCATGCAGCTCGTGCGCCGCATCGCCAAGAATTTGACGATCCTGATCGTCGAGCACGACATGCAGGTGGTGATGGAGCTGTGCCATCGCATCACCGTCCTCCATTACGGCGAAATCCTCGCCGACGGCACGCCGGAGGAGATTCAGCGCAATCCCAAGGTGCAGGAGGTCTATCTCAAGACATGAGCGAGACCGCGCCCCGCACCGAGCCGATCGTCCTGGTCGAGGATGTGCACACCTATTACGGCAAGAGCCACATCCTGCACGGCGTCACGCTCCACGTGCAGCCGGGCGAAGTGGTGGGCCTACTCGGCCGCAACGGCGTCGGCAAGTCGACCACGCTCAAGACCATCATGGGCCTGGTGCAGCCAAGCCACGGCAGTGTGCTGCTCGACGGCAATGCCATCACCGGCTTGCCCGCGCACAAGCTTGCCCGCCTCGGCATTGGCTATGTGCCGGAGGACCGGCGCATCTTCCGCCTGCTCACCGTGATGGAGAACCTGCGCACTGGGCTCGACCGCAACGGCGTCACCGAAGAACGCAAGGCGGCGCTGCTCGACAAGGTGTTCACCTACTTCCCCGTGCTCGCCGAGCGGCGCGACCAGGCCGGCGGCACGCTTTCGGGAGGCGAGCAGCAGATGCTGGCGATCGCGCGCGCCATGATGCTGGAGCCCAAGATCATCCTGCTCGACGAGCCGACCGAAGGGCTGATGCCGCGGATGGTGTCGCAAATCCGCCAGATCATCCACGTGCTGCATCGCGAGGGCGTCGCCATCCTGCTGGTCGAGCAGAACGTGCCGCTGACGCTCGAGGCGAGCCAGCGCGTCTACATCATGGAGAAGGGCCTCGTGCGCCACCATTGCGCGGCGTCCGAGATCAAGGTCGACGATCCGGTCATCAAGCAGTATCTGGGGGTCTAGGGATGGACGGGGTCGCGCATTTCTTCCAGAGCATTCCGGTCGACTTGTTGATCATCCAGACGGTGAACGGCGTGGTCACCGGCATGATCCTAGCGCTGGTCGCCTCGGGTCTGACGCTCATCTTCGGCATCATGGACGTGGTCAACTTCGCGCATGGCGAATTGTTCATGCTCGGCGCCTATGTCGGCGTGCTGGTCTTGACCGCGACGGGGAGCTTCTGGATGGCGCTCGTGCTGTCCGCCTTGATCGTCGCACTCCTCGGCGCGGCCATGCAGATCCTCACCTTGCGTCCGCTGCTCGGGCGCGATCCGCTCAACACGATTCTCGTCACCTTCGGCATATCGTTGATCCTGCAGAACTACGCATTGTGGCAATTCGGCCCGGTGGCACGCAAGATCGGCGAGCCGATCACCAGTCACTTCAACCTGTTCTATCTCACCTATCCCTGGTACCGCATTCTGATCGCGGTGTTGTCGGCGGCGATCATCGGCGGCTTCTGGCTGTTCCTCAAATATGGCAAATACGGCGTCTGGATCCGTGCCACCACGCAGGACCGCATGATGGCGCAGGCCATGGGCATCCCGGTTCCGATGGTGCACACCGCGGTGTTCGCGATCGGCGCGGCGATGGCGGCGGCGAGCGGCGTGCTGTTTGCCCCGTTGGTCGGCGTCAACCACACCATGGGCCTCGACTGGGTGCTCAAGGCCTTCATCGTCGTGGTGGTCGGCGGCATGGGCAATCTCGGTGGCTCGATCGCGGCGGCGATCTTCATCAGCCTGCTCGAAGCCTATGCGGCGATCTGGCTCGATCCCTCGCAAGCGGTGGTCGTCTCCTTCGTGGTGCTGATCCTCACGCTCCTGTTCCGGCCGACCGGCCTCTTCGTTCCGACGCCAAAATGACAAGCGCCCCGCTCAGCAAATCGACGCCGCTCAAAACGAAATTGAGCCACACCGCCGTTTTCTGGATCGGATTCTGCGTGGTCATGGCGCTGCTGATTGTCGCGCCGCTGGTGCTGCCCGAATATTGGCGGCGCTTCCTCACCGAAATCCTGATCTGGGGCCTGCTTGCGATGTCGTCCGATATCCTTATCGGCTATACCGGCATGGTCTCCTTCGGGCATTCGGCCTTCTTCGGACTCGGCATGTATGGCGCGGCGGCGGCGCTCTTGATCGTCAGCCCGCCCAATCTGTGGCTCGCCATTCTGTTCGGGCTCGGCGGGGCGGCGGGCGCGGCGCTGTTCGTTGCCTATTTCTCCACGCGCCTGCGGGACATCTACTTCGCCATCACCACGCTGATCTTCTCGCAGATCTTCTATGTGATAATCTTCACCTGGACCGAGGTAACCGGCGGCGAGAACGGGCTGATCTTCTCGCGCCCGCATTTCACGATCCCGTTCCTTTATGACACGCGTTTCTCAACCGCGACGCTGCACTGGTTCGTGCTGTCGGTGGTCGCCGGCTCCTATGTGCTTCTGCGCCGCATCATGCAGTCGCCCTTCGGCATGGTGCTGCAGTCGATCCGCGAGAACGAGGCGCGCACGCGGGCGATCGGCTATCCAGTCGAGCGCTACAAGATCGTGGCGGTGATGCTGTCCGGCCTGTTCGCTGGGCTTGCTGGCGTGCTCTACGCCGTGCAGAACCAGTTCGCCGCGGCGGAATTCGTATTCTTCACCACCTCGGGGGACACCGTCATCTTCAACGTGATGGGCGGTATCGGCACGCTGGTCGGCCCCATCGTCGGCGCCGGCTTCTTCCAACTCCTTCGCGAGCTGCTGTCGCGCATTTTCGGCGATCAGTTCCCCTATCTCATCCCGCTCGGCGTGATCTTCATCGTCATGATCATCTTCCTGCCGCAGGGCCTGCTCGGCTTTGCCCGGCGCTGGCTCAATCGCTAGCGTCACCTTGCCCGTGGCGGCGCGTTTATGGGCAGCGATCGACTGGCGCTTTCTGCGGTTGGACCGACAAGCTTGCTCGCCGCAAAGTTCCAGAATCTTACGGCCGTCTATCTTTAATCGCTGGCCATTTCAAGCTTGCCCCTTTTATCTTGTGTGGCTCTCGAACGCGTTGGCCAACTATCCGCGCTTTTTCTTCGACCGTTCGCCCTATATTCTTTTGGTTGCCATTTGATGACAAGCCGGTGCGCGCGCTCGCGACAGTACTCGGCTGTTTCTTTGCCGTGTTCACACTCATTGCGAGACTGTTCGCGACCTTGTCAAGTCGCTGGGCATGACGGTGACAGTGCTGGACTGCACCCCTGGAACGAGACACGATATGCACGCTCAGAGCGTTGAAGCAACCGCTCTACTTAGTCTCTAAGAATGCTCGAAGCCCAGGATGAACTGCAAGCTTGTCGGGTGCGGAAAATTGCGCATCTCGGTCCTCGAGGGAGTAGACAAACGATTTCACCCTCGGACGCCAAACTCCGATTACTCCAACCTCATAGAAAATCTCAATTAGCTTGTGTGTCGTGGATCGAACGGCCCACGCTTGAGGTGACAAGGCAGGTGTCCCGCCTTGAGGATCGAGCGGTTTCAGTACCTCACCTCAAGGCAGGAGCACCTCGATGAGTCGAATAATGCCCCTTGAACCGCTGGCGATTATGTCCTAAATTTAGGACGTTACCGGATGGAGACCGCCCCGCCGGCGCTAGGGCTTGGAGGCCCGTTCTTGATGGATCACCGCGAAATGCTTCGCCAAGCCGGCGAAGCGCTGTACGGCGAACGATGGCAAAGCGAGCTGTCGCGCGCCATCGGCGTCTCGGACCGCACCATGCGTCGTTGGATATCGGACCCTTACGAAATCCCGGGCGGCGTGTGGAACGACATCCAGCAGCTTCTGCTGGAGAGAGTCGTCGCCATTGACAGGTTGAGAAATGAGATCGTCCGCGCAATTCCGGACGCCCCGAAATCGATGAAGGAAGACAGACCCATGATGCCAACCATGTCCGACCGCCAGATCTTTTCCGAGCTTCCGTTCAACGACGGCGGTAGGCTGTACACCGCCGGCAACGTCGATCGCCGGAAGTACGACCGCCTTGCCGATCTCGGCTGGTTGGAGGGCGCGAGCACCAACATCAGCGACGTCGAGTACCACCTGACGACGACGGGATACCTCGAACGAGCGCTGATCGAGGCGGCTGCCGACAAGGAAAAGGACTCCCCCAATCCCGCGCCGGACGGCTTCCAGACACGGGTCAACGCCGGCCCCCGTCGCAACACCTTCGGCGACCTCAAAATCGGCAAGCGGTTTCGCATGGGACACCGCTCTTTCGTCGTCGACGCCATCGAGGGCGAAGTGGTCACCGTGCGGGAAAGCGATGGCAGCGCGCATAGCTTGAACGTGCCAGCAATCCTGCTCGCTCGTTCCTGACCGAGGTCGCGGTCCGCCGATGTGCAATCTGTACTCGATCACGACTAACCAGACCGCGATCGCCGCCCTCTTCCGCGTCATCAACCGCTATGTCGGCAACCTGCCGCCGATGCCGGGCGTCCTCCTCGAATACACTGCGCCGGTCTTCCGCCGTCGACCGGAGAGCGGCAAATGAAGGGATTGGTCCTTGTCGCGACAGGAATTGGAATCGCCCTTGTCATTGCAGTCGTGGCGGTCGTTGGTCTTTCGCACGCCCACTCGCCATCAAATGCCGGAACGTGCTTTCCTGAAGGCTTTCTGCACGCGCAATGGCCAAAATGGATATGGTGCGCGCTAGGCGCCGAACAGAATCTTGCTGCCGGCCTCATCGCGGCGGCAGGTGCGCTGTTCGCCGCGTTTGTCATTGCGTACGCAGTTTGGCAACAGATCGCAGTAACACTGTACAGTCGAGAGGAAAACCGGATTGAAGCCCGTCTTCCAGGACTAAGAGCAACGCAACAAGCTGCCCTCAACTGCATTCGCCTTCTTGAACCACTCGTCCCGCAATTGGAGCCTGAAGTGACTGCGCACGATCAACCCTCGACAAGCTCGATCGTTCCGCAGGCAATCAGCATTTTTGCCAGCGCACGTATGCAAATTGAAGGTGAACTCCCTAATGTCAGCGAACAGCGGCGGCAGAACCTCATCGCGACATTTGGCCATCTCATAAAAGCCGCGGAGGGCGCCGTCGTAGCGCGCGGCGAAGCTGGCACCGCAAGGCACATTCTTGATGTTGCGGCAGGCCTTCGCGCTTCGGAGATCACCAAACACGAAGAGGTGTTCAATTCGAAGAACGGACGGTTCCGAAGCCAAGAAATGATTTTTAAACAGGCGCTAGTGGCCGCAAGGACATATCTGCAAGACACCAGTCGGTACATAGCTTCGCTCGAGGCCCGACTGCGCGCTTATAGTCACAACCTCGAAGAGCTTTTATTGACCAAGCGGGACTGACCTCCCCGCCGTGTTCTTTCTGCCTGAAACAACCATGTGCAATCTCTACAGCATCACTACCAACCGGGCCGCGATCGCCGCGCTGTTCCGCGTGATCAACCGCTATGTCGGCAACCTGCCGCCGATGCCGGGTGTCTTCCCGGACTACCCTGCCCCGGTCGTGAGCAACACCGATACCGGGCGCGAGCTCGCGATGATGCGCTGGGGCATGCCGCCTCCGCCGCGCACGCCGGGACCGCCCGTCACCAACATCCGCAACACGTCCTCGCCGCATTGGCGCGGCTAGCTGAGGCCCGAAAGCCGCTGCTTGGTGCCGGCCAACAGCTTTGCCGAGTACGCGCCGGAGGCCGAACCCTGAGACCAAGAAAAAGGACGTCGTCTGGTTTGCGCTCAACGAGGACCGGCCGCTGTTTGCTTTCGCCGGCATCTGGACGACGTTCAATGGTGATCGCGGCACGAAGTCGAAACCAATCCCGGGGCCGCATCAGGTCTACGGATTCCTGACGACGTCGCCGAACGAAATCGTCGCGCCGATCCATCCGAAGGCCATGCCGGTCATCCTGACCACCGACGAAGAGCGCGACGTGTGGATGCGCGCGCCCTGGATGAGGCCAAGCCGCTGCAGCGGCCGTTGCCTGACGATGTGATCAGGATCGTGATGCGCGGTGAGGACAAAGAAGATAAGATGGCCGCCTGACGATCATTGATCAAAGAGGCGGCGAGACGTTTCGCGAGCGAGCAGAACATGAACCAAAAAATTCTTCTCATCGAAGATCGAGGCTGGGAAGTTGCTGTGTCGAGCTGGACGGTGGCAGCGAAGCCGGGCAAGAAAGTCAATATCTGCTACTTGTGGACCGGCGAAAGCGGCGGTGTGCTAAGGGAGCTAAACCTGACGATGGACCAATTTCTTGAAACTGTGAGGGCCGCTGAAGGGCCGATTGTCGATCTTCGACACGTCTCTCGCTGAAATTACAAGAGATGTCTGGATGCGTGCGTCGTGGGATGAGGCAAAGGCGTTGCAGCGACCACTGCCCGATGATGCACTGCGGATCGTGATGCGCGGCGCCGAGAGGGAGGTCAAGATCGCCGCAGGAAGTTCGTCCACAACCGTCCCTTCGCCGATCCCGAGACTGCCGCGCGCAAGCTCCTGGAGATCGCCAATTCCGTCGAGCCGGTGCAGGACGGCCGCATCTACATCGAGAAGATCAACTGGCCGTTCCTCTCCGAGCTCAAGGGCACTCCGGCCGAATACAGCGCCGGCCTCAAGCTCGCGATCGAGCGCGGCTGGCTTTGGATGCACGAGAGCGGCACTTATGTGAAGCTCACGCCGGCCGGCGCCGAGCTGTTCGCCTGATCTGCGCGACCTCGCCAGCAGCTCCATTCACGGCAATTGCATTCGAGTGCGGGACCGCCCTTGTCGTCACATCCGTACAACTACGGGCTGTGCAATATTGCACAGCCGCGTCAACCAACTTGCTTAAACTGGGGCACAATTTCATTACGGATCGGTATTGGCGAATCGCCCGGTGGGCCTCACCAGAACCACCGGGCTTTTCGTGTCTGGGGCAAAGGCGCTGCAGCGGCCGCTGCCAAATAGGAACGCTCAGCGCATTTGCGCATTGCCCCGTGCCTAATAACGGCCTCATGCCGCGAAAGAAAAGAGGGGCGCGCGATGGGACCAAGACGCGCTAGATGGCTCTTTGGCATGTTGGTCGCTTGGCTCGCCGTGTTGAGCGGCGGGATGCTGCTTGCGTTCCTCTGAGGATTCAATTCGCAATTTGCGCGCCCGCCGACTATCCTAAACGCGTCGGTGACGTTGAGTTGCGTGATGACCGGCTCACCTTCGATCGTGCCCGAGACCTCGGAGCGGGACACCTACCTTGTGCTGGACGATTTTGGCGACCTTGGCCGCGCGTGGTGCGAGACGGCGGAAGATGATACCGCGCGCTCCAGCCTGATCCGTCACATGATGGAGGGACAATATGGCAGCCCGGTCCGCGTCGTTGCGTTCAACACGCCGGGTGGTCACGTGACGTGACCGAGGAGATCGCCCGCGAGCTGCGCCAGCGGTGCATCGATCAAGGTGAGGTGCCGCCATCCTTGCGGGCGTTCTTGGCGCACCACCGGGCGGTCCGGTCGTGACACCCGAATGCTCCCGTTGCGACGACACCGGCTGGGTCTGCGAGAATCATCCGGACGAACCTTGGCTGGGTCGACATACGTGCGAGTGCGGCGGTGCCGGCGCGCCCTGCCCCGACTGCAATACCACAGATGACACCTCAGAGGGCATCGAGGAGCCAAGGCTGCCGTTCACGCCCGACGACGAAACCCGGCGGCACTGACCATCTCCCGTTCACCGTCCCAGCCGCCGCGCGCGATGTCGGGTGGAACGCGTGGAAAATGCGAGGCCACTCCCCTCCGCAATCCTCCGCCTGTGTTAGCAGGCGGGACGAGAAGGGCCCGAGTGATTCGGCGGGAGGTATTCGATGTTGATGGTTGTACCTAAACGCCAGGCGATCCGGACCCTCGAGGGCTGGGCGACCTCCGTTCTGCTCGAGGCCGGCGCCATCCGCGAATGCGAGGAGCACGGCAGGATCGTTGACCCCGGCGATCCGCAAGCCCACGATCGCGCCTTCGATATCGCCCGCCGCGATCCGCCGCCCGGCATCTCGCCCAAAGCGGCAGCCGTTGTGATTGCGGAGGTGCTCGATTCGATCGGCGAGACTTGTCCGGAGTGCCCGCAGTCGGATGGATGACCGGCACTGAAAGCGCCGACCCGAGCCGAGTGGCGCCCGAATGTGAAGATCCGTTCGCTCTTTTACTTGCGGTCGACGAGGCTTCGCCGATGATATCCGAGACGCTGCACGTCCTGGCGGATCATCTCGCTGACCCAACGCACGGCGCGCTTCTTCTTTCGCCAGCCACCATTCACATCGGAAGGGATGGAGTAGCCCCGCAGAACGACCAGGAGATCGTTCCTTCCATTGAGATACACGTCGTACATGCAAGCCCCCGCTCCACGCGACCATAGAGCGGCGCCCTTAATGGTTGGTGATCTGGACGCAACAGCAGCGGCCAAAGGCGGGCGGCTTCAGTGTATTATCGGCACATGAACTCGCCCGATCAGGATCAGAGCACCGCGGAGTCGCTGCAGCGCAAGATCATCCACGTGGACATGGATGCGTTCTATGCATCAGTCGAGCAGCGGGACAACCCGGACTTGCGCGGCAAACCAGTCGCCG
>Ga0210401_10002088_pt1 | contig 22385 bp, 17 predicted proteins | sample IncBWH32MmetaG_FD_150866 | JGI IMG/M metagenome (GOLD analysis project Ga0210401, IMG submission 150866) | Forest soil microbial communities from Barre Woods Harvard Forest LTER site, Petersham, Massachusetts, United States - Inc-BW-H-32-M | ecosystem: Environmental > Terrestrial > Soil >... | reverse complement strand
GATTGAACCTGATCCAACAATTTATCCGCCTCTGCTTGTGTACGCGCGCCAAACACAATTGCCAGCAGCGTGATCGATCGTTTGCCGAATACTGGAGAACCACTCTGGTTCGCGTCGGCCGCGTTCACGTGATACGCCTGCTGCAGCTCGGTCAATTTTTTCTGTGCGGTCTGCGGAGTAGGGAAGTCCGCGATCAAAAGATTCAGTTCGCGTCCGTCCACGCGATATCTGGCGACTTCCGCTTCCGCCCCAGTCGAAAATCCCAGCCAGTCATTCTGCGATACCGGGAAAAATTGGTTCAGCGTTACCGGCCCCAAAATGTATTTGTCGGAACGATCAATGAAACCTTTCACCGGCAAGTGCTCGGTCAGCGTCGGCAGCGGACCTTGTTGTGCCTTGGGCCCGACTGCGCTTACCAAGGCGTTCAGATCCCCGGCATTTTTAAAAAGGTCGCTGCCGTGAATGTCGAGCACGAAATTCCCTAGCAGCACCAGTGCTTCCGCGCGAGACATTACCGAATGTTCGTTCGCTCCCGACCGCTCCATATCGGGCGAGCGCAGGTAGGAATACAGCCCATACGCTCCGCTGGGATCCTTCATGCGATAAAGCGTCACCTGCAGCGCGTCTTTGCCCAGCGAATAGCTTCCTTCCTCGCCGGAAAGTAACCCATATTCCTGTCGTGCCGCCGCTTGCTGCTTGGCAAGCATGCTTTTAAACTTGTCACCGTCGTAAATGACGGGAGGATTCAACCCGGCTTTGGTGCTGCCGTTCCACCCGGCGAACGAGTTCGGCAGAACGGCCTGCGCGGACGAAGGTATGGCGGCTAGAAGTACAAACAGGATGACCAACGGTATGGCGCGGCGCATAGTGTCCCTTTATTAGACGCCACTATTCTACTTAGGGTTCCCGTCGGAAGCTACTGTGGCAGAGCCGCCGCCCGAAGGACGGTTGGCGCTCACCAGCTTGGACTTATCGTAGGAAAGACTGTTGAGGCTATCGAGATAAGAGGCGATGCCGCGATACAGGCCGTCGGCTACTCGTTGCCGCTGGTCGGTCTTGCGCAGCAGTTTTTCATCGCTGGGATTGCTGATGAAGGAAATCTCCGAGAGTACCGAAGGCATGTTTGCGCCAATCAGCACCACAAAGGGAGCCTTCTTCACGCCGCGGTTGCGCTCGTCCTGACTCACCAGCTGCAGCCGGTGCGTCAGCGAATCCTGAATGTCGCTCGCGAGCTCCTTTGACTCTTCCACCTTTTCGTTGCGCGCAATTTTCTTGATGATGTCCTGCAAATCATGCAGCGAAGACTGCGCCAGCGCATTTTCGCGCGCCGCCACGGCCATGGATTCTTCCGAAGTGGCAAAGTTCAAATAGTAGGTCTCGATTCCGCGTGCGGCCGCGTCGTGGCTGGAATTGGCGTGTACCGAAATAAATAAATCCGCTTTCGCCTCGTTCGCGATCGCAGTGCGCTCTTCCAGCGGAACGAAAGTGTCGTCCTTGCGCGTGTAGATCACTTCCGCGCCCGGAAGCTTTTCTTCGATCTCGCGCCCCAGTCGCAGAGCTACATCCAGACACAGGTCCTTTTCCATCAGTCCGTGCGGCCCAATCGTACCGGTGTCGTGTCCGCCGTGGCCCGGATCAATCACGATCCGGCTGATTTTCAAACCCAGCGCGCGCGTCAAAGAGCGCTGACCGTCTCGCGTCGGTTTCGATTCCGTAGGCGGCGTAAGTGCGGCCGTTCTGACGCCGTCTGTCTTCGATTTTCCAGCTGGTTGCTTCGCAACGGCGGGCGCAGCCTTGCTCTCGGCGCTCACGGAAACCGTTTCGCCCGCCACGGCGCCCGATCTGGGCTCAGGATTTTCCGAATCCGCCTTCGCATTCCTCACCGCCGCGCTGGACGCCGCAGCAGCCGGCGTCGCGCTCGCCACCTCGCTCCCCGAAGCAGCGACGGGCTTCGCGCGAACCTCGATCACCAGCCGGTAGGGATTCGCCAGCAGATAAGCGGAATAATCGCGCGCTCCGTTCACATCCAAGACCAATCGCACCACGCCGTCCTTGTTCTGTCCCAACCGCAGGGACTTCAGCAGCCCGTCCTTGACGTCCCAATTCTTGTTGGCGATGTCCGGAGTCAACTTCGCTCGATGCAAGTCGAAATAAACGCGATCAGGCGCAGCAATTCGCGCAGCATTGAACGCAATCGTGTCGTCCAAAGTCACTACGACGCGCGCCGAATTCTCCGAGTTCCACGTCTTGACGTCCCGTACCCGCGGAGTTCCGTTCTCGCTCTCGCGCTGCTCCACTGTTTTGCCTTTCAACTCCGGCAAAGTATCCGTTGCTGCCGCCGCCTGCAATTTGACTTGGGCCTGGAGCTTCGCTTCAGCTTGAGCTTGGGCCTGGAGCTTCGCTTCAGCTTGCGCTTGGGCCTGCGCTTGCGCCTGCGCCAAGGCTTGTGCCTTGGCTTTTTCGCGCGTATCGGCGATGTCCTTCAACGCCACGCGCGCATCGCTCGCCAGGTCGGACTTCGGATAGCGCTTTATATAATCTTTCAGCGTGGCTTCGGCCACATCGGGCTGATGCAGTCCGTCTCTTTGCACCAGGCCAATCGCATACAGAGCCTGCTGCCGATAGCGGCTTCCCGGATACTGCTTAAGCAGGAAATTGTAGGAATCAATCGCGGCCTGAAAATATTTGGCGTCAAACAATCGCCCCATTTCTTCGTACAGCTCCGCTTCGGCAATCAGCGAGGGCGTCACTTCTTCCGCCTGCGCCGAGATCAGATAAACCTTGTGATAAGCAGAAACAGTCGCGCGGTAATCAACAAAGGAGCGTTCTTTCTGCGGGGTGCCTTCCAGGGTGGTTCGCATCCGCACCGCGCGTTCAAACTGTTCGCGCGCATCCATCTTGTGGTCGGTTCGTGCGGACGAGCAGAGGGGAACGGCTAGCGCCAGGGCTAGGAGGAGCCATCGGGCCGGCAATATTCTAACGGATACCACGTGCGTCATTCGTTCGTGAAAATTACCCGGCCATTCGAGTCCACTTCTTTGCGCACTGGATTTCTTGGCGGAGTCCAGAGCGTCGAATCGCGGCCCGAGCCGGGGCGAAAGTATGCGTCTTGCACCTTGTGCACGTACCGTTGCGTTTCAAAATACGGCGGAACGCCTCTGTTGGCATCCACGGCGTGCTCGCCGGCATTGTAGGCCGCGAGCGTCTTGTCCAAGTCGCCGTTGTAGCGATCCAGCAGGGCTTTCAGGTACGTCGTCCCGCCTTCCACATTCTGCGCGGGATCGAAGGGATTGCCGACGCCAAAGCGTTGTGCCGTCCCAGGGATCAACTGCATCAAACCCACGGCGCCCTTGCGAGACACCGCTTGCGGATTCCACCCCGATTCCGTGCTGATTACGGCTTTCACCAGCGCGGGATCCACCTGATGACGCGCGGCAGCATCGCGAACGATGCGATCCAGCCGTCCGTCATTGGCACCGAGCGTTTCCGCCGCAGACCCGGTCGAAATCCCAGACCGGGAATGTGACGCGCCCATGGTAGCACTGATAGTACTCCCACGACGTGCGTTCGGGGAATCCCCATTCACGAAGACGAGCTTGCCGTGCTCGTCCACCTGGGTTGCAATCTGGGCGCGCAGCGGCGTGGACAGCGCGAACAGCGCGCCCGCGACCAGCACTGCAACTGGGATGCAGTTCTTGTTCATAGTTCTGCTTTTCGCCAGCGCTTTTTCAGGGTGCCGACGCACAACCTAACAGCGAGCCTCGGGGAAGGCAGAGCGCTTTGCTTCCAATCACAAACTCAAGACACAAATACGGCGAAGAAGGAGGCTTCTCCGTCGTAAGCATCTGGCACAACAGCAATTATAACAATCGGTCGAGTAGGGGGTAAACCTGGTCAAGGGCGTTTTGTAGGGCCGATGTGTCTTTTCCGCCAGCCTCCGCCAAATCGGGTCGGCCGCCCCCGGAACCGCCTACTAGCTTGGCCAGTTCCTGGACGATTTTGCCGGCGTGGAGCTTAGGGATGAGGTCCTTCGTAACTGCTGTGATTAGAGCGACTTTGCCGTCATCGGCCGAGGCCAGTACCACCACTCCGGAGCCTAATTTTTGACGCAGGGCGTCCACCAGTTGGCGCAGGGCGTCGCGGTCGAAGCCGTTCACCTGGGCGGCAATCAGGCGAACATTTTTCACGGTGCGAGCCTGTTCGACCAAATCTCCGGCCAGCGAGCCTGCCGCTTTGCGTTTCAGCGCTTCGAGCTGTTTTTCCAGCTGCTTGGTGGCCTCGAACTGGCGCTCAAGCGCGGCGATGATTTCGTCTTCGCCGGCGTTCAACATTCCGGCGACGGTGCGCAGCGTTGCGAGCGACTTTTGATATTCGGCCAGAGCGCGATCGCCAGAAATTGCTTCGATGCGGCGGACTCCAGCAGCCACGGATTGCTCGCCGGTGATTTTGAAAACGCCGATGTCGCCGGTGCGCACGACGTGCGTGCCGCCGCAAAGTTCCTTGCTGTAGAAACCGCGCGGCGTGGCGGAGTCTGGAATGGTGACGACGCGGACGTTGGCTTCAGGATACTTGTCGCCGAAGAAGGCCAGAGCGCCGGAAGCAAGCGCGTCGTCAATGTTCATGATGTCCGTGCGCATTTCCAGATTTTTGCGGATTTCTTCGTTCACTTGCTGTTCGATTTCGCCGAGTTCGCTCGGATCCACTTGCGCGAAATGCGAAAAATCAAATCTTAGATGATCGGGCGCGACCAGCGAGCCGGCCTGCTTTACGTGCGTGCCCAGAATGTTGCGCAACGCGGCGTTCAGCAGGTGCGTCGCGGTGTGGTTGCGCATGTCGCGCACGCGCCGTTCGGGATCGGCGATGATCGCGACGTGATCGCCGACGTGCAGGTCTTCTTTCGCGACGATGCGGTGCGCGATCAGTCCGGTGACGGGGTAGTAGGCGCCGCGCACTTCGGCCACTTCGAGCGCGCCAGAATTATCGTAGAACCCGCCAGTGTCGGCGACTTGCCCACCCGATTCGGAGTATATCGAAGTGCGGTCGAGCACCACTTCAGCTTCGGTGCCGGGTTTGATTTCGTTGACCGGGCCGTCTTTGGTCACAATGGCTTCGATGCGCGCGTCACGCGTCTTCGTGCCAAAATAAAAATCCTGCTCGGTCTTGTGTGTCTGCGCGAGCTTGGCGTAAACGGGCTGCGCTGCTTCCTTATGCGCGCCTTTCCAGGACGCTTTGGCGCGAGTGCGCTGCTCCTCCATCGCGCGGTCAAAACCGTCGCGATCCAGCTGAATCCCCAAATCGCGAACCACGTCCGAAGTGAAATCCAGCGGAAGTCCGAAGGTGTCGTAAAGGCGGAACGCGCTCTCACCAGGGAAGAGGACCGGTATTCCTTTGTCTCTTAAACTGCTCAGACCAAACTGGCGCCGGACTTCCCTCGGGACGTCAACCTCCGGTTTGAAGCCAGCCTGAAGAACCGCCCTTTCGGTGACTTCGTCGAGCTCGTCGTCTAGCTTCTGTGCTCCAATCTCGAAAGTCCTTCTATATCTTGTCTCTTCCGAGCGAACGACCTCCTCGATAAATTTGGACTGGTCCTTGAGCTCCGGATAGGACTGGCGCATCAACTCAACCACTTGCGGAACCATTTCCCAAAAGAAATAATCCTTAACTCCCAGCAATCTTCCGTGATGAATGGCCCGCCGCAAAATCTTGCGTAAGACATAGCCTCGGCCTTCGTTTGAGGGCATCACCCCATCGGCGATCAGGAAGGTCACGGCGCGCGCGTGGTCTGCGATGACCCTCGTCGAGGCTGCAGTGACAGAGCCGCTCGTGGATTCAACTATTCTCTTTACCCCTGCTCGACTGAGAATCACATCCACAAGGAATCTGATAAGCGGCTGAAACAAGTCGGTGTCGTAGTTGCTGATCACGTGTTCAAGGACGGCAGTGGTGCGTTCGAGGCCCATGCCGGTGTCCACCGACGGTTTCGGCAGGGGATTGAGGTTGCCGGAGGTGTCGCGATTGAATTGCATGAAAACGAGGTTCCAGATTTCGACGTAGCGGCCGCAGTCGCAGGGGAACGTGCAGTTTCCTGCAGCGCAACCTGGCGTTCGCGGGTCGTCAACGGCTGCGCGGCCCATGTCGTAGAAAATCTCGCTGCAGGGGCCGCAGGGGCCGGTGTCGCCCATGGCCCAGAAATTATCTTTCAGGCCGGGGACCGCGATAATGCGATCTTTCGGCGCGCCCACCTCAATCCAAAAGTCAGCGGCTTCAGTATCCGTTCCGAGCGTGTTGCCGGGCGCAACTTCCGCGCCGCCGAAAACGGTGAAGTAGAGTTTTTCCAGTGGAATGCCGTACCAAGCGGGCGAAGTGATCAGCGCCATCGCGAAGGCGATGGCGTCCTTCTTGAAATAATCGCCGAAGGAAAAATTCCCCAGCATTTCGAAAAAAGTGTGATGGCGGTTGGTGAAGCCGACGTTCTCCAGGTCGTTGTGCTTACCGCCGGCGCGCACGCATTTCTGGCAGGTGGTGGCGCGGTTGTAATCGCGCTTTTCCAGGCCCAGGAAGACGTCCTTGAACTGATTCATTCCGGCGTTGGTGAAAAGCAGCGTGGGGTCGTTGGTGGGCACGAGCGAAGAGCTGCGGACGACGCGGTGGCCGCGCTCTTCGAAGAATTTCAGAAATGTTTTGCGGACTTCGTTGCCGGTCCACTGCTTGTCAGTCAAGGATGCCCTCTGTAGAAACGGTTCATTATCGCAGAGGGTCACAACGCTCGCAACGCTACGCAACGCCGCGTGCGGCGGCATGAGGTCGAATGAGGCCCATTGAGGCCCAAGAAGGCCCAATGAGGCCCAATGAGGAAAGTACAGCTGTCCCAATTTGTCGCTGAAAAAAAGTACAGGAAGGAACTTTTTCGGCCAGCTTGTACCAATTCTGTCCGGTCGTTCAGCTGCTTTCACATCTCTCGTGCTAACTTCAAACGGAAACCAAAAAATGAAATCGCACACACAATCGCGTGATTTACCAGGGCGCCCAGCGCCGATGCCGTCCGCCCGGCTCGCCCTCCCTGCCGTTCACAGGCCGCGGCGCACGGGCCGCAATTCACGGACCACAAATCACGAATCCAGATTCACTCATCACTCGTCACTTTCCACTCAACACTGCCGTTTTCTAATCGGTTGCGCCCCGATTAAAAATTGCCGTATCCCACTGAAACCATGCGGCATGTTTTTTTCTAATCGGCCGAGAATTGCATGTTTGCGCGCGCCTTTTTCACCCGTTTTGCACGCCACGGATCACCATTCACAACTCACCCATTTCTAATCGCTACCCAAATATTAGATATCCGTCTAACTTGCTCGCAACAAACGAGGGAACTTTTTCTAATCGCTACTATTTCTTGCCATGTGGCGCGTGCTCGGCACCTCGCCACTCACCAAGGGGACTGCGTTAGCGATGGAGTAGGGGCGGCTCCCAGAGCCGCCCCTGCGGCCTGCAACGGAAGTAAGGCAGCGACGGTCTGGAGCGTTGTGCTAGTTTTCCGGCGCGGCTTGTTTCTTGGCTTTGGCTTTCCCTTCGGCTTCCGCGGTCCACGGTGGGACTATGCCGTTCAGGCGCGCGTAGGCTATTGATTGGCCGAGGTGTTCGTGCGCGTGGGTGACAAGAATGTAGATCACGTCGCCGTAGTTGGCGTCGGGACCGAGCTTGGGCAGCGGCTTATTGAAATCCGCGTTGGTCATCGCTTCGATGGCGGCGTGGGCGCTGGCGAAGGATTTATTGAGCGCGTCAATAATCTGGGCTTTGTCGGTCGTGGACTTTTCGAAAGTTTTTGGATCGAAGCCGGTTGGGAGCGGCGTGCCCATCAAGTTTGGAATGTTGTAATTCGCGTTGGCGATATGCAGGAACACTTCGCCGATGGAACGGACGCCTTCAGCAGGTCGCCAACTGTATTTGTCGGCGGGGACGGCGGTGGCGAGATCCACGAATTTCTGGTGCATGGCGTCGAGGTCCTGCAGAGATTGCGGCTTCATGTCGTAGCTGGGCGGAGTCGTGTCCTTCGCTTGCGTGGCGGGAGCGGACTGCGCGGGCGGGCCAGACATCGCAAAAGTGCGGGACGCGCTGGCGGTCAGCAGCAGGGCCAGAGCCATTGCAGACATCAAGAGTTTCTTCATCTGTGGTTCTCCTTTGAAAATCAGATGCTACGAATTTAGTCGTGCGTCCCGCGGAGCAGCACACTGTCCGAAATCGGCAAAGCTTGTAGCGCAGTGTCCGGAGTCGAGATGGTGCAACCGAATTACGGATTGCGCGCTTGGTCAAGTTCCCATTTCATGGAGTCTGCAGTGATATTTAGCTTCATGAACATCCCCGTGGGTTGCTGTGGGGCTTAGACGGAGGAGGGCGGGAAAAATCTCAGCGGTGTTGTGATTTTTTCGCAGCGGGCGGCGGCGCTGCTGCGAATTAAGGCTCGGAAAGTTCGGAGTCGGCGGTGTCGGGGAGTTGAGGGAGGTTGCCGTGGGTGATGCCTTTTAGTTGGGCGCGGATTATGTCGGAGGAGAAACCGGCGCCTAGGAGATTGCGGTAGAGGGACGCGATCTTTTTTTGGTCGAGGGGGCCGCGGAGGTGCGCTAGGCGGCGAGTGAGGCGCGCGCGGACTAGGCTGGCCTCGTCGGTTTCGGCGAAGACGGAGTCCACGGCGGAATCGATGTAGCGGTCGGGGACGCCGCGGGCGCGCAGTTCGCGGGCGATGCGGAAGCGTCCTTGGCGGCGCAGCTTGGCGTGTTGCGCGGCGTAGTTCAGGGCGTATTTGGCGTCATCGAGATAGTTGAGTTCGCGGAGGCGCGCGATTACGGCGGGGATTAGATCTTTATTTTCGGCGCGGCGCTCGAGATGTTTTTTCATTTCGGAGATGGAGTGGGCGCGGCGCATCAGGGCGCGTTGCGCGGACATGTAGAGCTGGGTTTCGGTGAGGAGCTTGCGGGTGGGTGGGCGGGAGCGCATGGATTGAGGATAGAGCAGCAGGTGGAGGAAGTATAGGAGGTGTAGGACGTAGAGGAGAAAGTCAAAGGCACCACAGATGAACGCAGATGAACACAGATAAAGACAAAGCGAAAAGTGATGAAGGGTGATTTCGGAGTTGATTATCGGCCGGCTGGGCTTTTATTTCTGATGCTGCGGGGAAGGGAAACGCGGGCACGGCATGCCGTGCCCTACGATCAGGGAGCGCCGTGAAAATCTTATCGGCGGGAGGAGTTGGTGTTGTCGAATTCGGACATGGCGCGTTCCATGTCTTCGCGGGCGGAATCGGCGCTGGAGCGGACGCCCTGCACGCGCAGCCGGAAATCGTCCGGATTGCTCGCGCGCAGGATCGCTTCCTCGAACGTGATCAGGTTCCGGGAGTAGAGATCGAAGAGCGATTGATCGAAAGTTTGCATGCCGTACTGGCTGACGCCTGCGGCGATGGCATCGCGGATCATGCGCGTTTTGTCGGGATTGATGATGCAATCGCGGATGTATCCGGTGGAGATCATGACTTCGACGGCCGGGACGCGGCCGCTGCCATCGGCTTTGCGCACCAGGCGTTGGCTGATGACGGCTTTCAGCGTACCGGCGAGTTGCAAGCGAATTTGTTTTTGCTCGGGCGGCGGAAAGACGGCGATGATGCGCTGAATGGTTTCCGTCGCGTCGAGAGTGTGCAGGGTGGACAAAACCAAGTGACCAGTTTCGGCGGCGAGTATGGCGGTGGAGATGGTTTCCAGGTCGCGCATTTCGCCGACGAGGACGACGTCCGGGTCTTGGCGCAACGCAGCGCGCAACGCGGTGGAGAAAGATGCGGTGTCCACTTCCACTTCGCGTTGGTTGATGAAACCCTTTTTATCGCGGTGCAAATATTCGATCGGATCTTCAATGGTGATGATGTGTTCGGAGCGCAGCGAATTGATACGGTCAATCATGGCGGCGAGCGTGGTGGATTTTCCGGAACCGGTGGTGCCGGTGGTGAGAATCAGGCCGCGCTGCTCTTCGCAAACGGTGGAGAGAATGCGCGGGAGTTCGAGTTCTTCAATGGTACGAATTTTTGTGGGAATGACGCGGAGGACCATGCCGACGTTGCCGCGTTGCTGGAAAACGTTGACGCGGAAGCGGCCGAGGCCAGCCACGCCGTACGCCATATCGAGTTCGGCGGTTTCTTTGAATTTTTGCTTCTGGCGATTGGTCATCATGCTGAAGGCCATGGAGAGCATTTCTTCAGGCGTGATGCGCGGCACGTCGCTGAGCGGGTTCAGGATGCCATCAACGCGGAGATAGGGATGATTGCCGACTTTCAGGTGCAAGTCGGAGGCGCGGCTTTCGACAGCGCGGCGCAGCAGATCGTCAATATTGATGGCCATTTATCGTCCTGGGCTCCGGGGGAGCGTCTAGCCAAACTAGCATGGATTGTGGAGGTGGCAAGGAGAGCAGGTTGGGGATGGTGCGAAATGGACAACCTGAACTTTGGGACAGGTGGGGGAGTGCGCTAAAGCGGGGGTTGATCGGGGAGGAAGATGCGGTCGTAGATAACGCCGGCTAGGACGCCGCCTAGCAGGGGGCCGACCCAGTAAACACCGTGGTTGGTCCAGTGATTGCGCGTTACGAGGGCGGGGCCGAAGGCGCGGGCTGGGTTGACGGCTGCGCCGGTGAAGGGGAGGCCGCAGAGGGCGTCAACCGTTACGGCGAGGCCGATGGCTAGGCCGGCTACTTTGTTGAAGGCGCCTTTGGCGTCAACGGTCGTGGCGAAGAAAACGAAGACGAGGAAGAACGTCATCACGCCTTCCAGGAGCATACCGTGCAGGCGCGTGAAATCGGGCGCGAGCGCGGGAGTGATGGAGCCGAGAGCCTCGGGGCGCCAGCTGGAATCAGGGATGATGATTACGAGCGCGTAGGCGGCGGCGATGGCGCCGAGAAGTTGCGCTGCGCTGTAGAGGATCGTTTGCCAGGTGCTGAGGCGGCGGCTGACCCAGAAGCCGACGGTGACGGCGGGATTCAAGTGGCCGCCGGAGACGTGTCCGATGGCGGTGACCATGATGCCGACGGTGAGGCCGTAGGCCAGGGCGAGACCGAGGATGGTGATGCTGCCTTGTCCGGACGAGCGGAGATATTGATCGGCGCAGAGGGCGCCGGCCGCGAAGAAAACGACGGCGAAGGTGCCGAAGAATTCAGCGAGCAATTTTTGGGTGAGGCTGTACAAGCGGTTCTCCCAGGAAAAACGCGGCGCGACGCGTGTGAAATGAAGTTCAATGCGCCGCGCGCGATTCTACTGAATTAACGGGGATAGGTCAAAAGACGGGAGCCGCGCGGGGCGAGTTAGCGCGGGCTTGAAGAAATCAACAGCTCGCGGGAAATGCACCGCGAAAGGAATGGCGCTTCGCGCCGTTTTTTTTGTCGCAGCTAAAGCTCCGACCCACAAAGACTAGGGCTAACGCTGCGTGCGGCGGGCTAGGTCGCTGAAGATGTAGTTGTGTTCGCTGCTTACGCCCCAGCGCTCGAACGGGCGCCAGTACCACGCGGGGTATAAATTGGAAATTATCGTGGTGCTGCGCGTCAGGATCGTGTCGTTGCCATCCTGCTGCAACTTGTACTCCGCATATTCGAAGCCTAGCCAGTGGCGTCCGGGCATATTCGTGCGGTCAATTGAGAGGCGCATCAGGTTCGGCGGGCCCCATTCGATGACCGTCTCTTCGATGGAGCCGTGATCAAAGTAACAAGTTCTCTTGGCGCCGAGGCCTGTGCCTTGCATTTCGCAGCGCATCGGAATGGGGAGGCCTATGTACATCAGCAGAGGTTTTTTTCCTTGGAGGCTGTCGAATGAGCGGAGGTCGTTCCAAACGCGGCTGGGATCCGCGGCTAGTCGAATCGTGCTCGTGACGACTTGCTGGCGCGGATGAGTGAGCGTGGAGATCTCGATGCGATGACCGGTAAGAATCAGCAGCGGCATTGAAAGCAGGACCAGGGAAGTAAAGGTGTGGCCTGGTTTGCCGGTGAGTCTGGCCCGGAGTGAGTGAAAAATAAATCCGAGAGCCACGCCGATTGTGATGCCGAAGAAAAGCAAGGGAAACGCGAGCAGGGCACAGACGGGGGTTTCGTTATGCGTCGCGATCAGAATTGCGAGTGATCCGATGGCTGCCAAAAGCGCGGCTGCGGATACGGTTTGTAGATCGTGCAAAACCAGGGTGATGGCGAATCCGGCGGCAAACGGCACGAGCATGAACATGACGCCGCCCATCGCGTGGGTTGCGGGAATCTCGGCGATAAGGAAACCCGCGAGTCCGACTGCGGCGCCGGTGAGGCCGCCGACCAGGACACCCTTCAGCGAATTTGTCCAGTCGTGCAATGTGGTTCTCCCGCTTGATTATGAGGATGGCATTCGGGCCGCGATCTGTTGGCCCCATTCTACATCAGAGAACGAGTAGAGTGATTAGCTCGGGATGCGAGAGCGTGAAGCGATTTTGCGGCGCGAGATGAGCTTGCTCGTCGGGGAAGTAATGCAGAGCTCCGCAGTCGCATCCTCAGTTGGACGCGACGAGTTCAAAAGCTCGCGGGAAGCGCACCGCGAAGGGAATGGCGCATCGCACCGACATTTCTATATCGTGGCTGAAGCCACAACCTGCAACCTACGACCTACAAAGACGAGGGCAGACGCCGCACGGCGGGGTCTTGAATCATGATGGAAGGAAAAAAAATCAGCGGCAGCCCCTGAAGGCCGCCGCAACGAATTCAAAAGCGGAGTACCCGATGTGGAATTAGCGCGAGTCGACACGGGTGCGCGGCGAAGGCTCCTCGCGCCCATCGATTCGAGATACTGCGTCTTAACGGACGGCGGCGGCGGGGACGCCCACTGGGGTGAGCCAATTGTGGCGGTCGGGTCTTTTGCCTTCGACTAGGGCGAAGAATTCGTCCTGAATGCGTTTGGTGACGGGGCCGCGGGAGCCGATGCCGATTTTTACGCGGTCAATCGAGCGGATCGGGGTGACTTCAACCGCGGTGCCGCAGAAGAAAACTTCGTTGGCGATGTAGAGCATTTCGCGCGGGATGATTTGTTCGGCGACCGGAATGCCTAGGTCCTTGCAGATGGTCATGATGGAGTGGCGCGTGATTCCTGGTAGCGCGGAATTTGAAAGGGGCGGAGTGATGACGGTGTCGCCGGAGATGATGAAGACATTTTCGCCGGAACCTTCGCTGACGTAGCCATTGGTATCGAGGGCGATACCCTCGACGTAGCCATTGGCGCGAGCTTCCATGCGAATGAGCTGCGAATTCATGTAATTGGCGGCGCACTTGGCCATTTGCGGCAGCGTGTTGGGCGCGGGACGATTCCAGGAGCTGACGCAAACGTCCACGCCATTGCGCAGGCCTTCCTCACCTAGATATTTTCCCCAGGGATAGCAGGCCATGTACACCTCGATGGGGCAGCCGGCGGGGTCCACTCCGGCTTCGCCGTAGCCGCGCAGAATTACGGGGCGGATGTAGCACGCGCCGATTTTGTTCACCCGCAACAGCTCCAGGTTGGCATTGCAGAGGTCGTCGAGACTGTAGTGAACTTCCATGCGGTAGATGTAGGCGGAGTTCAGCAGGCGCTGCATGTGTTCTTTCAGGCGGAAGACGCCAGGACCCTGTTCGGTATCGTAGCAGCGGATGCCTTCGAAGACGGCGGAGCCATAGCTGACGACGTGGGAGAGGACGTGAATTTTGGCGTCGTCCCAGTTGATGAATTTGCCGTCGTGCCAGATCTTTTCAGTCTTGGGTATGGGCATCGGGTCGCTCCGCGTGCGAAAAATTTCTAAAAATGGTTACGAAGGCAGAGTAGAGCAGGGGGGGCGCGGTGTCAATCTGTGGCGGGTGGTGTGTGACGAGGCGGGATGCTCCAATTTGGACGGGGGAGTAGGTCAGAGGCTTTAACACAGAGGGCACAGAGAAAAACGGAGGACACAGAGAAAGCAGAAGAGATCCCCGCCTGCGGCAGGCAGGCTTCGGCCGGCTTGAGACAAAGGCGCCGCCCTCCCTTCGCAAAATCACTCAGGGCAGGCAGGATGACGATGCTCACAAATTATCGATAGAAATAGAAATGCGGCGCTACTCTTCGCGCAGGGCTACTAGTGGATCTACGCGGGTGGCGCGGCGGGCTGGGATGTAGCAGGCCAGTAATGCGACTGCTGCTAGCAGCGCGGCGATGGCCGCGAACACCAGCGGGTCCGTGGAGGTGACGTTGAACAATAGGGAGCGGAGGAAGCGGGTTAGGGCAGCGGCGCCGATCAGGCCGGCGACGAGGCCTAGCACCACCATGCGCATTCCTTCGCCGAGTGCCATGCGGAGGATATCCATGCGTTGGGCGCCTAGCGCGACGCGGATGCCGATTTCGTGGATTCTGCGGCTGAAGGTGTAGGACATCACGCCGTAAATGCCGATGGCGGCGAGAAGCAGCGCGACGCCCGCAAAGATCGCCAGAATTTCCAGCGCGAAGCGGCGCTCGGCCATCGAGCGGGTGATCACTTCGTCCATGGTGCGCACGCCGAACAGCGGAAGATTCGAGTCAACGGACTGGACCGCGGCGCGAATCTGATCGCCCAGCGTTCCGGTATTGGCGCGGGTGCGCAGAAACAGAACCGAAGCGTATGGCGGCCCCTGAAAGGCGGGGATATAAATGTGCGGGGCGATGGGCGCGTCGAAACCATCGGACTTCATATCTCCGACGACGCCGACGATCGTCGTCCACGGATTTTTTAGATTCAGCCGGAAGAACTGAATGTGCTTGCCGAGCGGATTCTCACCGGGCCAATAGCGGCTCGCGAGGGTCTGGTCAATGATCGCGACCTGCTCGGATGCGGGCTGATCGGAATCCAGAAAGACGCGGCCTTGAATCAAGGGCGTACCGAGAACGTCGAAGTAATTGGGACTGACGCCGGCGAACTCCGCCACCGGGGCGCGCTCGGAATCTTCCGGGCGGCCTTCGATCACAAACGGGAAAGCATTGCGCGCCGAACCCATGGGCAAACTATTGCTGCCTCCGATCGCGACAGCTTCGACGCCAGAAATAGCGCTCACGCGGCGAACCGCTTCGCGCAAGAATGCCGCGCGCTTTTCGGGCGGGCGATAGGGATCGGTGCTGGGATTATTGGGAACCGGCATCCAGATCTGCGCCGTGACGATGTCGTGAGGATTAAAGCCGGGACGGACCTCTAGCAAGCGCCAGAAGCTGCGCAGCAACAAGCCGGCGCCGACGAGCAAGATGAGCGAGAGCGCGATTTCGGAAATGACCAGTGCGCGCGAAATCAGCGTATGGCTGCGGCTGGAACCTGATCCGCGACTTCCTTCGCGCAGGTTGGAGATTTGATTGGCGTTCGAAGCCTGCAAGGCCGGCACGAGACCGAACAATATTCCGGTGGAGATGGACACGACGGCGGCAAAGAGCAGGACGCCGCCGCTGAGATCGATTTCGCTTAAGCGCGGAAGATTTGCAGGAGCGAGGCGCAGAAGCGAAGCTTTCATCGAGACAACGGTGACGAGCGCGATCGCCCCGGCAATAATGGATAGCAGCATGCTTTCGGTGAGCATTTGCAGCAGCAGGCGTTTGCGTCCGGCGCCGAGCGCCAGGCGTACGGCAATTTCACGCTCGCGACCGGCGGAGCGAGACAACAACAGATTCGCCAGATTCACACAGGCAATCAAGAGCACGCAAGCCACCGCGCCGAAAAGTACGAACAGTTCGGTGCGGACTTTGCCGACCAGATCTTCCTGGATGGAGACGAGGCGCGGAGCCCAACGAACGGCGGTAGGATAGTCAGTGGGATATTCCGCGCTCAACTGCGCCGCATAGGTTTCCAGGCGCGCTTGCGCCGCGGCGACGGAAAGGCCTGGTTTCAAACGGGCGACCGCCCCAGGAAGCATGCGAATCGAGCGCTGGGCCGGATGCGGAAAAGGATCAGCGTCGTAGCCCGCGGCGATCCAGGCGTCCACGTCTGTTTCGAGAGTTCTTCCCGGATGGCGGAAGTCCGGCGGCATGACGGCGACGACGGTGTAGGGATCGTTATCGAGGCGGACTTTCTTGCCGAGGATGTGCGGATCGCCGCCGAACTCGCGGCGCCAGAAGCCGTCGCTGAGGACGACCGCGTCGAGGAATCCGGGAACGGTTTCTGCCTGGGTGTACACGCGGCCGATACGCGGCTGCGCTCCCAGGAGCGTGAAATAGTTCGGGCTGGTGGCGAGGGCTTCGATGCGCTCGGGACGATCGCCGCCGGTGAGGTCCGCGTTGATCGGCCAGACTGCAGAGATGTCTTCGAAAACGCCGGAGCGTTGCTGGAAATCCCGCATTTCCGGGACGGACATGCCGACGTTTTGCACGTTGGAACCGCGGAGGTCGTCGAAAACGCGCACGAGCTGTTCCTGGTGAGGGAAGGGCAGCGGACGAAGCAGTATGGCGTAAACGATGCTGAACGTGGCGACGTTTGCGCCGATGCCGAGGGCGAGCGTGAGAATCGCGACGATGGTGAAGCCGGGATTTTTGGCGAGCACGCGCCAGGCAAAGCGAACGTCCCTGAGGAATGAGGCCATTTTGGCTCCTCTTGACCGTGATGCGAACGGGACCCGTGCGGTTCGTGGAGTAAGACGTGGGAAGTCATTTTTGTGTTAGCAGCGGGATGCGAATTTGTCGCGGTTGAGGTGATTGAAGCTGTTGCGGGCTACGTGGAGCGTTCGGTGGTGGGACGTGCGTCCTTGAATCAGACAACCTTGCGCGGGTGAACGGCGGCGCGGTGTGTGGCAGCACGACGGCTTCGCGGTAGAATGTTCAGCGGCCGGTGGCTTGTGCGCCTCGCAGAGCCATGCAAGTGGATGACGCGCGCGCGACCAGAACACCGGCGGCGTTGGTAACGTCACACTCGACGAGGCCGACAGTGTTGCCGCGTTTGACGACCCTTCCTACCGCGCGCAATTTTTCGCTCCAGACTGGGCGGAGGAAATTGATTTTCAGCTCGAGGGTGGTGAAGGATTCGCCGTCTTCCAGGGTGGAAGCGAAGGCAACACCCATGGCGGCGTCGGCGACGTCGCAGAGAACGCCGCCGTGGAGCGTGCCCATGGGGTTGGCGTGTCTTTCGCTGGATTCGAAGTCGAACACGGCTTCGCCACGTTTTACGGCGACCAACCGGAAGCCGATGAGTTGCGCGATGGGAGGAGCGGGAAGCTCACCGCGGATGACGCGCTCGAGACTTTCCAGTCGTTCGGTCACGGGAACTTCCTCCGGCGAGAAATAATCGTGCTGGCCTGAATAATTAGAGTCGCGAAGAGCGGGAAAGATGCGCGCAAATATTTCGGAAGTGCTCTAAAAGTGTTCCTCAATGTCTTGGGCGGCGTGCCTACGGCCGGAATGGCCGGAGATGCGGCCCCAAGCGGTGGTTTTCCAGTTTTCGGTGATTTCGCTTGAGAGAATCCAGGGCGGCAGCTCGACATAGAGGAAGCGCGCGAGGGCGTGGAGGTACGGTTCGTACATGTCGCGCAACTCTTTCAGCTTTGTGTGGGACGGCTCGTCGTTGCGCAGCTGATAGCCGGCTTGCGCCAGACTGGCGTGCAAGCGCGCGAACTGCTCGGGAGGCAAGCGGTCGGCGCCCCCGGCGTGCGGCTTGGCGAAGAAAACTTGCGCGAGATCCGCAACGGTGTGGCGGCACATGGCAAAGGTGAGACGCGCTTGACGCGAGCAGGCACTATCGGATGTGGCGATCAGCAGCGCGGTGGAATCGAGAATTGCCGCGAGAGCAGCCAGCCAGGATTCATTGGTGTGCTGCGAGCGGAAATAGCTGACTACCGGGTAGGAGATGTGGCTTTCGAGCAGCTCGGCGGACCAGTGCTCCCAATCACGGAAAAGGATCAGCAGTGCGTCCAACCCATGTGGCCCGGCGTGGCGGAGAAGCAGTTCGGAAGCGGTCGGCGGTGAGCCGGCGCGGGCATCGAGCAGAACGATGGTCACTTCGCGTTTCGAAAACGCCTGATAGATGACCGGCAGATAGCTGATGATCAGCGCGAGAAATCCGAAGCCGAGACCGCTTTCAAAGATGGCGAGGATGCGTTCGACGGAAGTGTGGGGAGTGACGTCGCCGAGCCCCAGAGTGAAGAACGTGGTGCCGCTGAGATAAAAACAGGTTTCAAGCGACGGGCGGGTGGGATCGTGCGGCGTATTGCCGTAGTACAAGAACCCGAATCCGAAAATCAGCAGGGTGGCCCAGAGCGCGAAGAGAACCAGCAGGGAAAGCGGACCGAAGAAGCTGAGGAACGATTCGCGCGTTTTTGCGGAACGGATCAAGCGCGCGACGGCTTTGGTGGGCACCCATAAGGAAACGTAGAACGCGCGCGTGAGGCGGAAGCGGCGCGTGACGCGGCGCGGCAGAATGATAGTCTCGAACGCTTCAAGCAGGATGACCGAGATGATGCAGAGGCCGATGACGACCGGAACAATCATGCAGCCTGCTCCAGTACGGACGTCAGCGTGATTTCGGCTTTAAACAGCCGCGAAACCGGGCAATTGGCTTTTGCGCTGGCGGCTGCGGATTCGAATGCGGATTGTGAAATTTCGGGAATGCGCGCGGCGAGGTCCAGATGGATTTTGGAGATGGTCCAGCCGGCGTCGAGTTTTTCGAGCGAGACAGTGGCGGTGACTTTGATGCTTTCCGGAGTGAAATCCATGGTGCTGAGCTGCGCGGAAAGAGCCATTGCGAAACAGCCGGCGTGGGCGGCGCCGATCAATTCTTCAGGGTTTGTCCCCTTACCGTTTTCAAAGCGCGTGAGGAAAGAATAGGGTGCGTTCGCGAGCGTGCCGCTGGCGGTGCTGATGCTGCCTTGGCCGTCTTTCAGCGTGCCGTTCCATACTGCGGTGGCCGTGCGTTGCATGGGCTCTCCTGTGGACCGCCAAGTTCTGATTCTGTGCGACGGATTTGTTGCGGCCGGGGTGCGGCTTGCGGCCTGAGTGCTAGGAACTGTTTTACTCTTGCGACGCGCTGAAATCCAGCCTTCGCGCGCTCGGGAAGCGATCAATTTTGCGTGAACGGCTGCGACTTCAGTGTACGTCGGAGGGCGGCGGAGGGGCTTCGCGGGTGCTGAGCGAATGAAAATTTTGCTGGATACGCTGCAGGCGATTGCCGGCGACGTTCTCATAAATGCCGAAAGCCACGAAGGGAACCAGTGCGGCGAGGGCCCAGAGCTTCGCGCTGTTCGGGAATTTTGCTTCGGGCTCCCAGCGGAAGAGCCTGCGCGAGATTTCGAAGGCCACCAGTAGTCCGAGAGTGAGCGCGGCGAAATCGGTGAGGACCTCGACGGAGGTGGAGGCGTTGGTAGTGGCGGCTTCCAGGCCGTTCGCAAGGTAAGTCGCGGGCATGAACAGCGCGGCGCGTTGAATCCAGTGCGGGAAGATGGCGAGCGGGACGCTGGCGCCTGAGAGAAACAGGAATCCGGTCCAGATCAGCTGATTGATGACCTGGGTTTCCTGCATGGTGTTGGTGACGCTGGCGACGATCAACCCGAAAGCGGAAAAAGCCGCCGAGCCAACGGTGATGAGCAGAAAAACGGCCCACAGATTGCCCCACCCGGGCATGTGCAGCGCCCATTTGCAGGCGAGAATTTCGATGACCACCGAAGGGACGACCAGCAAATAATTCGCGAGGATGCTGGAAGCGAGCATGGGTCCTGCACCGAGCGGCGCGAGGCGAAAACGGCGCAGGATTCCCGCTTCGCGAAACGTTACCAGCTGAACGCTGAGTCCCCAGAAGCTGCCCATCACCGTGAGAGTAAGGACCGCGCCGAGAATGTAGCCGATCCATCCGGTAGAGCCCTTGCTGAAAACCAGCACGAAGAAAAACAGGAAGCCGAGCGGCATGATCAAGCTGAAAAACAAAAATGTGCGATTGCGCATGGCGAGGCGCACGCGGATTTTCGTGAGCGTCCAGGTATTGGTGATGGGGTTCGAGGCCATTTTAATCCCTTAGCCTGCGGCCGGTCAGCTCGATGAAGACGTCTTCGAGCGAGGGCGAGAACATTTCCAGGCTTTGCAGTTCGTTGTTTTCGGCTTCCAGCTGCTTCACCAGCGCGACGATGGTTCGCGGCGGAAGCGTGGAGTGCATGACGTAGGTGCCGTCGAAATCGCGGCAATCGGCGACCCCTTCGAGCGTGCTGAGGACGCCGTTGGTGAGAGGTCGGGCGAGCCGGACCTCGATGCGCGTGGTTCCGGCGGAGGAATGTTTCAGCTCGCGCGGCGTGCCGGTTTTGATGATGCGGCCGTAGTCCACGATGGCGACCCGATCGCAGAGGCGCTCGGCTTCTTCGATGTAATGTGTGGTGATCAGAACGGTCTTCTGGTCATTGCGCAATTCCTCGATGATGTCGTAGATCTCGCGGCGGACTTGCGGATCGAGGCCGGCGGTGGGCTCGTCGAGAAATACGACCTGCGGATTATTCACCAGCGCCATGGCCAGGGCGAGGCGCTGCTTTTGGCCGCCGGAAAGCTGGCTGTAAAAAGCGTCGCGCTTTTCCTCGAGTTGGAAGCGCTTCAGCAGCGAATTGGTGTCGGCGCGGTTGGTGTAGAAGTTTGCGAATAGGTCGAGCGCTTCCTTGACGCGCAGCTTATCGGGCAGGGAAGTGGACTGCAGGACCGCGCCGATTTTCTGCTTGAACTCGGAGCCGGCCTTCTCGGGATCGAGGCCGCAGACGCGGGCGGTGCCGCGGTCGGGCGTGCGCATGCCTTCCAGGATTTCGACTGTGGTGGTCTTTCCCGCGCCGTTCGGACCCAGCAGGCCGAAAACCTCGCCCTCCTGGACGGAAAAGCTAAGGCCGCGAACGGCTTCGACGGCGACGCCGCTAGATTGGTAGGTCTTGAACAGACCTTCGACGGCGATGATTGGTTCCGGCACGAACGATGTCCTCAGTGTTTGTGGAGCTATCTTCTATATCACACTCGTGATTTTGGCGCGACTCGACGGGCGGGCTTGCGTTTTGCTTTGCGAGATTTAGCGCGTGAATTGCTGCGAGATTTGGGCGACCAGGAGTACAGCTTCATGTCAATTCTGGTGCCTTCGATGGGCACACCTTCGGTGGCCAGCAGACGGCGCTGCAGACTGGCGTGCGGTTCGGGCATGGCGACTTTGCCCCCGGCGCCGATCACGCGGTGCCAAGGGATGCCCCGGCCTTTCGGCGTTGCGGCCATGGCGTAACCGACGGCGCGAGCTCCGCCGCGCAGGCGCAGGGATTTAGCAAGCTCGCCATAAGTAGTAACCCGGCCGCGCGGGATTTGTTTCACGAGCCGATAGACTGGATCCCAAGACATTTGCCACCTCACGAGACAGTTTAATCGAATTGGGGCGTCGCTGTGGCATCAACGTGGGCGGTGGATTTGTGCCGCGCGAGAAGCGTTGCGCTGAGCGACGGAATTGATGAAATCTTACTGCGATGGTGTCAAATAAATGAAGCGTCGCGCTGGAAACGAGCGGCTGCCAGCACTGAGAACGCTGCAACGAGTAATGACGGATACGATACAGTGCCCAGAAGTCCAGCCGTTGGTACTATTGCTCTTGTAGTGGACCACCAATACACTACGTAACAGCATCTAAGTTTGTGTAGGCGTGCTGAGCACTTGGAAATGTGCGCCGCTCGAAAAGGAGGTGTTGTGGCTTTTGTTCGACGCAAAGGCAACACCTACTTTCTGGTGCACAACGTGCGCAAGCAGGGCAAAGTGCAGCAGTTGCATTTGGCGCGGCTGGGGGAACGGCCGCGGATAACGGACGACGTAGTGCGCAAGGTATCGCGCAATCACCCCTTCCTCGATCTGGACTGGTCGCACCTGCGGGAACAGGTGAATGGACGGATCGAGCTGTTTGATATTCGGTCGCCGTACGTGCAGAACCTGATGCATTCGTTGCGAAACCTTAACCTGGACCTGGCCGACCTGTCACCGCCAATGTTGCTTTTGGCAGATCGAGCCAATTCGAGCCGTGAACTGGTCACGCAATTACGGTTGTTGCGGTCAACGCTCGACGTGAAGTTGGATCAATTCGAGCGCACAGAACCGCGCAGTCCGGAAAGCGGCAGGAAGTTCCGGTAGGGAGCAAATCGTGGGCGCGCAGGCACTACAACTAGACCCGACCCAGCGCAGTGTGGAATCTCGGGATTTTGAAGCCGGGCTGCGACGGAAAATCGTGGGGCAGGACGAAGCGGTGCAGGCCGTAGTGGACTTGTACCAAGTGTTTCGCGCCGGGTTGAATTCACCGGGGCGTCCGGTGGGGAATTTGCTGTTCTTGGGGCCGACGGGCGCGGGCAAGACGCGCGTCGTCGAAGCTACGGCCGAAGTGCTGTTTGGAGATCCGCGCGCGCTGATCAAGGTGGACTGCGCG
>Ga0210401_10002087_pt1 | contig 22391 bp, 17 predicted proteins | sample IncBWH32MmetaG_FD_150866 | JGI IMG/M metagenome (GOLD analysis project Ga0210401, IMG submission 150866) | Forest soil microbial communities from Barre Woods Harvard Forest LTER site, Petersham, Massachusetts, United States - Inc-BW-H-32-M | ecosystem: Environmental > Terrestrial > Soil >... | reverse complement strand
CGTTAGGAATTTCGCCGTTAACGGTTGGAGCCGAATAAACTGCGTTATCCATTACAATGGCAATACAACGGCCACGGCTTTTAGAGTCTTTTGGAGAATTAGCCTTGGTTAATTTAGCCCATTTTTGAGCTGCATCACCCTTCATGGTCATGCTAATAGCAATTTCACCTGTTTGTTGTTGAAAATCTTTACGAGCACCATCAATAATATCACCAAACATAGCAGCTTTACCATTGCGGTCGGTAACTTTAATAGCATAAAGTACTATAACCTCGCCACCTTTAGCCGGTTTAGCATCCCACATAAAACGTACTTTTGACGGGAACACCGAACGTACTTTAGGATTGTTTAGCCAAGCATTAATTTTAGCAGTATCTTTTGTTAAAGCCCTACCAACTACCGAACCCGGTACATAACGGTAACCATCTTTTTCCTGATATAAGTTTGGTACTAAAGGACCAGCTAAACCATATAAAGGGTTATTTTCTTTGTAACGAGCAGCAGCTGTATCATTAGCGGCAGCTTTATTTTTAGCTGTATCGTTAATGGCTTTGCTACCATCTTTTAATTTTTGCGATAACGATTCTTTTGCTTTGCTGGTGCTATCGGTTTTTGCTTTAGCAATAGCAGCTTCTTTTTCTTTAGCAATTTCGGCAGGCGTTAATTTTTTGTTAGCCACTTTTTTAAGTGAATCTGCTTTAGCGGCAGCCATAGTTGTATCACCTTTTAAGCTATCGGCTTTAGCTAATTCAGGGTTTAAAAGTGCTTTAACTTTTTTGTTGGCTTCTAACCAGTACTGACCAAGTTCGGCATTCTCATAAGTTTCCCAAAACTCAAGGTTTGCAGTTCCTTGTAAAAGTTTACGTACACGGTCTTTATCTTTAACACCCGGTAATTCTATTAAAATACGGCCACTTGCTTCTAATTTTTGAATGTTTGGTTGCGATACGCCAAAACGGTCGATACGGCTACGGAAAGTAGTTTCTGAATTGTTTACCGCTTCTTCAACACGGTCGTTTAAGAAAGTAATTACTTTATCGTTGTTATCGTTATACTCAACTTTTCCTTTGTTTTCGATAGTTTGAAATAATGGAGCTAAACGACCATTTGGTGCAATTTGCTTATAGGTTTCAGCAAATAAAGCCACAAAAGGCTTATTGTTGTTAACGCCTAAGTTTTTTTGAGTTTGGGCAAGTGCCTTGTTAAAATCAGGGTCTTGGTTGTTGTTAGCCAGGTTTTTAATGATATCGGCTACCGACACCTCAAGGGTAACGTTCATCCCGCCACGTAAGTCAAGACCAAGGTTAATTTCCTTTTGTTTACAGTCGTCGTAGGTATATTTTGTAATCAAAATATCATAAACCGTAACGGTTTTCATAGAATCTAAGTAATAATCTGCTTTCGCATTTTTTACATTATCTAAAAACTCGCGTTCTTTAGATGCATCGCCTTTGGCAGAGTCGGCAGCAGCTTTTTTAACAATCGGGTTCGATATGTAGGTATCAGCAAAAGCTATCGCGTCTTTCTCAACGCCGCGCGTAACCCAAGTAAACGATAAGTAAAAAAGACAAGCCAGGCCTAAAAGCACAGCAAATGTTGTAATGGCACCTCTATTTTGCATATATTATCTAGTTATTTTAATTTTTTTAAGGCTGCAAATATAGTATAAGAATTAAAAATGAAGAATTAAATATGAAGTTTTACCAATTATTTTTTTGAGTTTTAAATAATTGCGTGTATATTTGCACCCCTTATTATAATTAATTAGTCATGGCAAAGAAACAGAACAGAATACAAGTGATTTTAGAATGCACCGAGCATGCTGCAACAGGTAAGCCGGGTACATCTCGTTACATTACAACAAAAAACAAAAAAAACACTTCAGAAAGAATTGAATTAAAAAAATACAATTCGGTGTTAGGTAAATACACAGTACATAAAGAAATTAAATAATATAAGTTATGGCAAAAAAGGTTGTTGCAACACTAAAAAGCGGTAAAGGAAAAGATTTTACACGCGTTATTAAAATGGTAAAATCGCCTAAAACAGGCGCTTACGCATTTAGAGAAGAGATTGTACATAACGATCACGTACAAGATTTTTTAAAAAACAAGTAACCCTGAGTTATTAAAGAACTAAACTTCTTTTCATTTTTATGGAAAGAAGTTTTTTTATTTATACAAACTTTACATAAAATTTACACGAGGCAACATGGGCATTTTCAGTTTTTTTTCTAAAGATAAAAAAGAGGCGCTTGATAAAGGGTTGAATAAAACCAAGGAGAATTTTTTTAGTAAAATAGCTAAAGCCATTGCCGGTAAAACCGAAGTAGATGCGGAGGTTTTAGATAATTTAGAAGAAGTTTTACTTACCAGTGATGTAGGTGTAAACACCACCCTTAAAATTATTGAGCGCATTGAAGCCCGCGTAGCTAAAGATAAATATGTTGGCACAGCGCAACTAAACGCTATTTTAAAAGAAGAAGTTGCCGCTTTATTAACTGAAAACAATTCGGAAGATGTCAGTGATTTCTCTACCCCTGCCGATAAAAAACCTTATGTAATAATGGTTGTTGGCGTTAACGGGGTGGGTAAAACTACTACCATTGGTAAATTATCGTTTCAGTTTAAACAAAAAGGCAAAAATGTATTACTAGGCGCAGCCGATACTTTTAGAGCTGCTGCCGTTGACCAATTAACTATTTGGAGCGAACGTGTGGGTGTGCCCATTGTATCGCAGGGCATGAATGCCGACCCTGCATCGGTTGCTTTTGATGCCGTTAGCAGTGGCCTTGCTAAAAACAGTGATGTGGTTATTATTGATACCGCAGGGCGTTTGCACAACAAAGTAAATTTAATGAACGAGTTGGGCAAAATAAAAAAGGTGATGAGCAAAGTAATACCCGATGCCCCACACGAAGTTTTATTGGTACTTGATGCCAGCACCGGACAAAACGCTATTGAGCAATGTAAGCAATTTACCGCCGCTACCGAGGTAACTGCTTTAGCCCTTACTAAATTAGATGGTACCGCTAAAGGGGGCGTAGTTATTGGTATATCCGACCAATTTAAAATACCGGTAAAATACATTGGTGTAGGCGAAAAAATGGAAGACCTACATGTTTTTAACCGCACCGAATTTGTAGATTCTCTTTTTTCGGAAGACAAGTAATTTTTTTGCCTGTTGTCATTTCGACCGCAGGGAGAAATCCGTTTCTAAACAGATTTCTCAGTCGTTCCTTCTTCAAAATGACAAACTAATGCTGCACAATAATTTTCTTGGTATAAAAACCATTAGCGGTATTTATTTGCACAAAATAAATTCCGTTATCTAAACTGCTTGCATCAATATTTGCTTTACTATTTATAGTTTGTTGCAAAATAAATTTACCTGTAACATCAAGTATTTGTAAGGTTTGTTTTTCACTTAGGTTTGTTTCAATAACAAAATTGCCGTTGTTGGGGTTTGGGTAAATGCTTACTTCAGTACTACCGCTATATTTTTCTATGCCATTATTTGCACAAGCTAATATTTTAATATAATTTGTTTTTGTTTTTGTGGCTACACATCCGCTATCTGATGTTGCTGTTAACGAAACTGTATAATAAACATTTTGTGTAGTTGATGAGTTAGTAAACGTTTGTTGCGGCGGTGTTTGTTGATATGAAGTATCTCCATTACCAAAAGTCCAAAAACAGGATATATAGGTGGTAGGAGTCGCCACCGTAGTTAAATTACTAAAATGAGTGTGCATGTTTGAACACCCTTGTAAACTATCACCTATAAAATCTACTAAAGGAACTGGATTTATATAAATCGGTGCTGTTACCTGCGCTGTACATGAAGGCGCAGAACTTGTAGCTATATATAATATTACAGTATTTGTTCCGACAGAACCATTAGGATATATATAACTTGGGTTTTGTGTACTGGCATCTATACTACCATTGCCATCCATGTCCCAAGCCCATTGGTTTACAATTATAGAACCTGTGCTTGGTACAGATAAATCAGTAAACTGCATTGCTTGCCCATCGCATACATGTATATTTGCCTCAAACTTAGCTACAGGTTTTGGATAAACCGAAATACTAAACGTAGAATTAGGCCCTGTGCAATTATTTAATGTTGCATTAACTGTATAAGTAATGTTGTAAACTGCCGTATAAGATGGTATAGAGCCGTACGTTTGGGTAAAGGGGGTATAAGAGCTTAACCAAGTAAAATAAGGTGTTCCGCCAGATGGTTGGCATGTAAAGTTTATTTGGTTGGTTACTTGGTTTGGGCAATAAAAACTGTTCGGTACAGCATCAACCACAGGATTAGGATATACTATTGCTGAGCCTGTTACAGTTCCTATACAACCTGCTGTTGTGGTAGCCGTTAAAACTACAGTATATATCCCTGCAGTAGGATACTGATGGCATGCTGGCATTCCAAGGTTATCTGTAAAGCCATCTCCCATATTCCATGCCCAAGCGGTAAAGTTTCCCTGATTGGCTGTTGTATTATTATAACAAACAGGTATCTGATCGCATACGTCAGTTGTATTAAAACTTAAAACCGGATTACTATTTACAGTTACAGCCACTGTATTAGTAGCCGTACAAGTTCCTGTTGTGCCTGTTACAGTATATATAGTTGTAGTTGTAGTTGTTGGTGTAATAGCAATTGTAGCAGTTTGCACACCCGATGGCATCCAAGTATAATTTGTTGCACCACTAACAGTTAAAATAGTTGTTGTACCTGAGCAAATAACTGTGTTACCCATAATAGTTAAGGAACATTGTGCATTAAGTTGTTTAAGGCAAAGCGATAAAGCAATAAGTATAAGTTTTTTCATAAACGTGGTTTGTCTTCCAAATATAATATTTTTCACCGATAAAACCCCTTCATTTACCTACCCCCTGCCTTGGCTAACCTAATAGCTGTTGTATATGCGATGGCCTTGCGCGTACATTTGCTCTATAATTAAAAAACAAAATGGAAACAAAAAATCAAAATACCGAAAACCAATCTTCAAATATAAATTGGGATGAAAAATTTAAAGAACACCAAATTCGTCACCGTCGAGGGAAAATATTTGGGGGCATTATTCTTTTCATTATTGGTGCCGCTTTTTTAGCCAGAGAGATGGGTACTTATTTTCCTGCCTGGTTATTTAGCTGGCAAATGCTTTTAATAGTAATTGGCTTATTTGTTGGCGTAAAAAGTTCTTTCCGCAACTTTAGCTGGTTTATTTTAATGGCAATAGGCGGCGTTTTTATGGCCGAAGATTTTATACCTGATTTACACATACGCGTTTATTTTTGGCCTATATTAATTATGCTTATTGGTTTAGCCATGATTTTTAAACCACGTCGTCGTTATAGCGAAGAATATTGTCGTAACAGATGGGAAAGAAGATGGAACCGCAGACATGGCAATTATAAGTATGATGGCAATCGTTTTTCGGCCTGTGCTAATGATGAATCAAGCTCATCAGACGATGTTATAAATATGGATTGTGTGTTTAGTGGTTTTAAAAAAAACATAATATCAAAAGATTTTAAAGGTGGTAATATATCGTGTGTATTTGGCGGCGGTAACTTAAATCTTAATCAGGCTGATATAACCGGAAAGCAAGTGTTAAACATAAATAATGTTTTTGGTGGCATAAAAATTATTGTGCCTGCTAACTGGGAAATTCAAACTGATGTAAACACCATATTTGGTGGTGTTGAAGATAAACGCCCCTACCAAAGCATTGTTACTAACCCCGATAAAATTTTAGTAATAAAAGGCAGCGTAACATTTGGTGGAATAGAAATTCAGAATTATTAATCAGTGTAAAGCAAAAAGCATATGACACAGTTAGCAGAAAAAAGAAAAAACTTATTTAAAATATGTGATGACAAACCTGTAAAAACAAACTCTATGAATAAATATATAGCAAAATTAGCCTTTCAAATAGTTAGTGGCGATGGCAAACACACACCACAATTTGATGAACAGTTTAGAATTTTTGAAGCTAAGTCTGAAAACGAAGCCTTAGCCAAAGCCCGTGCAAAGGGTAAAGCCGAAGAAACTTCGTTTTTAAACGACAGCAAAGAAAACGTTAGTTGGAAATATATTGGCGTACTTGAGTTGCTTGAGCTAAAAGACATGGCTGATGGCGCACAAATTTATTCGAACACCGAAGAGGCCGAAGATGCTTCCAGTTACATAAATATTGTAAAACAAAAAGAACGTACAATAGAAACGCTTAGTAACTTTGTATATATATTTTAAGTTTTAGTGAAAGACCTATCGTATAAAAAATTAAGCTTTGCTTACATCGCCTACATATTGTTGTGGGCGGTGTTGCATGTGTTTGTTTTTCACCGTTTAGGTTTTAGTTGGCAAATTGCTTTGGTTGATAGCGCCATAAATAACGGACTACTACTTACATTAAGTTTTGCCATGGCTATGTCGCTAAAGTATTTTAGCCCCAGCAAACGTAATGCTTTAATGCTTATTGGCTGGAGCATTACTTTGGCCATAGCATCGGCCTGGCTTTCTAACTTTTTTCTTCTGCAAATTTTTATAACAGATGTTGATTATGTTGCCCTGCTGCATAAAGCATTTTTAATCAGGTTTTGCGTTTCGTTTTTAATTATTGAGTGGGTGGTTTTATTCAGTTGGATTTTAAACCGAATGAGAAACCGCCAGGAAATGGATGCCCGAAAAGCTGATGTAGAAAAAATGTTACGCGAAGCTGAGCTAGAAGGTTTGCGTCAACAACTACAACCCCATTTTTTATTTAATAGTCTTAATTCTATAAGTGCCTTGGCAGGTTCTAAACCTGAGGAAGCTCGTAGAATGATACAGCAATTATCTGATTTTTTGCGTGGTACGTTGAAGAAAGACGATAAACAGATGTCTAGTCTACAAGAAGAATTAAAACACCTGCAACTATATCTCGATATTGAAAAAGTTAGATTTGGTCATCGTTTAAATACAGAGATAAAAGCTGATGAAGAAAGTTTAGCTTTATTAATCCCTCCCCTATTATTACAGCCTTTGGTAGAAAACGCCATTAAATTTGGCTTATACGATACCATTGGCGATGTTACCATACAAATTAACTCAAGTGTTGAAAATAAAAACCTGCGCATTACCATTAGCAACCCATTTGATGTGGAAACCGCACAACCCAGTAAGGGCACAGGTTTTGGTTTAAAATCGGTACAACGCCGTTTGCACCTTTTATTTTTTAGAAACGATTTATTAAAAACAGAAATCAAACAAAATCTATATACAACAACTGTCATAATCCCTCAAACCATATGATTAAAACCGTTATTATAGACGATGAGCCATTGGCTCGTTCCATTGTAAAAGAATATTTACAAGACGATAAAGACATTGAAGTAATGCAGGAATGCGGTGATGGCTTTGAAGGCGTTAAAGCCATTATGCAGCACAAACCCGATATTATTTTTTTAGATATACAAATGCCAAAAATTACCGGCTTTGAAATGCTGGAGCTGATTGATTTTCCGGTATCGGTAATTTTTACTACCGCGTTTGATGAGTATGCCATTAAAGCTTTTGAGGCGCATGCCATTGATTATTTATTAAAACCCTTTAGTAAAGACCGTTTTAATAAAGCCCTAAAAAAATGGAAAGAGCAACACGCTAACGCCGAACCAAAACAAAACACCACTGCCCTGCTTGAAAACACACACAAACAACCCGAAGAGCAAAACCGTGTGGTGGTTAAAAACGGCAACAACATTAAAATTATACCCGTAAACGATATACATTATTTAGAGGCTTACGACGATTACGTAAAAATATTTACAAAAGATGGTTACTCGCTTAAAAAGAAAACCATGAATTATTTTGAGCAATCGCTTAATGCCGACCAATTTGTACGTGTACATCGTTCCTACATTGTGCAGGTGCAGCAAATAACTAAAATTGAAGCCTTAGAGAAAGACAGTCATATAGCCTTACTAAAAACAGGTGTTAAAGTGCCGCTTAGTAAAACAGGTTACACCAAATTAAAATCGGTTTTAGGTTTATAATAAAAATAGTAGAATAGCCTCAGGTAACTATAGTTTGGTAGTCAGAGATTTACAAAGATTTTTCCGGGGCATCTTGTTTACGTTTAAACAAAATAACGTAACGCCTGTACATTTAACAAATTTGGTAGTTTTTCTTAACTTATCTTTGATTTGAATAAATTCAATATGAAAAAAATACTTACCGTTTTAGCCTTAGCCTTTTATTTGAATATAGATGCGCAAATAATTACCACAATTGCGGGTAATGGAACGGGGAGTTATAACGGAGATGGCACTCAAGCTACAAATGCAGATATATCTTCTCCAAAAGGAATAGCTTGCGATATTTCAGGTAATATATATATTGCTGATTATAGTAATCAGCGTATTCGAGTAGTAAGCACTTCAGGCATTATAAATACTATTGCAGGAAATGGAACTGCAGGATATAGCGGAGATGGAGGACAAGCTACAAATGCAGAAATACATAATCCGGAAGGTGTAGCTGTTGATGCAGCGGGTAATGTTTACATAGCAGATATTGCAAATAACCGTATACGCATTGTAAATACGGCTGGCATTATAAACACATTTGCAGGAAATGGAACTGCGGGTTATAGTGGAGATGGTGCTGCGGCAACTGCAGCAAAATTAAATGGTCCACAAGGAGTAGCTGTTGATGCCTTAGGAAATTTGTACATAGCAGATCAGTATAATAATGTCATTCGCAAAGTAAATACATCTGGCATTATAAGCACCGTTGCCGGAAACGTAACTCAAGGTTATAACGGAGATGGTGGGGCTGCTACTGCCGCAGAGATAAATCAGCCTTATGGGGTAGTCTGCGATGCCTTAGGTAATATGTATATAGCCGATCAAGGAAATAGCTGTATACGCAAAGTAAATACAGCTGGTATTATAAGCACTGTTGCCGGAAACGGAACTCAAGGTTATGGTGGAGATAATGGTGCTGCAACAGTAGCAGCACTATATTATCCTAGGGGAATAACAGTAGATACGGCAGGAAATTTATATATAGCAGATTTAAATAATAATGTAATACGAAAAGTAGACACTTCGGGCATCATAACAACAATAGTAGGAAATGGATTTGATGCAGGAACAGGTAATGGTGGATTTAGCGGAGACGGTGGTAATGCAACGGCAGCAGAATTAAATGGCCCACGAGGAATAGTTTGTGATGTCTTCGGAAATTTATTTATTACCGACACTTATAATAATCGCTTGCGTATAGTAACCAGTGCTACTTCAGGTGTTGAGCAGTTTGTAAGTAATAATGAGCAGGCAAGCATCTACCCTAATCCTGCCAACCAAAGTTTTGTTATTGAAACTAACACAAACCAAAAACAATTTGTGCAAGTGGTTGATGTAACAGGTAAAATTGTTTTATCGCAAAACATAAATAACACAACAACTATTAATGCAAGTTGTTTATCGCAAGGTGTTTATAATATAAGTATAAGCAATAGTCAAAATGTGACAAACAAAAAATTAATTATTGTTAGATAATTAATAGTTGACTTTAGTTAGAAATCTTTTTGTGTGGATTTCTCCATCGAAAGACAGAGATAAATTCCCTTTCTTTTAGTATTTTCGCTTACTAATTATGCGAGCAAAAAAAGTATATATAATAGCCGAAGCAGGCGTTAACCATAACGGTAGCTTAGAAATGGCTTTTCAGTTAATTGATAAAGCCAAAGAAATTGGGGCCGATTGTGTAAAGTTTCAAACCTTTAAGGCAGCGCAAATTGTTACGGCTTCATCACCAAAGGCATCGTATCAGCTAAAAGTAACTGATGCCCAAGAGAGTCAGTTTGATATGCTTAAAAAGCTTGAACTGCAAAAAGAAGATTTTAAAAAACTAAAAGACTATTGCAAAACCAAGCAAATAGACTTTATGTCTACCCCCTATAATTTTGAAGATGCCGATTTACTGAATGATATTGGAGTTGATACATTTAAAATAGCATCGGGGCAAATTGCCGAGCTGCCATTTTTAAAATACGTGGCTGCTTTTAAAAAGAGAATGATTGTTAGTACCGGTATGGCTGATATGCAGGAAGTTGAAGCTGCGGTACACGCCATGCATGAAGCTGGCAACAAAAACATTGTTATACTGCAATGCAATACAGATTATCCATCTAAAATTGAAGACACTAATTTACTGGCCATGCTAACCATGCGCGATAAATTGCAAGTACACGTAGGTTATAGCTGTCACGTACCAAACAACTACGCTTGTTTTGCAGCCGTTGCTTTGGGTGCTGAAATGATTGAGAAACATTTTACCTTAGATAAAACCCTTCCTGGTCCTGATCACTCTTGCTCATTAGAGCCACAAGAGTTTAAAGAGCTGATTGATGGAATTAGAAACGTTGAAAAATGTTTAGGCACTGGGGTTAAAACTCCAAGTGAATCAGAGCAAAAAAACACCTACGGCATGCGCAGAAGTTTGGTTGCAAAAACAAACATAAAAGCCGGTACTGTAATTACACAAGAACATATTGCCTTTAAACGCCCTATGAATGGTTTATCGCCTAATTATTTAGAACGCGTGTTAGGTAAAAAAATAAAAATAGATTTGCAGCAAGACGAGCCTTTTACTTTAACCAGTGTTGATTTATAATTGTGGAGTTCGTTCAAGTAAAATATCCCGATGTAAAGTTGTTACAACAATTTATTGATGAAGCAGGTGCTTCGCTTAAATCGTTCCGCTACTTTCAAAAACGACCTTTAGAGGTTATTAAAAACCACGTCTGTACTTTTTTATTAGTAGATGATGGAGAGCCTGTTGCTTATGGACATTTAGATGTAAGTGATGAAGCCACCGTTTCATCGCATTGCGGCGATGGAGAGCAAAAACCCGCTACCGAAAAAGTAATTTGGCTGGGCGTTGCCGTTATTGAAACCTATTTGGGTTTGGGCTTGGGCGCTATCATGATGAAAAAACTAATTGAATTTGCCAAAGAAAATCATATTCCTAGCATAAAATTATCTGTTGATAATAATAATTCATCTGCCATTAGTTTGTACAAAAAATTAGGTTTTGTGTTACAAGAAAAAAAAGAAGGCTTTAGTTTTTACAGCTTAACTGTGTTGTAAAACAATCTCCACAAAAGCTTTTATCTTCTCAATTTCATCAGGTGCAAAGGCGGTACAATCCTCATCATTTTTAAACCAGGTAACTTGTCGTTTGGCATAATTTCGGGTGTGCTGCTTAATTAAATCAACCGCTTTATCTAAACTTGTTTTGTCATCAAAATAATCAAATAACTCCTTATACCCTACTGTGTTCAATGCATTCAGGTTTTTATATGGATGTAAACCCTCTGCCTCTTTCAATAAACCATGTTGCATCATCATATCAACACGTTTGTTTATTTTTTGGTACAACACTTCTCTATCCTCGTTAACGAAAATTTTAATAGCATTAAAATTACGCTCAGCCACATTATTTTTCCTCAGAGATGAATAAGGCTTACCTGTAACCAAACAAACTTCTAAGGCACGCATTAAGCGTTGTGGGTTATGTATATCAGCTTTGTTATAAAAATCTATATCCTTTTCTTTCACCTGGTTTTGTAACCAACTTAAACCATGCAAATTATACTGTTCGGTAATTTGTTTTTTAATTGCTGTATTGCTTTCTATGCCCTCATCAAAACCTTTGCAAATGGCATCAATATATAAACCCGTGCCGCCACACATAACTACTATATCATGCCGCGCAAATAATTCATCCAGTTTTTTTATGACTTCTCGCTCATAATCACCTGCCGTGTAATTTTGTTGTATAGATATACAATCAATAAAATGATGGGGTACTCCTTCCATCTCCTGCAAACTAGGCTTTGCAGTACCAATGCTCATTTCCTTATAAAGTTGCCTGCTATCTGCCGAAATAACTTCTGTGCTGTAATGCTTAGCCAATTGCACACTTAAAGCTGTTTTACCAACAGCGGTAGGCCCACATATAATAAGCAAGTGTTTTTGCATATTATTTAATTGCCTTGTTTAGCATGTTTAAAGCCATATCGGCTGCCATGTGTATATTACGTACCCTATCATTGCCAAATATAAATTTATGCGCCGTTACATCAGCTTTAGTTGCAATGGCAATGCAAACAGTGCCAATGGGTTTATCAGGTGTTTCGCCTGTTGGGCCGGCAATGCCTGTAGTTGCAATAGCATAATCGGTATCAAATTTTTTCAGAATACCGCATGCCATTTCTTTAGCACATTCTACCGATACAGCTCCGTAAGCGTCAAGCGTTGTTTGCTTTACGTTTAGCTCTGCCACCTTAATTTCATTTTCATAAGCTACAACACTGCCTTTGTAATAAGCTGAACTACCTGCAATAGATGTTATTAAATGAGATATATAACCGCCCGTGCAACTCTCCGCTACCGAAATAGTTTTATTCTTTTTGGTTAAAACCTCACCTACAATGCTTTGAAAAGTTGGTGCAGCTTTACCTAACTCTTCTTCGCCATAAATATACTCGCCTACTATTTTATATAAGGCAACAGCTTCGGCATCAACGGCTGCTTTTAGTTTTTGTTTATCAGCACCTTTAGCTGTTAAGCGCAACTTAACCATGCCCGGTGATGGTAAATAAGCCAATTTAATTTCTTTAGGCGTTAAACCATCTTCCCAATCTTTAATTTTATCGGCTAAAAAACTTTCACCTAGTCCTTGTGTTAAAATAGTACGGTGATAAATAAAGGGTAATGTAAATGTTTGTTTCAGTTTATCAAAACCAAAATCACGCATAATGCCCTTCATTTCAAAAGGCACACCCGGCATACTAATAAATATTTTGTTGTTATGCTTAAACCACATACCGGGTGCGGTACCCTGGTTGTTAAATAAAATTTCACAGTTTACAGGTACTTCTGCTTGTTTTATATTTACTTCAAGCATTGGGCGATTACGTTTTTCAAAAAAAGCGGTTACGTGTTTTAGAACCGCTTCATTCATTACCAAGCTCGTTTTAAAATACTCGCACAAGGTGTGTTTGGTTATATCATCTTTAGTGGGCCCCAATCCACCTGTAATTACAATAATATCAGCGCGTTTTTCTGCTAGTGCAAGTGCCTCTAAAATGTGCTGTTTATCATCGCTAACCGATGTTATTTGCTTTACCGAAATGCCAATGTTACTTAACTCTGTACCCAACCATGCCGAGTTTGTATCAACAATTTGTCCAATCAAAATCTCATCGCCTATGGTAATTATTTCTGCTAACATTTGTTATTTTTTCTCAAAGTTGATAATATATTTTAAGATGCGCTATTGTTTTGCTTTTTTATTTTTACTTTAGAAGAAATGATTAGGTTCATCTTATTTCTCTTATTTCCTGTTGGCGTTTTTTCTCAGAGTTTGGCTGAGTTAAAAGCCTTTGATTATAGACGAGCTGATAGCATAGCCTTACACTTTCCAAAGAAAAAATTTAAAACCGTAAACGAAATTGCCGCCGTACTTACTGAAGATTTAAAAACCGAGCAAGAAAAATTCAGAGCTATTTTCAGATGGATTACCGATAACATAGAGTACAATAAAAGCGCTTCAAACATTACCGATGCCACTAAGGTGGTGCGTAAAAATAAAACGGTTTGTCAGGGTTTTTCTAACCTTTTAAAAGAAATGTGCAACACGGTAAATATACCCTGCGATGTAATTGTGGGTTATACAAAAACCGAAGCAAAGGATATAAATAAACCCCTAAAAAAAACCGACCATGCCTGGAACAGTGTGCAACTTTACGGCACCTGGTATTTGGTTGATGTTACTTGGGCTACCAGCAAATACAATGTAGTTAGTCACAAATATGTAAAAGAGTTTGACGAGCATTATTTTTTAACCACTCCGCAAAAATTTATACTCGATCACTTTCCTGAAGATAAAAAGTTTCAGTTTTTAGATAAGCCTGTAAAAAAATCAACCTTTACCAAATGGCCTGTTTATTATACCGACTATTTTCATTTTGGTATAAATAATATATCCCTGCAAAAAGGTGCTTTTAAATGGCATGTAAAAGATACTCTAACAGTTTATGTAACTGCCAGCACAACTTTAAAAAACGCAGCCGTATTGGTAAACGATGATAAATTTGTAAGCTCTGTTACTTTAAAATACGACGATAAATTAAAACGATATTATTTCAACTATGTTTTCGCACAACCTGTAAAATCAGATTTTACTGTTTATCTAAACGATGAATGTATAGCAGAGTATTTGGTTAACGTAAAGAAGTAATATTACTTCATATCGTTAATTACATTACTTGCCTCATTTAAATAAAAATCTTTTTTAATGTTACCTGCCCATTTTTTCTCGCGGGCTAGTTTAGTAGTATCGTTTGAAAGACGTTGTATATCAACATTTAAAAGCGATACATCAACACCTTTAATGTCTTTTCTAAGTTCGTCGTATTTTTTATTCTCATCCTTATACTTTTTAGCCTCGGCCATATATTTTTCTAAGTTTAAGCTATACTTGGTATCATCTTTTTTAGCTTTATACTCTTGAGCTTCTTCGCTTACTAATGTAAACTCTTTATCTTTTTTAGTACGTGCTTCACTTTTTTGTTTCAGTTTATCGTACTTAATATTATCTAATGGTATATAGGCCGCTTTCGGAATTTCATCCCAAGGCATTGGGTTATCCATTTCTTTTTCACCGGTTTCAATATATAAGTAAGGATCTGGTAAATTTATATCCGGTGTAACACCTCTTAGTTGAGTTGAGCCTCCATTAACACGATAAAATTTTTGCATAGTAACTTTTACCGAACCCAGTGGTTTTAAAGAATCGAATTGTTGCAACAAATAATTATCTAAATCTAAAAACGATTGCACGGTACCTTTACCAAAACTTTGTGTGCCCATAATAACCGCTCGTTTATAATCTTGCATAGCAGCAGCCATAATTTCTGAAGCCGATGCGCTGTTTCTATTTATCATAATAACCAACGGACCATCATAAATTTGATCAGGGTTTTTATCAACCAATTGTTCTATTTCTCCGCCTTTTTTACGCACCTGCACAATAGGTCCCGATTTAATAAACAAACCTGCCATATCAACCACTTCTGTTAAAGATCCGCCACCATTATCTCGTAGGTCTAACACAATACCGTTTACATTTTCAGCTTTAAGTTTTAGCACTTCATTTTTTATGTCTTGAGAGCAATGGTGCGCGCCGGTACGTGTAAAATCACTATAAAAAGAAGGAAGCCTGATATAACCTATTTTGTTTTTTTCATGCTGCATGATAACAGAATGTGCAAACGTTTCATCTAACTCAATGATATCTCTAACAATTAAAATAGTCTTTATTGAGCCATCTACTTTTTTTACGGTAAGGTTTACTTCGGTACCTTTTTTGCCTTTTATTAATTCAATAGCATCATCAATGTCCATTCCCACAATATCAACAGGCTCTTTATTGCCTTGCGCCACTTTTAAAATAATATCACCTGCTTTTAAATCACCTTGTTTATAAGCTGGTCCTCCAATTACAAGCTCACTAATTTTTATGTAATCATCTTTTTGTTGCAAACGGGCACCTATGCCTTCTAACTGACCGCTCATACTTTGGTCAAACATCTTTTTTTCTTTTGGCGGAAAAAATTCGGTATGTGGGTCATACATAGCTGTAATAGTGTTTACATATTCAGCATATCTATCTTTTTTGTTTTGTTTTTTTAAGTGTTTAAAGAAATCGTTATATGTTTTTAAAACTTTAGCACGCGCTTCAACTTCTAAAGTATCAAATGGTTTAACAACTGCATCGGTATCCTTTTTAGCTTTTACTTCTTTTATTTTTTCTTGCGCAAGCATTAATTCATTAAGTCTGGCCAGGGTTTGGTATTGTAGCAATTGCCTCCATCTGTTTTTTAATTCAGCTTCATTTTTTGCAAAACTTGCTTTTTCTCCATCCGTTTCGTATTCTTCATTAATCTTATAGTCAAAAGGTTTAGCAAGAATTTCTTTATACCATGCTTCTTTCTCTAATATTCTTCTGCTTTTTAATTCATTTGATAAATTAAACAATTCAAATGTTTCATTATTAATTTGATCATCAACTTTGGTTTTATACTTAGCCATGTTATCTACATCGGCTTGCATCAACCATATTTTTCCATTATCAAGGCGTTTCATGTACAAATCAAAAAACTTAACCGAAAAATTATCGTCAATTTTTTGAGGGCTGTAGTGTGCATTATCCAAGCCACTCTTCACAATATCAAGTATTAATTGGTTTTTATCAAACACTAATTTGATAACCGAAAAAGATAGTAAGGCTAAACTTACTGTTACTGCCAGAGGTTTTAAAATTTTTTTGCGCATAATAACGAATTGTCTATAAAGTTAACGAAAACTTAGCTGGGTTATTACAAAATTGGTAAGAAAGAAAATTAAATAAAGTTAAACGGTTTTAAACCAGTATTAGAAAAATAACATTATTAGAATTTAGCTTTGGTAGTGTGTCTGCGTTTTTTGCTTTTTAAAACGTAACCAACTTTTATATTTAAAGTAAAGTACGAGTCTTTATCTCTTTTATCGCCACGTTCTTGACCTGTCATTGTCTGACCAGGTATCTTTCCTAAATTAGGATCAGCTAAAGCAACTGCCGTCGGACCTTTATACTTTAACAATAAATCAGGGTTATAGTAAGTTGTACTAACTCCATCTATATAATCAGTAAAGGTTTTTCTGAAAAGATACTCTATACCAACCGACCATCTTCTGGCAATAGTATATTTTAAGCCTAAACCAAACGGAATAGAAATTGATATTCTTGAAAATTGCTTAGGACCACCCGGTAAGCCCTGACCTTCTAAACTATAATCATGTATATTATACCAATTACCACCTAATTGTTCCTTTGGATTAAAATAAAACACCCCGATACCGGCGGTTAAGTAAAAATATGAGCCATAAGAGTGGTAGCGGCGAATTAATGTTTTTTTAATTTTATATCTATTACCATGTTTATCAAAAGAAATTGCAAATTCAAAACTTTGACTAAGTTCAAAAATATTCGATTTAAAATTCAGATTTCTGTTATGCCTAAATGGCTCCTGAGTTAAAGCATCGTTACCACTAACCTGAAGAAATGCAAACTCAGTACGCGATGCCCATTTTTTACTCATTCGGTGTCTAAATCCAACATCCCAAGCTGTTTTGGTTAAACTTGGTTCAATATCGGCATAACTATAATGGGTACCAATTCTATTCAAACCACCTAAATCTCCTAAAAAGCCAGCAGCACCTCCTCCAATAAAAACCTCATTTTGTTCTTTTTTCCACGAATCTCTTTTAGCGAAATACTGTGCAGAAACTGAGTTCCAAAAAAGTAAGAAGAATATAAATATTTTTACAACCTGCCCTTTTAACATTTAGTATACTAAGATACGAAAATATAAAATAATATTGTTATGATAATAATCTAATTTTAAGATTATATCAATAAATTATCAGGTTATTAACCAAAAATTATAAAAAAAGGGGCTGAGCCCCCTTTTTTAAATCTTTCAAATAAAACAAAAAATCTATCTAATTAACTCAAAAAAGCCATCTTTTATCGATGATTTATTATAGTTATCCGTGTATGTAATTATATAAAAATAAGTTCCATCTGTGCAATTATTTCCATTTCTTGCTTTACCATCCCAACCACCACTTGTACCTTGCCATTCGTGTAAAAGTAAACCCCAACGATCATAAACCTTACAATCAAAGTTATTTATGCCTGTAGCATCAATTGAAAATATATCGTTTAATCCATCTCCATTAGGCGTAAATATATTTGGAATCACTATAACCGGAGGGACTACATTAACCACAACATATATGGTAGCTGTATCTTTACAACCTAAATTATCGGTTACAGTAAGCGTTGTTTGATAAGTACCGGCATTTGTAAAAATTTCGGTAGGGTTAACACTTATTGAAGTGTTACCATCACCAAAACTCCAACTATTAGTTATTATTGTATTTCCTGACAATGCCACAGATGTATTTGTATAGTTTACTGTTACAGGCATTTGCCCAACTAAAGGGCTAGCTGTAAAGTTTGCTATAACTGAATCAGCTATAGCAGTATAGGGTGCCGATGCTGCACTTCCACAACTATTACTTGTAATTAATGTATAAACGCCTCCTTGTGTTATACTAATTGAGGTTGAATTAGCACTAATTGTTGCTGTTGATGGTGCAGGCCCAATCCATGTTCCAGGATTTGGTACCGATAAAACCACAGGTGGGTTTATTGCTCCTTTACAAACAATTGGGCTACTGGCTGTAATGGTTTGTGCAACGGGTAATGGGTTAACGCCAATTGTTATTGTAGTAAAGCTAGAACAACTATTTGCATCTGTACCAATTACGGTATAGGTAGTTTGAACAGCCGGACTTATACTATAAGGATTAGTATTTGAACCCGAATCCCAAGTATATGTTTGCGCACCCGATGCCGTTAAAGTTGCTGTAGAACCAAAACAAACAGCCGAGCCTACCGGATTAGAAGCAATTGATATTGTTGGCAAAGGGTTAACTGTTATTGTTACAGTTGCAGGTGCATTAGAGTTTGTACAAGAATTTGTACTTGTGCCTATAACTGAATAGGTTTGTGTAGCTATAGGTGATACAGTTATACTTGGGGTCATTTCAGTTGTGCTCCAAGTGTATGTGTTTGCTCCCGAAGCTGTTAACGTAGCACTTTGCCCTACGCATATAGCTGGTGACGAAGCATTAATAGTTACTGTTGGTGTTGGGTTTACTGTTACAGCTTGATTTGCCGTTCCTGTGCATCCATTAGCATCGGTACCTGTTACTGTATATGTTTGAGAAATAGAAGGGTTAAATGGCGTGTTATCAGTAATTCCACCTGTCCAAGTATAGGTGCTGGCACCATTTCCACTTAAAGTTATGTTATCTCCGGCACAAATAATTGCGTTTGCAGGATTTGATGTAACAGTTATATTTAATGGAGGAGCAATGTTTACAGTAACTGTAGCTGAATCTAAACAAGTACCTGATGAGCCTTTTACCGTATATGTTGTTGTTGTTGTTGGATTAATTGTAACCGTGCTATTATTAGCAGAAATAGAAGTAGTGTTTCCGTTTGATGCTGTCCAAGTATATGATTGTGCACCCGAAGCAGTTAATGTATCTAATGAATTTAAACATGGCAACGAATTGGTTGTTAATGCAGTAACAGTTAAATTATTCACTATATTTATTGACGCAGTAGTAGTACCAACACACCCATTAGCATCAGTAGCAGATACATTATAAACTGAATTCACCGAAGGGCTAACAATAGTGGTATCTGCAAATGAACCTGTACTCCATGTATATGAAGTTAAAGTTGTAGGCATAGCTGTAAGTGTAGTTGTAGCTGTAGGACAAATAGTTTGACTGGCAACAGTTAAAACAGGGTTAGGGTTTACTACAACTGAAACCGTGTCGAAACCCATGCATCCATTAACATCAGTTCCGGTAACTGAATAAACCTGCGATGATGCAGGTGTGAAGGCAACTCCATTTGTAATGTTTGGTGTCCAGGTATAAGTGCTGGCACCACTAGCTGTAAATGTTGCACTATTTCCATTACAAACTACAGCATTACTTGGTGTTGTTGTTATGGTTAAAGAGTTTACAGGAGCCGGATTTATGGTGATTACAGTTGGTGTGGCAGGACAAGAGCCTACCCCCGAAACCGAAAAAGTTACTGCTGCTGTACCTTGCGTTACACTTATTTGTGTACTGTTGGCATCTAAAGAAGTAAAAGTTCCGGTACTTGGAATCCAGGTATAAGTAGTAGCTCCATTAGCTGTTAATGTGTATGTAGAACCTATACAGGGCGGATTATTGCTTGATGCCACTGAAATTTGTGTAGCCGCAGTAACACTAACAGTAGAAATAGCTGCATTACTTACACACCCGTTAGCATCGGTAGCCAAAACAGTATAAGATGTTGTACTATTTGGTGCAACACTGGCTGTACTTGATGATGATGAAACTCCCGTCCAGGTATATGAACTAAGTGTAGAAGGGTTTGCTTGTATGGTTACAGATTGCCCACTGCAAGTAGTGGGGTCGTTAACCGTAATAGTAGGTGTTGTATTTACAGTAACTGTATGCGTGTTTAAACATCCGTGCGAATTTGCACCGGTAACTACTATAGGTGTAGTGCTTGCAGGTGTTACTATATAGGTGCTGTTACCATTTGGTCCACCAGGCGACCATGTATACGAGTTGGCTGCTCCGCCGCTTGCGGTTAAAGTACTTGTTACCCCAATACAAATAGAATTAACATTAGTAGTAATGGTAGGTAAACTAACCGAAACGATGCTTGCACTTGCCATATTTTTACAGCCATTTGCATCGGTGCCGGTTACTGTATAAGTTCCTGCGGCAGCCGTTATCGAAGTTGTTTGAGCTCCTGTACTCCAGGTATAGGTGTTTGCCCCTGATGCGCTTAAAGTTCCTGTAGCAACGTTTGCACAAATGGAATCGTTGTTTAATATTATGGTTGGATTAGAATTAACAGTTACCGTAGCAACTACACTTGCTGTACATGCTCCGTTTGCTCCTATTAAAGTATATGTTGTATTTGTTGTAGGGCTAACGCTAATAGTATTAGTTGTTATATTGCCTGGCATCCAAGTATAATTTGTTGCCGTAGCCCCGGTTAAAGTGGTACTATTTCCTGAACATATAGTTTTTGTTCCTGAAATACTTAAAACAGGGGTTGCTCCACTAGAAGTTACAGTTGCTACTACCGTAGTGTATGTAGGAGTAACACACCCTGGTATACCAACTGTACAAGTGTAGTTTCCTGTTGTTAAACCTGTAATAGTACTTGTTGTTTGTCCTCCCGGTGTCCAACTAAAAGTGGATGAAGCTGGGTAGCCAATTACTGTAGCAGTACCATTATTACTGCCACAATTATTGGGTGTAGTAGTAGCTGTAATTGCAGGTGGTGCAGCACAATCAACTGAACTTCCTTCAATAAATACACCTGAATCATATTTTCCGTTAGTGGCTTCGCCAATAGCAATTTCCATTACATAAGTGCTACAAGGTTTAACACTTGTTACCGAGGTAACGGGTACAGTAAACCCATCATAAACAATATCAGAATAATGATGCCCGGCAGCCCCGCCATTGTTAACAAAGTAACTAACATTTTCGGGCTTACCGCAAAGGTTATTATAATTATCATTAATGCTATCAATTTGCACAGGAGTACTTGCGGCATTAGGTAAAACAGCAATATTTTTGGCCACATAGTTTCCACCCCCTGGATTTGGGCCGCTTAAAAATATACCAAAAGCATCATTATAAGCATGGGTACCTGTGCCACATATATATTTAGGCCATTCTTCTGAGGCAAAAACAAAGGTTATATTAAGTGCATTACAAATCGGGGTAAAGGTAAAAGAAAGCGAACACACATCATGAATGGCTGAATCACTAATCGTTACAAGGTCAGGGTCAGTATAAGTATAACCCATATCTTTACTTGCTAAAACAGAATAGCTTAATGCGGCGTCTACAGCATAACCTGTAGTAAGAACAATTCCATTAGATATTCCTAAATCTCCACTAGTATTTGTAAAAGTACCGGCTGATACTACCGAACCTGTTGGTACGCCACCACACCTATTAAAATTAGCGGCTGTAACAGTAACTCCACTTCCAACAATGGTTTGCGCAAGGGTAATTGCAGAAGTATTGGGAGTAACTGTTGTTTGAGAAAAAACAAACGTTGGTATAGTAGTTAATAAAACCAAAAAATATCCTTTCAATTTTTTTTGAATAATTGTTTTTTTCATGTTGTTTTTTTTATGTCCAAGTACAATTCTATTTGTACAAATGGTTGTCAGGCAGTTTATTAAAGTAGAGTTACTTTAGTTATAAACCCTGTTTAGGATGTTCACTTGTTGCGCCAAAAATAGAGAAAAAAGAAGCGAGGTAAGTTATTAAACTATTAACTATTTATAAAAATTGTCGACAGAATACAAGGATTAATCGAATAAAAAGATGTTTAGGTAAATTAAAAGTAAAAAATACGTTGCTTCTCATTAGCACCAGCTTATTTTAAAACCATAATTTTTTTATGAATGGCTAAACCATCATTAGCTTGGTATACCATTAAATAGATGCCAATTTTATCTGGAGCATTAAGTAAAACTTCATTATCACCTTCTTTATATGATAAAGGACTTGTTTCTTGTATTTTAACACCAGCAAGATCATATAAACTTATATTTACTTGTTGTGGAAAATCTAAATAAAAATGGATTACTATTTTATCCTTAT
>Ga0210401_10002086_pt1 | contig 22395 bp, 17 predicted proteins | sample IncBWH32MmetaG_FD_150866 | JGI IMG/M metagenome (GOLD analysis project Ga0210401, IMG submission 150866) | Forest soil microbial communities from Barre Woods Harvard Forest LTER site, Petersham, Massachusetts, United States - Inc-BW-H-32-M | ecosystem: Environmental > Terrestrial > Soil >... | reverse complement strand
AGCTGTCTATTCGAACGGGGCCAAAATCGTCGTTTCGGTTCGGTGCTTCGCGCTTGCCCTGGCAGCCGCGTCGCTTGCCGGCTGTGCCGCCCAGTCCTCGGTTGCTTCGAGGAAATCCGAGTTTGTTGCCACCCGGCAGGTGGCAATCGAACGCCATCGCGAGACGCGAATCGCAGCGGTCGAACACACCTCCATCGTGAGACGGCACGATCCTTATGCATCGGAGAAGAATACGGGCGACTTGAAGCTCCCCTCCTCGGGCGTTGCCAGCTTCTACACGGACACACGCACCGCGAGCGGCGAAAAGTTCAATCCGGAGGAGTTGACCGCCGCCCATCCGACCTTGCCGTTCGGAACGAAGCTGCGCGTGACAAATGCCGTCACCGGACGCTCCGTGACTGTGCGCGTCAATGATCGCGGTCCTTACGTGTACGGACGGGTGGTGGACGTGACCCATTCCGCAGCGCAGGCACTGGGCATGGTCGGATCGGGTATCGCGAAAGTCAAACTCGACGTCGTGGAGTAGCGGAGAATTTCATTCGGTCACCTGATCGGCGCGACTGAGACTCGACGGGAATCTCGGTGGATTTGCCGCCGTCGTGGAACACGCTCAAATGCGACACATGCGTCGCTTTTGCCGCCGTCGTGGTGCCACGCCTAATCATCCCGTCATCTCAAATCGTGCGCATGCGCACGTTTTGTCGGCAGCTTGAGGGGGCAACGATGTTTAGAGCCGGCAGGTCGCGAAGCTTTAAAGAACTAATGTTCCGAGGAGCACTGAGCCTTATTTGCTGCGCCATCGCCGCCCTCTGCGTGGGCGGCTTGCTGTCGGCATTGGCGGAAAATCTTGGGCCGAAGGCGCCCACAAATGACGTGGATCGGACGCCGTGCAAGACAATTAACTGCGTTCTTAAGAGCAAGGGCCCAAGATTAGCCCATTCAGAGAAACGGGCCTTCCAGTAGCCGGCTGACGATATCTCCGCGCCGGGACCGGAAATCGAAGACCGCCTCTTCGAGCGATTAGCGGCTCTACATATCCGGCGCGAAACGCGGCTTGGCCTTGAGGCCGAAGTGCCTGATATGCGGAGATGATATCTTCGCTTCGTCTGCGCGTTGTCGCTTCATGACCCGCCTTTATCGATTCAATATCGCGCATCGCTTGAGAGAAGTTGCGATTAGCTGCCAGAAATCCTTCAGAGCTGCTCAGAGTCCCAAGCGGGGGATGGGCGCTGATCGTCGAGCCGAGGAGCGCGAACCGCCCCTCGGCTCTGACCCGATACCAAAGCAGGAGGATGGCGCCGGGCTGGCTATGGATATCATGAGTCGCACCAGCGCCGCGCTTTGCCCATTCTTTTAACGTCCCCCAGCCGAACCAGCGAGCAACCTGAACATTTTGGTGATTGATCAGGCAGCGCGGTTTCTTCGATCTTCGTCTCGGTTGCCCCTTCTAGCCCACCCCTCTAGCACGCCTTTGGCCTTGCTTATCTACGAACGATTCCTCGAGGAGCTGCGAACCTCTAGGAGCTGGATCAATGCACCTAGCGCGAACCCACTGATGACCAGGGCCATGAGGATTCCCTGTGGCTCTAAATTCGCACCGCACATTAGTCCCGTTACGAAGAGTAGCCATGAGTATAAAAATAGGAACACGAGGCGCGGTTTCCTCGACGTAGACCCGCGCGTGGCTGTGTCCCTGATAGTTGTCGGCATCCTCGTCGCCCCCTCAAGGCCTAAACCTTACTCGTCTCATCAAACTTCGACGATTTCGGGCCCCAGATGTCCCCGTTATTCTCAAACGCCCCATTGGCCAGAAATACGCAGGGCTGTGGGAGGATGAGCCCACAATCGCGGGCGAACGCGCCTTGAACACGACGAAGAAATGAGTGACTGAGCCGTCGCTACTTCCTTCGGAGGGGACGCGCTTCTTCGGCGATAATTGCCTTGATAGCTTCATTCGAAACACCCTCGCTGCGGGCATAGTCCAAGAAATCAGCAAGCGCTTGCCCGGGCGGTGGCTTGTCGAAGAAACGTACGACGTCGCCGTAACGTTCAGGCACCTCACACCGTCCGTGTTCATAGATCGGATAGGTCCCCCACTGAGAGGTGACCTGATGCAATCCAGTTTCAGTCCCAATGTGTCTCCAGTCGGAGCCTGAAAAGTACAGAACGAGCGACCCGATTTTGGCTGGATCGATCTCCTGTAGACGATGGCGGATCATCCATTCGACAAATCGTTTTCCCGCGAAAACCTTGCGACCGAAGTCCTGTGCAATAGTTTTATAGACTGGATAGTTGCTCAGCCCGAAAGCGAACGCGACGCAAGTACCCGGCCGGGGCTTGGACACGAATTTAACAGTGTGTATCAGTCCTCGCGTCCGCTGAATTAGCACGCGGTGATGGTTGCCAATGAGAGTCCCTTCTGGGACATCTAAAGCAGTTCGCAGGGTGGCTATGCTTGGGCTGCTCTGCAGGTCCATGAAGCTTTTCCTCCTGCAAGGCTGCTATCTCGCGCGAACCGCGTTCCTTATCACGAGGTAATTTTTTAGCGAGGCTCCGTATCACGAGGTTAATTCTTCGGTAATCAGTTCGACAGGGGACTGGGCAAATCAATTCGTCTGCCGCTACGGCTAGGAGATGCAACGTCCTAGCCCTCATGTAGCCAACGCCTCCCGCTCCCGCTTCGCCCGCTCCAGGGTTTACGAACGGACGACTACCCGCTGGCATAGATGGCCGCAGTCCCGCCGCTGGCGCGATCTGGTGCGCGCCTACGAGCAGGAGTTTGAGGGCCACGTCGAGCTTTGATCGCGGCCTGATCAGCATGGCGGCCACGCTGGCCCTGATCGAAGCCGGGCTCGACAAGCTATACCGAGCCCTCAGCGCATGAGCACCGCGGAGAACGCGCCGGCGCCGATCGCATAGGACTTGCGATCGGCCTGCCCTTTTCGAGTCGGGATTTTCGCCGCCGGAGACAGGGGCCCCGAAAGCGACCTGAAGACGATATCTCCGAACAGAGACCGGAATTCGGAGACTACTACGCGCGAGAAATGGCCGCAAAAACGGCCTTTCTGCTAGCGAGCTATCAGTTGCGGGTTTCGGAAGACCGAACCTGGGACCCGCTGATTAAGAGACAGGCCGACCTGGGCTATTGGATTGAACAAGCGCGTGCTTCTGCACCTCAGCCAGAAACTCGCGCGTCCTGAGGAATTGCATGGATACGCCGGGGATCTATCGGTACCGAGTTTTTAGTAGCGCGTAGGGCGGATTCGCGTAACGTAATCCGCCGCACATCGCCAAGGAGTCGGCGGGTTGCGCTGCGCTAACCACCCCTACTAGTTTTTGCTATTGCGCGGCTTTAGACTCGTCGGTCAGCGACCGGTGCCGGTGATGACGGCCGTCGCGGCGTTCCGTGCCGACGCACGGGTCAGCCGGCACAACGGGCCAACGATTCCCGTGTCGTCGCCGCGCACTGCCAAGTCCTCCTCTCGCAAGACGCATGTCAAGAAAAAGCAAGAGCTTCCTCCCTCGCCTTCGCCGCTGGCGGCGAGGCGCACGTTGGGCGCGACGGAAACTCGCGAGAGCACCGTGGGCGGCTCGGAAGGTTGGCGTCGTGGCGATCTTGCTTACGGTCGTCGCGCTGACGAACCTCGTCTATCACGTGATCCACAAGCCGACCGAGCTGTTTGCGTTCGTTGGCAACAGATCGACAAGGAGCCGGCCGAGACGTGGCGGCAATACGGGCCGCTCTTCCGCGCCTATTCCACCAACACGATCACGCCCGAATTGCTAGCCGCGCTGGCGCAGGTCGAGAGCACCGGCAATCCGGTGGCGCGCACCTACTGGCGCTGGCAATTAAGCCTGAATCCTCTCGCTGTTTACCAGCCAGCCTCCAGCGCCGTCGGCCTCTACCAGATGACCGATGCGGCCTACGCCGAGGCCGCACGGTCCTGTATCCGAGGGAATGCGGTCGTGGATGCCGGCTGCGGGTTCACCAGCCTCTATATCCGCACGATCCCCAGCCATGCCATCGAGCTGACGTCCGTGTATCTGGACCGCAATGTCGCGGCGGTTCTCGTCCGCGCACCGGAAGCGACGGCAAGCCCGCTGCAGAAACAGGATCTCGCTGCCTTCATCCATCTCTGCGGCGCCGGTCCCGCCACAGCATTCGCACGCCGTAATTTTCAAATGATGGCCGGCGAGCGGTGCGGCGATCACCTCGTCGCCGTCTATCTCGCCAAGGTCAATGCGATGAAGCGGCAATTCCTACGCCTTGCGGCCGCTGGCAGGAACTAGCGTCAATCGATGTGTCATGTTGCCGGTACGCAGGTCGGGTTGAGCGAAGCGATACCCATCGATTGCAGCCTGCACGTAGAATGCGTCCATGTCGATATGGATGATCTTGCGGTGAGGCGCTGTCGAGACGCCGTGTTCCGGATCGGGAGGGACCATGCGCGGATTGTACAGGGAGCCGCAAGCCGGGTCGTGGCGAAGTCAGCCTCAATCCACCGCCGAGGTGCTGGACTCCATCGGCGCCTGGCCAGGAGTAGAGCGAACAAGACCGCAACCGAAGGCGCGGCAGCCAGCCGGCGAGAGTCTCGCTACCGGAGGGCAGCGTAACTGGCCTAGCGGCGCTTTGATAGTCCGTCAAAAACCACCTTTGTGCGCGATGCAGTGCGCGATGCAACTAATCGCCGGCGGCGGCGCATTTCAGGAAGTCTTGACGCGAGCGAGGAGGACTGCGCCCTTGCCCACGCAAGAATTGCGGCGCGGTCGAGCTGAGCCGCTAGCGCGGGATAAGATTAGACCGTTATAGTCGCTTGCAATCAGCCTGCCCTATTCGAGTTTGGAACGAGATTTTCGCCGCCGGAGACAGGCCTAAAATCTTCAGCTATCCACAAGCCGGGCCGATTACCCCATCTTTGCACAGAAAGCGGACCTGATTGTTGCGCGCATGCAAAATGACGCAATGGGTCAGAAGCGGTCATTCGCGGTCTAATGTTCGACCCCCTTGTTGAGCGGAGTCCGACGGTCAAGCGTAGCCGCTGCCGCCGCAGGCGGTTCGATTGCTGAATGACCTTATTCGAGAAGAGCAAAAGAACGGTCCCTTGAGGGATGTACCGTTTCGGAAGGAACCGCTAGGTGCGGTTAAGTTTTTGTAGATGGAAGCAGAGCAGGCTCGGCACATTCGGGACCGGCCTCGCCAGTCTGGTGGATTAATCCACAGACAGGCGAAGTTATTCCGCCCGAAAAGCGGATAAGGGGATCCAAATGACCGTTAAGCACCGGGGCGAGGCGCCCGCCAAGCCGACTATCGACCTGACAAAGAAGGCTGCGCCGGTGATGTCCAAACCACCAAAGGCCAAGCTGGAACCAAAGCAACAGCAACCGAGGCGGCGGCAGTACATCACGGCGGCCCCCGATGGGCCGCCTCTTGTGGCAGAACTGCCAGAGAAACTTCACAAGATTGAGGGCCGTGTTCACAAACCTCGGACCGACAAACAGGCGGAAATCCTGGGCCAAATCATCGAGAGGGCGGGCGATGGTAATCCCAGGTCGCTAGGCCTGCGACTGGTGTTGGCGGCCTCGGAACATAAGTACGCCGCCGCATGGCCGATAGGCCTATTGGCAAAAGCGTTTCATGTCTCTGGCTGCCCCACAGAGGCAAATGCCGTCTGGAAGGTCGCTATGGGGTTTCGAGTTTCCAGATACGGAAATATGGCGGCCACCGCGCTTGCGGTGATCAATGAGAAGTTGGAGGCAGAAGCCGCCCCGGAAGCCATACGGAAGGATGAGCGCCCAGAGATCGACGAGACGGGACTCGTCCGAGTTGGCCCCTAGCAGTTTGGCCGCCGCAGGGCTCCTCCTCCAAAGGTCCAAACGAACGCGGCAAGTCCTACCGGTATGTGCTGCGCCAAGTCGGCGGGTTCAGCTCTCGTGTTATTAAATCCCCGCGTTACCGTTCCTAGGATCAGTCAGTAAGCTCGCCGTGCCGCCTCAGCGGTTGGCTTTCTCGCCGATCGCGCGCAGTCTGCCATAGCCGGGACCTCAAAGCCGCAGGCACGATCCCGAGAGGCGCGAGCAAACCCGAATGGCTCGCGCATTGAGAGGACTCAGCGCGGCGCGTATTACCTGAAGTCGCCAACTGAGGCGTCCCTAAAGGCGTTGTTGTTCCTGTAGTTTGCGCTCTAGGAACTCAGCCATCTTGCGGTATTCCTCGGCCATCTCCTCCAGCGCGAGCCTCCTCACTGCTCGCAACGACGGCCTGTCGTTCGCATACTAGCTGCACATTAAACGGTGACCTCAGATACTGCAGGCGGATTCAGGTGCTCATGCGCGGAGCAATGCCCTGCTCGAGTCCCGCCCTGCGTTCCGCTGCCACCGCGCGCTGGTATCCGTCGCGTGCTTGCAGCCGGTCCCAATAGGCGGCAACATGCGGTCCAAAATTTTTAGCTAGACCAATATCCTCGGCCAGTCGCAACGCGTAGCCATTGACAATATCGGCAGCCGTAAAGCGCCCGGCGCACAATGTCTCCGCCGTGCCGACCGCGGCCTCCACCGCCCGCAGCCGCCCCAGAAACCATTTGGTGTAATCGGCCACGACCTGCGGATTGCGGCGCTCTTCCGGCTCTAGCTGACCGTAGCGCAGCACTAAGGTTTGTGGGAAGGTTAGTGTCGCGTCGCTGAAATACATCCAGTTAAGAAACGCCCCATAGGCTGGCTCATCGAGGCCAACCACCAACGGTGTCGGCCCATATTTTGTGGCTAGATAATGACAGATACCCGAAGACTCTGTCATTCTAGTCTCGCCATCTTTCATGAAGGGAATGGTGCCTAGTGGATTGAGCGCAAGATAGTCCTTGGCGAGCACCCGCGGCGGAAACGGCAGCATCTTGAGCTCATATGTCAGGTTGAGCTCTTCAAGCATCCACAGCGGACGAAATGAGCGGGCCGCATCGCAATGATAGAGGGTAATCATGGCGCTCCTTGTTGCTTGTTCTGGTTAGTCTGCATCGCCTGCAGATTATCCACATCATACGCTTCGGGAATTCACCGCAATCAGTTGTTATCCCCGAGCGATTCCCAGGACCGTTTTGATCCAGGCGGCGACATCAAGGAGCGCGCCGAGATCGACGCCCGTGTCGCAACCAAGTCCCTTTAGAAGATAAACGACATCCTCTGTCGCGACGTTGCCCGTCGCTCCCTTCGCGTAGGGGCAGCCACCGAGCCCGGCGACGGCGCTGTCGAAGGTGCGAAGCCCGAACTGGTACGATGCGTAGATGTTGGCGATCGCCATGCCGTAAGTGTCATGGTAGTGGCCGGCGAGAACTTCGACCGGCACATCCTTGGCCACCGCTTCGAGCATGCGCAAGATGGATGCCGGCGTGCCGACGCCGATGGTGTCGCCGAGCGAGATTTCGTAACAGCCGAGTTCCTTGAGTCTCGCGGCGACCTCCGCGACGTTCTTTGGCTCGATCGAACCGTCATAGGGACAGGCGACAACGCAGGAGACATAACCGCGGACCTTCACCCCGGCTGACCGCGCCGCCTCCAGAATCGGAACGAAGCGATCAATCGATTCCGCGATCGAGCAATTGATGTTCTTGCGTGAGAAGCCCTCCGAAGCAGCCGCGAAGACCGCCACCTCGCGGGCGCCGGCCGCAACCGCGGCCTCGAACCCCTTCAGATTCGGCGTCAGGACCGAATACGTGACGCCGGCATGCCCGTGCAGGCCCTTCATGATTTCCGCATGATCGGCCATCTGCGGAACCCATTTCGGCGACACGAAGGAGGTGGCCTCAATGTCGCGCAAGCCCGTAGCGGTTAGGCGCCGGATCAACTCAAGCTTCGTCACTGTCGGGACAACCTGCTTTTCGTTCTGCAGTCCGTCGCGCGGGCCCACCTCGACGATGCGAACGTCGGTCATTCTGCGGCCCCCTCGAATTCAACAAGCTCGGCGCCGTCGGCGACCTGATCGCCCGCCGCCACGTGAAAGCTGACGACCTTGCCCTTTCGTGGGGCGGTGATGGTGTGCTCCATCTTCATCGCCTCGAGAACCAGAAGCGGCGTTCCCTTCTCGACGATGGCGCCGGGCTCGGCCATCAGGGTGACGACCTTGCCGGGCATGGGCGCTCGCAACCCTCCCTCGACGTCTTCGCCCTCTCCGCCGACGTAGAGCGTGTCGACAAGCGCGAGCGGCCATGAGAGCCCCCGATAGAAGACGTGGCGGCGCTCACCCGCGATCACTACCGCAGCATTGACTCGGGAATCGTCGAGCTGGGCATGGACCGCGCCGCCCCGACCGAGCGTTCCGAATGCGCGCACACTTCGTCCGTTGAGCACAAGCTGATAGCCCCCGGGGATGACGACGACGACCACCTCCTGCAGCTTCTGGTGCAAACGCAGCGCCAGCTTTCGTTCCGCTCTGCCGTTGAGCCGCCAACCGTCAAGCGCACGCCATGGCGAGCCCCGATCGGCCGCGGCTGCGAATTTCGAATTTACCTCGCGCTGCTCGTGCAGAAGCTCGGCAAGGGCAGCCACGAGCCACACGTCGCCGGGAACCTCCTCCTGAGGCGGGAACAGCAGTCCCTGTTCGCGTTCGATCAGCCCGGTATCAAGCTCCGCATTGACGAAGGACGGAAGGGCGACGAGACGGGAGAGGAAATTGATGTTGTTCGAGACGCCGACCACTCTGTACTGAGTCAGCGCTCGCCGCATGCGGGCCAGCGCCTGCTTGCGATCGGCGCCCCAGACGATCAACTTGGCGATCATCGGATCGTAGTAGGGCGTAATCTCGTCGCCCTGCTCGACCCCGGTATCAACGCGAACCGAATCGCTCTCGGGAGGCGGAACGAGATGGACGAGGCGCCCGGTCGAAGGCAGGAAACCTTTGTCCGGATCCTCGGCATAGACTCGCGCCTCGATTGCATGGCCGTCGATCTCGAGTTGCTCCTGCATCAGGGGCAACGGCTGGCCGCTGGCGACCCGAAGCTGCCACTCGACGAGATCGAGCCCGGTGATCATCTCCGTAACCGGATGTTCGACCTGGAGACGTGTATTCATCTCCATGAAATAGAAGCTGCCGTCCTGGTTCGCGATGAACTCGACGGTCCCCGCGCCGACATAGCCGACCGCCTTCGCGGCGTTCACGGCCGCCTGTCCCATTGCGGCCCGCCGCTCCAACGTCATGCCGGGTGCTGGCGCTTCCTCGATCAGCTTTTGATGCCGGCGTTGAAGGGAGCAGTCGCGCTCGAACAGGTAGACGCAGTTGCCGTGCGTGTCGCCGAACACCTGGATCTCGATGTGACGAGGCTTCAGCACGTATTTCTCGACCAGGACCTGTTCGTCGCCGAAGGCGTTGGCAGCCTCACGCTTGCATGAGGCGAGTGCGGCTTCGAAATCGGCGGTAGCATCAACGCGACGCATGCCTTTGCCTCCGCCTCCGGAGCTGGCCTTGATCAGCACCGGATAGCCGATCTGGTCCGCTTGCTGGGCGAGGAAGGCGGGATCCTGGTTGTCGCCGTGGTATCCAGGCGTCAGCGGTACGCCCGCTGCTCCCATGAGTGACTTTGCAGCCGATTTCGAACCCATCGCTCGAATTGCGGATGCAGGCGGCCCGATGAAGACGATGCCGGCCTTCTCGCATGCCTCGGCGAACTCCTCATTTTCCGACAAGAAACCGTAGCCGGGATGGATCGCCTCCGCTCCGGTCCGCTTGGCGACTTCGAGGATGCGCTCGCCGACGAGATAGGATTCGCGCGCAGCAGCCGGACCGATGAGGGCCGCCTCGTCCGCCAGTCGGACGTGACGCGCATTGGCATCGGCCTCAGAATACACCGCGACGGTCGCGACCCCGAGCCGTCTCGCTGTTTTGATGACGCGGCAGGCGATTTCACCGCGGTTCGCGATTAGGATCTTCCTGAACATCCCGACCTCCCAGAATTCATGTGCGGGTCCCGCACGAGTGCTATGTGTCCGTCCAGACAGGCCGACGTTTGTCGAGGAAGGCGCTCAGTCCCTCCCGTGCCTCGGCCGTCGCGCGCAAAGTCGCGATCCGCCGCGCGGTGTCCTCGATCACCGCATCGTCGATCGGCCTGTTGGCCACCGCGCGAATCAGATCGGTCGCAGCCGATTGGGCGCGCGGACCTCCGGCGACGAGCGCCGCAACGACCTCACCGACCTTCGCGTCCAATTCCTCGGGCGGCACGACCTCGTGGACCAGACCGATTTCGCGCGCGCGCGCCGCGCTGATCCGCTCGGCGGTCTGAAAGTACCGATAGGACTGCCGCTCGCCGATAGCGCGGACCACATAGGGTCCGATCACCGCCGGAATGATGCCAAGCCGCACCTCCGAAGTCGCAAACTGGGCCTGGGTCGAAGCGACGCAAATGTCGCAGACGGCAGCCAGCCCCATGCCGCCGCCGAGCGCGGCGCCGTGCACACGCGCCAGCGTCGGAGTCTGGCACAGAGCGATCGTGCGGTAGAGGTCCGCGAGACGACGTGCGTCGGCGACGTTGTCCTCGAACGCGGCTGTCCCCTGCCGCCGCATCCAGTTGAGATCAGCGCCGGCCGAAAAGCTCTTGCCCTCTCCGGCGAGCACGATGGCCCGGACATTCCGGTCCGCATCAACCGCCGCGAACGCAGCCGTGAGATCGGCGATGAGCGTCTCGTCGAAGGCGTTGTGGACCTCGGGACGGTTCATCCAGACCCAGGCGGCAGGTCCGCGGCGCTCCAGTCTCAGTGTTAGATAGGTCATGGTCATGCTCACATCCGGAAGACGCCAAACTTCGTGGAGGGGATCGGTGCGTTCAGAGCGGCGGCGAAGGAGAGGCCAAGCACCCTGCGGGCCTGGGCCGGATCAACGACGCCGTCATCCCACATCCGCGCAGTCGCATAATAAGGGTGGCCCTGCGTCTCGTACTGCGAGCGGATCGGCGCCTTGAATTTCTCTTCTTCCTCCGCGCTCCATTCGCCGCCCTTGAGGGCCATGCCGTCGCGCCGGACGGTCGCCAGCACGCCAGCCGCCTGCTCTCCTCCCATGACGCTGATGCGCGCATTGGGCCACATCCAGAGAAAGCGCGGCGAATAGGCCCGGCCGCACATGCCGTAATTGCCGGCCCCGAAGCTGCCGCCGATCAGCATGGTGACCTTCGGGACCTGGGCGGTCGCAACCGCGGTCACCATCTTGGCGCCGTCCTTCGCGATCCCTCCGTTCTCGTACTTCCGCCCGACCATGAAGCCCGAGATGTTCTGCAGGAACAGGAGGGGCACGCCGCGCTGCGCGCACAACTCGATGAAATGCGCACCCTTCTGGGCCGACTCCGAGAACAGGATGCCGTTGTTGGCGACGATTCCGACCGGAATGCCGTTGAGGCGCGCGAACCCGGTAACCAGCGTCGTGCCATAGCGCGGCTTGAACTCGTCGAAGCGCGAGCCGTCGACGAGGCGGGCGATGATCTCGCGTACGTCGTAGGGTTTTCGGGTATCCTGCGGGATGATGCCGTAGAGTTCGGCGGGATCGTAGAGCGGCTCCTCGCTCGGCTCCATGGCGACCCGCACCTGCGACATGCGGTTGAGGTTAGCGACGATCCGGCGCGCCAGGTGGATGGCGTGTGCATCGTTCTCGGCGAGTTGGTCGGCGACGCCGGAAATCCGTGTATGAACGTCACCGCCACCGAGGTCCTCGGCGCTGACCTCCTCTCCCGTCGCCGCCTTCACCAGCGGGGGGCCGCCCAAGAAAATCGTGCCCTGGTTGCGCACGATGACGGTCTCGTCGCTCATGGCCGGCACATAGGCCCCGCCCGCCGTGCACGAGCCCATCACCATCGCCAGCTGCGGGATGCCCTTGGCCGACATGTTCGCCTGATTGAAGAAGATACGACCGAAATGGTCGCGGTCGGGAAACACCTCGTCCTGCTTCGGGAGAAACGCCCCGCCGGAGTCGACGAGGTAGATGCAGGGCAAGTGGTTCTGTTCGGCGATTTCCTGCGCCCGCAGATGCTTCTTGACGGTCATCGGGTAGTAGGTGCCGCCCTTCACGGTCGCGTCGTTGGCGACGACCATGCATTGCACACCCTGCACACAGCCGATGCCTGCGATGAGGCCCGCCGCGGGCGCGTCGCCATCGTACATCCCGAAGGCGGCAAGTTGCCCGATCTCGAGGAAGGGCGTGCCGGGATCGAGCAATTGAGAGACGCGGTCGCGAGGCAGGAGCTTGCCGCGCGCGGTGTGTCTGGCCCGCGCCGTCTCCCCGCCGCCCTGGGCCACATCTGTCACTTTCGTCCTCAGGTCCTCGACCAGAGCCCGCATCGTCTCCGCATTGGCGCGGAACTCCGGCGACTGCGGATTTATTTGTGTCTTCAATGCCTGCATTTGCGCTTCCTCCCTATCGTCACGCGAACGTTTGCAACGATTCTTCGTAGCACTGCATCCAGCTCTGCCCGTTATTGACGCTAGAGCCGATCCGGCGCAGCAGACCATCGTCCAGTCCGTAAACGAGGCCGTGCACCTCGATACGTTGCCCGCGATACCAGGCCCGCCGCATGATCGTGGTGCGGCAGACATTGGCGACCTGCTCGATGACATTCAGCTCAACGAGCCGGGCCCCGCGCTGACCCTCGCCGTTGGCGCGAGCGAGACGCTCGCCGTGCCTGTACGCGATATCCTCGATATGCCGGAGCCAGTTGTCGGCAAGGCCAGTCGAGCGCTTTTCGGCCACCGCCTGCACGCCGCCGCAACCGTAGTGCCCGACCAACATGACGTGCTCGACCTTCAGCGTCTCGACCGCGTATTGCAGCACCGACAGGCAGTTCAGGTCGGAATGCACGACGAGGTTCGCGATGTTGCGATGAACGAAAACTTCTCCGGGATCGAGCCCCAGGATCTCGTTGGCGGATACGCGGCTGTCCGAGCAGCCGATCCACAAGTATCGGGGCGACTGCTGACGTGCGAGACGCGTGAAGAATTCCGGATCCTGCGACTGGCGCTGAGCCGCCCAGGTGCGGTTGTTGGCGAATAGTCCGTCAAGACTGCACATGGCACGCTCACGCCGTCTCGGCGAATAATTCACGTCCGATAAGCATGCGACGGATTTCGCTCGTGCCTGCTCCAATCTCATAGAGCTTGGCGTCGCGCCACAGGCGACCCGTCGGATACTCGTTGATGTAGCCGTTGCCGCCAAGCGTCTGGATTGCTTCTCCGGCCATCCATGTCGCCTTCTCGGCAGCATAGAGAATGGCGCCGGCCGCGTCCTTGCGGAGCGTGCGGGCATGATCCAGGCGATCGCAGGCCTGGCCGACCGCATAGACATAGGCCCGGCAGGCCTGCCAGGTGGTGTACATGTCGGCGATCTTGCCCTGCATCAGTTGAAACTCGCCTATGGGCTGGCCGAACTGCTTGCGGTCGTGCACATAGGAGATGACGACATCCATGCAGGCCGCCATGATGCCGAGCGGGCCGCCCGACAGAACGGCTCGCTCGTAGTCGAGGCCGCTCATCAGGACCCGGACACCGTCACCCACCTCGCCCAGGGCGTTCTCGGCCGGAACCTCGCAATCCTCGAAGAACACCGGGTAGGTGTTCGAGCCGCGCATGCCCAGCTTGTCGAGCTTGGTGCCGAAACTCAGACCCTTGGACCCCTTCTCTATGATGAAGGCGGTGATTCCTTTCGATCCCGCATTGGGATCCGTCTTGGCGTAAACGACGAGCGTATCGGCGTCACCGCCATTCGTGATCCACATCTTCGAGCCGTTCAGGACGTAGCGGTCGCCTTTCTTTTCGGCCCGCAGCTTCATGCTGACAACGTCGGACCCAGCATTCGGTTCGCTCATCGCGAGGGCGCCGACGTGCTCACCCGACACGAGTTTGGGCAGATACTTCGCCTTCTGCTCGGCGTTACCATTGCGGTGCAGTTGGTTGACGCACAAGTTCGAATGAGCACCGAAGGACAAGCCGACGGCCGCCGAGGCTCGCGAAATCTCCTCCATGGCGATCATATGCGCGAGATAACCCAGCTGAGCGCCACCGTATTCCTCGCTGACCGTCAGCCCGAGGACACCGAGGTCTCCGAGCTTGCGCCAGAGATCGTGTGGAAAAAGGTTCTCCTCGTCGATCGCAGCAGCACGCGGGGCAATCTCATCCGCCGCAAATCTGTTGACCGTGTCGCGCAGCATGTCGATATCTTCGCCGAGCGAGAAGTTCAGCGTCGCCAGATGGCCCATCGGAATCTCCCTGGATTTTGAGTGTCGAGACCTAAGCTGTCTTCGTTTCGTTCAATTTCAGTTCTTCGATCATGCGTTCACGCATCATGAACTTCTGAGCCTTGCCCGTGACCGTCATCGGCATTTCTTTGACAAAGCGAATGTATCTTGGCACCTTGTAGTGGGCGATTTGATTGCGGCAGAACTCGCGGATGTCGTCTTCAGTGCAATCGTTACCGGGCTTGAGCACGATCCACGCGCATATCTCTTCGCCGTATTTCTGATCCGGAACGCCAAACACCTGAGCGGACTGCACCTTGGGATGACGGAACAGGAATTCTTCGATCTCGCGCGGATACACGTTCTCGCCGCCGCGGATCAGCATGTCCTTGGCGCGCCCTACGATGTTGCAATAACCCTCGTCGTCGATGATAGCGAGGTCACCAGAGTGCATCCATCCGTCCTTGATGACCTCCCCCGTCCGCACAGGGTCGTCCCAATAGCCGCGCATGACGGAATAGCCGCGCACGCACAACTCGCCTGTCTCTCCGCGCGGAACGATTTGGCCGCTCTCGTCGATCACCTTCGCTTCAAGACGTGGCTGAATACGCCCGACCGTTGTTACACGTCGTTCCAGCGGGTCGGCCGTCGAGCTCTGGAAGGATACCGGCGACGTCTCCGTCATGCCGTAGGCGATGGTCACCTCGCTCATGTTCATCTCGGAGACCACCTGCCGCATGGTTTCGATGGGGCATGGCGAGCCGGCCATAATCCCCGTCCGCAGCGAGGATAGGTCGAAGGTCTTGAAATCCGGATGCGCGAGTTCGGCGATGAACATCGTTGGCACCCCGTGCAGCGCCGTGCAGCGCTCCTCCGAAACCGCTGCCAGGACCGCGGCCGGATCGAACATTTCGCCGGGAAATACCATGGTCGCGCCCGTGCTTACGCAGGCGAGAACCGCCAGGACCATTCCGAAGCAATGGTAGAGCGGCACGGGAATGCAGAGCCGATCCGTCTCGCTGAAATTCAATGCCTGAGCGATAAAACGCGCATTGTTCACCACATTATGATGAGTGAGCGTGGCGCCCTTCGGGCTCCCGGTGGTGCCGCTTGTGAACTGGATATTGATCGGGTCGTGGCAGTCGAGAGGTTCCTCGCGAATTGTGCCGCCGCGCCCCTTCGCCAGAAGGTCCGCATAGTTCAGCATGTTCGGCGTGCGGCCTTCGCCCATCCGAATGATCCATTCGAGCCTGGGCAACTGGGGACGAACCGTCTGGAGCATCTCGAGGTACTTCGAAGTCTTCATCTCCTCGGCGGAGACGACGGCCCGGCATCCCGATACGCGAAGCGTGTATTCCAGCTCGGCGAGACGATAGGCAGGATTGATATTCACGAGAATGAGGCCGAGTCGTGCCGTCGCGAATTGCGTCACCAGCCACTCGACGCGGTTGGGCGACCAGATCCCGACGCGATCGCCTTTGCGAAGGCCGAGCTCCTGCAGCCCGGCGGCGAAGGCCTCGATCTCGTTCGCGAACTCCTGCCAGCTCCAGCGGGCGCCCTGCTCGCGGAATACGACGGCGAGTCTGTCCGGGAATTGCGCGGCCGTCTCTGCGAGCAACGCCGCAATCGTGAGATCGCTGAGTGGCGAATCCGCTGTGCTGCGGACGTACGAGCGCGCCTCGGTATGAGCCATTTCTCCCTCCCTCTGGCTTGTTTGCCAATGAAGAAAACGTACGGCGCGACGGAGCATTTTTGTTGCCAATTGGGTTGCAAATCGTGCCAAGATAGGGGGATGAAGCAGGTCGCTGCAACGCCGGTCGCCTTCGTCAGGGCTATGGTTTTGGCCTATGAAAACTATGGAAAAGACCCCGACGCTGCGCTCCGGCAGGCACAAATCACGCCAGAACTGCTCTGCCTGCCGAACGGCCGGATCACGGCGTCGCAGATGGAAACGATCTCGGGCCTGGCCATGCAGGAGCTCGACGACGAGGCGCTGGGGTGGTTCAGCCGGCGGCTGCCCTGGGGCAGCTACGGTATGCTTTGCCGGGCCTCGCTCACATCCCCGACGCTTGGCGTCGCGTTGAAACGCTGGTGTCGTCATCACCGGCTCCTGACCGACGACCTCGTTCACAGATTGACCGTGACCGACGGGGTCGCCGAACTGGTTGTCGAAGAGAAGCGCGATCTGGGCCCGATGCGCGAATTTTGCCTCATCACCAGCGTGCGGTTCGTTATCGGCTACGCCTGCTGGCTAATCGACTCCCAGATCGCCCTCGACGAAACAGCCTTCGCGTTCGACGCCCCGCTGCACTCGGACGTATACCCGCTCCTCTTCTCGCCGGGGCCAGTTCGCTTCAGCTCCGATTGGACCGGATTTCGCTTCGATGCGCGCTATCTGAACCTTGCGCCACGGCGCGACGAGCAGTCGATGACTGTGATGCTGAAGCGCCCGCTGCCGCTGACCGTGTTGAAGTACCGCCGCGACCGGCTGCTGGCCCAGCGGGCGCGCGAACACCTGAAGCGCGGCTTCCATTCGGCAGCTTCGCTGGCGGAAGAACTCAACCTTTCGGTGCGCACTCTCTACCGGCGGCTCCACGAGGAAGGCACATCGCTCCAGGCCCTGAAGGATGAAGCTCGTCGCGACAAGGCCCTCGACCTTCTGCGCCGAACGGAGAAGCCGATCAAGCAGATCGCGCAAGCAGTACGATTCCGGAGCGAAAAGAGTTTCGCCCGCGCCTTCCAGTCATGGACCGGATCCGCGCCGACGGCCTACAGGTCGGGCAAGAATTCCAAAATCCCCAGGGCGTCGTCCGATCGCCTCGCGAGGCGTTAAGCCGCGATAACAGCCTTCGGCTCAGCAGAATGCCGGACAGGCTGCGCCGCAAAAATCAGTACACGGTCGGTCAAAGCGGCGATCAGCCCGATGCCAACCCCAACATGCAGTCTGGACAGGGCGGTCACCGGAAGCGGCGAGAGCGGCCTGCGCTTCGGACGGTGTTCCGTCAGCGCCTGCCGCCAGGAACGGGATTTTGCCGCCGGAGACTGGCGCGCCGAAAGCGCCTCAGAGACGATATCTCCGCGCAGAGACCGGAAATCGGAGACCACCACGCGCGAGAAATGGCCGCAAAAGCGGCCTTCGTGCTTGCAGGTCTTTATATCTAAGTTTCGCAGGACTGGGTGGTGGGCACGACAGGGATCGAACTTGTGACCCCCTACGGCTACTGGCTTCCTGAGCCTCCGCTGAAAATATCGGCCATCTTCAGCTGTTCGACTACCCATGCTAGCGGCCACTCGGTGCGTATGGCTTAACGGCTCCGCTTTGCCTGCGCGCCAGAGCGCAGGCAAAGCCAAAGTTCGCAGGATGTCCCTAGGGGAATCGAACCCCTGTTTCAGTCTTGAGAGAACCGATTCCCACGGTGCCGCGGCCCGCTTCGAAAAAAATTATTTTTGAAGTGGCCCCGAATGTGGCCCCGGATCGAAAACGCCACTCCAGATACTCTAAAAAATCAGACTTTAGTGTTTGATTTGCTTGGTGGGCGCACCAGGGCTCGAACCTGGGACCCGCTGATTAAGAGTCAGCTGCTCTACCAACTGAGCTATGCGCCCGGACCTGGTCCGGAAAGAGCCTTTCGCGAGACGGCGTCGTTTAGCAAAGCGACCCTGGAATGTCTAGCAAGTGCGCGAGCTTTTCACAAACCCCGAAGCGTGGCGCAAGTCGCAGAAAAGCCGCCGGAATCCGGCGGCTTGCCTGACAACTTGCGGAACCGGTCTTAGGCCCGGCACGCGCCCCGGTTTGGGCTGCGAGGCAGCCAGCGCCCGAGTGTGGCTTTGCTTGCGACGTGAACCGGGACACTAGAGCCGTTCGGGGCCTTCCCTGCCGGGGGCGCGGTCGCCGTCCCGGTCGCCGCCCATCATGCCACGCCCGAAGCGGCCGTGGCCCCAGCCATCGCCGCCGAAGCGGCCGGCGCGATGGGTCAGGATGGCGAGGCGTCGTTTCTGGCCCTCATCGAGGGTCTTGTACAGAGGATCGGCCGCATCGGCGACCTTCTTCATCGCGGCACCCATGCTCACCATGTATTCGGCGCGCTCGCGCAGGCGGGTCACCGGGTCGCCCGGCTTGGAATCGTCGGAATTCGCCTTCATCCGCGCATTGGCGCGATCGATCCGAAGCTTGACGAGGTCGCGCACCGCGCTTTCGACCGGAGGCCACAGTTTTTCCTGATCGGCGCTCAGTTTCAGCCCGGCATGAACCGCGGCGATCCGCGCATCCGCCAGCGCCGCCCTGTCTTCCATGCTCAGCCGCATCTGCCCCATGTGCTCGCGAAACCAGCCCTGGTGCTGGGCGTAGACCGCCGACGAACCGGCGATGGCGAGCGCGGCGACGCCGGCGATTGCGAACTTCCTCATGTGAACCTCCTCCAAAAGCATGATGGCGACCCGAAGCGCCGCTTTGGCGCCAGGGAGAGCCGGTTCTTGCCCGCGAAGAACGCGGAATGCGTTTGCGCGGAGACCATGCCTGACCTTAGACCGGCAAGGATGAGCGCGCGGGAGCCGGCGATCAACTTACAGTTTCGCAACGAACCACTCTCTTACCAACATTTAATCTCGTTAATTTCGTTCATATAGCTGACGGCTCAAATCCACCACACCAACGCTCAGATCATGCCAAGCAGCCGCGGCAGCCAGAGCGAAATCTCGGGCACGTAGGTGATCAGACCGAGGAAGACCAGCATCGCGCAAAGCCACGGCAGCACCGCGATCGTGATCTCGCTGATGCCCATTTTTGCGATGCTCGAGGCGATGTAAAGGTTAAGGCCGACCGGCGGGTGGCACAGTCCGACCTCGGTATTGACGATCATGAGCACGCCGAGATGGACCGGGTGAACGCCGAGCTTGGTCGCCAGCGGATAGAGGATCGGCGCCATGATCAAAAGGATCGACGAGGGGTCCATCACATTGCCGGCGGCGAGCAGGATGACGTTGACGACCAGCAAGAACATCCAGATCGAGAAGTTCTTGTCGATGATCCACGCCGCCATCGCCTGCGGAATCTGTTCATGCGTCATCAGGAAGGAGAACAGCACCGCGTTGGTGATGATGTAGAGCAGCATCGAGCTCATGCTCGCGGCCTGCAGCAGCACCTTCGGCACATCCACAAGCCTCAGCTCCTTGTAGACGAACACCGTGATAAAGCAGGCGTAGGTCGCGGCGACCGCGGCCGCTTCCGTCGGCGTGAAGATGCCGCCGTAGATGCCGCCGAGCACGATACCGATCAGAAGCAGGCCCCAGACGCTTTCGCGGAAGGCCGCAAACTGCTCGGCGAACGAGGCCCGCTTCATTTTCGGATAGTCGTTGCGTCGGGCGACGACGAACGTCACGGCGGCGAGCATCAAGGCCAGCACGATGCCGGGCACGATGCCGGCCATGAACAGCGCGCCGATCGAGGTATTGGTGGAGACGCCGTACAGCACCAGAATGATCGAGGGCGGCACCAGGATGCCAAGCGCGCCCGAGGTCGAGATCACGCCGACGCCGAAACGGCGCGGATAGCCGTACTGCACCATCGCCGGCAGCATGATCGAGCCGATCGCAACCACCGTTGCGACGCTCGAGCCCGAGATCGCGGCGAACATCGCGCAGGCCGCGACGCCCGCAAGCCCGAGCCCGCCCGGCAAATGACCGACCAGCGACGTGGTGAAGGCAATCATGCGCCGCGCCACCCCGCCGCGGGTCAGGAACGTGCCGGCGAGGATGAAGAACGGGATCGCCATGATGCCGAAATTGTCGAGACCCGAAAACAGTTTTAGTCCGACGCTTTCGATCGGCACTTCGGTCATCGTGAACAGGAAGGTGAGCACGGTCAGGCCGAGCGAAATCGAGATCGGCATGCCCGTCAGCATCAACGCAAACAGCAATCCGAAGATCAGCGCCGCACTCATCACGCTTCTCCGAGCGAGATCGGCGCTTTCGTGCTGACCTCGATATCATCGACATGGGCGGCGTCGTGGTGCGGCAGCTCGTCGTAACGATAATAGCTCCACATCACCTGCAGGAAGCGGAAGCACATCAGATAGGAGCCGAGCGGGATGCAGGCATAGACCAGCCAGCTCGGCAGTTCGAGATCGGGCGAGACCTGGTCGGTGTGCATCAGTTCGATGACGAATTTGGCGCCCATGGTGCCGACGATCGCGGTGAACAACGCGCCGCCCGCAAGCCCGAACAGGATCGTCACCTTGCGCCAGCGATCGTTGAGGTGGTTGATCAGGACGTCGACGCCGACATGGATGCCCTGGCGCACGCCATAGGCCGCGCCGAACTTCGCCATCCAGATGAACATGTAGATGCAAAGTTCCTGCGACCAGGCGAGGTTGATTCCGAACAGGTAGGGATAGAGGACCGGAACATCGACGAGAAAGCGATGCACCACGGCGACGAAGGTGATCACCGTCGCCGCCCCCATCAGGCTTGCGATCAGAATCTCCTCGAGCCGGTCAAGAACGCGTAGAAACATCAATAGTGCCCCATCATGATCGAGCGGACCAATCAGCCGACTCGATCATACCCCTTAAAGCTGATGAATTAGGTCGAACGGCAACCGCAGTGAACTCCCTCTCCCCGCTTGCGGGGAGAGGGTTGGGGTGAGGGGGATTTTCCAAGAGCATGGTCTGCGGATAATCCCCCTCACCCGATCGCACTGGACGATGCTCCGCATCGCCAGGAGCGATCGACCTCTCCCCGTAAACGGGGAGAGGTGAGCCGAGTTTGCTTGCAGAGCGATCCTGCCAAGACCATCTCGATTTCGCCGCTTCACGCCCCACTTTGCCAAAGCGATCCTTCCACTCAGTTCATCGGGCTGCGGCCGGTTTCTTTGAGGAATTCGTCGATCAGGGGCTGGCCGACCCGCGAGGCCACCTCCTTGTAGACCGGCATCATGGCCTTGCGCATCGCCGCATCCTGCTCCTGTGTCAGGTTAAGGATCTCGGTCTTGCCGGACTTCTTGATGTCCGCGAGCGCGTCGTCGTTCTCCCTGGCCGACTGGCCGTTGCCGTATTCGGTGGCTTCCTTCAACGCCTTTTCGCAAGCCGCGCGGATGTCGGGCGGCATGCCTTCCCAGAACTTCTTGTTGGCGACCACCACATAGCCGATGTAGCCATGATTGGTGACGGTCGCGTATTTCTGCACCTCATGCATCTTCTGCGTATAGATGTTCGACCAGGTGTTCTCCTGGCCGTCGACCACGCCGGTTTGCAGCGCCTGATAGACCTCGGAGAACGCCATCACCTGCGGAATGGCGCCGAGCGTGCGGAACTGCGCCTCGATCACCTTGGAGGACTGGATGCGGAATTTCATCCCCTTGTAATCCGAAGGCGCGATCAGCTTTCTGTTGGCAGTCATCTGCTTGAAACCGTTGTCCCAGTAGGCAAGACCGGTCATGCCCTTCGGCTCTAACAGCTTGAGCAGTCTTGTCCCTAACGGTCCGTCCGTCACCTTGCGCAACGTGGCGAGGTCCGGGAGAATGTAGGGAAGGTCGAACACCTCGAATTCGCGTACGCCGATCGGGCCGAACTTGGAATTCGACGGCGCCAGCATCTGCACCGCGCCGAGCTGCAGCGCTTCCAGCTCTTCCTTGTCCTTGTAGAGGGTCGAGTTCGGATAGACTTCGACCTTGACCTTGCCGTCGGCGTATTTTTCGGCAAGCTCCTTGAACTTTTCGGCCGCCTTGCCCTTGGGCGTGTCGGAGGCCACGACGTGGCTGAACTTGATGACGATCGGCGACTGCGCCGATGCGCCTCCCACGAGCGCCAATGCCGCGATCGCCGCAGCCGCCAATACCATTTTACGCATGTGACCTCCCGATTGACCTTTTGCGGCTGCGCGCTGAAAAGGCGCGCTCCAAAACGTTGTTTTCTCGCCTGAACCAATACAGAGACGGGATGCGAAAGGCCATTGCCCGTTAGCAGGGTGGTGGAGAGCCTTGCTGCGATGCACAAACGCAGCGAAGTTCTCCCTCTCCCCGCTTGCGGGGAGAGGGTTGGGTGAGGGGGAATCAACGCACATTCGAGCTATCGGATAGTCCCCCTTGTAAGTCGAAAGTCCGTTCGTCTGGTATTGTAGACGGTGCGGTGACGGACGGGAGTCCGCAGACCCCAAGGTCGTTGCAGACCGTGGGTGAGACAGGTGCCCCGTCCGTCAGTCCATCGAA
>Ga0210401_10002085_pt1 | contig 22397 bp, 17 predicted proteins | sample IncBWH32MmetaG_FD_150866 | JGI IMG/M metagenome (GOLD analysis project Ga0210401, IMG submission 150866) | Forest soil microbial communities from Barre Woods Harvard Forest LTER site, Petersham, Massachusetts, United States - Inc-BW-H-32-M | ecosystem: Environmental > Terrestrial > Soil >... | reverse complement strand
GGTGATCGGCGTAATTTTGGTTGCCGTGGTCGCGCTCGCCGAAGGCCTCACCGCGCTGATGATCAAGCCCGCGGTCGACTACGTGCTCGATCCCTCGGTTGTCGGCTCGAGCCTCCCTTTGGGCAAAATTCCTTTTACCGAACACGTCGTTTATCTGAACACTTTCCTTCCCTCCGGCTTTCACAACGTCAAGACGATTTTCGCTCTCACCTTCCTGATGATTTTCGGTGTCAAAGCGATTGCCGAATATCTGGGAACGACGCAGATCCAATACGTTGGGCACGCCGCGGTTACGAATTTGCGTAACGCCGTGTACGCCAAGCTCATCCGCCAACCGATCGGTTTTTTTCAGCACCATCCGACCGGGCGCCTTCTTTCGGTAGCGATCAACGATGTCGAACGCACGCGCATCGCGCTTTCCGAATATCTGGCTGATCTTTTTCGAGAAGGATTCACCCTTTTAGTTTTCGTCACCGTCGTCTTCTGCCTCAACTGGAGAATGGCGCTGGGCTCGATCGTGCTCTTGCCCTTGGTCGTTTTGCCGGTAAATAAATTCGGCCGCAAAATCCGCCGCTCCGCCGAGAACAGCCAGTCCCGGCTCGGCGATCTTGGCCAGATTCTTCAGGAAACAGTCACCGGAAATCGCGTGGTGAAAGCCTTCGGCATGGAAGACTTTGAGATTGCCAAGTTTCGCGATACCTCTCGCCGCCTGCTTCGCGAAAACATGCGCTGGGTCCGTGCCGCCGTCATCACTTCTCCGTTGATGGATCTGCTTGGCGCCATCGTGATCCCGGTGCTGATTCTTTTCGCGCGCGACCAAATTCACCATGGTGTGATGACTCTCGGCGTCTTCTTCGCCTTCATCTTCGCGCTCCTCAAAGCCTACACTCCGCTCAAACGCATGGGCACGGTCTATCAACAGTTCCAGGCCGCTCAGGGCGCCAGCACCCAGGTCTTCGCTTATCTGGATCTGGACGAAGAGCACACCGAAGAGCCCGGCGCAAAATCTCTGCCGCCCTTTTCCCAGGAGATCACTTTCGACGAGGTCTGTTTCTCTTACGCTGGCTCAGCCGCTGTCCTCCAGAATATTCGACTGAAAGCGCGGCGCGGAGAAGTCATCGCCCTCGTGGGCTCCAGCGGCGCGGGCAAAACCACCCTGGTCAATCTGATTCCGCGATTCTACGAGTTGACCTCCGGACAAATTTGCATCGACGGTGTCGACATCCGCTCCGTCACCATCCGCTCCCTCCGCGAACAAATCGCCATGGTCGCGCAAGAGAACATCCTCTTCCACGACACCGTCTGGAACAATATCTGTTACGGCCTAAACAACGTCGCCAAAGAAAGAGTGGAAGCCGCCGCCAAGGCCGCACTCGCCGCTGATTTCATCATGGAGCTTCCACAGGCCTACAACACGGTGATCGGCGAACGCGGTACGCGTCTGAGCGGCGGCCAGCGCCAGCGCATCGCCATCGCCCGCGCCATCCTGAAGGATTCTCCTATTTTGATTCTTGATGAAGCCACTTCCGAACTCGACGCCGAATCCGAGATGTACGTCCAAAAAGCGCTTGCGAACCTGATGGTCGGCCGCACGACTTTTGTCATCGCGCATCGCCTCGCCACCATCCGCCGAGCTGATAAAATCCTCGTTCTCGAAGACGGCCAGATCCGCGAAAGCGGTACCCACGCGGAACTCATGGTTCGCGGTGGCACCTACGCGCGTCTGCACAGCTTGCAGTTTGCCGACGACGATATGCTGGCTCCCGCGCAAGCGGCGCCAAATCTAGCTACTCCGGGTACTACCCTATGACCCAGAACTCTTCCGCTCAAACCAAACAGATTCCAACGATAAAAGCCGAAGTCGTTTCCATGACTGGCTACGCGCAAGCCCGAGGCGAAGCCAACGGCTGGTCCATTCGCATCAGCGTCAAGAGCGTCAACCACCGATTTCTCGATATCAAATTCCGCTTGCCCGAGGGTTTCGATGTCTACGAGCTTCGCTTACGCCAGATCGTGCGCGAGAAAATCCATCGCGGCCATTTGGATGTGAACCTCAACGTTCAGCCAGGCACCGCCGCGCCTGTGCAGGTGAATCGTGACCTGCTGCAAACCTATCTTCACGCCGCCGAAGAACTCCGCCGCCAGATGAACGCTTCCAGCGAATTGGACGTGGTCTCGCTGCTTCGCCTTCCCGGCGTCATTGGCGGTCTGGCGCCGCCGCTCCCGGAAACAGACGAACAGCAGGATCAGCTCGGCGACGCGCTCGATACGTGTCTGCACGAAGCGCTCACCAAGCTCGACGAAATGCGCCATGCCGAAGGCCGCCACCTCGCCGAAGAATTGCGCATGCGTTTGGCGCGCATCGCCGAGCAAACGGAAAAAGTGCGCGAGCTGGCGATTGCGCTAACTCCCGCTTTCGCGCGCCGTCTGGAAACGCGGTTAAAGGAATTGCTCGGCGGCACGGGCATCGAGCCCGCGCGCCTCGCACAGGAAGCTGCGCTCCTGGCCGAGCGCAGCGATATCAGCGAAGAATTAGATCGTTTGCGCAGCCACCTCCAGCAATTTGGAAAGTTGCTCGACGGCGCGGGAGAACTCGGAAAGAAACTCGACTTCCTTCTTCAAGAAATGCACCGCGAAGCCAACACTATGCTCTCGAAAACGCCGGGCGTGGAGAACGAGGCGCTCACCATCACGGCGCTGTCGCTGGAAATTCGAGCGGAAATTGAAAAGCTGCGCGAACAGGTGCAGAACATCGAATGAGCACTGCGCCGGATATCGAACCGCTGGTGCTGATCGTCTCGGGTCCGTCGGGTTCGGGGAAATCGACGTTGGTGCAGCGCATCCTGGAGCTACCTGGCACCATGCCCTCGATCTCGTGTACTACCAGGCCGCGTCGCGCGACCGAGGCCAGTGGGAAGTGTTATGCTTACGTTACGGTAGAGGAATTCGATGCTATGGTCGCGCGCGGGGAATTTCTGGAATACGCGCGGGTCTTCGGCAAGCATTCGTACGGTTCGCCGAAAAAATGGCTCGAGGAAGCACGCGCTAAGAATCTCGATCTGGTCCTCGAGATCGACGTGCAGGGTGCCGCCCAGGTAAAACAGAAACTCCCGGAATCGGTGGCTATTTTTATTTTGCCGCCGTCCCGCGAGGAACTCGAACGGCGTTTGCGCAGCCGCGGCCAGGATTCGGACGAGGAAATTGCGCGCCGCTTGGCGAAGGCCCGGGACGAGATTTTGGCGTTCAGCAAGTATTACGACTATTGTGTAGTGAACGAGGATGTGGAACGTGCTGGCAAAGAAGCGCAAGCCATCGTAGTCGCGCTGCGTTGCCAGAGCGCACGGCGTCGTAAGCGGGTCGAACAACTTCTGGCATCGTTTGGAGGGAAAGACTGAAATGAATGTGCTGACGAAAGCTCCGGAGAGCCAGTTCGCGTATGTGGTGTTGGCGGCGAGGCGCGCGCGGCAGATCATAGCCGGCGCCCCGCCAATGGTTGAAAACCCAAGAACCCTGAAAGCTACAAGAATCGCCTGCGAAGAGCTGGATCACGGCTACATCGAGTACGACTTCACTGAGCCAGACTCGATCGATACAGACAAAGACGGCAACAAGCGCCGCAAGTAGCACCCGGCGCGGCCCAGGCATCCAAGTATCTGCAGCGGTAGTGCAGTTGTAGCGGCCGCCGACCGTGGCGGGCCCCTTGGTGAGCCAAGGCGAGAACGTGAACGCAGTGTGAAGATGGCGATCGCGGCAGGGAAATGTAGGCGCGCTCTTTAGCGCGTCCCAGGTTTTGGGAGGGCACGACTTTAGTCGTGCCGTTAGACCCGGCTAAAAAATCGGCTTTAGCCGCTGAGGCCTCCTGAATTTCGATGCGAGCAGTACAACAATGACCCAACTCCGAATCACCCTGGGCGTAACTGGCGGAGTGGCAGCCTATAAAGCCGCGGAACTCGTTCGCCGCCTCCAACAAGATTCCTTCGCCATCCAGGTGGTCATGACCCGCGGCGCCCGCGAATTCATCACCCCGCTGACGTTCGCCGCTCTCAGCGGCCAGAAAGTCATCACCGATCTCTTCGCAGAATCCGGGGGCGACGCCAATCTCGAAAGCGCCATCGAACACATCGCTGTAGCGCAGCGCACGGATCTGCTGCTGGTCGCGCCCGCCACGGCTGACATCCTCGCCAAATTCGCACGCGGCATCGCCGACGATTTCCTGACCACGCTCTATCTGGCAAGCACCGCTCCGGTCGTCGTCGCGCCGGCTATGAACGTAAACATGTGGAAGCACGCCGCGACGCAGGAGAATATCGAGATGCTCCGCGCACGCGGCGTGAAGATCGTCGATCCCGACGAAGGCTATCTCGCGTGCGGAATGACCGGTGCTGGTCGTCTCGCGAGCCAGGAACAGATCGTCGCGGCCGTGCGCGAGACGCTGCATTTCAAGCGCGACCTGGAAGGCCTAACAGTGTTGATCACTGCCGGCCCCACCTGCGAAGATCTCGATCCCGTGCGCTTTTTGACGAATCGCTCGTCAGGAAAGATGGGTTACGCGGTTGCCGAAGCGGCCGCCCGCCGCGGCGCTCGCGTGATTCTTGTCAGCGGCCCTACGTCTCTCGACGCCCCGGCCGGAGTACATCGCATCGACGTGCGCACTGCGGATGAAATGCATCGCGCGGTAGCAGAGAAGTTCCCGGAATGTTCGATCGCCATTTTTGCCGCTGCGGTTGCGGACTATCGTCCCGTTGCGAAATCAGAGCAGAAAATCAAACGCGACAAAGAACCGGCCACTCTATCGCTGCAACCGACGACGGATATCCTGGCCAGCATGGCGAAGAACAAGGGCGACCGTCTCATCGTCGGCTTCGCGGCTGAAACCCAAGGCGTTGCCGAAAACGCGCGCAAGAAACTTGTCGCAAAGAACGCTGACATGATTGTCGCCAACGATGTGACTGCGGAAGGCGCGGGTTTCGATCACGATACCAACATTGTGACCTTGTTTGCTCGCGACGGACGGGACTTGCCGCTGCCGCGTATGAGCAAAAGTGAAGTGGCGCAACGCATTCTTGACGAAGTCCTGCGCCTCCGCGCCGTGCTACACTCCCCGCAGCGCTCCGCTACTTGATCATGCCCGACCGCTTCTCCACCGCGCTGCAAGACAAACTCTCGAAACGCCTCGCCTACTACGACGACATCGGCATTCGGTCGTTCTATCGAAATCGTTTTTTCGTGCGTGCCGCCCCGGTACTCGAACAAGCTCCCGTATCCATTCCGAATACTCAAGAGGAACCTTTGCCCAAGACTTCGCCGAAGCCTATCTTGACGCCGGCTGCATCCATCACCGTTCCTCCGAAGGTCAGCGTTTTACCAATGGCACCTAAAGTTTCCTTGTTCGACGCCCTAAACAAAGTTACGGACGACTCTCTACTCAAGATTCGCGAAGACCTCGGGGAGTGCACGCGCTGCAAGCTGCACACCACCAGAAATAAAATCGTCTTCGGGGATGGCAGCGCCAAAGCCGACCTGGTTTTCGTTGGGGAAGGGCCGGGCCGCGACGAAGATGCGCAGGGGCTTCCCTTTGTCGGCCGTGCCGGAAAATTGCTGACGCAGATGATAGAAGCGATGGGGCTGAAGCGCAAAGACGTGTATATCTGCAACGTCGTCAAGTGCCGTCCACCGGAAAACCGCTTGCCCGAACCCGACGAAATTAAAACATGCTCGCCGTATTTACTGCGCCAGCTCGATGCCATCGATCCGAAGGTAATCGTGTGCCTCGGCGCGTGCTCGGCGCAGACGTTGCTGGAAACCAATCGCGGCATTTCCCATTTTCGCGGCCAGTGGCTCGATTTTCGCGGCCGACAATTGATGGCCACCTATCATCCCGCATATCTGCTGCGAAATCCCGCCGCTAAAGCCGACGTCTGGAAAGATCTTCAGAAAGTTATGGCCGTTCTCGGTCTCGAAGTAAAGAAGGGCAAGTCCGCCGGAACGCAAAACCCCGCATAATCCCTCATGGGAATTTTACTAGGCCTGCTCACCGCCCTCTCCTGGGGCAGTTCCGATTTCCTCGCGCGCTTCGCCTCGCGCCGCATCGGTTCCCTTCGCACCACTCTGTACATGCAACTGACCGGGCTCGTTCTGCTGACAATTTTTCTCCGGTGGATCGGCGGTTGGGGCCATTTGTTCGATGGTTCCGGCTGGCAGCCGTGGGCTTGGGGAGCCCTCGCGGGCGCGCTCAACGCAATCTCGTCGCTCTCGCTGTATCGCTCCTTTGAAGTCGGGAAATTGTCTGTCGTCGCGCCTTTATCCGCCAGCTATCCGGCGCTCACCGTCGGAATCTCGGTTTTCACAGGCGAGCATCTGACGGCGATGCGTGCCGCTGGAATTATGTTGATCCTGATTGGCGTCATCGTCGTGGTATGGGGCGAAGCCGAGTCGGAGAGTGTCGCCCCGGCATCGCAATCCATACTAAAAAAGAAACCAGAAAGCGGGATCGGAGCGGCCATGATCGCCGCGGTGGGATTCGGTGTGCTTTTCTGGCTGCTGGGCAACCGCGTTGTGCCGCGCGTCGGTTTTGCCTCTACGGTCTGGATGATTCGGCTGACGTCGTCCGCGCTCACCGCGCTTGTGGTCCTAGCGATGAAGCAGCCGATTTCGTTGCCGCGCAACGACACCGTGTCGCTATGGTTGCTCGCCATGGGCGTGCTCGACACCGGCGCATTCGTACTGAACAACCGGGGCATGCAACTCGAGCAAGTGTCGGTTGTGAGCGTACTTGCCTCCCTCTATGGCGCCGTAACGGTCCTCCTCTCGACAGTCGTTCTGCGCGAGAAAATGTCGCGCTGGCAATTGCTCGGGATCGTCGCGATCTTCGCCGGCATCGCACTGGTCAGCCGGTAGAGCGAATGATTCACTGTGCGTATCGCTCGGAGTGCGTTTCGGAAGCCTCGAGGACCTGCTGGTACACTACACGCCGGGATGAGCCTTCCTTTTTGTAATGTCGCGTTGCCGGTGCCGCTGCGCACGACGTTTACCTACGCCGTCCCGGAATCCCTGCGCGAAATCGTGCAGCTTGGCGCGCGCGTGATCGTCCCGTTTCGCAAGAAAGCGATGGTCGGCGTGGTCGTAGAGCTCACGGACCGCGCGCCGGAAGGTACGAAAATCCGCGAAATCACGAAGGTGCTCGATCGCGTGCCAGCGCTCACACCGAAACTGATCGACCTCGGCCATTGGATAGCAAACTACTACCTCGCGCCCGTCGGTGAAGTGTTTCGTGCAATGCTGCCGCCGGCGATCGAAATGCGCACGCAGCGATTGATCGTGCTTACCGAAGCGGGACGCACCGCCGTCGCAAGCTTGAGCGGCGGCGCGCTGACACATGGACTCAGCCGTAACGAAGTCGAATTCCTCGCGAAACTCGCTGCGAAAAAAGAGCCTTTGCCGTTTGGATCGGTGGCAAAGCGCGGCTTGGACGCAGACGCGCTCGATCGCCTGCGCCGCAACGGCCTGATCGAGATTCGCGAGACGCTGCTCGGACGAAAAGCAAAGACGCAGCGCGTCATCGCAGCGAAGAGCGGCGCACAGATAGCAGGCGGCGACTTGGATGAAAAATCGTTGCGGGTGCGATCGACGCTCGCGGAGCGCGGGCCGTTGCCAATGCCGCTGTTGTTGAAATTGGCCGGTGTATCGCGAGCATTGGTCGAGCGCATGTTGCGCGATGGCCTGCTGGAGAGCTGGGAAGAGCGCGTCGATCCCGCGGAGGATCCGTTCGACGTAGGTTACGAAGCTCCCGCGCACGAGCTGAATGCGGAGCAGGAGAGCGCATTCGGTGCGATTCGCGCGCGCTTTGAACTGGGAGAGTTCGGTGTGATGTTGCTACACGGCGTGACCGGCAGCGGGAAGACCGAAGTGTACATGCGCAGCGTGCAGGAGACGCTGGCGCGCGGCAAGACGGCGATCGTGCTGGTGCCGGAAATCGCACTGACCTTGTGGGTCGGCCGGCAATGTCGCGCCTGGTTCGGCGCGCGATTCGAAGGCGTCGCGGTGCTCCACTCCGCATTGAGCGACATCGAGCGGGCGCGCCAATGGTGGCGGGTGCGGCATGGCGAGGCCCGCGTCGTCGTCGGCACGCGCTCGGCGGTCTTTGTGCCACTCGATAATCTCGGGCTCATCATCGTCGACGAGGAGCAGGAAAGCAGTTTCAAACAGGAAGAGACGCCGCGGTATCACGGGCGCGACGTGGCCATTGTTCGCGCGAAAATGGAAAACGCGGTGGCCCTGCTGGGATCGGCGACGCCTTCCCTGGAGACCTATCATCATGCGCGCAACGGAAAGTATGAGTTGCTGACGCTGGCTTCGCGAGTGGCGAACCGGTCGATGGCCAGCGTGGAGATCGTCGACCTGCGCGAAGATTTTCAGCGTACGCACGAGACCAGCCCCATCAGTTCAGCGCTGCACGAGGGAATACAAGAGTGCCTCACCAACGGAACCCAAGCGCTGGTGCTCATCAACCGGCGCGGCTATTCGTGGTCGGTGCTGTGCCGCAGTTGCGGCGCGTCGGTTCAATGCGTGAACTGCAGCATCTCGATGACCTATCACAAGCACCGCAACCGTTTGGAATGCCACTACTGCGGATCGATCCAAGCGGTTCCCAAGGAATGCCCGAAGTGCCAATCGAAATATGTTTATTTCTTCGGTGAAGGCTCCGAGCATCTGGAAGAGCGTCTCCGCAAGGAATTTCCAGGTGCGCGCATCGCGCGGCTTGATCGCGACACGGCGCGAACAAAACAGCAATATCAGGAAACATTGGGAGCGTTCGCTGCGGGCGCACTCGACATTCTGGTCGGGACGCAGATGCTGGCGAAGGGCCACGATTTCCAGCGGGTGACGCTGGTCGGCGTGATCAGCGCCGACTCCTCGCTGCACTTACCGGACTTTCGCGCTGCCGAACGCACATTTCAATTGCTCACACAGGTGGCCGGGCGCGCAGGTCGCGGCGAGTTGCCGGGCCGCGTGCTGATCCAAACTTACTATCCGGAGCACTACGCAATTCAGGACGCGGTGCGCCAAGAATACTCGGCGTTTTTCGAGCGCGAGATGCATTTCCGGCGAATGATGCAGTACCCGCCGTTTACGTCCCTCGCAAACGTGATCGTGCGCGACACGAGTTTGGAAAAAGCCATCGTGTGGTCCCGGCAGCTTTCGGAATATTTCGGACCGCACGATGGAAAAGGCGCGCGAATCCTGGGACCTGCTACAGCACCCCTGGCGCGTTTGAAGAAGGAACACCGCTTCCAGTTTCTGCTGAAATCGCCGAGGCGATCCCTGCTCACGAGGATGTTGAGCGGAGCGATGGCGTACTGCGACGCTAGGAGCATCCCGCAGACTGCGGTGTTGGTGGACATGGATCCGTTGAGTCTGTTGTAGATCCTATGGTGATCGCCTGGGTGTTTCGGGCTTAGGACATTCACAGTTCGGGTAAACGAAGGCCCTTCGATTCGTTAGATCGAAGGGCCTTCTGACGTTTTCTTGCGCTCTTTGAGCCCGCGCAACGGTTGACAGGTCAGCGGTGGTGCTGCTCTTCTTCGCGTTCGTGGCCGGCGTGAGCGGCTTCACGCTCGTGAGCGCTGCGTTGGATCAGCTCGTGGTGCTCAACGCGGGCTGGCCCTGCGGCGGTGTAGCGATGAACGCCGGGATAGGGATGAACATAGACGCGTCGATTCACCCAGGTGCGGCCCCACGGCCGATTATTCACAATTAACACGTGCTCTCCCCAGCCGAATCGAGTGGCTCCCCATCCCCAAGGTGCGAAGAAAGCGTCGATGCGGATGCCGAAGCCAAAACCGATCGCGCCGCCAACGAAGAAGCCCGGGCGCGGCGCGGCGTACACGATGAGAGGATCGTAAGTTGGGACGACGATAAAGGCCGGACTTACAGGTTCAATTTCGATGTCCGGTCCACCGGACACGATGATTTGCTGATTGGTGCGCAGGTAGCCGTAGTCACGCGCCTTTCGGCGCATACGCTGGACGGCGTCCATGACATCCTGGCGCTGCGCCAGAACGGCATTGCCCAGGTCGTTGGTCCAATTCATGTCCGAGGCCATTTCGCCAAGTACGTTCGGAAAAGGAAGCAGCGCCTGAACGCTGGGATCCCAGGGCAGCTGGTCGTCCGTGATGGCCTTCGCGAGTTCCTCGCCTGTCAGGTAGTGATGCTCATCGGCCCAACGAGCGGCATCCGGAATCTGGTCGGGAAATGTCGAAGCGGTCAGAACCTGTGCCAGCAGCGGATCAGGGTACAGAGCGATCCGCGAGACCATCCGATCGAGTTGCTCGGGCGCAAATGACGGCGGCGGCGCTTGATCCTGTGGCGGCGGTTGTTGCGCGAAAGCTGCTGGAACGATCAGAGCAATCGCCAGAAGCAATGCGATAGAAGAAGAATAGAGTCTTCTTGCGTGCACGAGGTTTCGCATTTGGGCAGCTCTCCTTGGCTCTGAGACTCCGAGGTCTCAGAGAAGTTTTGGTTTCAATTCTCTCTGTTCCATACAACCCGAGAGCGGTGATTTTGTCGCGGTGATTTTGTCGCGCGCTGCCGCGGCAAGACTGTATCTCACGCTAGTTTACGCAGGCTGGAGTGGCGGTCCAATGAGGGAGGATTGCGTTCGCACCATAGTGGCGCTACTCACTATCGATACTATTCGGATTCTCCTGGCCCGGAGCGGCAACCTTGTGTGTTTGCGGACTGCGCTTTCAGTGGCTGGGCCGCGCGCAATTCGATCTCCAAGCGGGCATTGTCGGAGCGCATGCCAACCGGACCCGCGAGGTTCCCAGCCTCCGGATTCACCGAGCCTTCCCACACCAGCACGTTGTCGGCAAACACTTTCATTTCCGCTCCGTTCATCTCCGCTCGAAGAGCATGTGCTTCGCCGGGATGCAGACTGGGAACCGGCTTGCTGCGCGCCGGTTTGACGTTGCGATACCCGCGATTGCCGCATTCTGCGCTGCTGTGCTGGCCGGGATTGCTTTTCACCGAAACGACCAACTTCGACTCCGGTTCGATGCGCCACATCGCATACACCAGGTTGCATGCGTCTTGCGCCCGCAGCTTGAGGCCGAACTGACGCCGGAGTTCGCCAGAGCCAAGCCGCGCTTCATTCCCAGTCGACCCGAGATAAGTAAAATCGGCCTCAACCGACTGCGGTGTCAGCGCATTCAAATACGCCCGCATCTTCGGAACGCTCACGGCCAACCGCCCCCCACGCAGTTCCTCGATGGCCCCTTCCGTGACGCAAAGATTCGCTCGCGATACCGGCGACAATTTATTCCCGGAAGGAGGCGCCGCGGCAACCCCCAACGCGACAAGACAAATCAGAGCCCACTGCAATTGGGAGCTAGGGACGCGCACCATGCGACTCCTGCTATTCATATCGCCGGGATTCTACACCCGAAGCGCACCTATGGTTTGTTTGCGGGTCTTCAGCCGGCGTCTGAAGAGAGCGGCCGCAACGGCCCTTTCCCGACTTAAAACGTCGAATACGGGGTTTCTTCGAACACGAGTTGCTTGTCCATGTCGAGCATTTGCTTTCGATAACCGTAAACGCTGGCGAACGCGATCGCAAAGAGAGCGATGAAAGAAACAGCGCGCAGCGGCTGGTCCAGGGACCAATGTTCCATCTCCGGCAAGTAGTCGGTAAACACAAAAAAGCCGAACAGGTACGCCACCAGAATGACTCCAGAATTGCTCTCGAATGTTGGATACGAACAGGTAAACGGGAATTTTCGGAATTTTACCAAGAGAATTTCGGTGAGCACCGCGGTCGACACCACCAGGATCGCAGTGTGCAGAAGGGCGCAGGTCCACCCGAAAAAAATTAGAGTCGGCACAAAGCACGCAGGGATTAGCCACGGCAGACTCAAGGCTAGGAGTACCCGGCGCGCGATTGGCCGCGCCTGCTGACCGTCTGGCCGCAACCACAGTTTGAAGATCCAGTTGGCCCGCAGATCGGATGGGAGTTCGAACGCGAAGCGGACGCCGACGATGATGCAGTAGCTTAGGATGAAAGGAATCGCAAGAAAATCGGCGGAAGGGGAGTGGCGGGCCAGGAAAAATTGGTCGGATCGTACGGAGGTTAGGGCTTCCGCAGCGGCGACCAGCCCCAATGCCGCAAAGGCGGACACCACCTGCAAGTGCGCGTCGCTTCGCAACAGCGTTCTGACGATGAAGTGGTAGCAGGCGCGGTGGGGAGGATCGCGCAAGGTCGCCTTGTGGACAATCGCCAGCGGAGAAAATGACGCTCGCATGCGGGGAAGAGGTCCGGCGTCGGCAGTTTCCGGAATGCGAAGAAACGATCGGCGAAAGCTGAGCGCGTAAGTGATGACGACAACCAGGACTGCCAGCACAAACGCGAAGGCAGCCGCCTTGGTCATGGCATCGACGAAGGGATCACCGCGAATGCCCCACACGGTTCGCGCCAAGCCCAGGAATGAAACCGGGGGCAGCATGGCCATCTTATGAGCTCTCGCAACCGATGTTCGAAGAAGCGCCGCAGGCACTGTGAATACGCTCGCGAGGAGCGCTAGAAGAATGACGGCGATCGCGAAGCGCGCGAATAGCGAGACTCGCCGGAACACCGAGGCGGGCACAACGACCATGAGACTCCCGGCCACCGCAAATACCGCGAAAAAGCTGAACGCGCTCGCTGTGAGAACGGCGACGGCGTGGCCGGCGGAGAAGTGCCAGAACCTCGCGAAGGAACCATGACTGCCGACGACAGCGACCGGAAACAACACCATCGAGGCCACGTTCACCACCAGGGTGAACAGCGCCGCGAGTACGAGTATGGCCGAAAAATTCGCGGAAAAGACGGTGCGGAGAGGGACCGGCAGGGGAATGAGATTGGTGTGATCGCGGCGGTCCACAAACAGGGAGTCCCAGCGCCAGAGCGCGGCGGCGCCGGTGACCGTCATGGAGAGGACGATGAAGAAATATTCGTCGGGGACGGTGGCGGTGAAGGGATCGAAAACACCGTCGCCGCGCAAGAAGCGGATGAGCGATCCGTACTTCTCAAACATCAGTAGCGAGACGAGCAGGCCGGGCATGGCCAGCAGCGTGAGGATCGCGCCGACGCCGAGCCCCAATTCTTCCGCTCCAGTCTCGTCGCCGCCGTGGAACATCCGGCCAACGAAGAGGCGCAGCAGACATCCGAACGGAGTGCGGGAAAATGCATTCCAGCGATTTTGCAACGGTTCTTTCCAGGAGTGCATCACGCAACCACTACATCGACGATGTCATTCGCAATTTGCGCGACGTCCCGGCCTTCCGTTAGTTGCAGGAAAGTGCCTTCCAGTGTGGACTGGCCGATGCTTTGCAATACTTCACTGGTGCGCCCGTAAGCGATCACCTGCCCTTTTCGGAGAATGATCAGCTGGGAACAAATTTTTTCCACGACCTCCAGCACGTGCGAACAGAAAAAAATGGCCTTGCCTCGCCCGCTCAATTCTTGAATAAGATTTTTCAGGACGAGCGAGGAGGTGACGTCGAGGCCGGACATCGGTTCGTCAAGTATGAGGACGTCGGGATTGTCCATGAGCGCGCTGATCAAGAGGATGCGTTGGCGCATACCTTTGGAGTACGAGCCGAGAGACACCTGACGATGGGGCGCGAGCGCGAAAAGCTGCAAAAGTGCGTCGATGCGCGATTTTCTGCGAACTTCCGGCATCGAGCGCAGCGTGCCCACCATTTCCAGGTATTCCTCGCCGGTCAAATAGGGGTAAAGGTTGGCTTCCTCGGGAACGTATCCCAGCCGCCTTCGATACCCGGCCAGATTCTTGTGGATGTCTTCGCCGTCTTGCGTGACCTCACCGCGGCTGGGTTGCAGTAGTCCGGTGAGCATCTTGACCGTGGTGCTCTTGCCGGATCCGTTTGGGCCCAGATACCCGAGCACCTCGCCGGGTTCGAGGCGAAACGTTACGTTCTGAACCGCTGGCACCGTGCCGTAGTACTTGGAGAGCCCCCTTGCTTCGAGCATTGGCCGTCCTTTCAGCGTCCAGACAAACCTCTGCGAAACGCCAGTGTCCTTTGGACACCATACTACGTTGGAAAGTTTCTAGGCACTGCGGTAACCCAGGGGATACCGCCGTAAGGCGCGGCATGCTCGAACGTAGAGCCTACGCTATAGATCATTGCGGCAGTTCCAGGTCGGGCATCTTGCGGATGCGTTCACGGACTGGTTCGATGTTCCCGGGCTCGGTTTGAATGCTCATGTGTCCTCTTAAACGGAGGAAACAGGAGGTCAGGATAGCAAGACTACAAGACTCTAGCTCGTGAGCCGCTTGCCGGGTTTACACCGCAAACCTTTTATGTCGTAGCCGAGTCTGACTTATAGAGGCATTCTCTTATGTCCAAACACATCCTACTCGTCGATGACAGCGATACGTGTCGGAGGGTCATCCGGCTTTTTCTAGAGAGCCAATTGGGCCTTGAGGTCTGTGGTGAAGCCGTTGACGGCGTAGACGCTATCGAAAAAGCGAGAGCGTTGAATCCCGACCTTGTAGTTATAGACCTGGCGATGCCCCGGATGAACGGCGTGGAAGCTACATCTGAGCTGCGAGCTATGATGCCCCGGGTGCCGATTGTTCTATTCACAATGTATGATGACGCCGTGGGCCGCGCCTTGGCGTCATCCGCAGGGGCGAGCCTCGTGGTTTCCAAGCCTAGCGGTGGGTGGAAGCTGATTGAGTGCGTTCAGAGTCTGCTGCAGGCGGCCTGATCTCCAGCAAGTGAGACCCATATTGCTGGCGGGTTTCGGGCTGTGGTGTTTATGGCCGCGTAGACAGAACAAGTTGGCTAGGTTATACCATTTGTCGATGGGAGCCCCGATTCGACTTCTAATCGCTGACGATTCTACAACCATTCGCCGCACCATCTGTTCGCTGCTTCAAGCTCACACCGATATCGAGGTCTGTGGCGAAGCTGGCAATTATGCAGAATTGCTGAAGATCTTTAACGCGACCACTACTGATGTAGGCGAAAAGCTGTTTACCCCTGCCACTATCAAAGCCCATTTTCACGGGTCATGTTTGCTTGCAACGTCGGTGTGAACGACGCGGAGACTGACAGCCTTGCCCGGAGCTTCGGAGCCGCGAAATTGTTGGACAAGGGACAGCTTGCTTCTACCCTGGTTCCCGCAGTCAAAGAGTGCATTGACAAGACCGGAAAAGCACCGAGATGACTGGAAAAGACGCTTGGCCGCAAGTAGCAAGTAGGACGATTGGCCATGAAAGCTTGAAATCCCATACACCCTTCTAGCGATAGTAAACATCTTACAATCTGCGGTGCCCTAGACGCCTCGCACCAGCCCCTCCGAGCGGTTTTTCACCGCGGCCCTCATTTCTTTAGATTCGAAGCGGTATCCTTGACCACGCGGAGGCAATCGAATGCCCGGAGCCGGGATAAAGCAGCAGACATCTGAGCCCGTGAACCCCATCAATACCTTCGAGGAACAACAGATAACTCCGGGTAGAGTGCTAAGCGATTTTGAGCAGATTTGTGTGGCAATGCCCGCGAGCGGAGCAATCATTGCAGTGCGCGATCTGGCGGGTATGCTCTGCACAGTTAGTTTCGGCAACGCACCTGCGGTGGGCTCTCGACTTCCAGCGGACTCCGCTTTCACAAGACAATGTATTGAGACTGGAGAAGTCGTACTGTGTGAAGACACGGAAAGCGATCCAAGAATTCATCCGTCGATCGCAACCCGCTGGAACTTTCGCTCGGCAGTAGGGATACCGATACAAGCCCGAGGAGAAGTTGTGGCCGTGATAGAAGTATTTTGCCCTCGGCCTTCCTCCCTTGACCCCGTCACCATCGCTGCATTGAGAGCAGTCGCTAACTCATTTGCAGCCATGATGATTTTCGACGCTGACAACGGCGGGCAACCCATTGTTGGCGGATCACTGGAACAGCCGGTCGTCTTGCCAAGTCTGACTGCTGATGAAGAACTAACGCTAATTGCCGATCCTGACCCCGAAGGAGTAGAAGAACAGCCAAGCCGAGAACCATCCCGGACAGCGTCCACGCCCTCCCAGCTACTTAGCGACAAGCCGACGCCGACCAGAGTGTGGGTCATCGCTGCAGCACTCCTCTTAGGTCTCTCACTGGTATTGCTATTCTTGTTTAGAGCTGCTTAGAAGGGAGTGGGGTGTTGCTGGCATTCCGGATCAACGCATCCTAGGCCTTGCAACGCCCACGACGGAGGACCATAAGGACGGTTAAGACCGGGTAATACGCAGCGTAAAGCAGATAAGGATAAGTAGGTGCCACCAATGGGTCCATATGGTTGGCAGGCACTCCATAAAGCGGCAGCCCTAGAAGCCGACTTCCGAAGTTGCCACACTACATCGCTCTAGCGCAAATTCATTGAATTCGAATGGGACTTTGGCAAACCCGCGAATAGCAATGACGCAACTAGAGTAAGGGTCCGAAAGCCCTGTCGCGCAGCTCTAGTTCGTCTTCATAGAAAACGCCCCGTTCAAGAAATTCGGCTTCATTCTCTTCTGGGTCAAACTCCACTACATACCGCCTTCTAGTCCCTTCAGGCTCACGGCTATCGACCGTGCCGAGCATAGCCCGCAAGCTGTTTCTAACGCGGACGCGGTCTCCGCCTCTAAACTTGTCTTTCACTCCCGAGGCGGTGAACTGCATCAGAGAAGAAGCAAAGGATTCACTCCCGAAAGCTGGCATGGTGACACCCACATTCACGAGGATGGGATAGGAGGTGTAGCAGCAGGCAGACCAAGCTTGAAATACAGCGTATTATGTAGATTCCCTGAGTGCGCGGGCGTACGAAACATCGGCCCTCATGGGACGCGTCCCGTTAGGCTACAGAGGTCGAACGTCAGAGTTGTGGCTACCAAATGGGGGAGGGGATGGGCGAATCGGGAGCGGAAGAGATCCGGTTTCGGTCGCGCTACTATCCCTTGTGACTACTTCGGTGGAGGCCATTACCGCCCACCGCTTCTTACGATGAGTAGAACGAGCAACGCATCTTCGATCTCTTCGTTGCAGTTCCTCGGTCCTTTCACTGACTTCGAAATTCATGCAGAATTCTTCATTTTTCGGTAAACGCCGGTGCGCGTTTTTCAACAAAATGTGCAACGCCCTCTTTGAAGTCCGCGCACTGCAAGCTGGCCAGCATTTCTTGCTCAGAACGTTCAAACGCCCCTGTCAGCGTTTCAAACATCGCTTCATACACTTGCCGCTTGATGATCCGCATTGACCGTCGGCTGACGTTCGACGCCAGGTCTATTGCGTACTCCCGCACTTTCTCCATGAATGTGTCGCGCGGATAGACCTGGTTCGCCAGTCCCATTCTCAACGCTTCCGCTGCATCGATCATTCTGGCGGAGAGCAAGAGATCCAGCGCATTTGCGTGTCCCAGAAGGCGCGGCAGTATCCATGCCATTCCGTACTCGGCTATCAGTCCTCGCCGGGAAAAAGCTGTACCGAATCGCGCGGCATCAGAAGCAAACCGTAGATCGCAATACAAAGCAATCACCAAGCCCAATCCCACTACCGGCCCATTGATCGCGGCAATCACGGGTTTCGTCACAGCCGGGAAATACGAATATTTGTGTCGAAAGTCATCTCGAACACCGTCGGATTTACTCTCTGTCTTTTGCACCGCCTGGTCCCGCTGCGCTGCATCGAGTCCTCTTTCGGCGACGGTGCTCAAGAGCGACATGTCTGCCCCTGCGCAGAACGCGCGTCCCGACCCGGTCAGGACAATGACGCGAACGTTGTTATCGCGCTCCGCCTCTTCCACCGCGGAGCGCACTTCGCGTTCCATGATGGCAGTCCAGGCGTTGAGTTTGTCCGGACGGTTGAGCGTAATGGTTGCAATGCGGTCAGCCACCTCGTACAGCGTTTCTTGATTTGGCATGGCGAGGCGAATTATATACAATTGAAACGCGTTAGTCACACTCATCTGTGTTAAACCATCATATTTCCATACGCGGTCACGTAAACGGAGGCTTCCATGCCATTCGTTATGAACGAAGACGTCAAAATATATTGGGATGAATGTGGCTCCGGCGAACCTCTGCTGCTCATCATGGGCCTTAGCTATCCATCTTATATGTGGCATCGCACCCGGCCGGTTCTTGCCAAACACTACCGCACTATTGCCTTCGACAATCGCGGCATCGGGCAAAGCGATGTGCCCCCAGGCGTTTATTCCATGCCGCTAATGGCCTCTGATGCCGCCGTCGTGATGGACGCCGCCGGTGTAGAGACCGCGGATGTATTTGGCGTCTCTATGGGGGGCATGATTGCACAGGAATTTGCGCTCCAGTATCCGAAGCGCGTGCGCTCGTTGATTCTGGGTTGCACCGCTGCGGGCGGACCCAACGCAGTGCAAGCCGAACCCGCCGCGATACAGACTTTGTTGCGTCAAGGCATGACACCCGAAGAATCCTGGGAGGCTATCACGCCATTCATTTATGACCCTCGCACGCCGCGCGAGCGCATCGACGAAGATATGGCTATCCGCATGAAGTGGTACCCAACCCCTCAGGGTTATGCAGGCCAGCTGCAAGGCATTTTCGGATGGGAAGCGTATAGCCGCATCGCGCAGATCACCATCCCAACGCTGGTTATCCACGGCGAAACCGACAAGCTCATTCCACCCGCCAACGCCAAATTAATCGCTGAGCGCATTCCGGGAGCGAAGTTGGCGCTGATTCCCCACGCCAGCCACATCTTCGAGACCGACCAATCTGCTGCAGCCCGTCAGGTGATTTTGGAATTCCTCGGCGCCCGGCATGATGGCGCGCGAGGAACCCCCGCGTAGCTTAACCGTCTTTCTTCCCTATCCAGTATTGTCGCGGCTCTATTACCTCGCCCGCCTGCGAACGCGCTAACGATGGGCCTCCGGACTTCCAACGGCTCCAGATGTCGGTCTACTCCGTGGGAGAAAGTCTCGATCGCATTCCTTGGGCCATAAACACCATCCTTAAACAGTTCAGTTCTTAGATGGTGTTGCATCGACCTATCGAATCCACCGCTGTTGCCAGGCGTTGATTTCACCTGGCTGACGGCGAGTATTGTTCCCAGCAGCTATTCACCTGTTTCGGTTCGTTGACTTGCCCCTGAGGGCAACCTAAGATGAACGCCAAATGGCGGACTCCCAATTACTGCTCGGGCAGACCGTCTCCCACTACCGCATCTTGGAGAAGCTAGGCGGCGGGGGCATGGGCGTGGTCTACAAAGCTGAGGACACCGAACTCGGCCGCTTCGTTGCTCTGAAATTCCTTCCCGAAGACCTTGCCGAAGACCCACAATCCCTCGAACGTTTCCGCCGCGAAGCCCGCGCTGCTTCGGCGCTAAATCATCCGAATATCTGCACCATCTACGAAATTGGTAACGCCGATGGCCGTTCGTTTCTGGCCATGGAGTACCTTGAGGGCCACACCCTCAAGCACGTGATCGACGGAAAACCGCTGCCGCTCGATCAAACGCTCGATTTCGCCATTCAGCTAGCGGATGGTCTCGAAGCTGCTCACACCAAGGGTATCGTTCACCGCGACATTAAGCCCGCCAATATTTTCGTCACCTCACCGAGTCACGTGAAAATTCTTGATTTCGGCCTCGCTAAGATGAGTCCGTTCCTTCAGAACTTTGGTGGCGAGTGTAAGGCTTCCCAATCCACCGTGGTTGTCGACGCCGATCTCACCAGCCCTGGCACCACTCTCGGCACTGTTGCTTACATGTCTCCCGAGCAGGCCCTCGGCCAGCCGCTCGACGCGCGCACGGATATTTTTTCCTTTGGCGTGGTGTTGTACGAAATGGCCACCGGCACTCTGCCCTTCGGCGGGGGGAGCGCGGCGTCTATCTTCGATAGCATTCTCCACAAGGACCCCGTCGGCGCTTCACAAAAAAATGCCGACGTACCTTCTGAGCTTGAAAAAATCATCGACCGCGCGCTCGAAAAAAAACGCGAAAGGCGCTACAAGTTCGCTCACGAAATCATCGACGCTCTCAAATCTCTGCGCCAGGCTTCTACGGGGCCGGTTCCCATCGTGCGCATGATCCGCAAACCCAAAGTCCTCGTGCCCGCTGTACTCGTCGCTCTCGTCGTTGTCCTTCTTGCCGCCTGGGTCGTGCGCCGCAATCAACGTCTCCGTTGGGTCCACGAAACCGCCCTGCCGCAAGTTCGTGAACTCGTCCTTGCGCGTAAGGGCTTCGCTGCCTACAAAGTCTTGCAACAAGCGGAACGCTACGCTCCCAACGATCCTGCCGTGGTCAAAATCAAAGCCGAGACCTTATGGCCTGAACCAGTCCGCTCCAATCCATCGAGTGCAGACGTCTACGCGCGGGACTATACGGACTCGCAGGGCGAATGGTATTACCTTGGCAAAACTCCCCTCGATCAGAATCGTTTGCCCCATGGTTTCTACGCCTTCCGCATCTCAAAGGGCGGCTACGAAGCGGTCTTCGCCACTAATGGTGGTGGCAGGCTCTCTCACATCGTTTTGGACCCCGTGGGAGCGCTGCCTGCTCAAATGGTTCGCGTGCCCGCGGGCGAAGTCGACCCCACAGGGCACGCCCCCACCAAACTGGATGATTTTTTTATCGACAAGTTTGAAGTGACTAACGCGGAGTACAAGAAATTCGTCGATGCCGGTGGATATCAAGCACCTAGATACTGGAAAATTCCGTTTGTGAAGGACGGCCGCACTCTACAGTTCCGCGAGGCGATGCAGCTCTTCCGCGACAAGACCGATCGTCTCGGACCCGCCACCTGGGAACTCGGCACCTTTGCCTCCGGTGAAGACGACTTCTCCGTCAGCGGGGTGAGTTGGTACGAAGCCGAGGCCTACGCCGAATTCATCGGGAAGAGTCTCCCGACTGTATTTCATTGGTATCGCGCCGCCAATATGGGCATCTATTCCGACATTTTGCAGGCTAGCAACTTCTCCCGGAAAGGGCCCGCCAAAGTCGGCTCTTATCCCGGCATGGGCCCTTATGGGACTTACGATATGGCCGGCAACGTCAAGGAATGGTGCCTGAATTCCTTAGGGGATCGTAAATTTATCCTCGGCGGAGCTTCCACCGATATGCCATATATGTACCGCGAGCCGGATGCGCACCCGCCTTTCGATCGCTCTGCGACAAACGGCTTTAGACTTATAAAGTTAGCCAGCCCGGAGCCACTGTCAGCGAGTCTGGCTGTTCCCCTCTCGTTTCAAAAATCCGACTACCGCAGTTTCAGGCCCGTTCCTGATTCCGTTTTTCAGATGTACGAACGCATGTACGCTTACGACCGTTCGCCACTCGACGCCAAGATCGAGAGTGAAGACGACAGCTCACCCTATTGGCGCGAGCAGCGCATTACTTTCAATGCCGCGTATGGCAACGAGCGCGTTATCGCCCATCTCTTCTTGCCTAAAAGCGTTTCGGCTCCCTACCAGACCGTCGTGTACTTTCCCCACAGCGGCGCGCAATCGTTCCATACTCTCGAACCATCGCAATCTGCCTTGATAGACTTCCTCATGAAAAGCGGCCGCGCTTTGATGTTCCCCATTTACAAGGATACCTACGAGCGCCTCGGCAATCCTCCGGACGGCGGGACAGTGGCGGAGCGCGATGAGACTATTGAGCAGGCCGATGATCTGCGCCGTTCCGTGGATTACCTGGAAACTCGCAACGACATCGATCGAGAGCGGCTGGCCTACTTCTCCATCAGTTGGGGCAGCGAGATGGGACCCATCATGACCTCGCTCGAGAAACGGTTCAAAGTTGCCGTGTTTGCCGCAGGAGGCTGTGACCCCGATGCAGTGCTGCCGGAAGCTGACCCCATGAACTTTGCACCGCACGTCAAAATCCCCGTGCTGTTGATCAATGGCCGCTATGACTTTGTGTTTCCCCTGGACACCTGTCAGGAGCCGCTGTTCCGGTTGCTCGGCTCGCCTGCCCTGGACAAGAGCCATGTTCTCTACGATACCGGGCATGCCCCGCCGCTCCTGCCAATGATGAAGGACACCCTCAACTGGCTAGACCATTATCTGGGACCCGTCAGGTAACCGCACCGCTTAGCGTGCAGTGTTATGTGTATCGGCTGGGCACACCGATTTCACTTGATTGCATAACAATGTCGGCTCCTTGGCCCGAGTAGACTGTGGTTTATCGACGACCAAAGGCTCGGGAGAAAGGAGCCGAACGTGATGATTATAGGCGTAGATTACCACCCGAGCTTTCAGACGATTGCATTTTTAATGGAAGAGACCGGTGAGTGTGGTGAACAGGAACTGAACCACAGTGATGGACAAGCAGAGAAATTCTATCGAGACCTGAAACAACGAAGAATCTGCGTGCGAGTAGGAATGGAGGCTACCGGATATTCACGC
>Ga0210401_10002081_pt1 | contig 22414 bp, 18 predicted proteins | sample IncBWH32MmetaG_FD_150866 | JGI IMG/M metagenome (GOLD analysis project Ga0210401, IMG submission 150866) | Forest soil microbial communities from Barre Woods Harvard Forest LTER site, Petersham, Massachusetts, United States - Inc-BW-H-32-M | ecosystem: Environmental > Terrestrial > Soil >... | reverse complement strand
GTTCGTCTGGGAATTGGTTATCGTGACTGTGGCGCCCGCCACAATGGCGCCGCTAGGATCAGTGACTTCCCCTGTGATCTGACCGACCGTTTGAGCAAACACCGGCAGGCTCAAAGCCAATAGCCCCACCAGGATATACACAACGCGCATCTTCCCCTCCCACCCGTTGCAAACGTTTCCGAGGTTAAATACGATGATTTATTGCAAACGTTTCCGAAATGATTCCGGGAACCTACAGCAGATTTCTCCAACAGTCAAGAACTTTTCTGCACCGTCAGCGTATTACTTCTGTCCCTTGCTACCCCACCCCCGCTGCATCTTTCCACGAATAACCGGCGCCCCCACCGATCGGCGCCGGCGCGAGATGAAGGTCGCGATGTCCAGCAAACCGATTAGGTCGCGCTTGACGTTACGTCGAAAAGGCCCATATAATCGCAAACGATTCCAATGATTCCATGTCAGTAACGATAAAAGACGTCGCGCGAGAGTCGGGTGTGAATGTTTCCACCGTCTCACGAGCCCTTAACAACAGTTATGGCGTACACGACAAGACCCGCAAGCACGTGTTAGAGGTCGCGCGCCGGATCAACTATCGCCCCAATCCCGTGGCGCGCGGTCTGGTGACCGGACGCTTGCCGACCATCGGTTTAGTCGTAAGTGATATCCGCAACCCATTCTTCGCGGAAGTTGCCCGTGGCGCCGAGGACGCCGCGCATCGTGCGGGTCGCGACTTGGTCCTCTGCAATAGCGACTTGAAGGCCGAAAAGCAAATGGGCTACTTCGATTCGCTTTTGGCGAAGCAGGTTGACGGTATTGTGATGAACTCCGTGGCGGCATTGAGTCGTGCTCAGCAGGATCAATTGCGGGCTGCCAACGTGCCCATCGTGCTGCTAAATCGCACTTCGATTCATCGGTCATTTTCCTCGGTGTTAGGGGACAATCTTCAAGGCGGCGAGATTGCGGGCAACTACTTGATCGATCTTGGGCACACCAAGGTCGGCCACATCACCGGACCGCGAGCCCACGGCAACTTGACCGACCGTGCGAAAGGATTCCGCAAGGCGTTCCACGATAGGGGCCTCCCGGAGCCGGAGGTCATCTGTGGGGAGCACACCTTTACAGGCGGCTACAAGTCGGCCAATCACCTGTTGGGGTCTGAGGGAAAAATTACCGCGATTTTTGCAGGAAACGACGTGCTCGCCTTCGGATGTATTCGCGCCGCGATCGAAAAGGGTATTCGTATTCCTGATGATCTCTCGATCATCGGTTTCGACAACGTGGAAATGTCCCAAGTGACCAATCCGCCTTTGACTACCGTCGATCAGCCAAAATACGAGATCGGAAAGGCTGCCATCGAGATGCTATTGAACATGATAGGCAAAGATGGCATTCGCGAACCGGAACATCGCGTGATCGGCGTCCACCTAGTTGAGCGCCAATCCTGCCGGAGAGTTCTCGGGTCTGCCGGGCCGATTCGCACGACGGCCAAGCAACTCGGCACCGACGGTCAGGCTTAGGCCGACCGAGCCGAAATGCACAAATAGCATTGGACTACGGACCACGGTGTCAGGCTGACATGCAGAATTATCTGGATCTAACCGGGAAAGTTGCGTTGATTACCGGCGCATCGTCGGGCATAGGCGCGGCGACGGCGTCGCTGTTTGCTGAATTGGGAGCGAAGGTCGCAATTGGATATCACAGCAATTGCGCGGGTGCGACTCAGGTTCAACGTCAAATTTGTGATGCCGGCGGGATAGCGATCTCGATCGAAGCCGACGTGCGCAAAGAGCCTGAAATTCAGTCCATGGTGAAGGACGTGACTGAACAACTTGGCCCGATCGATATTCTGGTCAACAATGCAGGCTCGCTGTTGCGCCGCATGAAGGCAGTGGACGTTCATGAAGCAGCGTGGAACGAGATCTTGAGTCTCAACCTTACCAGCGCCGCGCTCTGCTCACACGCCGTAGTTTCGTCCATGATCGAGCGCAAGGGCGGTGCGATCATCAATGTGGCCTCCATCGCCGGACGAAATGGAGGAGGACCGGGCGCCGGTCCATACGCTGCGGCGAAAAGCGGACTGATCACATATACCAAGTCATTGGCCAAGGAGCTTGCGCCCCACGGCGTGCGAGTGAATGCGATCTCCCCCGGGGTAATTGACACTCGCTTTCACGAAACGTTCTCGACGCCGGAAATGATGCGCAATTTCGTCGCCATGATTCCCCTTGGGCGCGTGGGCATCCCCATCGAATGCGCGAAAGTGATTGCGTTTCTCGCCTCCGACGCCGCGAGCTATGTCATAGGCGAAACCATCGAAGTAAACGGCGGCCAATTGATGTTGTGAATGTTGTTTTCTCGCACGGAACGGAACCAGATGGCTTCCCTTCGCCAGGGCACCCATTCAATGAGCGCAGGCCTATCCAAATCCGGCCGCACTCGGCTGATTGGCACTGCGCCTAATCCATTTGAACGCGCGTAAAGGGTTCTTCCAAAAGAACTTCTCAGCGGCACTTCCACTTCTTATCGATTTTCTCGCGTCAAGAACGAAGTACTATTATCGCTACGTGACACGCGTGCGGATGCGCAAGTCAAATGGCAGTATCGAGTTGAGGAAGAATTTCTCGCGAACCATTGCAGGCACGAGCCAGCGCTTCACGCGGCTTCATGTTGTTCTGTCCTGGAATGCTGGATGGTGCGGGGTTCATAAAAACGGAAACACTTTGCAACTCCGAAGCGCGCCGAGGCGCAAGGTATTATCGCGTCAAAGTTGACTCACCGTCGGGCGCCGCAAGCCGAGGGACATGAGCGCATAAGCCGTCAGATGCACGAATCCAAGCGCCGTGAATACCGGGATATAGCCAAAGTTCTTGATCACGTGCCCGGCCAAAAGCGTCGAGAGGCCGCCACCCAGCGTGCCACCGATAAGAGTGAGCGCTACGATGCGCGCGACGTTCTGGGGCGCGGTGGTTTCAATAATGAGTGTGGTCAGGTTTGTGTTCCATGAAGCTTGCAGGAACATAACCAGCGTGATCAAGCCGACCGCTAGCTGGGGTGAGCCGACTCGGACGGCTACCAACGTCAAGGGTGTCAGACACGCCACGGCGAACAGAATGCGCCGGCGCGCCGTGCGCGGGTCCGAACCGCGGCGAACCAACCAGTCGGACACGGCTCCGCCGGTTAAAGCGCCAAGATCGGCCCCGAGATAGGGAATCCAGGCCATCATGCCGGTCTGCGTTAGAGAGAAACCGCGGGAGGTTTGAAGGTAGGTGGGGAGCCAAAACAGGAAGAAGAAGGTAAATGGATCGGTGAGGAATCGCGTGACAAAGAAGCTGCGGACCGCAGGCTGGGACAAAAAGCGAAACACCGAGATGTTTTCCTGTGACACGGCGTTCAACCCACGGCCATGCAAAATAACTGTTCGCTCTGCGTCCGTCAGTCGAGGATGTCGGTCGGGAGAATTGTAAAACCAGAGCCAGACGACCAAGAACAGGAGACCTGAACCACCGGTAACGACAAACGCGAATTGCCAATGGTATTGCAAGGTTAACCATGCAACGAGCGGCGGAGCGATCATCGCGCCGATAAAATTCCCGCTGGAAAATATGGCCCAGCAAACTCCCCGTTCACGTTGCGGAATCCAATCTCTCAATACCCGGGCTGCAGCAGGTGTATAGAAGCTCTCCCCCAGTCCCAACACAACGCGCAGGATCAGGATGGAAATCCACCCCGTCGCCAAAGAATGCGCAACCGCGGCTATCGACCACACCGACAGAGCCGCCGCAAAACTCGTCCGCACGCCAAACCTGTCAATAATCGCTCCTGCGAATAAATAGCCGAGTCCGGTCGCGATCAGGAAACCCGTGACGATGTAAGAATATTCGGCCGCGGAAAACCTAAGAATACCCTCCAGCGTTTTTTCGAGGACGGAAAGCGTCTGCCGGTCGAGAAACGCGATTGTCGAAATGAAAAAGAGCAGCCCGGCGACTACCCATCGCGTACGTTCGCGAAAAACTGCAATCATTCTTGGTAACCTCCGCGGTTACCTGTTGCGTTGAAGAGCGGTGATGGTAGTATCCACGAATCTCAAAATGCAACGCACATTATCAGATGGCGAACTAAATGAATTGCGGCGGTGGAGCACCGGCGCCGTCTGCAATGGCTGGGAGAAGGTCACCAAGCGGGAAATCGCCGGCGAGGCGATCAATCTTGAGCCGGTACAAGATTTCATGCCTTTTCTCGGGCCGATGGTAGGTTACGCAGTCACCGTTGTTATCCAGCCCAGCGATCCCAAGCACAAACAGAAAAATCCCCGGGCCTGGAGCGAATACCGCCATTACGCGGCCTCAGTCCCAGGACCAAAAATCGTCGTCGTGCAAGACCTCGATAAGCCCCGACTGCTCGGCGCGTTCTGGGGTGAGGTGACGGCCAACTTCCACCGTTCCATTGGCTGTGTGGGCACAATCATTGACGGAGGCATCCGTGATGTGGACGAAATGGGACACGCGGGGTTCAAGGCGCTGGCACGGGGCTTGTGCGCCGCGCGCGCCTACTCATGTCCGATCCGTTGGGATGTGGACGTTGAGGTTTTCGGTCGCCGCATTGTTCCCGGACAATTGATTCATGCCGACAAACAAGGGTTTCTCGCCATTCCGTCCGGTGATGAACAGGGGCTGCTTGAAGCGACGCTATTCATGGATGCCAAAGAATGCCAAACAGTGATCGCGGCGGCGCGCGACGCCTGTGGCAAGTCGCCATTGGAAATCTGCGACGCATTCGACCGCGCCGGCGAGGTGTTTCGCGCAGCGGTTCGGGAAAAGTTTGGTCGCTAAGTGCACGAGAAACTCCGATAGGCCGCAGCAGTTTCTGCTATCGCTTGCCAAAATTGAAGACGGCTAAATATACCTTTAGTCTCACTCTGGGATCGTCTGCGTGGCGCAAATCGCAATCTTGCTTCCTCGGCTGAGAACTGCGATGATTCGAGCGGTTCGGTCAGACAGGTTCTCAGCAGTGGCCTCCCGCGGAATACTTAACCCAGGTGAACATATCGGGGACTATGAAATCCTCGAATCAATCGGCGCCGGAGGTATGGGCGCGGTTTACAAAGTTCGCCACCTGATTTCCCATCGTATCGAGGCGCTCAAAGTCGTCCTGCCCAATGCCTCGGCCAGTCCCGAAGCTGCAGAGCGGTTTCTGCGCGAAATCCGGCTCTTAGCCAGCCTGCAGCACGCGAATATCGCCGGCCTTCACCACGCTTTCCGGGCACACGACCAGATGGTTATGGCCATGGAGTTCATCGGAGGCGTGAGTCTCCGTGCGAAGCTCAGGCCGCCGGGGATCACGCTGGACCAAGCTCTCGACTACGTCGGGCAGATTCTTACCGCTCTCTCCTATGCCCATTCTCACGGAGTGATCCATCGCGATATCAAGCCGTCGAACCTGATGATTCAGCCCAACGGCGTGGTGAGGCTTCTGGATTTCGGACTAGCAAGCGCAGCGGAGGACCCGGAGCTGACGCAGGACGGCACGCTGCTCGGCTCTCCACACTACATGTCGCCGGAGCAGGCGCTTGGCGAACGCGCCGACGCGCGGTCGGATTTGTACTCGACGGGGGTGGTCGCCTACGAAATGGTCGCCGGCAAACCGCCCTTCCACGAATCCGGGACGCACGCCATCCTCTACGCGCACTTACATACGGTCCCCGAGCCACCAAGCCAGTGGAACGCCCGAGTTCCTGCGGAACTTTCGCGCATTATTCTGAAGGCTCTGGAAAAAAAACAAGCCAACCGTTTCCAAACTGCGACCGAGTTTCGGTCTGCGCTGGAGAACGTGCAAACCCGGGACAACGGAACCACCCTGATCGAAGCGGTCCGCTCGCCGGAGCGAAAGCCATCGGGCAGCACTCGGGCTTCGGGGAGCGGCTCGCTGTTTAGTCGGTCGGAAATTGAACAGGCCAGTAAGTCCCTCGCCCAGCACATTGGCCCGATCGCCCAGATCATCCTGAATCGCGCCGCGGTGAATTGCCGCACGCTCTCGGAGCTTTACCACGCCGTTTCGGAGGAAATCAGTTCCGTTAGCCAGCGCGACCGGTTTCTGGCCACGATGCCCCGCGATGCGACTACCCGTTCAGCATCCGAAAAGCCTTCTGAAGACTGACGTACATGCGGTTGAATGACGCTGTGACCATCGAAATTTCGTCCGCACCCGTCACAGGCAGTTCGCTGAGGCTCATATCGCCATTACTGATGGAGTCGGCCGATTCGGAGAGCTTGCGAACCGGTCGTATCACGATCAACAGAAGAGCGGCGTCGATCGCGGCCATCGCGACGAAGAAGATCGCTACCAGGTACACCACCAATGTCCGAAACGCTTGCCGAGCGATTCGCACCGGCACGGCCATCGGAACCGAAACGATTTGCGCGCCCACAATCTCGTTCGCCTTCCACCCGAAACCGTTTACGCTCCCGTATTTTTGCACGATCGTCGGAGGGGCCGTGGCCGGCTCGCTGTGGCATTGCATGCACGACGCGTCGGCGGCGATGGGATAGGCGATAAACAGCATCCGGCCCGTCGGCGTATCGCGTTCGCCGGCGACTTGCGGGGCGTCGCTGTTGGTCCGGAAATAGTTGATCAGGTCCGATTCCCAATCGTTTGCGCGGTCGCGCAGATTGGTGGGATTGAGCGCGGCCTCCTTGTACGCGTATTCCGGATATCGCTTTCGCAGGTAATCAAACGTCGTCGTGGCCGCGTAGAACGGAATCGTCTCAGGCAGAAACCGCGTGTTGTGATCGGGCACGGTCTCCAGCAGCGGAGCCACCTCGTCGGCCGTGTATTGCCTCGTCGATCGAGCGCTCGCGATCATCAGCTCGGCCTGTTGCACGACCTGGTTCCGGGCGTTCTCCATGAGAAATTGGTAGGCCACAAATCCGATTAATAAGGACCCCGCGCTAAAAAGCGACACCAAGATCAGATTGAATTTGAGCAGCAGTTTCAAATGGCACTTCCGATTTCAGTTTCTGTGAATGCAGCAGCCGCGCACCGGCTTTCGGCTTGCTCCTCCCCCACTTTCAAGCCGTCACCGCTGACGCAGCAGCGCGGTAGCGGACCAGGAGAAGCGTGATGTCGTCGGCTTGGCTCGCGCTGCGAGTAAACTTTTCAACCGAATCGAACACCGCCTTCTGCAGATAATCCAGTGGTGCGTCCTCGCGGCCCGCGAGGGCTTCACGAAGGCGTGGGATACCATATTGCTCGTCGGCGGGATCAGCGGCTTCGGTGACGCCGTCGCTAAATAGAACCAGTGTGTCGTCAGCCTCGAGTTGTACGGAAGCCGATTCGTATGTGGTCTCGGCCAATAATCCAACTGGACAGCTACCCTCCGTGAAAGGTTCTGCAAGCTCACCTCGGCGAAGAAGCAACGGCGGAGGATGGCCGGCATTGATGTATTCGAGTTCCCCAGTGCGGCTGAGAACGCCGAAAAACATCGTGGCATAGCGGCCAACTTCGGCATGTTCGTATAGAAATTTATTGATGTGGTCAAACACACGCACCGGATTGGCGCCCATCGCGATCCCGGAAAGAGCACCTTGGAGCATGGTGGTGAGCAGAGCCGCGCCGAGCCCCTTGCCGGAAACATCGGCGATCAGGAACGCGGTGCGGTCGTCGCTTATCGGAAAAATGTCGAAGTAGTCGCCACCAACCGAAAGACAGGGAAGATTGATGCCACTGACGGCGAGGTGAGGATAGTCTTGGATTCGGCGCGGGAGAAGCGCCTGCTGTATGTCTCGCGCGATGTCGAGTTCCTGCTGCATGCGTTGGCGCTCGCGCTCGTATTCCACCAGGCGCGCGTTGTCCAGCACGCTGGCAGCTTGAACGGCAAGCGCGTCAAGCATCTGGCGTTCGAGCTTAGAAAACGCCGCCGGACGCTGAGAATCGAGATACACGACACCCAGAAATTCCCCCAGTATTGGATGAACGGCCGATTCCATGGAAGACGCGCGCGGCAAGGCGTAAAGAGGAATCGCAATGATGACCCGAAGATTCTGTGCAACGACACTCTGTGCACCCTGAAGATCGAAGTCGGCCTGATTGATGTCTTCGGTCACGACACTGGATTTCCGTGTGAGAGCCATACGCAGCGCGGTCTGGCTGGGCGTAAGGCTCTCCGGCGAGAGATTCAACCCTCCCCTAAGGCGACCGAGCCGGACATGAAGCGTTCCGGAAGAATCAGGCTTGAGCAAAAGCCCGCGGTCCGCACCCGTGATGGAGATCGCGTGGTCCAGCATCGTGCCTAACACCGAGTCGAGAGGAAGTTGCGATTGCAAAAGCATCGTCGCTTCGAGGAGAAGATTGAGTTTGTTCAGGCCGCCGGAGGAGGACTCGTCTCCGGATACGCTCTCCATCCGGCTGAGGATGTTTTGGATGGAGCTCTCGACCGCAACGGACCGGAAGACAATTCTGTAAGAATCCTCCATGCCAAAGCTGATGACGTCGCCATCCTCCAATGCGCAGCGGTCAACCGATTTTTCGTTCACATAAAGACCGCGTCGGTGGCCTCGGTCTTCGAGATACAAGCGGTTGTCCTCGGAAATAATTGCAGCGCAGTGCCGCGAGATTCGGCGATCGTCCAGCTGCAGGTGATTTCCGGTTTCGCCACCACGGCCGATCAAAAAGGGTGATTCAACGACGCGGACAACGCGATGCGCGCCGTCGGGAGAAATGACTTCGAGACCGGCTCGGTCAGTAGGTAGGACTTCGGTCATGGTAATCTCTCGGAGCGGGATTCTAGCACGCGGGGTGCGGGGACAACCGCAGCGTTTGGGCTGTTTTTTCGCGGTGCCATAATCTTGCGCGGTGAGGGACACACGATGGGGAGAAGGAACTGTTTCGCGAACTTGTTCACGGTCTCAGAACCATTCGCCACGGCTCCATTGTGTTGACCGTCCATGAAGGTCGGCTCGTCGAAATTAACAAGAGCTCGCGGATCCGTAAGGGCCGTCCGAACCAGAAAGATGAATGGTTTAGGGCTAACTGCTGTCTTTCGCCTGCCTCCTCGAGAGGCCTGATCTTGATTGCTGCGCGCAGGCCCGATAGATGATTCTTCCGCCCCAAACCGAGCGCCAATAGAAGGCTGACCGAGGCAGGCTCAGGGAGAAGACCTTTGCTGACAGGAAAAGAACAAAACCTTCTTGACTCGCTGGAGTTGCTCATAGTTGGCGAGCGACAACCCACTCCAGATCGCAAAACTCAGGTATAATCCGCGACTAGGTTCCCGGGCCCAACTCCGAAATCCACGCTAACGCACAACGGAGGCAACCCATGGCTCGAAAGGGATATCCTTTCCTCGCATTCGCTCTTCTGGGGGTCAGTTTTGCAACGCTGCTTTGGCTTGCTACCCGCTCCACTCCTGCTGCGGTTGGACGCAGTCAATCGACGAGCCGTTTTACTTCGAGCAACTCAGCACGCCAAGCAGCACTCGACGCATATCGGAATCTGCCGCTCATCTTTGAGGCCAATCGCGGACAAACAGACGGCCGAGTAAAATTCGTCGCGCGCGGCGAAGGCTACACGCTATTCCTAACACACCGGGCGATGGTATTTTCGGTGCGCGGCTTTGTTAGGCGGACCTCCAAGAATTTGGGTCTCGGCGGAGAATCCGGCGCGAATGTGACACGCGCACATTCGCCTGGACAGTCCGAAATTGGCGACGAGGAATCGGACGCGATGCGCATCGAACTAGCGGGCGCCAGCGCGGCGTCCGAAGTGACAGGTGTCGACGAGTTGCCCGGAAGGACCAACTATTTCGTCGGCAGCGACCCCAAAAACTGGCGGCCGAATGTGCCAACTTACGCCAAAGTTCGGTATCGCAATCTCTATCCGGGAATCGATCTGATCTTTTACGGTAACCAGAACAAACTCGAGCATGATTTCATTGTTGCCCCCGGTGCGAATCCCCGGTCCATTACACTTGCCTTCAATCACTCTGGCAAAATCAAAATCGATTCGGCCGGCGACCTGGTCCTGGAAGGTTCCGTGGGAGGCATCCGCTTCTACAGACCGTTTGCCTACCAGGACAGCCAGCACGGCAGAGAGGCTGTCACGGCAAATTACGTCTTGAAGGGTGGCCATGGCGCTGGTTTCGAGATCGCGAACTACGACAGGAAAAGGCCGCTTGTCATTGACCCTGTGCTGAGCTATTCGACCTACTTGGGCGGCGGCGGAGACGACTACGGAAATGCGATTGCCCTCGACGCAAGCGGTAAGGTCTACATTGCCGGACAAACAGTATCGACCGATTTCCCATTTACTGCCGGCGCCTTTCAAACGACTTTCAAGGGCGGTTCCGACGATGCGTTCGTCGCCAAGTTCGATCCGACAAAATCTGGCCCCGCGTCCCTGCTTTATTCCACCTATCTCGGTGGCAGTGGAGCCGATCGGGCTTTCGGCATCGCCGTGGACCCGTCAACCGGCGTTGCCTACGTTGCGGGCGACACCACCTCAGCCGATTTCCCCACAGCCAATGGCTACAGCCTTTCGTTCGGGGGCGGAAACCATGATGCCTTCGTCGCTAAGCTGAATGCTGCCGGAACCGCGCTGCTGTACTCGACCTATCTGGGCGGCAGCGGAGACGACCATGCTTTTGCCGTAGCCGCGGATGCGGCCGGAAAAGCATACGCCACCGGGACGACGTCCAATAATTTTCCCACAACGGTGGCGAATGCTCTTCAGCCTACTCAAGCTGGGAAGGGCATCTACGTTGATGCCTTCGTTGCCAAGATCGATACAACACAGTCCGGGTCGTCCTCGCTCATTTATTCGTCTTATCTCGGTGGCTCGGACGGTGAAACGGACGGCTACGCGATCGCGGCAGACGCGGCCGGTCACGCATATGTCACGGGCGAGACTTTTGCCGCGTCGAACTTTCCAGTCACGGCCGGCGCTTATCAAGGGAGTCTCGCGACAACCGGTCAGGGTGCGAGCGGTTTTGACGCATTCGTGACAAAGCTCGACACCACGCAAGTGGGCGCGATGTCGCTACTTTATGGGACGTATTTGGGAGGGAGTAATTTGGACGTTGGCAATGGAATCGCCATTGATCCGGGCTGTGCTGCCACGTGCAATGTCTACGTTGCAGGCTCGACGCTGTCCAACAACTTCCCCACGAAGAATCCGTTTCAGGCCGTGGGAGCGAGCTCCCAGCAAGCGTTCGTCACGAAGTTCAATTCGAGCGGAGGTGTAACGTACTCGACTTATCTAGGGGGAGGAACTCAGGAGTTCGGCTACGCGATTGCCGCCGACGCTTTGGGCGATACCTACGTGACCGGACGCAGCGATTCGACCACCTTCCCAATATTCAGACCGTTTCAGGCAGCCAATGGCGGCGGTGTGGGCGACGCTTTCGTAACCAAATTCGATCCCTCGGGCAAGCTCTTGCTGTCGAGTTATCTAGGGGGCAACGGCCAGGACCGTGGCTTCGGTATCGCATTGGATAGCGCAGCCGTTCCGGGCGTTTATATCACCGGGATTACCAATTCGACGAATTTCCCAGCCGCCGCGGCCGCCTATCAACCACAGATAAAAGGTGGATTTGATGCTTTCCTGACCGAAGTCAACGACAGCGCGCCAGATTTCGGGCTGGTTGTCGTTAACGCGACTGGCACTTCGATCTGCGCGACGAGCGATTCCGGATGTTCCATGACGGTATCGCAAGGTGGAACCGCAACATATAACTTGGAGGTGGTTCCGTTTAATGGATTCAACGCGACCGTGAGCATCTCGTGTTCGGGCACACCAGCCCTTACCACTTGCAACCCGCCCGCCAGCGTGACTTCTAACAACTACCAGTTCAGCGTGAATATTGTTACGACACCGCGTTCAAGCAACATACGTTGGTTTCCGGGTTCGGGTTCGACGCAACTCCCAACATTGATAGTCGTTCTAGCAGTTCTGATTCTTACTGACCTATGTGTGGGAACGCCGGCCTTCCGCCGCACGCGGTGGGTATTCGCTGCTGCAACAGCCGCAGTGCTCATCGGTCTTCTGTCGGCCTGCGGAGGAGGTGGCGGAGGAGGTGGCGGAGGTGGCGGCGGAGGTGGCAACGGCGGTGGCGGAACCATACCGGGCCCGTACAGCTTCACACTTACTGCCAACGACCAATCTACGAACCGGACCATCACGCTGAATTTGCAGGTCAACAGATCCTGAATCACGGCCATGATACGTTTCGGCGGGCTAGAAGCTGATGTCGAAGAGCAAGGATCTCGGCCAGGAGACCAGCCCGATCGTGAACGTGACATTGCGAACTACAGCGACAGCTGAGCAAACTCAACTGAGTCAGTCAAAACAGCGTTTTTGGTAGGCACAGATCGGAGGGCGCTCGTTGCAGTTGCCTCCTACGCTCCAGGTTTTCAGCGAGGTTGAGCGAATGGGAGCCCGCAGGAGTTTATCCGTCGGACTTGCGATGAGCGTGACCCATTATTTGGCCGCAACGACGTAGAGGATAGCCCCCAAAAGAATCAAGGTGCCTATCGCGGTCAGCGCAGCAATAAGCATCCAAGGTTGGCGTCCGGCGTTCCTTCCGGAGACCAGAACCTCATCTTGAGCCGAAACAAAGGTTAGGAGAGCCTTCTTATAGGATCTCCAAAGCAAAAAGTAGGGGACGCCCACCACCAGAAAATAAATCCCCAGATAAATGCCCTCCGATCGGAGCAAATGCTCCGCAGGCCTGCCCATTGCGTGTACATGGATGAGAAACGTCGACCACGCGTTTGCTACCAGCATTCCTAGGACAAGAATGGATATATGCGCAAAGTAGAACATTTTTAAGAACGATTTGATTTTCAGTTCGTCAGCCGCAGACCTTACGACGTAGCCTCGATCGCGACGATCACCGCTAAAAACGACGACGCGGCCAGCTTTGTCATCCCGAAAAGCCGTATTCACGAGGGAATCAAGAAGAGCCATGTGTATGTGTCTCCTTGGGCAGAATTCTCAGCGCCCAGTCGTCTCCCCAGTAAAACATAGGCAAACGAGCCCGCTTTCGCCGGAAGGTACAGGTGTGATGGCAGAGTTAATGCGGGCGTCTGCTTGGCTCGCCCGTTTCCGCTTTCCGCAGACAGGGCATCTCGATTCAAGGTCTGGCACGACGCGACTCCGTGCCACCCAGCCGTTCAGTGCTGACGAGGAGGGCGCTCGGTGAGCACAGGGACGGCGACCGAAGACTAACATTCCGTGCGGCGGGGCAACGCTCATGGGCTTACCGCTGCGCGCTGGAGGCACAACAGCGGACCACACCCAAGATGAAGTTCTTGTCTTCCTCGGGGAGACGCCCAATTTATGGTGCGAGCTCAGCAGGGTGGTGCGCCTTGGCGCCCGGACTCGATTTCGCAACCGACAGCCATGATGTAAACTGCCTGCCAAGCTCACCGCCCATGGGCTGCGATGCATCTCGTTTTTATTTGTGCTGTCGGCGGGATAGGACCTTTTCGCGCACGAACCAAGACGCGGGATTGGACGCTTTGATGAAACCGGTGAAAACGACTCTTGGGTCTGGGGTCTTGTTAGCGGTTGGAATTATTTTGATGGTCCTGCCCGCGGCGACCTTTTCGCGACAAACGGAAACTCCGCCTACACCGAGCGGGCCTGTCCCGCCAGGCAACCGAGTCTGTTGCTCGCTGGGTTTTGCGATTGGTATCGAACCCTCGAAGCTGGCCGGCCACGACTACGGGAATCAAAATAGTGTCACCGATTCTTTCCCGGACATGGGCCGCAACGTCGGCGAACCGGTGGGCTACGTCTATACCGCGGCTGCTGGGCTGGTGGACATCGGTCACGTGCGCGACAACGCTGACTTAACGCTTTCGATTTACGAGGCCCTGCTCAATGGCGACCACTCCATTGGCGCAGCCGGAAACACCGTGGGCGTTGCTTCCATTCCAAGCGCGAAAGACCAGATGCTCGCGCTGGCCTGCTCCATCGCGTATGTGAGTTCCTGGGCACATGAACTGGTAACCTGGGGCGACACGACCGCGTTGACGTCTCTTTCCCTCTCGGCATCGCCGGAGGATTACTCCGCATTCTCACCGGAGGACCTGTCCTCGAACATCGTGGGCATCGAGATAGCGATGCGTGCGATCCAGGCGGGAAGCGCGCCACCGGTGCAGTCGTTCAATCGGCCGGGCGGCCAGTACGACCAGCAAGCCATCGACACCCTGCAGCAGCAGCTCAAAGCGTTCAACAAGCAAGTGGACGTGGAGATGGCCAAGATGATGTTGGAATTGAAAGCGCAGCCCGCGGCAGCGACCACCGCTTTGCTGGTGCAGGTGAAATTCATCCCCGGTGGGAACAGTCTCGCGGGAAAATGGTGGATGGACGATCCGGAAGCGGTCGCGAACGGCACCATTCGCCTTTTGCGGCGCAACTTCGACGGCGCGGCATGGAAAATCGCCGGCGCGCCGCAGGCTCCGACCCCCACCTGGCTGAATACAACCCTCTTCAGCGGCCAGTACGCACAATTTCTCTACGTGATGAATACCAAGAAGTACGTGGACGCAACGCAGGTTCCCAGGACCAGCATGTACGCCCTGCAGCCGCCCGGTTCGAGGATTCTTCTGTGGACCGCCATTACTCCGGGAAAGATTCCAACGGCGGGGCAATATGTTGACGTTCTCGGAGGAGGGTTCCGCATCGTCGGGGCGGCGGGCAAACCGCTAAGCAGCGGGTTGTTCGCCAATGTCAAAGTAAACACTTACACCGACATCAACCTCAACATTCTCGCGAACATGGCGGATGCAACGAACGTGATCCGCGCCGCCTTTGTCCAAGCCAATCCGGGCATGGACGGGCCGTAGGCGGGCCATTCGCTGGCCTGACCAGAACGCAGGAGGGAAAAATGAACCGTGACGCAAGGCTGATGTCCGGGATCCTTTTGCTTACCGTACCGACGATTCAATACGGTGGCTACTTTTTGCTGAGGCTATTCAGCGGGCGGGTGCCCGGGATGAAACCTTCGCCGCTACAGACTGGTTTCTTTCGAGCAGGGCACGCGCACGCGGGCGTGCTGGTGATGCTCTCGCTGATCTGTCAGATATTTGTGGAGTACGCGGCGCTGGGACCCGGATTCGCGTGGTTGGTGCGAATTGGTGTTCCGCTAGCCGCCATTTTGATTCCGCTCGGATTCTTTCTTTCGGTGGCGTTCACGCCAGATCGCCCGAATAAATGGCTTTGGTCTTTGTATGCAGGAGCCTTGGTGCTGGCGATCAGCGTGGTCGCCCTGGGAGTCGGTTTGATTCGGGCACATGTCTGATTGACGCGGCCGTCTCAATAGGTCGACGCTTCAAACACTCCGCAACGTGAGCGCGGTACAGTTTCGGGTTATCAAACGGGCGTTCAGGCTGACGCGGTTTCCAATTCCGGTTCCGGCGAGAGGACCTCGCGGATTTTTCCGAGCAGCACGTCGGGCGTAAAGGGCTTTGCCACGATTATCGCGTCGGGAGCGATGGAATGATGGTCGATAAAGCCGATGTATCCGGAGATGTACAGTGCCCCGATGAGTAGATGGTCACGAAGGGATTGAGCTCTGCCGACAATCCTGAACGAAACTTCGGGAAAGTGGATTCTTTCAAAAATGCGCGATCCTGCGGCCTCATCAATTTTTGCGGAGCACAAGAAACAGTCGCCGTGCGCAACCAATATTACCGCCGCTCGGCATTAGCGACCATGGTCACAGAAATCCACAAAGTGCTTGAACTGCCGGTCATCCGTTCCGGTGTGTCGGAAGACCGCAATGTTGGGCACGGGCGTTTCAAAGTAATTGAAGTCAGCTCTGTTCGCGCGGATAAATGCGACGGCTCGCCGAATTGATGGCAACCACATGTCGTGCAAGATAATGTAGCCTCCCAAGGAGCTCAGCTCTGCACTCAGAGTGAACTCGGTCAGGACATAATCGAAGAGATGGCGTCCATCCACAAAGATGATGTCAAAGCACTCGGAGTTGTCGGCAAGACGGGTGAGTGCAGCGAAGGATCGTTTTTCGATGAACCGGAACCTCTCTCCGCCGAGGCACCTCCCGTGCGCTAGCCCGATTCCGGCCCATCGCGCAGGGGCGTTCAGTTGGTATGGGTCGACCGAAGTGTGCCGCCCGTTGCTGTTCTCTGCAAGCGCGGCCAGGAAATAGATCGTGCTGAATCCACAAGCCAACCCGATTTCAAGCGTGGCTTGCGGCTTCACTTGCCGGCACAATTCGTAGATCCATATCCCTTCATCTGGGCAGATGCCAATGGCCGGGTCTAAGAAATGTCTCTCGCCATCCGCTCCTAGCTGGGGATCACCCGCGTACATCGAGAGCAGCACGGACCGGAAAGGCTCAGGCAGGGAGGATAGAATTGGTTCGGGCAAAGGCAGGCTCCGTAACAACTCTTTGCGGACAGGGCATTTTAACACCCGTTTCCGCGCTTCTTGCGAAGCGCGTATGCCTTCCGGCTTGCCCACCAACCAGGAAGAATCTGGGCCGCATTCCTATCTGGTCCAGGAGAAGATCACATCGGAACCATAAATACTTTGAGATTCCCAGAATCAACGATCGCGCCCCTTCGACGTCACCAAGTTTGCCGCACGGTCAGCCAAAACAGTCTGTCAAAGGTGCTCGATCGCGGTTTTGGATGCTAGCGTTCAAATGCGATTAGCTGCCGTCGGAGCGCGAGATTTTCCAGCAGGAGATTGTCGTCGGAACGAAACAAGCGAGCGATCGTTCCACTATAGGGCCAGTTTGTCGCAAACATTGCTTAAAAATACCAAAAATTGACATCGTGCTAGCGATCCGCAAATTCTTGATTCAAAAGCCGAGCAGCATTTCGGCGAGGCACACTCGCTGAGTCAGATTTCAAGCGTTGATGCAATTTTTGCGGAGAACAGGTTCGAGCCGCACGTTTTCCCATCCTTCAGATTTCGCTAGACAAAACAGCCACTTTTCGAGTAGAAGGACGGGCGAGACAGAACACCCCTCCGCCATGGGGCCCAGGAAGCGGGAAGCACCCCACATGAAGAGCAACGGGAGTTTTTTCATTGCCAAGTCGCCAGCTCGGCGGGCGCTTACCACTGTGCTGGCCGTGGCGCTGCTCACCGTTTCCACGGCAGCGCTTTTTCACGTTCATTCGAATCAATCTCCCGCCGGCGAATCGCATTGCGCAATGTGCATGGCACTGCATGGCGTGGCGCACGCAGTAGTCGCGCCTGTGGTCGCCTTGCATTTCCCCGAAACGCTCGACTTCCTTGATGTTCGCAACGACAGCGCCCTTCTGCCGTTCACGCAACCTCTCGCGATCCACGATCGCGCACCACCGCAAGTCTGACCTGCCCCATTCCGCCTGGTCGCCGGTAATCGGCGACCGCGGTTCGTCACTTCTCGATCTGTTTTTCGCGAACAGGATTTCGACGGCGCAAGGAGGATTCGCGCATGGAGCACGTACTGGATAGGCCGCCCGATCAGACCGATGGTCCCAACCAACCACCGAATGCTCCGTCTTTTAGACAACGGGACCCTTACCGCGGAGCCGTTTTAGTGCTGTTGCCCGTCGCGCTGATCGGGGCGGCGGCGATGCTGATCGCGGGAGTGTTGATCGGTAGCGCTGTCTTTCTGGATGCAACTGTGACCCTGGGTCTTGCCGCGGCCGTGCTGGCTGGCGTCGCTTGTGCTCAGGCAGCTCGTACCCGCGAATTCAGTTCCGGTGACGCGACTACGACGCCGCACCTTGCGGATCAAACTGACCCTGCAGCAAATGGCGAAGTTGCTCGAGAAAAAAGAACGCTGAAGGCGAGGCTAGCCGCGGCCTGCCGCAGAATTTGGCGAGGGCTGAGCCGAATTGATTGGGCGCGCGCCATTCGCCTAGGTGCTGCCATTATGGGAACGGCAGCCATCGTATTGCTCCTGGTACTTGCTACTCCCGCGGTCGCGCCGCTGCCCATGATGTTGGGCATTGCGGCTGGCATATCTCTGGGCGGAACGGCGCTTGCCGCCACCGCGGCGCGCTATCTTGCTGACGTACAACGGACCGATTTCCCTGAAGCGGTAGGTTTATGTCGAGGTGCGCGAGTCGTCGCTTGGGTCCTCTTGGTTGCCGCATTATCGGTAGGTCTGCAAGCAGCTGCTCTCCCGACTGCTCTCCAAGTCTTGCATTTCATTCTTTTGATTTTGAACGCGGCCATCTGCGTAGGTCTTCTGGTGGCAAAGCCGTCCGCAACAGGTGTCGTCGAGACGTTCCCGCTCGACCTGAGTGTGTTATCGATTCTGGGGGGCCGCGCCAATATTCTGGGCAGCATGCTCGACAACGCCGAGCGGCAACTCGGTATCGACCTGCGGTCGACGTGGGCGCTGGTAGTCGTAAGGCGCACCATCGAGCCCCTGGTGATTGCGCTCTGCTTTTTGGGCTGGCTAGGCACCTCGCTAACGGTTATCGGTGTCTCGGATGAAGGGCTGGTGGAACGGCTGGGAGTACCGTTGCCAGGAGCCCCGCTCCAATCAGGACTGCACCTGCACTGGCCTTGGCCGATCGATCGTGTATATCGAATACCGGTGCGGCGCGTACAAGCGCTGACGGTAGGTCACGAAGGTGAGGAAGAAGGAGGCGGGCCGGAAAATGTGTTGTGGGCCGTCGAACATGCTCCCAACGAATACACACTGTTGCTCGGCAACGGGCGTGATCTGATCACGATCGACGCCGCGGTTCAATACCGCATCGTCGATCCGCGCGCGTGGCGATACAACTCGCAGAATCCGACCGATGCCCTCAAAGCGATCGCATATCGAGCGGTGATGAGAAACACGGTAAACCGTACTCTCTCCGACGCCTTGTCCGAAAACGTGGTGACGCTTACGGAGCGGATGAGGCATATGGTGCAACAAGACTCTGATGCGCAGGGGCTCGGCGCTGAGATTGTCGGCTTCACCGTGGGCGGCATGCACCCGCCCGTGCCCGTTGCCGGGGATTACGAAGCCGTCGTCTCCGCCCAGCTACGAATGGCGACGTCGGTTGCAGATGCCGAAACGTTCAGGAATCAGACGGTGCCTGCGGCTGTGTCCGGCGCTCTCGTCAATGAAAACACCGCCAAAGCCAACGGAGCGGAGATGCTCGCGAAGGCCGCCGGCGAGGCGTGGAGTTTCCGCACCCTGGAATCCCAGTACCGCGCCGCGCCCCAGGAATATTTCTTCCGCCGGCGGCTTGAGACGCTCGATAACGTTCTCGCCGGCCGCGGATTCACGATCGTGGACACGCGTATCCAGAAGGACGGAGGTGAGCTGTGGTTGATTCCGTGAAACTTCAGCGGTGGCTCAGAGGCACTGTGGGCTCGCTCGCACTGGGGGCGATTTTATTTCAGGCGACCGCTGTAATTGTGGCAGAAGGGCAAGCGGTGCTCGTGACGCGATTCGGACGCCCCCTACGGGCCGCCACGCAAGCGGGTTTGCACTGGAAGCTGCCGTGGCCGATCGATGAAGCATCGATGCTGGACATGCGGCGCCGCGTCTACGAGACCGGCCTCACGGAGATGTTGACCCGCGACAAGAAAAACGTGATTGCGCGCACATTTGTGGTCTGGCGAATCGGAGATCCTCTTGCGTTCACGCAAGCGATCGGCAATCAGAATGGGGCGGAGGCTAAGCTTGACGGCTTACTCACGAACGCCGCGATCGGGACACTCGGCGGTCACGATCTTTCGGCGCTGGTCTCCACGAATCCGAGTGATTTGCAGATGGATCAGATCGAATCCGAATTGCTAGCGTCAACGGCTCCCATCGCGATGAGAAATTACGGCGTGCAGATCGAACAAATTCGTCTTGAACGTATTGCGCTGCCACTAGAGAACGTTACCGCCGTGTTTGACCAGATGCGCGCGGAGCGGCGCGAGTTCGCGGCCAAGTACGATGCCGAAGGGCAACAGCAAGCCAGCAAGATTCGCTCGGAAGCGCAATTGGAGGCAGCCCAGATCAAAGCGAAAGGAGACGAAGAAACGGCGCGCATCCGCGGCGAATCGGCAGCCGAGGTGGCGAAGACCTACGCAGACGCTCACCGTATTGATCCGGAACTCTATCGCTTCACTCGATCGCTTGAGTCGCTCGACAAGATCGTGTCGAGCAATAGCTCGCTTATCCTGCGCACAGATTCTGAGCCCTTCTCGCTTCTTCAGGATAAGGGTGCCGGCTCGGCAAACGAGCAACACGCTGCAAGCGCCCCCACCAACTCCCCGGCCGGTTCGCAGGGCAAGGGGCAGCAATGAGACGAACGGGCCCCCCATCGGAGATAGGCCGGCTCGCGGCCCCTTTGGCGCACGGATTGGATGCGGCCTGGCAGCGGATGCATTGGTGGATCGCCATTATGGCAGTCCTCTATCTGTTTTCAGGCGTAACGGTGGTAAACCCCGACGAGGTGGCCGTAGTTTTGCGCTGGGGCCATTTGGTAGGCGCCACGCGCGCGTTGCAAGAACATGGGCCGGGCTTGCTATTCGCGTTGCCGAAGCCGATCGACCAGGTAGTGCGGATCCAGGTAAAGCATGTGTGGGAAGTTCCCGTGAAGACCTTGACCGTCGCGGACGAAAACTCCGACGACATCGGCAGTGGAACGCTCGATCCGATCAAGGAGGGCTACGCGCTTACCGGTGACCGGAACATCGTGCACGTAGATATGGTGGCGCGCTATCGCGTGCGGGACCCCGCCGAATGGGCGTTCTACGGTCCGAAATCCGAGGACATCCTGCGCGCCGAGGTCAGTTCAGCCATGGTGCGTTCGCTAGGCGAGATGGGAGTAGACCGCGTGCTTTCCGACGGCCGTACTGTCCTGATCGCGACCGCAATGCGCCGGGCGCAAGAAGGCCTGGACGCATCTCACTCGGGCCTTGAACTGTCTTCCCTGGAACTGATTCACCTCACGCCACCGCAAGATTTGACGAGCGACTTCGATGCGGTGCAGAGCGCGTTTATTGGCGCGCAGACTAAACAAAATGAGGCGGAAGCGTTTGCGCAGAGCGCGATTCCGCAGGCTCAGGCGGAAGCGGATTCTTCCGAACAGCAGGCTCGTGGAGACGCTGAATCCGCAATGGCAACAGCAAGAGGCGACGCGGAGGCATTTCGCGCGCTTGATAAGGAGTACCGCGCAAATCCCGTGGTCGTGCGCGAACGCCTGTACCGCGACGCCATCGAAACGGCAATCGGGGCGGCCGGGCGAGTGCGTTGGGTACCGCCACCTGACCGCGGCGGTTATCACGGATTTCGCATAACGCTTCCAAACAGTGAAGCTGGACCAAAGACGAACGGAAACCCAGGAAATGTTCTCCCTCCGCCGCAACCGACAGGCGGTGAGGATGACGGCGAGCAGTGATACCGGAGAATTGTGATGAGCTATGCAGCTATGCCGTCCATTACGGCAAGTTCGAGCCCAACTAACGTCGAGCAGTTGACGGGCACGCTAGCCCCGCGAGAACGCCAGCGCATCAGTATACGGCTCGGTACCGGTCTGGTCGGTATCGGACTTCTGGGCTTAGGAACGCTGCTCATACGTCTCGCGCCTGAGCAGTGGCAAATCGGAGAATTATGCCGCGGTCTCGCGGTAGCGGTTGTCGCTGTGCCAACTTTGATATCGGGCGTGCGCGGCATCGTGACGGGCGATACCCGTCGCGCGACGGATCAGTTAGTCGCGATTGCCGTGTTGGCAGCAGCGGCGACCGGGGACTTCGTAACAGCGACTCTTATCCCGCTTTTCCTCGAACTTGGCCGCATTTTTGAGGAGCGGAGCTCGCTCGGCGCTCGCGCAGCCATAGAAGGGATCCGATCGCTCACTGCGCGGCAAGCCGTGCGCTGGCGAAAGGGAGTCGAGGAACGCGTTGACCCGAATGTGTTGAGACCGGGAGATGAAATTCTGGTTCGCCCCGGAGAGAGAATCGCCGTCGACGGCACCGTGCTGGAAGGACGAGCTGCCGTAGACCAGTCCGCGATCACAGGCGAATCGTTGCACGAAGACGTTGGGCCTGGCAGTCCTGTTTTCGCTGGCACGGTCGCGACCGACGGATTGCTGAGAATCCAGGTCAAGGGTACCGGGGCGGACACCGTGCTGGGCCGCGTCGTGCAATTGCTGGCTGAGGTGGAGCGCACCAGTGTTCCGCTGCTGCGCCTGTTTGAGCGCCGCGCTGGTGTCTGGCTGCCATTGGTCTTGACGCTTTCGGCGACGACTTTGTTCTTTACGCAGAATCTCTCTCGAGCCATAACCGTGCTCGTCGTGGCGACTCCGACAGCTCTCTTGGTCGCCGGACCAGCTGCGGTAGTTGCGGCGATGACGGTCGCTGCACGACTTCGGATCCTTATCAAGAGTGCGGATTTTCTCGAACGCAGTTCCGATGTAGATACGCTAATTCTCGATAAGACGGGTACTGTGACGGT
>Ga0210401_10002079_pt1 | contig 22429 bp, 23 predicted proteins | sample IncBWH32MmetaG_FD_150866 | JGI IMG/M metagenome (GOLD analysis project Ga0210401, IMG submission 150866) | Forest soil microbial communities from Barre Woods Harvard Forest LTER site, Petersham, Massachusetts, United States - Inc-BW-H-32-M | ecosystem: Environmental > Terrestrial > Soil >... | reverse complement strand
GCCGCCTTCATAGATCAGGTCGACGATCAACTTCACCTCGTGCAGGCACTCGAAATACGCCATTTCCGGCGCGTAGCCGGCCTCCACCAGCGTCTCGAAGCCGCCCTTGATCAGTTCGACCAAGCCGCCGCACAGCACCACCTGCTCACCGAACAGGTCAGTCTCGCATTCTTCCTTGAACGAGGTCTCGATGATGCCGGCGCGGCCGCCGCCGATCGCGGAGGCGTAGCTTAAGCCCAGGTCGTGGGCATTGCCGGAAGGATCCTTGTGGATCGCGATCAGGCACGGCACGCCGCCGCCGCGCTGGTATTCCGAGCGCACAGTGTGGCCGGGGCCCTTCGGGGCGATCATCAGCACGTCGAGATCGGGACGCGGGTCGAGCAGATTGAAGTGGACGTTGAGGCCGTGGGCGAACACCAGGGCTGCGCCCTTTTTCATGTTGTCATGCAGGTGCTCGCGATAGATGTCGCCCTGCAATTCGTCGGGAGTGAGCATCATCACGAGGTCGGCCCATTTCGCGGCTTCCGCGACTTCCATCACCTTGAAGCCGGCGGCTTCCGCCTTCTTGGCCGAGCTTGATCCTTTGCGCAGCGCGATGGCGACGTCCTTGACGCCGGAATCCTTCAGGTTCAGCGCATGGGCGTGGCCCTGGCTGCCATAGCCGACGATGACGACCTTCTTGCCCTTGATCAGGTTCAGGTCGGCGTCGCGATCGTAATAAACACGCATGGTCGTTCCTCTTGGCTGGCCGGGGCGGAGCGCCCGGATCATCGTGTGTTCTGAAGGCTTGCCGGGTGATTTCCGGCCCGTTGTCTAGTCCATTTTTCACGTGAGGGGAAACCTGTTTGTGCATGGCGCGGTGCGGCATCATGCTTTCATGAAGACCGGAATCAGGGAGACGAGCAGCAGGACCGCCATGATGATGTTGAAGGTTCGTACCGCCGTTCGGGACGAGAGCAGCGGCCGCAGCGCGCTTCCGAACAGCGCCCAGGCGGTGCACGACACCGCCCCCAGGATCAGGTTGAGTGAGACCTGGAGCGCGATGTTCCATGGAAACGAGGCGATCGCAGCATAGGTGGTGATGGTGCCAATCACGATCGCCCAACCCTTGGCATTGATCCACTGGAACATGGCCGCACCCCAGAACGTCATCGGCCCCTTGCGGCGGCCGCCCTCGTCCGGCTTGACCGGATCGGCCATCGCAATCGCGGCGGCCAGATAAACCAGATAGGCGACCCCGCCCCATTTCAGGATCGTCCGCAGGATCGGATAGGCAATGAAGACGGTACCAAGCCCGAGGCCGACGGCGCCGATCATGAAGGCGAAGCCGATGGTGATGCCTGCAATGTGCGGCAGCGTCGGGCGAAAACCGTAGGTCAGTCCTGACGACAGCAGCATGATGTTGTTTGGCCCCGGGGTGATGAACATCACGGTGGCGAACATGACGAAGGCGATCAGAAGCGAATGTGACATGGCAGGGCTCATGCGATTTTCGGCAAAGCGCTCGGCCGCCTGGCCAGCAACATCACGGCGATGCCACCGATGACGGTGACCATTCCGGCGAGCCGCAACGGCCCGAAGGTTTCGCCGAACACGAGGCTCGACGCCGCCGAGCCGACGAACGGCACGAGCAGCGCGAACGGCACCACCTGCGCCGCCGGGTAATCCCTGAGCAGGCGGCCCCACAGCCAGTAGGCGATTGAGGTGGAGATGGCGCCGAGCACGAGCATGCAAACAAGCCCGGTCAGCGACATATGCGCGAGCGCATGCCATGTCGGCTGCGGCCCATTGGTGACGAGCGTCAGCGCCAGCAGCGGTATCGCTGCGACCAGGCACAACCAGGCGAACAGGTCGAACATGCGCACGCCGTTGGCACGCCGCAGCAACAGATTGCCGATCGCAAAGCTGACCGGGCAGATCATGATGATCGCGAACGCCCCGACGCTGAAATCGTAGCCGACCGTGCCGCAGATCAGTAGGAGCCCCATGGTGGCGATGCCGATGCCGACGGTCTGCATCGGCGTCGGCAATTCGCGGAACACGAGTGCGGCAAAGGCGATGGTGAACAGCGCCTGGCTCTGCACGATGACGCTGGAAAGGCCGACCGGTACGCCGTCGGCGATGGCAAAGGCCTGCGCCAGGAACTGGCCGAGAAACAGCGTGAAGCTGATCGCGATCAGAAGCGGCCATGACACCTTGGGCCTGCGGACGAACAGGCACGGTAGTGCCGCGATCGCAAAGCGCAGCGTGGTCATCAGTTCGGGCGAGAATTCGTCGAGCGCGATCCGGCTTGCGACGAACGCAAGCCCCCAGATCACCGCGACCATGACGGCGATGCAAAGGTCGGCCGGCTTCATTGTTGTTGCTCTTCTTGTTAGCCCTGCTCGCCGGATTTCGGTTTGCGCAAAAGATACGTGCCGTGCAGCGGCGCGTGATAGTCCGCCGACACCAGCGTGAAGCCGGCCTCGGTCAACATGCGCTCGATCACCCAGCCGAACGTGGAATATTCGTCGCGCATATGGGTGACGACGCTGTCGCGCTCAAAGCCGTAGTTCTTGATGTTGAATTCCGCCCATTGCTCGACGTCGCGCTCGCTTCCGTCGGGCATGCTGACGAACACGATATCGCGCAGGTAGAAATTGGCGCCCGGCTTGAGCGCGCCATAGATGCGTGACAGCGCTACCGCCTTCCAGAAATCCGGCAGATGATGCAGCGTGAACTCGCTGACGATGAGATCGTACGAATTGGGCTGGTAGGCGAAGCTGAGCAGCCCCGCCGACTGGGTGCGGATCGGCGCTTTCCGGTCACGCGCATAGACTTCGGCCAGCGCCAGCATTGCCGGCGAAATGTCGATCGCATCGACCTCGGCGCCCATCAGCGCGGCCTCGCAGGCCAGCACGCCATTGCCGCAGCCGATGTCGGCCATCCGCCATCCCGGCTTAACGCCCAGCATGGTCAGCGCGGCGCGGGCCCGAAGATCGCTGTCGTCGTGGCGGTCGTAGAGCGAGGCGACGGCGGAATCGAGCCCCATCCGCCCCCGCTCATTATAGTACCAGTCACGCGCCAGCATATTTCACATCCCTTCGGGCCCGCGCCCGATCGCGGCGACACCGGTGCGCGAAACCTCAAGCAGGCCGAGCGGACGCATCAGGTCGACAAACTGGTTGATCTTGGCGGTGTTACCCGTGATCTCGAACACAAAACTCTCGGTAGTGGCGTCGATGACGCGGGCGCGGAAGGCGTCGGCAAGCCTGAGCGCCTCGACGCGATTGTCGCCGCCGCCGCGCACCTTGACCATCGCCAGCTCGCGCTCGATCGAGCGGCCGGACAGCGTCATGTCGACCACGCGATAGACCGGCACCATGCGGTCGAGCTGGTGTTTTATTTGCTCGATGACCATCGGCGTGCCGGTGGTCACGATGGTGATGCGGGAGAGATGCTTCTGGCTCTCGGTCTCGGAGACCGTGAGACTTTCAATGTTGTAACCGCGTCCGGAGAACAGGCCGATCACGCGCGCGAGCACGCCCGGCTCGTTCTGCACCAAGATCGACAGCGTATGCGTCTCGGTCGGCTCACGGCGCTCCTCCATGAAGTAGGCGGATGCGGGCTGGGTCATGGTCTCAATCCATCTTTCTTTCGTCATGCCCGGCCTTGTGCCGGGCATCCACGTTCTAATGTCTCCGCGAAAAGGAAGGCGTGGATGGTCGGGACAAGCCCGGCCATGACGGCCTTTGCTCATCACACCGCCATCCTATCCCCAACTGCGACCTCCGGACCGACCCAGCGGCGGAACAGATCGAAATCGATATTGCCGCCGCTCAAGATCAGCCCGACGCGCTTGCCCTGCAGCTTCTTCTTCTCCTGCAAGGCCGCGGCAAGCGCCGCGGCGCCGGCGCCTTCCGCAAGGTTATGGGTGTCGGTCCAATAGGCCCGCATCGCGGCGGCGACCTCGTCGTCGCTGACCTGCACGATGCGGGAAGCGCCCTTGCGGATGATTTCCAGCGCGTCGAAATCGGGACTGCGCGTCGCCATGCCGTCGGCCCGCGTGTTGGAGGTCTCGGTGGTCACGACGGTGCCGGCCGCGAACGACAACGCATAGGACGGCGCCAAGGTTGACTGCACGCCAACGATCTCGGTGCGCAAGCCCAAGAGGTCGCGCACGAGAATACAGCCGCTGATGCCGGTACCCTGCCCGATCGGGACATAGATCACGTCCAGGTCCTGCGCCTTGCGCAACAGTTCGAGCGCGTAGGTAGCAACGCCCCTCACCAGGTCGGGATGAAACGCCGGCACGAATTCGAGCCCGTCCTGTCTGGCGCGGCGTCCCGCCTCCTCGCGCGCCACCTGAAAATCCGCGCCGTGTTCGACGAGGCTGGCCCCGAACGCGCGCATCGCCCGGTTTTTCTCCACCGAGTTGCCGTGCGGCACATAGATGGTCACCGGCACGCGATAGCGGCTTGCCGCAAACGCCAGGCTCTGGCCATGATTGCCCGTGGTCGCCGAGATCACACCACCGGTCTGCGGCCGCTCGCGCTTCATGCGCTCGACATAGACCAGGCCGCCGCGCACCTTGAAGGCGCCGGTCGGCGTATGGTTCTCATGCTTGACAACGACGGTTGCGCCGAGCCGTTGCGCCAGCAACGGCCACGCATGCGCCGGCGTCGGCAGCACGGCGCGGCCGACAACCTCGTGTGCGCGTTCCAGTTGGGTTAGATCAAACATCGGTTCGCCCCACTTGCACTTCTCTCGTCATACCCGCGAAAGCGGGTATCCAGTATTCGCAAGCGTACGAGATTGAATCGAAAGAGCGTGGGTTACTGGATCGTCCGGTCAAGCCGGACGATGACAGTGGAATTTGCGGCCGGCGGTTTGCGACAATTTGTGCCATCCTCACACCAGCGCCTTGCCGCCGGCGAAGGCGGAAGCTGTCGCCTCCCCGGTCGCTTGCTCAGGCAGCAGCATTTCGTTGTGCGCCTTGCCGGAGGGGATCATCGGGAAACAATTTTCCAGCGCCGCCACCCGGCAATCGAACAGTACCGGGCGCTTGACGTTGATCATTTCCTTGATCGCGCCGTCGAGATCGGCCGGCTTGATCGCCTGGATGCCGACGCAGCCATAGGCGTCCGCGAGCTTGACGAAATCCGGCAGCGCCTCGGAATAGGAATGCGACAACCGGTTGCCGTGCAAGAGCTGCTGCCACTGCCGCACCATGCCCATATACTGGTTGTTCAGGATGAAGATCTTGATCGGCAGTTCATGCTGAACCGCGGTCGACATCTCCTGCATCGTCATCTGCACCGAGGCATCACCGGCGATGTCGATCACGAGGCTGTTGCGATGGGCGACTTGCACGCCCAATGCCGCCGGCAGGCCGTAGCCCATGGTGCCGAGGCCGCCCGAGGTCATCCAGCGATGCGGTTCCTCAAAGCCGAAGAACTGCGCCGCCCACATCTGGTGCTGGCCGACTTCGGTGGTGATGTAGGTGTCGTGGCCGCGCGTCAGCTCGAACAGGCGCTGGATCGCATATTGCGGCAGGATAATATCGTTGTTCTTCCGGTAGGACAGCGAATTGCGTGCGCGCCATTTGGCGATCTCCTGCCACCAGGCGCGGATATCGGGCTTCTTGGCTTCCGCCCGAAATACCTGCAACAGATCGCCGAGCACGTTGCCGGCGTCGCCGATGATCGGCACATCGACACGGATGTTCTTGTTGATCGAGGACGGATCGATATCGATGTGGATTTTCTTTGAACCCGGCGAGAACGCATCGGTCCGCCCGGTGATGCGGTCGTCGAAGCGCGCCCCGACGCACAGCATGACGTCGCAATCATGCATCGCCATGTTGGCTTCGTAGGTGCCGTGCATGCCGAGCATGCCGAGCCAGTTCTTGCCCGATGCCGGATAGGCGCCGAGACCCATCAAGGTGGAGGTGATCGGAAAGCCGGTGAACTCGACCAGTTCGCGCAGCAGCTTGGAGGCTCCGGGTCCGGAGTTGATGACGCCGCCGCCGGAATAGATCACCGGCCGCTTGGCGGCTGCGAGCAGCGCTATCGCCTTGCGGATCTGGGCCGCGTCGCCCTTGACGCGCGGTGCATAGGAGATGTGGACGTCCGATTTGCGCGGTGGGTGATAGGTGCCGACTGCGAACTGCACGTCCTTCGGCACGTCGACCACGACCGGCCCGGGACGGCCGGTGGTCGCGACATAGAACGCCTCGTGCAGCACCTTGGCGAGATCGTTGACGTCTCGCACCAGCCAGTTGTGCTTGGTACAGGGCCGGGTGATGCCGACGGTGTCGCATTCCTGGAACGCGTCGTTGCCGATCAGATGCGTCGGCACCTGGCCTGTGATGCACACCAGCGGAATGGAATCCATCAGCGCATCGGTCAGCGGCGTCACCATGTTGGTGGCGCCGGGCCCCGAGGTCACCAGCACCACGCCCGGCTTGCCGGTGGAGCGCGCATAGCCCTCGGCGGCGTGGCCGGCGCCCTGCTCGTGGCGTACCAGGATGTGCTCGACGTCGCTTTGCTGGAAAATCTCGTCATAGATCGGAAGCACTGCGCCGCCGGGGTAACCGAACATATGCTGGACGCCATGATCGATCAGCGCCCGCACGATCATGGCGGCGCCGGTCATCTGGTTCGGATCGTGGCTTGTCTCACTCATGGCATGTTCCTTGGCTTGTTCCTTGGCTTGGCTGCCGGATGCGCTGTCGCCAGCGGCTTCTTCGATGGTCTTTTTAGGAAATAAAAAAGGGCCTCAAGGGGCCCCATGCACACCGCCTGAATTTGGATGACCTCAGCCATCCCCGGCGGTGCACCTGGGTACGACGACGATAAGGAGGAGTTTGGTAATAATATTACGCATCTTGCGGCTTAAACTTCCCAAAGGTTGCGCGAACATAGCCGCGATTGCCCGAATGTCAAGGCAAGGCCGTGCGCGGCGCGATTTCCATGAGATTAGCGGGCTTCCGGCCGTTCGGCGAGTGTTTTTCCTCGTCATTGCGAGCGGAGCGAAGCAATCCAGGCTGCGCACTCGGAGGAACTGGATTGCTTCGTCGCTACGCGCCTCGCAATGACGGAAACACTTTCTTAAGCCATTCGCTCGCCGCCTCCGGCCGTATCCACTCAAACTCCGTCAGTTGATGCCGGAACCAGGTGAACTGCCGCTTGGCGTAGTGGCGGGTGTCGGCACGGCCGATGGTGGCCGCCTCTTCCAGCGTAATCTCGCCCTGGACATGGCGAATCAGCGCCGGCACGCCATGCGCCTTCATCGCAGGCAGCAGGGGATCGAGTTCTCGCGCCGCGAGTGCCGCGACTTCCTCCAGCGCACCCGCGCCGAGCATCGCATCGAAGCGCGCATCGATCCGCGCATAGAGCGCTTCGCGCTCGGGCGCAAGAAACAGCGCGCGGAATTGCCCCGGCGGCAATAATGCCGGCAGGCCTTCGCGGTGCCAGTCGGTGAGCGAGCGCCCGGTCGCTTCAAACACTTCCAGCGCACGCGCGATGCGGGTGCGGTCGCGCGGTTTCAGGCGTTGCGCGGACGCCGGATCGCGCTGCGCCAATTTTGCGTGCAAGCCCTCGACGCCGTCGCGCTCCAGCCTTGCGCGCACGTCGTCGCGGAACTCGGGTGGGATCGGCGGAACGGCGGACAGGCCTCGCGTGAGAGCCTTGAAATAGAGGCCGGTGCCGCCGATCAAGACGGCCAAGCGGTTTTGCGCGCGCGCCTCTGCCAACATCGTGCCTGCGTCCGTAACCCAGGCGCCCGCGGAATAGTTCACGCTGGCGTCGACATGGCCGTAGAGCCGGTGCGGCACCAGCGCCTCCTCTTCAAGCGTCGGCCGCGCGGTGATGATGCGGAGGTCGCGATAGACCTGCATGGAATCGGCGTTGATCACGACGCCGCCTGCTTTTTGCGCAAGCTCGAGCGCCAGCGCCGACTTGCCGCTGGCGGTCGGCCCTGCGATAAGCACGGCCTCAAAGCTCTCGTGATGCGAATTCACCAAAATGTCTCTCGTCGCCACGCTCATCTGCAATCCCGCCGACCCCGCGCTCGATGCGACCATCGTCGACGGCGCGCTGGCCGTGCTGCCTTCGCCCGGATCAGCCGAGTGGCTGTTCGACGAAGTCGCGGTCGATATCCCCTTCAACGGCAGCGAGGATATTGCCGCCATCGAAGCCCGCCTGCGCCAGGCGCGGGGCGACCTGCCGATCGACATTGTCGTGCAGCCTCGGGCGGCCAGGCGCAAGAAGCTTTTTCTCGCCGACATGGATTCCACCATGATCGGCCAGGAATGCATCGACGAACTGGCAGACTTTGCCGGGCTGAAGGCGCATGTCGCAAAAATCACCGAACGGGCGATGCGCGGCGAGATCGAGTTCGGGCCGGCGCTGCGTGAGCGCGTTGCGCTGCTCAAGGGCATGCCGGTCGGCGTGGTCGATGAAGTCTTGAAACAGCGCATTACACCTACGCCAGGCGGCCGCGAGCTGGTCGCGACCATGCGCGCCCACGGCGCCTACACCTGCCTGATCTCCGGCGGTTTTACCCTGTTCACCAGCGCGGTGGCCGCGATGATCGGGTTTCAGGAGAACCGCGCCAATGAATTGCTGGTCGAGGACGGCAAGCTGACCGGCGAAGTCAGGGAGCCGATCCTGGGCCGCGCCACCAAGCTTGCGACCCTGGTCGAGCTCACTGAGTCGTTCGACCTCGACGACATCGACACGCTGGTTGTCGGCGACGGCGCCAACGATCTTTCCATGATCGAGCACGCCGGCCTCGGTGTCGCCTATCACGCCAAGCCCGCGGTCGCGGCGGCTGCGGGAGCGCGGATCGATTACGGCGACCTCACCGCGCTGCTCTACGCGCAAGGCTACCGGCGCGAGGAGTTTGCGGAATAAGTCTCGCTGTCATCACCCGCGAAAGCGGGTGATCCAGTATTCCAGAGAACTCGCGTTTAAAGCGATAGGCCGCGGCTTACTGTACCCCGCTTTCGCGGGGTATGACATCACTGCACGCTCAGCGCCACAAACCGCAATTCGCCGTCGCCATTGGCGACCAGGAGCAGCACGGATTTCTTACCGTCCTTCTTCAACTGCTCGACCCGCTTCTTGATGTCGGCGGCGCTACCGACCGCCTCCTGGGCCACCTCGACGATGACGTCGCCCGCGGAAAGCCGCTTCTCGGCGGCATCGGACGTGCCGTCGACACCGGTGATGACGACGCCCTTGACGCTGTCCTTGATCTTGTAGCGGGTGCGCAGGTCCTTGCTCAGCGTCGCCAGATCAAGCCCGAGCGCCTTTTGCGTCACCGGCTTCTCTGCCGGCTCCTCCTTGGTCTTGGCGGAAGCCGGCTGAGCCTTGTCGGGATCCTCGAGCCGCCCAAGCGTCACTTTGCGGGTTTCTTCCTGGCCCTTGCGGATGACGACCACATCGACTTCCTTGCCGACCGCGGTGTCGGCCACGACGCGCGACAGGTCCTTCGGGTCCTTGATGTCCTTGCCGTCGAACTTGACGACGACATCGCCGGGTTCGATGCTTCCTTTGGCCGGGCCCTTGTCATCGACGCCGGCGACCAGGGCGCCGCGGGCCGGCTTGATGCTGAGGCTTTCGGCGATCTCGTCGGTGACCTGCTGGATGCGAACGCCGAGCCAGCCGCGGCGAAGCTCGCCGAACTGCCTGAGCTGATCGACGACGCCGGCGACCGTCTTCGACGGCACCGCAAAGCCGATGCCGATCGAGCCGCCAGAGGGCGAGATGATCAGCGTGTTGACGCCGATCACTTCACCGTCGAGGTTGAACAGCGGACCGCCGGAATTGCCGCGGTTGATGGCGGCGTCGGTCTGGATATAGCTGTCATAGGGGCCGGAACTGATGTCGCGGTTTTTTGCCGAGACGATGCCTGCCGTGACCGTGCCGCCGAGGCTGAACGGGTTGCCGATCGCGACCACCCAGTCGCCGAGCCGCAGCTTGTCGGAATCGCCGAACTTGACGGCGACCAGCGGCCGCGGCGGCGCGAATTTCAGAACGGCGAGATCGGTCTTCTTGTCGATGCCGATGATCTCGGCCTTGATCTTGGTGCCGTCATTCATGATGACGTTGATTTCGTCGGCATCCGCGATGACGTGATTGTTGGTCACGACGACGCCGGAGGTGTCGACGATAAAGCCAGAGCCGAGCGAGTTGGTTTTGTGCGGGGCCAGATCGCTGTTGCCGCCGCCCTTGCCGCCCGGAGCCCTGCGGTTCTTGAAGAAGTCGTCGAAAAATTCCTCGAACGGCGAACCCGGCGGCAGTTGCGGGATGGCACCCCGGCCGTCGCCCTTGGCCTCGATGGTTTGCGAGGTCGAGATGTTGACCACCGCGTCGATGACCTTCTCCGCGACATCGGCGATGCCTTCGGGGCCACGCGCGAACGCCGGCACCGAGACAAGCGCGGCGGTGGCGCCAAGGCAAATCGCCGCCAGGAGGGGACGCAGGCGATAGCTCAGGGTCGCGGCGGTCATGTCAGCTTCTCTCCGGCAACGGGATTGAATTTCCTAACGTCACAGTGCGCCCGAACGGGGTGGCGGCGCAAGCATCCCACGTCAGCACTTCTTCGTCATAACGGGCCGCTAATGCGGCGAAAAGCGGACCGCTATCCGCACAAGCTCCACGATGGCGTCCCGCAACTCAAACGCGGCGGACCGCCCAGATCAAGATCAGGCCTGCGACCGCCGAACCAATGCCCACCACGCGCAGCACACTGTCCGGCGTTGCCAGCGCACTCTTCATGGCCTTGCGCATCCATGCCGGACTTGCCGCAAACAGCAAGCCTTCGAGTACAAACAGAATGCCCACACCGATGAGGAAGTCGGCGAACGCTATGGACCTCATCGGATTGGAACCTCCCGTTTGATGTTTTCCGGTCGCCCTCGCAGCTGGTGTGCGATTTTAGGGCTTCGGCGACGCGGCCACCGGTGGCGTGGCTGGGGCCGCGGCCGATCTGCCCGCGGCGCTGCCGAAAAATCTGAAGAAGTCGGAGTCCGGCCGCAGCAGGAAACGGGTATCGCTGCTCTTCAGCCCGTTCTCATAGGCCGTCATCGAACGGTAGAACGCGAAGAAATCCGGATCCTTGCTGTAGGCCTCGGCAAACAGCCGGTTGCGTTCGGCGTCGCCCCCGCCGCGCGTTTGCTCCGCCGTGGAGTTGGCTTCCGCCACGATGACGGTCGCTTCGCGATCGGCGTTGGAGCGGATCTCCTGCGCCTTCTGGCCACCCTGCGCGCGGAACTCGGCGGCCTCGCGCTGACGTTCGGTCTGCATGCGCTGATAGACCGCCTGGCTGTTCTGCTCGGGCAGGTCGGCGCGGCGAATCCGTACGTCGACCACCTGGATGCCGTAACCGTCGGCCTCATGGTCAAGCTGGTCGCGGATCCGCGCCATCAGCGCTTCGCGCTCGTCGCGCACCACCTGGATGAAGGTGACCTCGCCGAGCACACGGCGCAACGAGGCGTTCAACAACGTGGTCAACTGGATGTTGGCGGCCTGGATCGAGCCGACGCTCTGGTAAAACCGCAGCGCGTTCTTGATGCGGTAGCGGGCGAAGGCGTCGACCACTAGACGCTTCTGGTCGGAGGCGATCACCTCCTGCGACGGATTCTCGAGATCGAGAATGCGCTTGTCGATGCTGATCACGGTATCGACGAACGGCGCCTTGAAATTCAGGCCGGGCTCGGTGACGACGCGGATCGGCTGGCCGAGCCGCACCACGAGCACCTGCTCGGTCTGCGCCACGGTAAACACCGAGCTGTAGGCGACGAGGATCGCAACAAACAGCAGGATCAGCGCAACTATTCCTGTAACCGGGGACCTCATCGCGTGCCCCCGCTCGGCTGCTGCGGCTGGCCGGTCGTGGCCGGCGCCGCCGGACGCCGCGGCGTCAGCTCGCTCAAGGGAAGATACGGCACGATGCCCTGCGCGGATGACGAACCGCCATCATAGACGAGTTTCTCCGAACCGCCGAGCACGCGCTCCATGGTTTCGAGATAAATCCGCTCCCGCGTGACGTCGGGCGCCTTCTTGTACTCGTCATAGACCTTCAGGAAGCGCGCGCTCTGGCCCTTGGCTTCGGCGACCGCCTGCTGCTTGTAGCCCTCGGCGACCTGGAGGATCTGCGCGGCGCGTCCCTTGGCATCGGGAACAACGCGATTGGCATAGGTCTGCGCCTCATTCTGCAAGCGCTCGAGATCGGCGCGCGCCGCCTGCACGTCGCGGAACGAATCGATCACCTGCGCCGGCGGATCGACCTTCTGCATCTGCACCTGCGTTATCAGGATCCCCGAGCCGTAGCTGTCGAGCGTCTTCTGCATCAGCTCCTGCACGCCCTGCTCCGTGGTGGTCCGGGCGCCGGTCAGGACCGGCTGGATGTTGGCTTTGCCAACCGCCTCGCGCATTGCGCTTTCGGCGACCGCCTTCACCGTGCCTTCGGGATTCTGGATGTTGAAGAGATAGTCGCCGACGCCATCCGGCTTGATGCGCCACAACACCGTGAAATCGACGTCGACGATGTTCTCGTCGCCGGTCAACATCAGGCTTTCTTCCGGGACGTCGCGCATGGTGCGGCCGCGCCGCGCCGGGTCATCGATCAGGGTCATGCCGATGGAGATGGTGGAGACGCGCAGCGCCTTCGGCAGCAGCACGGTCTCGATCGGATACGGCAGATGATAGTTCAAACCCGGCTGCACCGTGCGCACATGCTTGCCAAATCGCAGCACGACGCCGAGCTCTTCGGACTGCACCCGGAAAAATCCGGACAGCCCCCAGATCGCGACCGCGCCGATCAGGATCAGCGCAATGCCGAGGCCGGAGAAATAGCCGCCGGGCAGAAGCTGCTGCAGCCGGTCCTGGCCGCGCCGCAGCAGGTCCTCAAGATCGGGCGGCCTCGGCCCGACCGGTTGCGGGCCGCTTCCCCACGGCCCTTTCGGACCCGAGCCCCACGGGCCACCGCCCTGATTCTTCCACGGCATTGACGCTCTCCTCCGCGGGGTTTTCCGGGCGCAGACGCCCGTCCCTCGCTCATTCGGCAGGCTTATACGGGACGGCCTCGGCCCTTACAACGCAAGCTTATGGTCAGAAGCAGCTATGCTTGAGCCGGGTTTTGTCAATGTAAACATTAGGAAATGCGGTTAATGTGGCTGCCGCCGGCGATATGTCACATAGGAAAAGTCGGCGGTATCGTTCGCCGCCGCCGCATGGCGAAAGCGGCCGGCTTCCTGCCAGAGCGACGCATCGATAGCGGGGAAACGCGTGTCCCCCTCCACTTGCGCATGAAGTTCGGTGATCTCGAGCCGGTCCGCGATCGGCAATGACCGCTGGTAGACATCGACGCCACCCATGATGATGATCTCCGTGGCCGAGCGTCGCAGCGCATCGCCGCGCGCGATGGCGATGGCGTTCTCGAACGAATTGGTGACGACCGCGCCCGCCGCACGGAACTGCGGATCGCGGGTGATCACGATGTTGGTGCGCCCCGGCAGCGGCCTGCGCAAGGATACGAAAGTCTTGCGGCCCATGATGACCGGCTTGTTCAGGGTGAGCGACTTGAACCGCTGCTGGTCCGCCTTCAGCCGCCACGGAATGGTGTTGTCGCGGCCGATCACGCCGTTCTCTGCGACCGCCGCGATCAGCACAACTTCCATCAGCGTTCCCCTCGCGCCAGCGCCATCAGCGCTGGGCCGTTCAGCCGGCACACCGTCCACTCGTCCATCAAGACCGCGCCGAGCGATTGGTAGAATTCGATCGAGGGCGTATTCCAGTCCAGCACCGACCATTGCAAGCGCGACCAGCCGTTATCAACGCATTGCTTCGCGAGATGAACAAGCAAGGCCTTGCCGATGCCGTTGCCGCGCTGCGCCGGGCGAACGAACAGGTCCTCCAGATAGATCCCCGAGCGGCCGGAGAAGGTCGAAAAATTGACGAACCAGACCGCGAAGCCGGCCGCTTCGCCGTCCCACTCGGCGATCTCGCAAAACAACCGCGGATTGTGACTGAACAGCGCTTCGGCGATCATCGCCTCGTTGGCTTCGACTTCATCGAGCAGTTTCTCGTACGCGGCAAGCTCGCGGACCAGGGACAGGACAAGGCCAGCCTCATCGGGGCGCGCGCGGCGGATCGCCAGGGACATCACACCGCGACTTCGGCCTTGATATGCGGGTGCGGGTCGTAACCCTCGAGTTTGAAGTCCTCGTAACGGAAAGAGAAGATGTCCTTCACGTCAGAATTGATCTTCATCACCGGCAAGGGCCGCGTCGGGCGCGTCAGCTGCAGCCGCGCCTGGTCGAGGTGGTTGGAATAAAGGTGGGCGTCGCCGAGCGAGTGCACGAAATCGCCGGGTTTCAGATCCGTCACCTGCGCCACCATCATCGTCAGCAGCGCATAGGAGGCGATGTTGAAGGGCACCCCGAGGAATACGTCGCCCGAACGCTGATAGAGCTGGCAGGACAGCCTGCCGCCGGCGACATAGAACTGGAACAGGCAGTGGCATGGCGGCAGCGCCATCTTGTCGACGTCGGCCGGGTTCCATGCGCTGACGATCAAGCGGCGCGAATCCGGATTGCGTTTGATCATGTCGATGACGTTTGAAATCTGGTCGATGCTGCGCCCATCCGGCGCCGGCCAGGATCTCCACTGCGAGCCATAGACCGGGCCGAGGTCGCCGTTGGCGTCGGCCCATTCGTCCCAGATCGAAACGCCATTGTCCCTGAGATATTTGACGTTGGTGTCGCCGGCGAGAAACCACAGCAGTTCATGCACGATCGATTTCAGCGGCAGCTTCTTGGTGGTCAGCATCGGGAAGCCTGTGGCCAGATTGAAGCGCATCTGGTGGCCGAAGATCGACAGCGTGCCGGTGCCGGTGCGGTCAGACTTTTCCGCGCCGTCCGAGAGGATTCGTTCGAGCAGATCGTGATACTGATTCATGGTCGCGCTTTGGCCTGCTGGGAGACGAACTTAACGAGCGTCTGGTCGATGGATAGCGGCGATTCGTCTGTTGCGGGCGATTATACCCCGAAAAATGGATGTTTACCCGCAAACGGCAAGGGCGGAACCTGCGTTCCGCCCTTGGTTCTTGCCGGCTTTTAGCCAAAACCCTCAGCCCTCGGATTCCACGAACACTTCGTCGCGCTTCTTGCGCAAGGTCGGCAGCACCGCCAGCACCAGAAGCGCTGCCGCACCTGCCATCAGCACTGCCGAGAGCGGACGGGTCACGAAAACGGTCCAGTCGCCGCGCGAGATCAAAAGCGCCCGGCGCAGGTTTTCCTCCATCAGCGGCCCCAGCACCATGCCGAGCAGGAGCGGCGCCGGCTCGAATTCATGCTTGATCAGCCAGTAGCCGACCAGACCGAAGGCACCGGCGAGGACGACGTCCACCGGCGCATTGTTGATGGAATAGATGCCGATCGCGCAGAACACGACGATCGAGGGGAACATCAGCCGGTACGGCACACGCAACAACCGCACCCAGATGCCGACCAGCGGCAGGTTGATGACGATCAGCATCAGATTGCCGATCCACATCGAGGCGATCATGCCCCAGACCAGATCAGGCTGCTTCTGCATCACCTGCGGTCCGGGCACGATGCCGTGAATGGTCATGGCGCCGACCATCAGCGCCATCACCGCGTTCGGCGGAATGCCGAGCGTCAAGAGCGGGATGAACGAGGTCTGCGCCGCCGCGTTGTTGGCGCTTTCGGGAGATGCGACGCCTTCGATCGCGCCGCGGCCGAACCGCGAGGGATCTTTCGCGATCTTCTTCTCGAACGTATAGGCCGCGAACGAGGCGATGACGGCGCCGCCGCCCGGCAGGATGCCGAGGATCGACCCCAGGATCGTGCCGCGGACGATGGCGGGGAACGAGTCGATCATGTCTTTCTTGGTCGGCATCAACCCGGTGATCTTCTGCTGCACGAGCTGGCGGTCCATCTCGGCGCCGGCGTCGAGATTGCGGATGATTTCCGCGAAACCGAATACGCCCATCGCCACCGTGGCGAAGCCGAGACCATCGGCGAGTTCGGGAACGTTGAACGCCATCCGCGAGGCGCCGGTCTCGATGTCGGAGCCGACCATCGAGAGCAGCAAGCCGAACACGATCATCGCGATCGCCTTCAACAGCGATCCCTTGGCGAGCACCACCGCGAAGATCAGGCCGAGCACCATCAGCGAGAAATATTCCGCCGGCCCGAACGCCAGCGCGAGCTTTGTCAAGGGCGCGCCGAGGACGGCGATCAGCACAGTCGCGACGCAGCCGGCGAAGAACGACCCGATCGCGGCGATCGCAAGCGCAGGTCCAGCGCGGCCCTGCTTGGCCATCTGGAAACCGTCAAGCGTCGTCACCACCGAGGTTGCCTCACCGGGGATGTTGACCAGGATCGACGTGGTCGAGCCGCCATATTGGGCGCCGTAGTAGATGCCAGCGAGCATGATCAGCGCACCGACCGGCGGCAGGCCGAAGGTGATCGGCAGCAGCATGGCGACGGTGGCGACGGTGCCGATACCCGGCAGCACACCGACCAGCGTGCCGACCAGCGCACCGATTAGACACAGCAATATGTTGACAGGGATCGGGATCGAGACGGCGCCGCCGAGCCACGACGGCGACCACGGCACGAAGCTGAACACGACATGGAAGCCGAGCGCGAGATTTTGAAAAAGATCAGCCATCGTTCCTCACTGAACCAGGAAACGTGGGAACAGCGGCATCGGCAGCCCCAGCACATACGGGAACAGCAGGGCGCATCCGATGGTCAGGCAAACACCGACAATGATGGTTTCGACCCAGCGGGTTTCTGGCGTGCCGAGCGCGGAGATCAGGAAACTTGCAAGCCCTGAAACCACCAGGCCAAGCGGGCGGATCGATACCGCGAAGCAAACAATGGCAAGCGAGACGAACAGCGGACCGCGCCAGGCATAACCCGCCATCTGCGGGCCGTCCCACAATAGGCCCATCGCGGCGACCGCGGCGCCCAGTCCAAGCAACAGCACCCCAAACATGCGCGGCGCGGTGCCGGCTCCGAACGAAAATCCGTGCATGCCCTGCAGATCGCTCGATGCCCACAACGCAAACAGCGCGATTGCCATGAGAACGATGCCGCCGAAATAATCCTGGGGCGCTCGCAACTTGACGAAGAGCGTGAAAGCCGCAACCGCGAGCAAGGGGTAGGAATAGATCAGCGCAAGAAGCACGTCGGATGACAGAGCGGCGTTGGCGCCAAGAACGACGGAGACCAGACCGGGGACCGCCAACAGAAACGCCGACCCATGACCGAGCAGCACCTGCGCCGGATCGCGCGCCCCCGAAAACCTGAAAATGAAAGCCCCCACGGACCAGGCCAGCTCGAAAATCTGCGGCGCCAGTGCCAACGCCAAGACGGCGAGTGCTGCCGAAGGATTACGAATGGTTGACACCGTCGATTTATCCGGCGAGTGGCCCACTATGTCGACCATGCATGTCTCCTCCACGGCCGGCTCGTGCGGCCCGAATTTTTTGTCGGCTAGAATTATCCCCCGCCCCCGGCGTTCCTGCCTACCGATTTTCGTCAGATAACGCCAGCAGAACCCAAAAGCCCCCCGGCCAGCATCATCCTGAATGAATGAATGCGTCCGCCGTCATCCACCGCTGCCGGTCGACAAGCGCGCCGGCTCGCCGCCAAAGTCCGCGAACGACATTTCGCGAGCGCCACAAACAGCTCAGCCAGCCCCAAGCGGGGACCTGATGACGGAAGGGGAAATGTCCGGTGCGGGGATGGCAGCCAGCGGCGAATCCGGGGACATTGTCGAGAATTAAGACGGTGGCCAGGCCAGGGCCAAGCCAATTCGGCGTGTACCGTTCCGGTATGAGCCTATTGGGGCACTGTTTTTCTCAACTTTTGCCCCCTATATTAGAGCTGCCGGCTTGCCGGCTATGGAAATAAAGTGCCGTCGCAATAAACCATTCGGACCCGGGGGCAGCACCCGGCGCCTCCACCAAAACCCGAAATCAGCCCTATTTGGCGGGTTTCGGCGGGGGCGAAACAGGATCGACGAGGGCGTAAAGGGCGTGTTTTTTCCCGGTATTGTTCCGCCGTTATCGGGCTATGCAATAGTTGCAAACGACAACTATGCTCCGGTTGCTCAGGCTGCGTAACGCAGTTTGAAAGACCATTCTGAAGTCCTAGCGGGTTAAGCTCCGTTAGGCGGGGTTCGGAGGCACCTGGCAACAGAAGCCTCCACTTCATCTGCACGTGCCCGCTTGCGGATGTGCTGCGCTGTAATTTGCACCAATGATGCCTGCTGACCTCGCCGCCGCGCCGGAGTAGCATGGCGACAATAGGCGAGTCGGGCTTTGGGGACCGCAACCGATGCGCCGGGCGGCATGCGATCGCAGAACGACGACATAGGACGACGATGGCGACCGATCATATCCGATACGACGTGCTGGCGCGTGACGCGCTCCGCGGGGTGTTGCGCCAGGTGTTGACGGATGCCGCCGCGCATGGATTGCCGGGCGAACATCATTTCTTCATCACGTTCCTGTCGACCGCGGAGGGCGTGAAACTTTCGCCGCGCCTGCTCGCGCAATATCCGGAGGAGATGACGATTATCCTGCAGCACCAGTTCTGGGATCTGGTGGTCACCGAGGACAGGTTCGAAGTCGGCCTGTCGTTCGCTGGCGTTCCGGAACGCCTGGTGGTGCCGTTCAATTCGATCAAGAGCTTCTTCGATCCCTCCGTGCAATTCGGCCTGCAGTTCGAAGCGTCCGAGGCCGCCGCCGAGACCCCGGCCACCAACCTTCCCGCGAGCAACCTTCCAGCGACCCCTTCCGCTTCGGCCCCGACCGCGGCGGCGCCAGAGCCCGAGAGCAAGGACGAGCCGGAGAAACCGAGCGAGGGCGCCGAAGTCGTGCGACTGGATCGCTTCCGCAAGAAATAATCGCCGCGCGAGAAGTTCCGCGACCCTGTAGGATGCACGCCTCGCGGCGCAACGGACCTCCCGCATGGCTCGATCAGAACTCCCATCACGACAAAAATCCACCCGCACCGAGACCGACAGCTTCGGCCCGATCGAGGTTCCCGCCGACCGCTATTGGGGCGCGCAGACCGAACGCTCCAGACAGAATTTCCGCATCGGCCATGACCGGATGCCGATCGCAATCATTCACGCGCTCGGCATCGTCAAGCTCGCTGCGGCCGCGACCAACCGCGAACTGGGATTGCTCGACCAGCGCCGTGCCAGTGCGATCGCCCGCGCCGCGCGCGAGGTGATCGACGGCAAGCTCGACGATCATTTTCCGCTGGTGGTGTGGCAGACCGGGTCCGGCACCCAGACCAACATGAATCTCAATGAGGTGATCGCCAACCGCGCCAACGAACTTTTGGGCGGAGAACTCGGTGCGAAAAAGCCGGTTCATCCGAACGATCACGTCAACATGAGCCAATCGTCGAACGATTCATTTCCAACCGCCATGCATATCGCCGCCACGCGAGCCATCACCGCCGATCTCATTCCGGCGCTCGGCGAACTGCTTGGCGCGCTGCGCAAAAAGGAAAAGGCGTTCGCCAACATCGTCAAGATCGGCCGCACCCATACCCAGGACGCGACGCCGCTGACATTGGGCCAGGAATTTTCCGGCTATGCCGCGCAGGTCGAAAGCGGCATCGCGCGGCTTAAGCTGGCGGGGAAGGATCTGTTCGCGCTGGCGCAAGGCGGCACCGCGGTCGGAACCGGACTCAATTCGAAACCGGGATTCGCAAGACTGTTCGCCAAACACGTCGCCAAAATCACCAAACTGCCCTTCACCAGCGCTGCCAACAAATTCGAGGCGCTGGCTTCCAACGACGCTTACGTGTTCGCGCATGGCGCCATCAACTCGGTCGCGACCGGCCTGTTCAAGATCGCCAACGACATCCGGCTGTTGGCCTCGGGTCCGCGTTCCGGCCTTGGCGAACTGATCCTGCCGGAAAACGAACCCGGCTCCTCGATTATGCCGGGCAAGGTCAATCCGACGCAGTGCGAGGCCGTGACGATGGTTTGCTGCGAGGTGTTCGGCAATCACACGGCCATCACGATCGCGGGCAGCCAGGGGCACTTCGAACTGAATGTCTACAAGCCGCTACTGGCATATTGTATGATGCATTCCATTCAATTACTCGCGGATGTCGCGCGCTCGTTTACCGAGCATTGCGTGGCGGGCATACGCGCCGACGAAAAGCGCATCCGTGAATTGATGGAGCGTTCGCTGATGCTGGTGACCGCGCTCGCGCCGAAAATCGGCTACGACAACGCCGCGAAGGTGGCTAAATCCGCGCACACCCGTGGCACGACATTGAAAGAAGAGGCTGTGCGGCTTGGGTTTGTGTCGGCAGCGGAGTTCGACCGTCTGGTGCAGCCCGACAAAATGACACGCCCTGGATGAACATAAGCAGCGGCGAATCCGTAGAAGTACGGGTGAAATAATTATCCGTCATAACACCCAAGACTGATACCGGTGATCTATCGCCGATGCGCTGCCGCATAGTAGTGCACAAAAAAATTCATTTTCGCAGAGCGAAATTCATTTTTTGATGCTATCAGAGGGCTATTAACGGGGGCTTCTGGATGACGATCGGGTCTGCCGGCGCACAGCGCGGCCACTCCTATCATCGCAACAAGTTGTCGCAACTCGCGGCCACTGGATGACGGAGGCGAGCGTGGGGGATGTAGTCAACTTGAAGCGATTCAAGAAGCGTGGCGAGCGCGCGCAATCGGCGAAACAGGCCGATGCGAATCGCGCGCGGTTCGGCCGCACCAAGTCCGAACGGGCCTGTGATGCCGAGCGCGCCAAGCGTGCGCGCGACCTGCTCGATCAGCACCGGATCGAGGGCGAGGACGCACCATGAAATCGCCGGTCGTGAAGCGCTCGATTGTCGTCGGAGGTCACAAGACCAGCGTCAGCCTCGAAGAGGCGTTCTGGAACGGCATGAAGGAAATCTCCGGGCTCCGCAACATGACGCTGTCCGAACTGGTGGGCGAGATCGACAGCAATCGCCAGCAGGGCAATCTGTCTTCGGCAATTCGCCTGTTCGTGCTGGACTATTTCAAGAGCCGCACCGCATCCACCGCGCCCGATGCAAGGCCGCAGAGCTGAATCATTTTCGGATTCGCAAAATGCGCGGGCGCGTCCGCCAGAAGGCGCGCCCGCAGCACTGCTGCAAAGACCGATATCAGCGATCAGTAAACGAGACCCGTGCCTGGCGGCTGCTCGAGTGCCGCGGCCAGTGAGCGATAATGCTCACAATCGGTCCCGCAAATCGCAGCGATCCGGCTCAAGTGATATAGCGCCTGCTCGCGGTTGCCCTGCTCGATCTGCCACAGACCGTAATACTGCCAGGTCAGCACATGGTTCGGATCGGATTTCAGCGCGCGCTCGTACCAGACTTGGGAGAGCTTGTAGTCGCCGAGCTTGCGATAGGAATAGCCGATCAAATTGGCGACGTTGGCGTAATCGTCATGGCCGAGCGCCTTGAGCTGCTCGATGGCCGCACCATAGTCGTTGCGGTCATAGATCGTCGCATAGGCGGCGCGATACCCCCGCGCAAAGGCGGGATCGTCGAACAGCGACTGTTTGCCGGGCTGCTTCTGCTTGGTGGCTCTGCGGTTGGTGTGGCGAGCTTTGCTGTCCGGTGCTGCCGCTGGGGGAGCGGGGCGCATGAGGTCTTCTCCAGGAGGCCCTCCGCCACCGCCGCCGCCGCCGGCGGCAAATACTGGAACAACCGGGGGCGCTGCGATCAGCGCCATGAAAAAAACCGTCAGTGTCACCACCTTGATTACTGATTTGATCACGCGTGCCTCCTGTTTTGCCGTTGAGCGATTTCGCCGGGATGCGAACGTTAGAATCGAACCATTCCGTGTAAACCCCGTTTTGACGCCGACATTCCCGTGACGATTTCCCTTTGATGATTTCCGGCCTGGGGATTTTCCGCCGTCGGCGCGAGGTGAACGATGACGCATTTATAATCGCTCTAAGGTAAACCCTGATTGTATCGGCTGAGCTTGACCGACTGGTCTGCAGTTGAAAATACAGATCATGACCGGAAATAACCATGTACGGGCGCAAATGCCGCTGGGGCTGGCCAATCGCGGCTATTCCGGCGTGATCCAACACCTCAATGCCGGCAGCGCGGGCTCGGCGTTGCCGGACGCGGAACTCGAAAGCCGCCTGATCGAGCTCGGCTTCGTCGAGGGTGCCAGGGTCGAGGTGCTGCACGAGGGCATCGTCGGGCGCGATCCGATCGCGGTTCGCGTCGAGAACGTCACGATCGCCGTGCGCCGGCGTGAAGCCATGGCGGTCATCGTTGCCTGACGCGACCGGATCTTGAAGCCATGGAAGCTGCGCTGATGCATCTGGCCCTGGTGGGCACGCCGAACAGCGGCAAGACCGCGCTGTT
>Ga0210401_10002078_pt1 | contig 22437 bp, 21 predicted proteins | sample IncBWH32MmetaG_FD_150866 | JGI IMG/M metagenome (GOLD analysis project Ga0210401, IMG submission 150866) | Forest soil microbial communities from Barre Woods Harvard Forest LTER site, Petersham, Massachusetts, United States - Inc-BW-H-32-M | ecosystem: Environmental > Terrestrial > Soil >... | reverse complement strand
GCACGGAAGCGCAGCTGCTGAACCAACGCCTCGGCGCTTGTCATTTGTCCACCGGAGATGTGTTTTGCGCCGCCGGAAGCCGAAAGGCCTGCGAGCAGACACCTGCGATAGCGGCGGCATTGGACTACATGCGCCGCGGCGATCTGGTGCCGGACTCTACGGTCTGGGAAATGGTGCGAGAGCGCAGCGGCTGCCTGCATTGCCAAGGCGGATTCGCACTGGACGGGTTCCCGCGCACGCTGGGGCAGGCCGGGGCCCTCAGCCAGTTGGTGGAAAAGGAGAATCCCACGCTAAGTGCCGTGGTGAACTACGAATTGAGGGTGGCGGAAATCGTGTCTCGCCTGGGCGGCCGCAGGATTTGCGAAAAGTGCAAGGCGGTCTTTCACGTCACAAGGCAGCCCTCGCGCTCCGAAGGCATTTGCGAAGCGTGTGGGGGACGGCTGCACCAACGCGAAGATGACCGGCCGGAATCGGTGAAACCGCCCCTGGAGGTGTACGAGAACAGCGCCGAGCCGCTCATCAAGTTCTATAGCCAGCTCGGGCTGCTCGTACCGGTCGCCGCTACTGGATCGCCTGAACAAATCTGCGCTCGCACCATGAGTGCGTTGGAAAAACGCCAATAACCACTCGCCGAAATCTCCCTAAGAGGTGAACACGAAAGGCAGGTTGTCACTGTACCAAGGGTCAAATGGCGAGCCCGACGAACAATTCCGAGTCCAAACAAGTAAGAGCTGCTCACAAAGCTAGAATTGAACTACCCGCCTTCGGAGGAGCGTAACCATGACCGCGACGAAATGGATGTCCGCCGTGTTGGGAATATTCCTGCTCACAACAAGCACCGCGATGCCGCAGGGAAACGGAAAAGGACGCGGAAAGGGCCACGACAAGCACGGAGACGAGGATCAGGGCGAACACTACTATAACCATTACGATCAGGGGGCCTTCCACGAATGCTACGTGTAGCGTGAAGGTCATTTGCCGCCCGGACTTGCAAAGAAGGATCACTTACCGCCTGGATAGGAAAAAGCAGCTAGTGCGACGCGGAACGCTTCCCGCCGGATCGCAGAAGCGAATTCAGCCCTGCCCCAGAGAGATCGAGCATATGCTTTCTCCGCCACCGCCTGATTGCGCCAACGTACTGATCGGGGGCCACATCGTTCGGTTCATCAAGAAAACCAGTATCGTGGTGGATATCCACTTCGAGATAAACCGGTGGCCGAAAGCATTCTTCGGCGCAAACATTTCGCTGCAACACCATGCCGAGGACTTTGTGGCGGCGGACCGGCTTCCTCCCTGCGAAAAAGTCAGAACTCGGTCTCTACGTTCGCTATATAGAAACGAAAAGAGGGAACGTCGGAAAACGTTCCCTCTTTCTTTCGGGGCGAACACTGCGGGGGAGTGCCGTGGGGTTAGTGGGAGATGTTTGCGGCAACGATTACGAGCTCCGGCTTGCTGTCGTTCTTGGCAAGCTGAATCTGCGTCTTGGTCATGGGGAACTCGCGGCCCATGTCACTGCCGTCCGTCCAAACCTGATACAGGAAATAGTTGTTGCCAAGCCGCTGAAATACAAGCGTTGTTGCGCCGGCCGCGCTGGCACTACGGCACACGTTAGCGAGGGTGATGCCCTTCTCGGACTCGTCTGCATTGTCGATGCGAATGGCTGAGCTACTTTGCGACATGGATCTAACGGTGTATTCACCCGCAGAGTAGGACTGTTTGCCAACCACAAAGTGGAAGGGGATCTTGGCCTTTACATTTGTGGTTTGCGCCTGAGCCGCCGTTGCAAGCAGCAGGACTGTCATAGCAAAAAGCACTGACCGTAGGTTTTTCATAAAATCTCCTTTTGTCGGAAAGTGGAGCGAGACAGAAAGGAAAAAAGTAAAAAGTTTTGGCCAACCGCCGATGTGCCTTTTTCTGCTTGCCTAACTCCTGTCTGATTTTCTTTACTGCCGACGCGGATAACTGATGCAGGCGGCGTGCCATGCACATTGTGAAAGCGGGAAGGGAAGCGAGGAGCCAAGCAGCAGATTCGGTGGGAATTAGAAGCCAGGGCAAAACTGAATGATCAGCCGGGACGAAGGAATTTCACGCCAGCACTAACCGAACGGATAGTGTGCACTCTCCTTTTGGTTAGTCTTCCTCTATGTTTTGCGCGTTACTGTTGTTTTGGATGCCACTCAGAATCATGCGCAGGAACACCTGCTTGATCTGTTCGGGGCCGGAAACATGGTCGGTGTCGTACCAGCGGTACAGCCAATTGCACATCCCAAGGATCCCGTTAACGATAAGCCATGGCTCGCCGTCGATGAGTCTGCCTTGCTGCTGCCCGCGACGCACCAGCTCGACGAATCGCGAATTGTAACGCGACATTACGGAGATCAGCTTGTGCTGGCGTTTGCCGGAAAGCGAATCGAATTCGTGCAGGAACAACCCGAACGGCACTTTGTTCTGGATGATGTAGTCGATCTGGGCGCGGATGGCGCGCTCCAGTTGCTCGACGGGATCGCCGGCCACATCGATTTGCCTCGCGATAAACGCGTCGCCATCCTCGATGCCGGCGAGAAGCAATTGAAACAACAGGTCATCTTTAGATTTGATGTAGTAGTACAGCGAGCCCTTCAGCATGCCGACGTCACGTGCAACGTCTTCGATGCTGGTCGCGTGAAACCCCTTGGCGAAAAAAATATTGGCCGCGCTCTGCAGCACTTCTTCCAGACGCGTAGCGGGCTTGGATTGCGATCCGGCGCGCGCAGCATTGCGCGCTCGGAGTGGCTTGGGAGCAGATTTGCGTTTGACCTTCTTGCGCGCCACGGAACCCTCGAGTCGACCAAAACTATGATAGCAGAGGGCAGGACGTGCATCCCGCGCCGAAGAAGGAACTACGACGAGACCAGATGACAAGAATGCGTCTTGAGGACCAGCCAAACCGCGCAGCCGGCTGAGAGCTGCAACGAGCGCACCGCGCCGGGAGTGACGTGCACGATGAAGCGAGCACCGGCGTTCACTTGCGCGATGACCAGAGCCCCGCGCGATTCGAGTGATTCGAGCGTGCCTGGCAGTACGTTGCGAGCGCTCAAAAAGTGCGGCGACTGCGTTGCCAGAAGAATATCACCGGCGCGAATGGCAACTTGCAGTTGCGCGCCAGCTTCATTGGGGCCAAGCGGAATTTCCAATTCACAATTTGAGGGGGTTAAGGCGACGCGCATCACGCCGTCCCCGGGCCGTGTTTCGAGAACTGTCGCAGGCATCACATTTTCGAAACCGGCGGCGCGCGCAAGGGCGAGAGATCGCGGGGCATCCAGAACGTCGCGCGGAGCGCCGGATTCCAGAACGCGGCCTTGCAGCAAAGCGACAACCCGCTCGCCAACCGCGTCGAGTTCTTCGCGATTATGAGTAACGTACAAGACCGGAATGCGATTCGCGTCATTCCACGCCCGCAGGTCTTGCAGAATCGCCCGGCGCAATGGCAAGTCCAGCCCGGTGAGCGGTTCATCGAGCAACAGCACGCGGGGCTCCGTCACAAGCGAACGCGCCAAAGCGACCCGCTGTTTTTCGCCACCAGAAAGTTCGGGAGGCTTGCGTCGCCGTAGATTCGTGATGTGGAACGCGTCCAGGATTTGCGTGACGCGCAAGTCGCGGCGCGAATGGGCATTCGAACACAGTCCATAAGCGACGTTGTCTTCGACACTCAGATGAGGAAACAAAGCTAAGGATTGAAAGACGTAGGCGATCCTACGGCGTTGTGGTGGAAGAGAGATCTTCTGGTCCGCGTCAAAAAAGATTTCTTCACGCAGGGTGATGCGTCCCCCATCCGGCGTCTGCAGCCCAGCAATGCAATCGAGCAGGGTCGACTTGCCTGCGCCCGAAGGGCCGAACAGAACGGTGATGCCCGGCGCAAATTCCTGCCTTACCTGCAAATCAAAAGCTGGCGCGCCCGCCGTGCGAAACTGTTTGCGAACGGCGACTTGAAGCATAAGCGGCGTCACCTCACCGTCCATGGCGACCACACCCGGCGGTTGATCGCGTATACGAGCGACAGCACAACAAACGAAATAAGCAGCAGCAGCAGCGCCATGTGGTGCGCGCCAGAGTAATCGAGCGCCTGAACGCGATCGTAGATGTCGATGGAGACGGTCCGCGTGATGCCGGGAAGATTGCCGCCGACCATCAGCACAACGCCGAATTCCCCCAGTGTGTGGGCAAAGCTCAGCACCAGCGCAGTGACCAGGCCAGACCACGAGAGCGGAAGAATCACCCGCAAAAACGTGCGAACGCGGCCCGCGCCAAGAACCGAGGAAGCGTCGAGCAACCGCCGGTCCAGCGATTCGAACGACGCAATCAACGGCTGTACCGCGAAGGGCAGGCTGTAAACGAGTGACGCCAGCACCAACCCGGTGAACGTGAAGGCGAGCCTGTGTCCGAACAGAGATTGCCAGACTTGCCCGATGGGGCCGCGCGGGCCGAGCGCGATGAGCGCATAGAAGCCGAGCACCGTCGGCGGAAGAACCAGAGGCAGAGCGACAATTGATTCGAGAAGGAATTTTCCGCGCCAACGCGAGAACGCCAGCCAGTAAGCCAGCGGCATCGCAATGACAAGAAGAAGGATCGCAACGGTAGCCGCAAGGCGCAGAGAGAGGAAGAGCGAGTCGAGGTTCATGGTTTTTGTTTTCGTGCGTTGGGCGAAGAGGATTTGGAAAGTGTGAATCCGTGCTGCGATAGGGCTTCGCGGCCTGCGTCGCTGCTCACGAATTCGAGGAAGGCACGCGCGCCGGCTTTGTTCGCGGAGGAATCGAGCAGAATGGCAGCCTGTTCGAGCGGTGGATAGAGCTCAGAAGGGATCAGCCACCGGTCGCCCGATTTCATACTGGGTGAGAGTGCCAGAGATAGCGCAAGAACTCCCACCTGAGCGCCGCCAGATTGTGCGAATTGCGCCGCTTGAGAAATGTTCTCGCCGTAGACCAGTTTGGATTTGATCTGCTCGTAGATTCCTGCGTGCTGCAGGGCTGCGACCGCCGCGCGCCCATAGGGAGCGTGATCCGGATTGGCGACGGCGATCTTCTGGACACGAGGGTCGCGCAAGCCCGCGAATCCGTCTCGCGAGAGATTCAGCTGCGCATCAGCCGGGGCCCACAAAACGATCTGGCCGCACGCGTAAATCACGAGTGAATTGGGATCAGCAAGACGCGCGTCGATCAGTTTTTGTGCGTACAGAATATCCGCGGAGAAAAAAACGTCAAACGGCGCGCCGCTCTGAATTTGTGCATAAAAATTGCCACTGGAGCCGTACGTCACGGACAGTTGTTGGCCGGTTTTCTTTTGATAGCGAGAGGCAAGATCATCCATGGCGAATTGCAGATCGGAGGCAGCGGCAACTCGGATGGCCTGTGCGCGAGTGGCTGGCGACGACAAAAGAAAGCCAACCAGGACGAAGAAACCACCCCAGCGGCGAACGCGACGATTGCGGAATATGCATTGTGCAAACGAATTCATGTGTCAGTCGGTTGCGCGTCAGACACGCAGGATCATCACTTCGGTGGATTTGATCAGCGCAGCGGCTCGCTCGCCGGGCTTCAATCGCATTTCCTTGGCGGCGTCAGCGGTAATAATGGACGTGATATGCTGCTCGCCAATAGCCAGGGTAATTTGCGCGAGCAGTCCGCTATATTTGATGGCAACAACGCGGCCAATGAGCTGATTGCGGCCGGAAATCTTGCGGAAGTTAAGTCGGCGCGTGCCGATATCGCCGCGATCCAGTTTCTTGGGGATCAGGCGGTCGATTTCCGATTCCGGGACGCGGTGATGGCCGCCGGGAGTCTTGGCGGTTTTAATCTTGCCGCGGTAGATCCATTGCTTGAGCGTGGGATAACTGACCCCGAGGATGTTAGCAGCCTCACGCGGTGCCAGGAGTCTCTGCATGCGCGCACCTCCGGCGAGTGATATTAGCCGAATAAAGAAAGATAGACAATACGAATTTAGCCGATTTACGAACGGGAGCGTCCTCAGAGACTGAACCCCTAAACAATTGCGACGCCAGGAGAGCCAGCTAATTGCGCAGCGGCTTGCCGGTTTTCAGCGTATGAGCTATGCGCTGCTGTGTCTGCTTCTCACCGCACAGCGAGACGAACGCTTCGCGCTCAAGGTCCAGTACGTATTGCTCGCTCACGAACTGCGGGGCCGAAAGTGCGCCACCGGCGAGGATGTTCGCCAGTTTGCGTGCAACGTGCGCGTCGTAGTCCGAAGCGTAGCCGCCGCGCACCATCAGATGGATAGCCATTTTCGCCGCCGCCAGGAACGATTCGCCCAGCACTTTGATTTGCGTAGTTTGCGCCCCTTCCTGCCACGAAGACGCCGCCGGCTTCCAACCGCCGCGCGCAAGAGCCAAAGCGGTTTGCTTCGCGTCGGCAACCAGCCGGTCGCGATTCATCGAATACGCATCGTTGCGGCGCAGGTAGCCCAGTCCTCGGCATTCTTCGGCGCTGGTCCCGACCTTCGCCGTCGCAATATTTTCGAAAATTGGCCTCAGTGTGTGGAACAGATCCAGGTCGTCGCCGGACGCCGCGTTTTCATTCGCGCGGATCAGCATCTCTTTCGTTCCGCCACCGCCGGGGATAAGTCCCACGCCAGCTTCGACGAGGCCAATATACGCTTCCGCAGCGGCGTGAATTTTCGCGGCGTGCAGCCCGATTTCGCAGCCACCCCCCAGCGCCATGCCCTGCGGCGCAGCAACCACCGGCTTCGCCGCATATTTTATGGTTAGGTTGACGTTCTGAAATTGCTTCACTGCCATGTGCAGTTCGTCCCACTCCTGCTCCTGCGCTCCCACCAGAACCAGCATCAGATTCGCCCCAACAGAAAAATTGCTAGCCTGATTCGCGATCACCATCGCATCGAAATCGGAGTCCAGTCGCTTGATGCCCTTGCGAATCATGGCGATCAGATCGGAGCCGATGGCGTTCATCTTGGAGTGGAATTCGCAGCAGATCACGCCGTCGCCCAGATCAATAAGGCTGGCGCCGGAATTCCGTTCCACTTCCTTCCCCGCGTCCTTCAGATTATTCAGGATGAGAATGCCCGCGGGTTCCTCGACTTTGCTGGTCGCAGCGGTGGCAAAATCAAAAACGGACGTAGCGCCTTTTTCCGATTCGTAAAAACTTTTTCGCCCTGCGGAGAGTGCCTTCTCAAAAACCGTCGGCAGCGCGCGGCCTTCTTTCCTGATTTGTTCGGCGAAAGCCGGCAAGCCAAGCGCGTCCACGGTTTCAAACGGGCCAAGTTCCCACGCAAAGCCCCACCTCATCGCGCGGTCTATGTCGACAATGTGGTCGGAAATCTCCGGAATACGCCGCCCGGCATACAGACACATTTCCGAGAGCCCGCCCCAAATGAACTGCTGCGCCTTGTCGGTTTTCTGGCCTTCGAAGAGCGGCGTCAGCAGCCCGCGCAGACGATTGCGAGTATCTTCCACCCCCTTGCCAGCTTCGATGGCGGCGAAGCGGGCTTTGGCGCGCGGCCGATACTCCATCGTGCCGATCTCCAGCGCGAGAATTTCTTTTTCCGCCCTCCCCTTCACGCGTTTGTAAAAGCCCTGTCCTGTCTTGTCGCCAAGCCAATTGCGCTTCAGCATTTCTTCGACAAGTCCTGGAACTTTGTAGGCTTCTCGCGACTCGTCGTGCGGCGCGGTCTCGTAAATATTCTTGACCACGTGCACGAGCACATCCAGTCCAACGATGTCGGCGGTCCGGAACGTGGCGGATTTGGGCCAGCCAACGGCGGGCCCGGTGCACGCATCGACCTCTTCAATGGTCATGCCAAGCGTTGACATCAGCCGCAAAGCATTCAGCATCGAATACGTCCCGATCCGGTTGGCAATGAAGTTCGGCGTGTCTTTTGCAACCACGACACCCTTACCCAGACGCCGGTCGCAAAAATCTGCAAGCGTGGTGAGAACCTCGGCAGACGTCTTCGGCCCGGGAATGATTTCCACCAGCTTCATGTACCGCGGCGGATTGAAAAAGTGCGTGCCGGACCAGTGCTGCTGGAATTCTTCGGGCAAGCCTTCGGCGATCAGATGCACGGGAAGTCCGGAAGTGTTGGTGGTGACAATGGATCCAGGTTTGCGGAACTGCGCAACTTTCCCCAGCAGATTGCGTTTAATTTCAAGATTCTCGGCGACGACTTCGATGATCCAATCGGCATCGGTGATGCGCGAAAGATCGTCCTCAAAATTGCCGATGGTGATGCGCGAAACCAGGGACGGGCTGAAAAACGCGGCGGGCTTGGATTTCTTCGCGGCGTCGATCCCCGCAAGCACTAGTTTGTTGCGATCGGCTTGCATGGAGTCTTTGGGCACGATATCGAGCAGAAGGCACGAAAGCCCGGCGTTCGCGAAGTGCGCCGCTATGCGCGCGCCCATGGTGCCCGCGCCGAGCACAACCGTTTTCTGAATGCGAGAAGTCATAACATTGCCTTGTGGAACGAAAATGAGACTGCCGAACAGGTTACAAAACCGGCAAGCGCCGGTCAAACAGGTGTTTGGTGAAGCGCGCCGCGAACTTAGAATAAGCCGATATGCCTGATGAGAAACAACCCGGCTCCCAGCGGCTTCTTCACAGCGCCAAGGAACTGTTCCGCTCGTTCGCCTATGGCGGAAACGCGAACACCCCCGGGCGTCCGCGCGTGGGGCTGGCCCTGGCCGGCGGATTCGCCCGCGGCATCGCGCACATCGGCGTGCTTCGCGTGTTTCGTGAAGCGGGGATTCCGGTCGACGTCGTGGCGGGCACAAGCGTGGGAGGCCTGATCGGCGCGGCCTATTGCGCGGGAACTTCCCTGGAAAAAATGGAAGCCGTAGCGCGCACCACGAAGTTCACCGATTTTGGCCGATGGACACCATCGTGGCTGGGCTTGGCGACCAATCAGCGCCTGGAGGAATACCTGGACCGCTTGACTCCCGCGAAACGATTTGCAGATCTGGAGAAACCTCTCGCACTCGCAGCCACGGATATTAATGCCGGTCTCACGGTCTATTACCATGCGGGACCGCTGGGCCCACCGTTGCGCGCCTCCTGTGCCTATCCCGGTCTATTCGTGCCCATCCATTATGAAGGGCGAACGCTGGTCGACGGATTCCTGACCGCTCTCGTGCCCATCGAGGGAGCGCTGCTGCTGGGTGCCGAACTGATTATCGCGGTGTACCTGGAAGCGGGAGTGGTGGATGAGCCGCGCACGTTCACCGATATTCTCAGCCGTTCGTTCAACATCATTCAGAAACACGCGGACCTCGAATGGCGCCGCAACGTCGACGTCATTATCGAACCAGACGTAACGGGTTTTGTCTGGGACGATTTCACCAAGACCGGTGAGATGATTCGCGCCGGCGAAGAAGCGGCGCTAAAAGCGTTGCCCGCAATCCGCGCAGCCGTAGAAAGCAAAACCACCTCAACAAATCTGTAGCTCACCCCTCCCGGGGTGAGGCTTTTCCGGCGTGTAGTGCGAGCTTTATGCCGGTTTGTGAACGCACGAGTGAGAAGGCCGAACTCAGGAGGGATGCGGACGGCTCCTCACGCGGTGCTTGTGGGAACCGTCCGCTAGTGAGGAGTTACTGAAGAACGTTCAGAGTGTTCGAGCCGTCGTCAACAAACACATGCCCAACTTCCGGATCGAACAGTACGCCAATAGCGTTCCCGCCCCAGTAAGCGGACCGCCTGTGTTGAAGAACGGCGCTTCAGAGTCCCGGGAAAACGGAAGGGACACCGGAATCATTCCAAAGATTCAGGGTTGGCAGCGGACAGGCCAAGTGCCCCTGATAACGACTGGGAGCAAACAGAAACTCTCAGAACGCTTCCGTTTCTCTGCAACTCCTGCGTCGTTGTTCCGACTCCGGAGCTGCAAGCGAACCCGCAGAGTAGTAGGCGGCGAAAGAGAAGTTGTCATTGAAATATGGCCCGGATGTAAAGAGATTGTCTCTGGGACAGCAAGCGGCGCGAAACAGCCTTTGTCATTCCGAGCGAAGCGAGGAATCTCTGTTTGTCCAACATCATCGCAGATGCCCAGTAGCCGCGGATTCGAGCTGGCTGACTTCCACACGCAGCGGCTGGCCTTCCCCTTTGCCACGCTGCGTGAGCCATGCGGCGAGCCCTTCGGCGAAGCGTTCAGGAGTAAGACGGAAGCTGGCTTCCATGCGGCCATCGGCGACGGGCAGCGTGTCGTCGAAATCGGCAGAATTCGTGAAGTTGCGCATGCAGAACTGGTCCAGCCAGTCGAGCGGGCAGGCTTTGCGCTCACCGCGAATGATGACGTCCACCTGAAATTTTTGCACGTACATGCAAATGATGATAGCACCGGAAACAAATGTGTCGGCGCTATTCAGGAGCGGCCACACGCGGGAAAGGCGTCGAACTTTATTCCATCCGCAGCGTAACAGCCGGATCGGCATTCGCCGCGCGCCCCGCTGGCAGCAGGCACGCCACCAACGCGGATATCATTGAGATTGCCACCACCACCGCAAACGTCAGCAAATCGGTCGCCTTAATACCGAACAGCAGTCCTTGCAGAACACGAGTCAGCCCGATAGACGCGAGCAAGCCTATCCCAATTCCAATCGCCACCAGCACGAAACTCTGCCGAAGCACCATCCGTAAAATGTCAACGGGCCGCGCGCCCACGGCCATGCGCACGCTAATCTCATGGGAACGCAACGCAACCAGGTAGCTCGTGACGCCAAACACGCCGAGCACCGCGATCCCCAGTGCAGCCAGACTGAAAGCCCCCAGCACGCTGCTGCTGAATCGCTGACGCCACAAGGAATCGCGCAGCCGTTGCTCCATTGACGACACGTCGGCGATGGCCAGTTGCGGGTCAATACCTCGAATCATTTGACTGACAGACGCAAGCGCGTTCATAGGATCGATTCCCGTGTCGGCAACCAGAAAAAGGTTGCGCCAGATGTCTTCACTCACGTTTTGTTGCGCAATGGGAACCCAGGCGCCGGGATCAGGGTCCCGCTCGAGCGCGTACATATGCGTATCCGCAACCACGCCGACGATCGTTCGTGGAGAAGACGAAGGCAGCGATTCCGCATGGCCGATCCAGATTTGTTTCCCGAGTGGATTTTCGCTGGGAAATTGCTGCCGGGCCAATTCTTCGTTGATGACCACGACGGGTTGCGCATCGTGCGCGTCCGCATCAACCACGGCCCGACCGGCTCTCAGCGGGATGCCCATCGCCTCAAAGTAACCAGGTGACACCACGGTGTACCTCACCAAAGGAAGCTGCGCGAAATTGTGAATCCCCTTCGGATCCGTACGCGTAAGCGCTTGCAACCACCGCGCCCCAGGAGAGAAGGGAATGGCCTGAGCAAGCCCGACTTCGTGCACACTGGGAACCTGCAGGCTTTCTTCGCGAATTCGTTTTGCCAGCGACGTGATCTCCGATGGTCCTGCATAACGGCCTTTTGGCGCGGTAAGCGCGAGCGTCAGTCGATGTTCCGAGGCAAAACCCGGCGGCACTTCCAGCAAACGCACAAAACTGCGGATCAGCAGGCCTGCCCCACACAGCGGCACAAGAGCCAGCGCAATTTGCGTCACGATAATCGACCCGCGCAACCGCCGGCCCACGCCAGCGGTGCCGGTCACCGCTCCTCCCGAGCCCAGATTCGCGGCCAATGCGGAGCGAGACGCGCCTAGAACAGGGATCAATCCCGTCAGAACAGCAGCCAGCAACGTCACGCCCACCGAGAAAAGCAATACCGTCCCATCGATTTGCGCGTGCAACCAGGGAATCTCGCGACCCGGAACGGAAGCGAGCAGCAGGTGAACTCCGAACGGTGAAAGCCATATCCCGATGCCGGTGCCAATCCCGAACAGCAGCAGCGTGTCCATCAACAATTGCCGGATCAAAATCAGCCGGCCTGCGCCCAAGGCCACGCGCAACGCGATCTCTTTCCTGCGAGCTTCCAGATGAACGCGCCTCAGGTAGCTCACGTTGATGCACAGCAACAGCAACGCGAAACCCAACGCTCCTGACAACGCGATCACCGGTGTACGGAAGTTGCCGGCCACTCCTTCGCGCATGGGGATCACCACTGCGCCGTACTCTTGGTCTTCCGCATAAAGTCTCGCGAGACGCTCGGTGACAACATCCAACGAAGCCTGAGCTGCTTTTGCCGTCACGCCCGGGCGAAGCTTGGCTGCAACGCGGTAGGCGCGTTCAGAGCGGTTGGCAGAGGCGAGCGCGGCCTGGGGCAGGGCGGTCCAGACGTCCACTTGATCCTCCGGCGGAAACGAAAATCCGGCCGGAGCGATGCCGACGACCGTATGGCTAGCGCCATTCAAAGTGATTCTCTTGCCCGGGAGCGATGGGTCCGCACCGTAGGCGCGCTTCCAGAATTCGTAGCTGAGCACCACCCTGCGATCCGCGCTGGAACTGTCTTCTGGACTCAGCAAGCGTCCCGCAGCCGGCACCAACCCGGTCGCTGAGAATACTTCCGGTGAAATCACCGCCGCCCGCACACGCTCGGGATTGTTGATGCCTTCGCCAGAGGCTGCGTAGCTCCACGGCAGCCAAACGATCCCTTCGGAAAAGGAGGAAGTGCACTCGCTTCTCCAGTCGCGAAAGTTCGCCATCGAAACACTGATCTGATTTAGCGAGGAAGTTTTGGTGCGATGTTCCCACAGATACACCCACTGGTCCGTTTTGACTGGGCCGTACGACTTCAAGAGAACCGCATTGGCGACGGAAAATACGGAGGTGAACGCGCCAATCCCAAGCGCCAACATCAGAATGACCGTGATGCTGTAGGCTCGCTTGTTCCACAGTAGCCGCACGCTGTAACGGAGGTCTTGAAGCAGAGTACTCATAGTTCGCTCTGTGAAAATTCTCGCATCGCTCGGCCAAACAGGTCTGACCCCTTAGCGCTTCAGCGCCTCGCACAGCACGTCGACAAGTTTGCCCCCCGAAACCTGTTCGAAATCACGCAGGGCAGCATATTCGCTGATTTCGATGATCCGGATCCTCGGATCCTTTAGCAAAACGCCCAGCAGTTCGCCGAGTTCCGACAACGTCATTCCCTCGGCGTGAGGAAAGTACGCCGCCGGCACCTCTCGCGATTGCAGAACGTCAATATCAACATGAACGAGTAGCGAGGCCGACGCCGGAACGGATTGCAGCACCTGCTGCGCAACCTCGCGTGGCTTCGAACGCCGAATGTCGGCCAGCGAGATCGAATTTATTCCCGCCTGTCCCGATCGTGAAGCATTCGTCCAACCGATGACCGACACTTGAGATGGCCGCAGGGCCGGGCCAGCCCAGAACGGAGAATTGTTCGTCAGGAGCCACACAGCGCACGATGCGGCACTTTGTGACCGCCGGCTGTCTGGAGGGGAATCATCGAAATCGCCGTCAATATAAAGGACACGAATCTCTTGCGATGAAGCGTGCAGAAGGGCCTGCGTGGTTCCGACGACGACACTGCAATCGCAGCCGATCAACAACGGCACCTGCCCCGACCGTTGCAGCACGGGCGTGATGCGCTCGCTAACGCAGTCCCAAACGATGCGCGGTCCCGGCCAGCTCCGAATGGGCGGAATGGAATGATGTGGAAGATAACTGGGAATCGCGACGTCGCCATCGTCGACCGCCTTGCATCCGGCGGCCTGCAGCCGCGCGAGCAGATGCACGTCGCGATAAGCCTGAGCATCATTTTCATTCCCGGGAAGCAGCGAGCCGCTCCGCAACGGGACTCCAAACACGTGAAAGGTGCGCTCCGCAACGCCTGTTGTCATCTGGCCACCGAGCATAGCCTGCCCAGCTAGCAGTCGCGTTGCGATCGCAGCGCCCGTGCTCATCAGAAACTGTCTACGCTCCACGAAAGTGCTCCCCAGTCACAATTCTCCTGATGATTGCCTCAAAAGTGGCCGAGATACCACCACGCTATTTTCGTTAGACGTACTTGGCAGAAAAGAGCGTCATTCAGAACCGCGCGCGCGAACTTGCGCGCGAACGCGCGGCTAACATACACTGGGCGGAGTAAAAATAGCGAAAAAACCCGCCGCCAGCCCAGGGAAAGCCTCACTCGAGCATTAGGACCGGTCGGGGACATTCATTTATAATTGTAATGCAGCGCATTAGATTTTCCGGGGGATAGGCGTGGCGACACCAATGGAAACCTGGGTGAATAGCGCGGCCCAGCTGACCAAGCCCGATAAAATCGTATTCTGCGATGGCTCGGAAGCCGAAAATCAGGTCATCCTTCACGAAATGCTCAAGCATGTGGACTCCTTCCAGCTGAATGAGAAAACCTATCCCGACTGCTACCTGCACCGCAGCAGCCCAAGCGACGTGGCTCGCACCGAACACCTGACATTTATTTGCTCCCGAAACAAAGACGACGTGGGCCCGACCAACAATTGGATGGACCCCGACGGCGCAAAGTACAAGGTAGGATCGCTGCTGGACGGCTCGATGCGCGGTCGCACCATGTATGTGGTGCCCTACATTATGGGCCCGGTGAATTCGCTAATCAGCCGTGTGGGCGTCGAAGCAACCGACAGCCCCTACGTCGTTGCGAACATGCGCATCATGGCGCGCATCGGCAGGGTAGCCACGGACCGTCTGGGAAATTCCTCGGATTTCGTGCCGGGACTCCACTCCCTCGGCGACCTCGATCCGCTGCGCCGTTACATCGTGCATTTTCCCGAAGAGCGCTTGATCTGGAGCGTCGGCTCAGGCTACGGCGGTAACGCGCTGCTGGGGAAAAAATGTTTTGCGCTGCGCATCGCGAGTTACATGGCGCGCCAGCAGGGGTGGATGGCGGAACACATGTTGATCCTTGGGCTCGAATCGCCTGGAGGAAAAGTAACGTACATGGCCGCGGCATTTCCCAGTGCCTGCGGGAAAACGAATCTCGCAATGATGGTGTCTGCTCTGGAAGAGCAGGGCTATCGCGTCTGGACGGTCGGCGACGACATCGCGTGGATGCAGATTGGCCCCGATGGCTATCTACAAGCTATCAATCCCGAAGCAGGCTTCTTTGGCGTGGCGCCCGGCACGGGGATGCAAACCAATCCCAACGTGATGAAGGCGCTGAACCGCAACACCATCTTCACCAACGTGGCAGTGACACCGCAAGACGAGCCGTGGTGGGAAGGAATCGGCGGCAACCCTCCGCCAGGATTGGTCACGTGGCGCGGCGAAAAGTGGGATCCGTCCAAGGGCCCTGCGGCGCACCCGAATTCCCGATATACCGTGCCGGCGGGCCAGTCACCCAGCATTTCGCCGCAATGGGAAGCGCCGGAGGGCGTGCCCATTTCCGCGTTCATTTTTGGCGGACGGCGCGCGCGCCTGGCCCCGCTGGTCCACGAGTCCTTCAACTGGCAACACGGCGTGTACGTGGGCGCGACCATGGCCTCCGAAACCACTGCCGCGGCCACCGGCGACGTGGGCATTACGCGTCGCGATCCTATGGCCATGCTGCCGTTCTGTGGCTACAACATGGCAGATTATTTCCGGCACTGGTTGGATATGGGCAAGCGGATTCCGCATCCCCCCAAAATTTTCCATGTGAACTGGTTCCGCAAGGGAGCGGATGGAAAATTTCTGTGGCCGGGTTACGGTGAAAACGTTCGCGTTCTGAAATGGATTCTCGAGCGCGTCGAGGGCAAGGGAGAGGCCGAAGAGACGCCCATTGGCTACGTGCCCACCAGAAACGCGCTGACCCTCGATGGACTGAAGATTACACACGAAGCGCTGCACGAATTGTTCCGTGTGGATCCGGATGACTGGGAAATTGACTTAGCGGATGTGCGAGAGTTTTTCGCCAAATTTGGCAATCGCTTGCCGGAAGAATTGCGTGAAGAGCAGAACAATCTGCTGCTGCGCTTGGAACGAGCACTCCCCGCGTAACTGTTTTCGGTGGGGAAAACTCTGCTCTTTAGGGGGTCGGAGCTTTAGCTCCGACATCAAATGCTTGGCTACCATTGGGCTTCAGTCCCTGAGGAAATGGTTTTTGCATCTTTCGCGGCTCGTTCACTCGTGATATCGGTAGGGCATGGCTTCAGCCATGCCGTAAGTGACGCTGAATCAACCCGGCTTTAGCCGCGGAGGCCTTCTTTTTTGAATTGTACAGCTCCGATCGCCTAGAGCATGTAGATACTGACCCTCGATGCCCCTAAGCTTGCAACGCGTCCTAGAACAGCGCTCGAATTGCCAGGTCCATGAACAGATGCGTCGCGGGTTCCCCGCGGATCACGTACGCCTTGCCTTCCCCGTTCGAAAAATGAAAGAAGCGGCTGATGTGGTAGTCGTCGTCGAACGCAGTGAATAAATTTTGCGTTTCGTCGTCGCCCAGTCCGAACGCGGAGAGCGCCACGGGTTCGCCGGATTGGTCCGCCAGAAGATCGTAGCGGTCAACAAGTTCTCGAAGGGTCAGCATAGCAACGCGCGGCGCACAGCTCCGGCACTGATGATTTCTCCGGCGGGAGTGTAGCGCCTAGACTCGCCAAGGGGAAGCGGGAAAATTGGCCAGCTACGCACGGATTCGGTAAAATACTTGCCGGAACTTATCTACTTTTCTGCTGGAGGAGCGGACTATGAGCTTGGCCGTCGGACAAAAGGCGCCGGAATTCACGCTAAAAGATCAGAGCCAGAAAGAAGTAAAACTTTCAGATTTCGCGGGGAAAAAGAACGTCGTCTTGGTGTTTTACCCGCTGGACTGGAGCCCGGTGTGCACCAAGGAGCACGTGTGCATTGTGAATGGCATGAAACCGTTTGAAACGCTGGACGCGCAGGTGCTCGGAGTCAGTGTGGACAGCGCGTGGTCGCACAACGCCTACGCCGAAAAAATGGGCATCAAGTACCCGCTGCTCGCCGATTTCCATCCCAAAGGCGCGATGAGCGAGAAGTACGGTGTGTACCTGCCTGAAAAGGGAATCACCGGGCGTGCCATCTTCATCGTGGACAAAACGGGCAAAGTGGCGTGGGCGAAAAACTACGATATCCCCGTGGTGCCCGATATCAATGAAGTCGCGGCAGCACTGGAAAATGTAAAGTAAGCCTGTAGCTTGCCCCTTTACGGGCGAGGCCTTGCCATTCGCAAGGCGACCCCGTGCGCACCTTTTGTGTATCACGCACAAATCCGCCACAGGTGCTGCACTCCGAGGCGGACATCATGTGTCCGCCTTTTTATTTTGCGCCTGAATCGTTGCGGATCACAGCGCCGCCCTTCAGCACAAACGTGACGGACTCCAGAACCTTCACGTCACTAAGCGGATCGCTGCTGACCGCAATCAGATCGGCGTAACTTCCCGGAGCCAGCACGCCAATTTTTCCGGGCATACCGATTAGGGCGGCAGCGTTAATAGTCGCCGCTTGAATCGCGTCGACCGGTTTCATTCCCCACTCCACCATTTTCGCAAATTGCTTGGCATTGTCGCCGTGCGGGTATACGCCCGAATCCGTCCCGAACGCCATCTTCGCGCCCGACTGGTAGGCGTGGCGGAAATTTTCCCGCTGCAGCCGCCCAAGTTTCTTTTCCTTCTCGATGGATTCGGGCAGCATCCCGACCTTTTCGCCCTGCGAAAGAATGTAGTCATCATTGTAAATATCGAACACGAGAAAGGTTCCGTGCTGCTTGGCCAGCGCAATGCCTTCATCGTCAATCAGACTGGAGTGCTCGACGGAGTCGATCCCCGCGCGAATCGCATCTTTGATCGATTGCGTGCCATGCGCGTGCGCCGCAACTTTACGCCCAAGCTTGTGCGCTTCCTCCGCGATGGCCTGCAGTTCTTCTGGCGTGTATTGCGGTGTGCCCGGAAGATCGCCTTTGCTAAGCACTCCGCCGGAAGCGCACACCTTGATCACATCGGCGCCGTATTTCACCACCTCGCGAACCTTGGCGCGCACAGCCCACGGTCCATCGGCAACGCCGCCTTCCTTGTAATGAAATTCGTATGGGAGAAGATTATTGTCGCAGTGGCCGCCGGTGATCCCGAGTGGCGGTCCCGAGACGAACATGCGCGGCCCGGGAACATCGCCGGCGTTGATGCCATCGCGCAGCGCCACATCCGTAAAATTGCTGGCGCCCACATTGCGCACGGTGGTGAAACCGGCCCGTACCGTTTTGTTGGCGTTTTTGGCGCCGGTAATGGCTTCGCGGGGAACGGAAACGCCGAGCGCGGCGTAGCCGCTGTCCGTGGGATCCGAAGTCAGATGCGTGTGCACGTCAATTAACCCGGGGAGACACGTGGAACCAGACAGATCGATCGCCGTGACACCCTGCGGCAATGTGGTCGACGTTGCGGCACCAACGGCCGTCACCATGCCCGCCTCATCAAACACCACGACTTGGTCGACCAGCAGTCTTCCGTTGGTAACGTCCACCAACTTTCCGCAGTGAACCGCGCCGGGAGCAGCGAAAACAGCAGGCGCCAGAACGAGAACCAATACCGCAAGACAAAGTGCAGGCTTCATGACGTTCCCCTCAATGAGATATGAAGATGTCAGGATACACGGAATTTCAGGAATTCAGAAACCGTCCGCCAGAGTACAATAAGATGAAATCTGCATCTGTATCATCGTGACAAATCGGCAGAGTTCCCGAGGTCCTGCCGAAAGGAAGGCACCTAATCTTATGAAACTCCAAAGAGCTGCATCTCAGTTTGCGGCGGCTGTGTTGGCGTTAGGCGTAGCCGCATGTTCACCGGAAGCCGACACGAGCAAGACTGCTTCTACTACTCCAGCTGTGCCGGTCGAGTCGTTTCTTGGCCGCTGGGATTTAACGCTGACATCGCCCGACAAAGAGTATCCGTCGTGGCTGGAGTTGAGCCAGGAAAATGGCCAGCTGAAGGCCGTAATGGTTGGGCGTTGGGGAAACGCTCGCCCGCTTCCGAAAGTCGAAATCACCAATGGTCATTTGAAGTTCGTCTCTCCCAAGGAGGAAGAAGGCGCCAGGAGCGATATGGTATTCGATGGCACATTGACCGGCAACACGCTATCTGGCACCACCTCTGCACCGGACGGAACTATGTGGACGTGGACCGCGGTGAAGGCGCCCGGTCTGAAGGAAAGCGGCACGCCGAAATGGGGGAAACCCATCGCGCTGTTCAACGGGAAAGATCTCTCCGGATGGACCATGAGCAAATCAGACGCCAAGACCGTTTGGAAGGTGGAAAAGGGCAATCTCGTAACGCCCGGCGGAGGCCCCGAGTTGATCAACGATCAGAAATTCCAGGATTTCAAGCTGCACGTGGAATTCAAGTGCGATCCTGATTCCAACAGCGGTGTCTATCTGCGAGGTCGCTACGAAGTGCAGATCGAGACGGACTCACCCAACGATCCTCCGAATCGCCGCATCGGCAGCGTCTACGGCTTCTTAGCACCCTCTCCCGACCTTCCTCGCGAGCCTGGAAAATGGCAGACCTACGACATCACCTTGATTGGACGAAATATCACCGTGGTGCACGACGGCAAAACCATTATTGAGAATCAGGAAATTCCCGGCATCACCGGCGGCGCCCTCGACAGCCGCGAAGCATCGCCTGGTCCCATCTATCTGCAAGGTAGCGAAAAAGGACACGTATACTTTCGCAAGATCGTAATCACCCCGACCGAACCCTTCAATCAGTGAGACGTCGGAGGTTCCGGCTTCTTGTCGCCCGGCACGTCGGGTTTTTTGGCCGGCGGCGGCGCGGAAGGTGAGCCGGTGAATGAGCGTACCAGCAGCACGAGTTGCCAACGCTGCTCTTCGGTCAGGCGCTTCTTAAAAGAAGGCATGGGCTTACGGCCCTCCGTGATCTGGTAGTAGACCTCGCCGTCGGTGATCTTGCTCATGCGCGCCGCATCGGTCAGATCCGCGGGCGCGGGGTCGTACATCATCGCGTCGGACCCGTCGCCTTTACCGGCATCTCCATGACAGTTGGCACAATGATCCAGGAAAATCTGCTTCGCCGCGGTGGCGTTCGCGTCAGAAGCGGTCAGCGGATTCTTGCGCGCCTTTTCCGCTGGAGGAACGATCCAGGGAGCTTTCTGGAACGCGGCAAAGCCAATGGAGATAAAAATCAGAGCGATAGTGCAGGCAAAAAGGACTTTGCGCATCTTGAGGCTCCGTTGTTGGTTCGTGCCCATACCTTAGGCAAAATCTTCGCACAAATCAGGCATGGGTAGGAAGCGCCAACGGGGCGCGCCGGGAGAAACGTCAATAAAAGCAGAAAGTCAGTTCGGCGTTGAAAAAAGTATGGCAGCGGTCACACCCCAGGCAATGACGGTGGTGAGACGCGAATTGACGAATTCCCCCATCTTCGCGCGCTCGCTGGTGAAGCGCACCAGCGGAATCACCGCGAAGGGCAACTGAAAACTCAGGACGACTTGGCTGAGGATCAGCAGTGCCGTGAGTTTGCCTTCCCCGGCGATGCCGATCACCAGCACGGCGGGAAGAATCGTGATGAGCCGGCGGATCCATGGCTTCAAGCGAAGCTACAGGAATCCTTCCATCACAATTTGACCCGCCAGAGTTCCGGTGAGTTGCTTGGGGAACGTGTCGCCTATTTTTATGTTAACTATAGTGAACTACTCATATAAACTATACTTAATGACGCTCGGAGGTGTCAATAGCTCTTCTGCTGCACGTAACGCGGCGTTGCCTTTTGCGTTATCGCCGGTAACCTGGTGTCGCGACAATTCGAGTGGTGATTCCTCGGCTCGCACCGGACGGTGGTCGTGCCGCACAAACTATGAGATTCACATCGATTCTCATGATTTGAGGCCCCGAACGATACCGCGATGAATGTAGAAAAGCCATCACCCGCGGTGCCTGTGCTATTTTGGATGTGGTAATTTTGGGGAGACCAACATGGACGAGAAACAGACACCGCCACCGGGACAAGTTCAAATCAAGGCGGACGAAAAAGAGTTGCAGGGAATGTACAGCAATCTCGTGATGGTGCATCACCACGCGGAAGAGTTCACTCTGAATTTTGTTTATGTTTTCCCCAACGGCGCTCAGGGAAAGCTGTTGGCCAGCATGATCGTCAGCCCGGGACACGCGAAGCGCATTTGGCGCGCGCTGGGCGAGAACATTTCACGCTTTGAGGCGCAATTCGGGCCCATCAAAGAAGGTCCGGAGGGAATCGTGCCCGGCACAAACATTGGATTCGTGCAGTAGCGCGCAGTAGACGGGGAGGGACGGTGCGATTCCGCGCGGCCAGCGACCAGGCGCTCCTTGTACACCTCGGCGAGGAAATTGGACTCCGCACATGCGAACGAGTTGTACGGCTGCTGAGGTTGTTGCAGCGCGAGCCGCTGCCGTGGGTGCGCAACTTGCAACCCGCCTATTGTTCGCTGTTGGTTTCGTTTGACGCTTGCGCAGTCGATCACGCTCACGTCGAAGCCACACTGCGCAGCTACGAAAAGCGCGCGCAAAAAATCGCATTGCCCACGCCGCGCCTCCTCGAAATCCCGGTCTGCTACGGCGGAGAATTTGGCCCCGACCTGGAAAAGGTTGCAGCAGTGCACGGGTTGAGAGCGGATCGCGTCATCGAATTGCACTCCTCGCGGACTTATCACGCATACTTCTTGGGATTTGCGCCCGGCTTCGCGTACCTTGGCGACTTGCCGGACGCTCTCGCCACCGCTCGACTGGCCACTCCACGAAAAAAAGTTCCTGTCGGAAGCGTCGGCATTGCCGGAAAACAGACCGGCGTGTATCCGTTCGCGACTCCCGGCGGTTGGAACTTGCTGGGCAGGACCCCGCTGCGCATGTTCCAGGTGGGGCGTGATCCGATGGAGTTGCTGGACGTTGGCGATGAAGTGCGCTTCCGTCCGATCACCCGCCAAAAATTTTCTGCGCTGGAGAATCGATGAGCGCGCTCGTGGTCGAGCATCCCGGCATGCAAACCACGGTGCAGGATCTGGGACGTCCGGGCTACGGCCCAATGGGCGTGTCGCCGTCAGGCGCGGCAGATGCGGTATCGCTGCGTTTGGCGAACCTGCTCGTCGGCAATCCCGCAGAGGCAGCGGCGCTCGAAATGACTTTGCTCGGCGGAAGCTACGTATTTCCAGAAGGTGGCGTGATAGCGTTAGCCGGCGCGGATTTTGGCGCGTCGTTGAACGGCCGCGCTCTCGAGACAGCCGTGCCCCATGCCGTGACGCCCGGCGGAAAACTAAGCCTGGGACAAACGCGCAGCGGCGCGCGATGCTACCTTGGCATTGCGGGCGGCGTGCGCGTTGCGCCCGTGCTGGGCAGCGCTTCGACTCACCTGCTGAGCGGGCTCGGCGGATTCAACGGCCGCGCGCTGCAAAAGGGTGACGTGCTGGAAATCGGCGCGTCCACAAAACGACTGCCACGCAGAAAAATTTCAGCCAAGGCGCGGGACATGTTTCAGCCACGGAAAATACTTCGTGTCACAGCAGGCCCGCAATCTGACTGGTTTCTGGAGGACGCGCAACGCTCAT
>Ga0210401_10002077_pt1 | contig 22441 bp, 17 predicted proteins | sample IncBWH32MmetaG_FD_150866 | JGI IMG/M metagenome (GOLD analysis project Ga0210401, IMG submission 150866) | Forest soil microbial communities from Barre Woods Harvard Forest LTER site, Petersham, Massachusetts, United States - Inc-BW-H-32-M | ecosystem: Environmental > Terrestrial > Soil >... | reverse complement strand
ACGCCGGCAATCGAGCACACCATTCCGTCAAAGCTCTTGGATCGCACGTTCCAAAGTCACTCCTATCACCAGAGTATCGGTTCCCCGACCGCGATCAAGGGTGGGACCGGCCATCCGGCCACATAAAAACGCTTGCGCTTCCGTTACTCTTATCATTAGAGTTACTCGGGCGCGGACCGGCGCCGGCAACATCTGCCGCGGCACCTGCAGGCACAACATTTGTGCGCGCCGTTGAGCCCCTGCATCGAAAGGCATCAAGCGATGGATGCGCCCGCGATCCGCTATATCGGCCAGCCATTGCGCCGGCGGGAAGATTTCAGGCTCTTGACCGGCAAGGGCCGCTACGTCGACGACATCAAGTTGCCGGGCTTACTGCACCTGACCGTGCTGCGATCGCCGCACGCGCATGCGGAGATCAAGCGTATCGACCTGACCAAGGCCGCCGTCGCACCGGGCGTTCGACTGGTGCTTTCGGCTGCCGATCTCGCCGGTAAGATCGGTCCAATCGTGCCGAACTGGATTATTCCCGGGAGCAAGGTGCCGATCCGCCCGGTCCTTGCCACCGACCGCGTTCGCTTTGTCGGGGAATGCGTGGCGCTAGTCGTGGCGGAGCAGCCGGCGGCGGCCTACGACGCAATCAACCTGATCGAGGTTGACTACGAACCGCTGCCCGCGGTCGTCGATGAGGAGGCAGCGACCCGCGATGGCGCGCCGCAGCTGCATGACAACGTGCCCGGCAATGTCACGACCGTCTACAAGGTGCGCGGCGGCGATTATCAGAAGGCCGCGCGCGAGGCCGATCAAGTCATCAGCTTGCGTATCGTCAACAACCGGCTGATCCCGACCTGCATGGAAACCCGCTGCATCGTCGCCGAGCCCAACTCCGACGGCACGCTGACGATCTATATCGGAAGCCAGGTTCCTCACATGCACCGGCGCTGGATCGCCGAGACCACTGGCATTCCCGAACATCGGTTGCGCGTCATCGCCCCCGATATCGGTGGCGGTTTTGGCGCCAAGATGCATCTCTACCCCGAAGATCTGCTTTGTCCTTACCTCGCGCGCGAACTCGGAGCGCCCATAAAATGGTCGGAGTCACGCTCCGAAAGCCATCAATCGACCAGCCATGGCCGCGCCCATACCGAGACCATCGAGGCGGCGATCCGCAACGACGGCATCATTTTGGGAATGAAGGTCGAAACATTGGGAAATGCCGGGGCTTACCTTTCGAACATGGCGAGCGGCGGGCCGACCGTGAACACCATCAATTTCGGTACCGGCACCTACAGAATCGAGAATTACGAGGCGATCGCGCGCGTCGTCGTCACCAATACCGTGCCGGTCGATGCCTACCGCGGTTACGGACGGCCGGAAGCAGCTTATATCGCCGAACGCACCATCGATGCGGTCGCGCGTCACGTCCATCTCGATCAGGTCGAGGTGCGGCGGAGAAATTTCATTCAGCCCGCGGATTTTCCGCATCGGCCCTACTGCAGCACCGGCGTGATATTCGACAGCGGCAACTATCAGGGCTGTCTCGACAAGGCTGTCTCCGCCTTCGATTATGACGGACGCCGCCGCGAGCGCGACGCGTTGCGCCGCGACGGCATCTATCGCGGCATCGGGGTTGCCGCCTACACCCATATGTGTGGCATGGCGCCGTCGCGACGGCTGGCGCTGAGCGGTTTTGACCGCGGCGGCTGGGAAAGCGCCCGCGTCAGCATCGATTCCAGCGGACACGCCACGATCTATTCGGGCTCGATGAGCCAGGGCCAAGGCCACCTCACCTCGTTGTCGCAGATCGCCGCCGACGTCCTGCAAATTCCGATCGAGCATATCGACGTGGTGCAGGGTGACACGCGGCAGGTTCAGGCCGGCCACGGCACGTTCAATTCGCGCTCGATGGCAGTCGGCGGATCGAGCGTGCACGTCTCTTCGGAGCGGATCGTTGCGAAAGCGAAGAAAATCGCGGCGGGAATGCTCGAGGTAGACGAAAAGGACGTCGCCTATTCGGCCGGCATGTTCAGCGTGCCCGGCACGGATATAAAGGCCGTGACCTTCGCGAAAGTGGCGCGCATGGCCTATGTCGGCCACCGGCTTCCCGACGGCGTGGCGCCGGGGCTCGACGAAACCGTGTTTTACGATCCGACCGGCATGGGCTCGCCGTCAGGCGTTCATCTCGCCTATGTCGAGGTCGACGCCCAGACTGGTATCGTGAGGGTGCTCGACTATGTCGCAGTGGACGACGTCGGCACGCTGATCAACCCCCTGCTCGCGGCCGGCCAGATTCATGGCGGCGTCGTGCAGGGCATCGCTCAAGCGCTTTGTGAAGAGGTCAGCTACGATTCCGAGAGCGGACAGCTCCTGACCGGGTCGCTGCTCGACTATGCCCTGCCGCGCGCCGCGGATGTCCCCAACATCACATCCCTGTTCCAGGAGACGCCCTCGCCGACCAATCCGATCGGCGCCAAAGGCATCGGCGAGAGCGGCTCGATCGCCGCGCCGCCCTGCATGGTTCACGCCGTGCTCGACGCGCTGTCGCCGTTCGGCATCACGCATCTCGATATGCCCCTGACACCGCTACGGATCTGGTCGGCGATCACGGCCGCTCGCGCTGCAGCCGGCCGGTGACGATGCGCGCGTCTCCTCGCCGGCGGGCATACGCTGGTGCCGACGTTGAAATTGCGGTTGGCGTCGAGATCGCGCGGGCGCTACTTGCGCTCGCGTCGTGACACACGGGAATTCGCTGCGGTTTTGGCCGGCGCAGTCGCAGTGGCCCCGCCGAATCGCTTGCGGTTGAAGGGAGCCGCGCCGGAGCCTGCGACGACCTCGACGTCTTCGAGATGCAGCGGCTTGCCGCTTGCCGTCGTCAGCCTGGGATACTTGATCTCGCGCCCGGCGGCGCGCTCCCTGAACACGACTTGCGGCCCTTCGGGCTCAGCCAGCCAATCGTCGCCCCATTTCTTCAGCGCCAGATAGGCCGGAAAGAAATCGCGTCCCTGCTCGGTCAGGACATATTCGAAGCGCGTTGAATGTTCCGGCAGCGGCACGCGCGTCATGATGCCGGCGTCGACGAATTTCTTCAAGCGGTTGCTCAGGATGTTGGGGGCGATCCCGACAAAATATTCGAATTCGTCGAACCGCGTCACGCCGTAAAATGCCTCGCGCAGGATCAGGATCGACCATCTGTCGCCGACGACCTCCATGGCGCGCGCCATGGAGCATTCCTTGTTGGCGATACGGCCTCGCATTGAGATGGCCTTCCTTGAACAGGACTCTTATGCCGGGAATATCCGCATCTAAAGCGTCCTTGTCCAGCGTTGTCCCTTGCCGTCGTGCCCAGGCTTGTCCCGGGCATCCACGTCTTGGCCACGACAAAGAAGGACGTGGATGGCCGGGACAAGCCCGGCCATGACGAAAAGTGAATCATGCCAAAGGAGGCCTTTCAGGCGGCCTGACCTGCCTCGGCCTGCGGCTCGAGCGCGGCATCTCCCGCGCGCCGGTGGATGACGAGAACGCCCGCCTCGGCGAGACGCTTCAGCTCCGCCTCGCTGACGCCGAGTTCAGAGAACACCGCGAAATTGTGCTCGCCTTGAAATGCCGGCGTTCCGATCGGCATCAGTTCCTCATCCGAAAACCGCCATGGCCTGCCCGGCAAGCGGTACTCGCCACCGCTGCGGTCGGGCACATGCTGGACCGCGCCCCAATACTCGCTCCATTCCGACGCCGTCAGTTCCTTGATCGAGCGGATTTCGCCCATCGCGATTTTGGCTTCGTCGAACTGGGCATCGAGCGTCGCCATGTCGGGGAAGGTGAGGGTCCACGACTGGATGATCTGGTGCAGCGCGCCGAAATTCAATCGCCGCGCGGCAGCCGACGAGAAACGCGGATCGTCCATCAGGTCGACCCGCCGCATCGCCCGCAGCCAGGACGGAAAGGTCCGGCTTCCGACGATGGAGGTAGCCACCGTGAAGTGCTCGCCTTGCGGTCCCGTGAAGAACGCGCAGTCGGTGGCGCCCAGCACCGCGGGCTCGGCGCCGATATCGTCGTCGGACAGATCGACATGGGCGCGCTCGTTGACCGCGAGCAAGGTCGCGGCCATCGCGACGTCGATATATTGCCCTTTGCCCGTTTTCTGCCGGCTGTTCAGCGCCGCGAGGATGGCGATCACGGCCTGCAGTCCCGAGTAGACGTCGGCATGCGACAGGCTGTCGGTTCGCGGTTCGGAGAGCGCGCTGCCATAGTGGCGCACGCTGTTTTCGGTGAAGCCGGCCTCGGCCTGCACCGTCGGCGCGTACGCCATCCGGCTCCGCCACGGACCGCCCTGCCCGTAGCCGGTGATCGAAGCATAGATCAGCCGTGGGTTGCGTTTGGCCAGCGTCTCGTAATCGAGGCCGAAGAAACCCAGCGTCCCCGCGCGGAAATTTTCCACCACGATATCGGCGCTGTCGCACAGTTTTAGCACGAGCGCATGCGCGCCTGGCAGATTGAGATTGATACTGACGTTGCGTTTCCCTGCATTCTGCTGCGCATAATAGCCGGACATGCCGTCGGTCGAGGGGAATGCGAAGCGTGAAACGTCGGGGCTGGGCGGCTCGATCTTGATGACCTCGGCGCCGAGGTCCTGCAAGGTCCGGGCGCACAACGGGCCGGCCAGCACGCGGGAGAAGTCGACGACACGAAGTCCGCTGAGGGGGCCGGACATGTTAGCGCCCCGCGAATTTGGCCAAACCAGGCCCGTTCTTGCGGAACGAGGCCAGACCGGTCTTGAGGTCTTCGGAGGCCCAGATCGGCGCCTGCACCCGCGCCATCGCTTCGTCGGCGGCGGCGACGCCTTCATTGACGGCGATCGAGACGAGTTCCTTGGTTGCGGCATGCGCGAGCGTCGGGCCCTGCGCAAATTCTTCCGCGATGGCCATCGTGGTCTTTTCCAGGGCTTCCTCCGGCACTGTGAGATTGATCAGTCCCCATTTTTCCAGCGTCGGCGCATCATAGCGCCGCGCCAGCATCGACATTTCCTTGGCGCGCGCAGCGCCAATCCGCTGCACCTGACGCTGGATGCCGCCGAGCAGCGGATGCAACCCGAGCGTCGCCTCTACCGAGCCGATTTTCGCCGAAGATGCCGCGATGATGTAGTCGCAGGACAGCGCGAGCTCGAGCCCGCCGCCGAGGCAGACGCCGTGGACGCTTGATATCAGCGGGATCGGCAACAGCTCCATGAAACGCAGAAATTCGACGCCGGTGAGACGGCGGTTTTCCTTGCTCTGGTCCGCGGCACCGGCCGCGACCCGCTCGTCGAAAATATCAAGATCCGCGCCGGCCGAGAAATGCCGCAATCCGCTGCGGAGCACGATCGCGCGGCTGCCCGCCTTCTGCGCCGCCTCGATCTGCTCGACGAGCGCGTTGATGAGTTTTGGGCCGAGCAGGTTGTACGGCCGGTAGACCATGGTCAGCACAGAGACATTGCCGCGCTCGTCGCGCGTCACCAGCACGTCCTCGGACAAGGCTGCCTCCCAAATTGAGATACGTGGCTTGGTCGCGCCACGCCGTCGATAGGCAGACTAACTCATGGCTTGCATTATGCAAGTCAAAAGTTTCGATGCATGGTCCGCTGCGCTGAAGATCTCGGCCCCCGCCGGAATTACTGCTTATGAAATACCAGCGTCCTTAGTTCGATGCTTTCGCGCGACGGCGCGTCAGGTGGAGTCGTCGGATCTATGAACGCGGTATGCGGCACAAAGCGCGTGCGGCCGTCGGTCGCCGAATCGTAGCACTTCAACAGCAGCGCCTCGTCCGCCGTCATCTCCGGGAAATAGAACCAGCGGTGGTTGGGATTGTACTTTACGGTATAATTTTCGCCGTCCCGGTTTGGATAGATCAGATCGGAAGCGATCAGGTCGCCGCGAGCAACCGTTTGACCGTCGCACATCGCAAGCGGCGCGTCCCGCACCGGTCGCCGGATCGGCCGCCATAGATTGATGACCTGCGCGCGCCCCTTGAGAAGCTCCTCCGTCTCATCCGGCAGATGCTCGCGTACGCGGTTCGCGCCGGAGCGCTCAGTTTGATCGACATGGACGTTTGTCGAGGGCTGCCGCGGGCCGGCGCCCCTCACGTCCGCGGCGCCTTCGACCCGCCTGCGCACCGTGTGGTCAAAGATGAAGACGCGATCGGCCTTCAGCGTTGCCTTGAGGAAGGCTTCAGCGGCGGGATAATACACCGCCCTAACCTCTTTATCGTCGTAAAAGTTCTTCACCACGGTCGGATGGCGGATCAGGGTGAAGCCCTCGCGATCCAGAGAAATCCCGTCGGCGATCGGGCGCGCGTTGAAGATCGGGACCTCGTGGGGTTCGGGCAACACCGTGCTCTTAGGTTCGCCGGGCGGCGGATCGAACGCGTAGGTCCGCGGTTTTCCCGTGATGGGCGCGAGATAGTTGAGTTCGGCGGTGACGAACGGAAGCGATTCGATTTTTGGCTGCTGAAGGCCCATGGCAATCTCCCGAATTTCCGGTGCTTTGTTATCATGTCGGCCTCGCCGCTTTTTCCGGCAAGCCCGCTTCCCGAAATAGCAACGTTGCCATTCTCGCGGGCGGCAAACGGGGAAAAACCCTATCGAGCGCGCCATCCAACAGGCATGGATATTCTTGAACTGACCGGCTCAAACCATCTCGCGTGCATCGCGCCGCCGGTAGACCAGGAGCATCAGCGGCGCCAACTTGCGAAGCAGGCCGTGCGCCGGAATCGGTACCGATTGCGTGAACGGCAGCGCCAGGTCGCTTTCGGAAACGCCGCGGACCGCTTTCGACAGTTCATTGCCGAGCGCAATCGAGAGCGCCACCGCGCGGCCATTGCAGCCGGTCCAGCCGTAGGCGTCGGGCCCAAGCCGATGGATACGCGGCAGGAAATCGGTGGTCATGCCGATATAGCCGTTCCAGATATAGTCGAAAGAGACCTCGCCGATCTGCGGCCAGAGCCGTTGCAGACGCTCCGTCACCCTCGCCTTCAGCCGCGCCGGCTTGTTGCCGGGGCCGATCACGGCGCCGCCGGTAACCAGGCGATTGCGCGCGTCGTATCGCGCGAAATAGAGCTCGCCATGGGTATCCGACATCGCCTGCCGGCTGGGGATGATGGTCTTGCGTACATTATCGGACAAAGGCTGCGTCGCCATTTGCCAGGACAGCACCGGCATCACCTCGTGCGCAACGTCAGGCGCCAGCGATTTCGAGAATTCGCCGCTATAGGCATTGGTCGCGACCACCAGTGCGCGGCCGCTGATTTCGCCGTTCGCGGTCTTGACCCGCCATCGATCGTTGCGGCGTTCAAAGCTAACGGCCGGCGAGCGCGCGTAGATTTTCGCAGCTTTGTCCAGCAAAGCGCAGGCAAGCCCGCGCGACAGCGCCAGCGGATTGATATGGCCGCCGCTCCTGTTCCAGAACCCGCCGAACCAAGCATCCGAACCGAGCATCTCCCTGACCTGCCCGCGCGACAGCAACTCGACCGGCGCGCCAAATTTCGACCACTGCCGGACACGACGCTCGGCGATTTTGATGCGGCCAGGCGAATGTACCGGCTGTACCCACCCGCACTGTTCCTGCTCGGCCTCTATTCCGTAGTGGCGCGCGAGATCGAACAGCGTCGAGGCGCTGTCGCGCAAGAGGCCGACAAAGCGTTCGCCGGCCGCGCCGTGTCTGGCGACGATGTCTTGCGGATCCGGCCGCGACAATGTCGGGATCACCTGCCCGTTGTTGCGGCCGGAGGCGCCCCAGCCCGGCTCCATTGCTTCGACGATCGCAACGTCGACACCGGCCTCACGCAGATGCAGCGCGGTCGAGAGTCCCGTAAAGCCGGCGCCGATGACGACGACATCGGCCTCGTCGGCGCCGATCAGTTCGGGCAGATCGGGTCCAGGAGGCGTCACCGCCGCCCACAGTGAATTCGGCCAGCAGACCTTTGCGGTATCCATTTTCGTTCTTTCTCATCGCACATCGGCATTGCGACATGCGCGGCTTGCCGGGTGCTGCTCCCTTTGATTAGCTTAGTACTCTTCCACAGCCCGAGGAAACCACGAGTGGCATTGAAAAACGTCGTCGGAATTGACCACGCCGTGGTCATGGTGAAGGAGCTCGACAGGGCCGCCGAGAATTGGAAACGCCTTGGTTTCACCGTGTCCCCGCGCGGCACCCACAGCACCCATATGGGATCGGGCAACTACACCATCATGTTCGACCCCGACTATATGGAATTGCTCGGCGTGTTGACCTCGACCGAACACAATGCGCCGGCACGGGCCTATCTCGCCAAGCGCGGCGACGGTATCGAGCGCGTCGCCTTAACCGCGGGTGATTCAGCCGCTGGCGCTGAGGAAATTCGCGCGCGCGGCTACACGCCGATCGGACCGACCGACTTCGAGCGGCCGGTGACCATGCCCGATGGCACCCCGTCGGCGGCCAAATTTCGAACCTTCCAATGGCCCGCGACCGAAGCGCCGGGCGGCGTACGCATCTTCGCCTGCCAGCACAAGACGCGCGAGACGGTCTGGATTCCCGAACTGATGAAGCACGCCAACGGCGCCAAGCGTCTTCGGCAGGTGCTGATCGCGACGCAGGACGCTGCAAAGGACGCCGCACACCTCTCCCGCATGATCGATCGTGAGGCGAGAAACGAGCCTGACGGCGCCGTCGCGGTGCCCTCGGGCGCGGACCGCGCCGATTTCGTTTTCCTGACCAGGGATCAGCTCGCCAAACGCTATCCAGGTGTTGCGCTCGCGGGATTGCCGGAACGCGGCGGCGCCGGGCTTGTGATTGCCGCCGATCTGACGCAAGCGGAAAAGGCGCTGGGTTCTTCGGGCATTCGCAGCGGCGGCGCCATTTGCGTCCTACCCGCAGCCGCCAATGGCGCGCTGCTCGTGTTCGTCAGGTAGGGCAAGGTCATTCGTATACAATCATTCGCATGCGAATTAATAATCCAGCTTGATCACGCCATCAAGCCGCGCGCAAGATGCCGATGCGCGAGCGCGAAGGCATTGAACAAAAAGGAAAATCCCATGGCCCACAATGCACCCCAGGCTGCCGGCCCGACAAAACTGGTAATCCTCAATATCGGGCTGATGCTGTCCGGCGCCATGGAAAAGCCGATCCTCGATGCCGACACGATCGTGGCCGAAAACGGCAAGATATCCGCCATCGGCCGCGCCAGGGACGTCGACACCGAAGGCGCCACGACCATTGTCGACGCCAACGGCACCACGGTTGCGCCCGGCCTGATCGACAGCCATGTCCACCCCGTCGCTGGCGACTGGACGCCGCGGCAAAACCAGATCAACTGGATCGACAGCTATCTGCACGGCGGCGTCACCACCATGATCTCCGCCGGCGAGGTGCATATGCCCGGCCGCCCGCGCGACGTCGTTGGCCTCAAGGCGATGGCGATTTTTGCGCAACGCTCGTTCTGGACGCTGCGCCCCGGCGGCGTGAAAGTTCACGCCGGCGCGCCGGTCATCGAAAACGAGATGGTCGAGGACGACTTCAAGGAGCTCGCCGCAGCCGGCGTCAAGCTGTTGGGTGAAGTCGGCCTCGGCGGCGTCAAGGACGGCCCGACCGCGCGCAAGATGGTCGGATGGGCGCGCAAATACGGCATCCAGAGCACAATCCATACCGGCGGACCGTCGATCCCGGGCTCTGGCCTGATCGACAAGGACGTCGTGCTGGAGGCCGACACCGACGTGATCGGTCACATCAATGGCGGCCATACCGCGCTCCCCGACGACCAGATCCGCTGCATCTGCGAGGGCTGCAAGCGCGGGCTCGAGCTCGTTCATAATGGTAACGAACGCTCGGCGCTGTTCACGCTGCGAACCGCACGCGCGATGGGCGATCTCTCCCGCATCATCCTCGGGACCGATGCGCCCGCAGGTTCCGGCGTGCAGCCGCTCGGCATTTTGCGCATGGTGTCGCTATTGTCATCGCTGGGCGAGGTGCCGGCGGAAATCGCATTCTGCTTTGCGACCGGCAATACCGCGCGGATGCGCGCGCTCGATTGTGGCCTCATCGAAGTCGGCCGCTCCGCCGACTTCGTGATCATGGACAAGGCCCAGCATTCGCCCGGCAAGAACATTTTGGACAGCGTGCAGCTCGGCGACCTGCCCGGCATCGGCATGACCATCATCGACGGCATCGTCCGCACCCAGCGCAGCCGGAACACGCCGCCGGCGACAAAAGTGCCGGAGATCGTCGGGCACTAGAACGGACAGGATCCAGGTTAGACCACCGGGACACGCCTGGCGGCGATGGCTGCCGGTGAAATGATCTCGATATCGATGGGCACCCGCCACCGTTCGGTATAGCGCACCTGAGGCGCCGCGTTGCTGTGTTGCGCACCTTCGAGGACAAAGCCATCGAAGCCGCCGCTCATCACCTCGTTGCATTTCTGCACATAGACCGGAAAGCCGCCGATATACGGCATGAAGACACGCGGCCGGCCGGGGATGTTGGTGCCGACATACCAGGAGCTGCAGGTCGATCGCAACGAGACCGTCGATACGTCGTTCACATGGTCGATCCAGGCGTCTTCATCCTTGAGAATAGGCTCAATGATCGCCGCTCCGACATCGCGCATGTGGCCGAGGCAGTCCGCCAGCCAATCGACATGCTGCTCGATCGCCTGGATCATGCTCGCCAGCACCGAGGGGCTGCCAGGGCCGGTGATCATGAACAAATTGGGGAAGCCCACCGATGCGATCCCGAGATAGGCACGAGGGCCCGCCCGCCATTTCTCGGAAAGCGTCAGGCCGTTGCGGCCGGTGATCCGGATCTTGTCGAACGACCCAGTCATCGCAGCAAAACCCGTGGCGCAGACCACGGCATCCAGCTTGTGCTCGACGCCGTCGACCTCGATGCCATCAGCGGTGAAGCGCTCGATCGGTGTCCGGGATACGTCGATCAGCTTTACATGAGGCAGATTATACGTTTCGAAGTAACCAGTATCGACACAGAGACGCTTGCAACCGAGGACGTTGTCCGGGCACAACAGGTCGGCGGTGACCGGATCCTTCACAATGCCGCGGATCTTGCGGCGGGCGAAGTCGGCGGCCGTGTCATTGGCGGCTTTTTCGAACAAGAGATCCCCATACGCACCAAGAAACGGCAGACCGCCGCGGGCCCAGGCTTGCTCGTACTGCTTTTCGCGGTCTTCCCGGCTTGCCTCCAGCGCCGGCTCGGTATTGAACGGGAAATAGAAGCCGGTCGGACGTCCGCGCGCCTTCGCCCGCAGTGCGGGATAATCGGCTTTGGCCGCTTTCAAATATTCCGGCGTCAGCTTTTCGTTCCAGGCCGGCACGGACCACGTCGCCGTGCGCTGGAAGACTGTAAGTGCCGCGGCCTCTCGCGCGATGATCGGTATGGACTGGATCGCCGAGGAACCGGTACCGATGACGCCAACACGTAAGCCTATGAAGTCGACACCCTGATGCGGCCATTCACCGGTGTGATAGATCGGCCCGCGAAAATCTTCCAGACCCGCAAAATTCGGACGGTTCGGCGCCGACAGGCAGCCGACGGCCATGATCAGGAATTTCGCACTAACCCTGTCGCCGCGGTCGGTCTCGACCAGCCAGCCTTTGGCTTCCTCGTCGAAGGTCGCCGATATAACGCGGGTGTCGAACACGATATGCCGGCGCAGATCGAAGCGATCGGCAATATGGTTGGCGTAGGAAAGGATCTCAGGCTGCGGCGCGTATTTTTCCGACCAGTTCCAATCCTGGTCCAACTCCTCCGAGAAGGAGAAGGAATACTGCATGCTCTCGACGTCGCAACGTGCGCCCGGATAACGGTTCCAGTACCAGGTGCCGCCGACGCCACCGCCGGCCTCAAGGACCCGTGCGGAAAAGCCAAGCCCGCGCAGGCGATGCAGCATGTACATTCCGGCAAAGCCCGCGCCGACGACAACGGCATCGAAAACCGCTCCCACTTCGGCCGCATCCGTCCGTCGAGTTGCAGTGTCAGCAGTCATGGCTGATGTCGTCTCCGTGGCTGGTAGTCTATAATGATACCCGACCGTGGTCATTGGTCCACCCCGATCGAGCGCCGAGTTGGGGCGGCATCGGGCGGGCCACCATCCTGCACGGTTCCATTTCCCGCTCGCCGACCGATCGCAAGATGCTAGTCTCCGGCCGTTGTCAGGCGGGGTCACATCGCGACATGAGCGCGCTGCGCCCATATGGAGCACAAGAAAATCATGACCAATAATCTGCCCGCGGATTCGATCGAGGCCGTCACCCGTGGACTGGCCTCGGCGGGCTATATCGCGAGCCAGCAGATCGCCACCGCGGTCTATCTTGCCGAGCGCATCGAGAAGCCGATCCTGGTTGAAGGTCCGGCCGGCGTCGGCAAAACCGAGCTGGCCAAGGCACTCGCAACATGGCGGGGCCTCAAAATGATCCGCATGCAGTGCTATGAGGGGCTCGATGAAGCCAAGGCGCTGTACGAATGGAAATACGCCAAGCAGCTTCTTTACACCCAAATCCTGAAGGACAAGCTCGGCGAAGTGCTGGGTGGCGCGGACACGCTGTCCGCGGCGCTCGACAAGCTGCACGATTTCGGCGACGTCTTCTTCTCTAAGGAATTCGTCGAACCGCGCCCCCTGCTCCAGGCCCTGGAGCAACCAAAAGGCTGCGTACTGCTGGTCGACGAGATCGACAAGTCGGACGCCGAATTCGAATCGCTGTTGCTTGAAATCCTCTCGGATTACCAGGTGAGCATTCCCGAGCTCGGCACCGTGGCCGCGTTGGTGAAGCCCACGGTGATCCTGACCTCCAACGGCGAGCGCGACCTCTCCGACGCGCTCAAGCGCAGGTGCCTGCATCTTCATATCGGCTTCCCCGAGCAGAAGCTCGAAGAACGCATCGTCGAAAGCCGCGTCCCCGGCATCTCGCAATCGCTGCGCGCGCAGATCGTCGGCTTCATCAACCAGGTCCGCGCCCTTGACTTGAAGAAGCTGCCCTCGGTCAGCGAGACCATCGACTGGGCGCGCGTGCTCGTTCTTCTGCAGTCGACGGAACTAGATCATGAAACCGTCAAGGACACGCTCAATGTGCTGCTGAAATACGAGGCCGACATCGAGACCACGATGCCGCAGGTGACCACCTTCGTCGCCAAGGCCGGCCGGCAAGGCGTGTTCGGCTGATGCGCCAGGAGCTGCATCGTTTCTTCCGGGCGGCGCGCGGCGCCGGCGTTCGGGTCTCGCCCGTGGAAAGCATCGATGCCATGAAAGCGGTCGCCGACGTCGGATTTTCCGACCGGGGCATTTTGCGTGACACGCTCTTGCTGACGCTCGCCAAGAGCGAGGACGAAAAGCAGGCGCTCGGCAATTGTTTTGATTTGTTCTTCAGCCAGCCGGAGGTGAAGGAAGAAACCGCGCCGGAAGATGCTGCCGAAAGCGCGGCTGCGGATTCGGGCGCCGGCGAGACGCAGACCGCTGACGCCGGTGCGCCGTTGCCCGAGCTTGGCGACTTGGCGCAGATGCTGATGGCGCGGGACCGCAACGCGATCGCGGCGGCGCTCGCAAATGCGGCCAATGCCGCCTCGCTTTCCGACATCCGCTACTTCACCCAGCGCGGGATTTTCTCGACCCGGATTCTCGACCTGCTTGGTATTGCCCGGCTTCGCGACGATTTGGATACGCTTAACGCCACCAATCCGCCGGAAGCCGAACGGCTCGCCGCCGCAACCGAGGCGTTGCGCGAAAGCGTGCGGGACACGGTCAATCAGGCACTCTTGCTCTATGGGCGCGAGGAAGCCGAAAACCTCCGCCATGAAATCCTCCGCAACGCGCCCCTTGCCCGCCTCGAACGGCGCCAGGTCGAACAGATGAAGGCCTTGATCCGCGCCATCGCGCGGCGGCTGCGCGAGCGTTACAGCAAACCGCGCAAGCGCCAGCGGCGCGGCCATCTCGACACCCGAAAAACGCTAAGGCGGAACGCCGCCTGGGGCGGCGTTCCGTTCCTGACCTCGTGGAAACGCCGCCACCGCGACCGGCCAAAGATCGTGGCGCTGTGCGACGTCTCAGGCTCGGTGGCGCAGGTATCCGACTTCTTCCTGCTGTTGATCCACAGCCTGCACGAGGTGGTGGACGACGTGCGCTCGTTCGCCTTTTCCGGTAATCTCATTGAGGTCAGCGACATCCTCGACAGCAAGTCCCCCGAAGAGGCCATGGGTGAGATCATGTCGAAAGTCGGGTTTGGCTCGTCGGACTATGGCGGTTCATTTGCGGATTTCGAGAAGGATTTTCTCCCCACGGTAACGCCGAAGACAACCGTGATCGTGCTCGGCGATGCCCGCACCAACAACCTCGATCCGCGCGCCGACATCCTGCGCACCATCTCGGAGCGATCCAAGCGGCTGGTCTGGCTCAACCCCGAAGGGCGCATGGCCTGGGGCTGGGGCGATTCTGAAATGCCGCGATATTCCGCGTTCTGCAGTGTGGTTCGTCAATGTGCCACCGCCAAGCAGCTGGAGCGCGCGGTGTCGGACATCGTGGCCACGTATCAGTAATTCGTTGAGAGCGGTCGCAGCTTGCTCAATGGCGCCGACAGCAGACCGATTCAGCTACTCGGCGCCGGAGCTTTGGTTCGAGGGAAGCGGCGCCGAGTTCGCCTCCTGCCTTGCGCCGTCATGCTGATCGGTCTTCGACGTCACCTGCACGCCGGTATCAAAACGGACACGATAGACCTGCAAATTCTCCATGACGCGCTGGACGTAGTTTCGCGTTTCGGAAAGCGGAATACGTTCGACCCAATCCACCGGGTCCACCTTGGGATCGCGCGGATCGCCGTGCTGCTTCACCCATTCCCGGACACGGCCCCGGCCGGCATTGTAACCGGCGAAGGTCATGATGTGGGATCCGTTATACTCCTTTAACAGCGCGCTCAGTTCGGCGGCGCCCATCTGCGTGTTGTAGACGGGATCGGACACCATCCGATCCCAGTCATACTCGACGCCGAACCTTTTGGCCGTGTCGCGCCCGGCTTCCGGCGTGACCTGCATCAGCCCGACCGCGTTGGCCGACGATTTGTCGCGTTGGTCGAACGCGCTTTCGGTGCGCGCTACCGAATAGATGACGCTGAGGTCGAGTTTCGGACCAACGGGGCTGTGCTCCGGAATTCCGATGGCCGGGAAGGCATAAATGTCCATCGCCAAGCCATGGCCGAGCGCAGTCTTGCCGATCTCCAGCATGGCAGGCGCATCGCGCCGTTGCGCGGTGAGCTCGCCAAGCGCGGCCAGCACTGCGGCATCATTGCTCTGATCGGCGAGGTCGGCGGCAAAGCTCTTGACGGTGTCGCGCTCGCCGAGCGTATAGAGCATGTCGGCGGCGCGCACGCGTTCGTCGGCAAGCGCAGGGCCGTTGTCCTGAACCTGCTTCGGCGGGGTTCGCAGCTCGATCTTGGCGAGGCCGAGCTTGGCGCGCGCCAACTGTCCGTAATAGGCGGTGCTTTGACGGGCGGCCGCCTCATATTCGGCGCGCATCTTGTCGTTCTCGCCGGCCGCCTCGGCGGCGCGGCCGCGCCAGTAATGCGCCCGTGCGATCACGATCGGATTGGCCGATCGATCGTCGATGTGGGCGAAATATCCGCTCGCCGCCACTGGATCATGGAGATAACGCAGTGCAATCCAGCCGGTCATGAAATTGAAATCCGCCTGGTAATACTCGTTGGCCGGCAACGCGGCATTGCGCACCACCTGATAGGCGTTCTGAAATTCACCTAGATCGAGCAACTTGCGGGCGACCATGCGCCGCTCGCGCCACCATTCATCAGTGTCCTGCAGCGCCATGGTCTCGGGCAAAGCGGCCAGCATCAGGCGGGTTGCGTCGGCAACCTTGTCCTGACGAACCAACCAGTGAATGCGGCAGAGCGTGTAGCCAAGGTCCTGCCGGGCCGCAGTCGCGACGCCGTCGAGCAGGTCGCGCGCCTTGGTTTCGTTGGCATTGACGGCCGCACAGGCCTTGACGATTGCGACATCGTCGTCTCCGAGCCGGCGCGCGGCGCGCATGGCTCCCGAAAAATCCTTGGCGCCGATGCGCTTGTCCATGCGGGCACGATGGTCGTCGCGGGTGAGAAGGTCGCGGAATGTATCGTATGCTTCGCCTTCAATACGTTCGGCCAGTTCCTCCGACCGCCAGGCCTCGCGAACCAAGCGCACGGCGCCCTCACGATCGCCTTCCGACAGCAGTGCCCGCGCCAGCGCAAAGCTGCCCTTCGCGCTTGCCGGCCGATCGCCGGTGAAGCGGTGAACCGTCGCGGCCTCGCTGCGCTCCTGCCACAGGCAGGCTTCCGCGCGCCGGCGCAGCTGGCCCATGCTCGGCCAACCCGGAGTATCGGCAATGAAGGCCGCGTAACGGCTGAAATTCGCGGCGCCGTCCGGGTGTTTCAGGATGAACCATTCGACCAGCTTTTGCGCGGCCGGATCGCCGATCGCTTTCTTGGCCGCGGTCGCATCAGCTGTCTTGCCCTCCCGCACCAGATCGATGGCGTTCCTTACCGCCGCAAGGTCGCCCGATAGCGGCGGCGTCTCCGCAGCCTCAGAGGATTTGACAGCCGGCTCCGATTTACGCCGCGTCGCATGCTTGTCCTTGTCTTTCTTGTTCTTCCGCGCGACGTCTTTCTTATCCTTGTGTGCGACGTCTTTCTTATGCGCGGCCTCGCGGTGATGGCCCGCTTTACCCGAAGCTTCTGCCTTCTTGGCGGGCTGAGTTTCCTTGTGGCGAGTGTGCGCCGACGCATCACTCGAAAGCGCCGCGAGCATGGCCATGCTGAGGAAGCAAGTCAGCGGACCGAGGCGTTGGTTCATTCCGTGATCCCCCGCGAACCCACCGGCAAGAGCCGTAAGATCGCACGATCCGTGTGGTCAGAACGCCACCGACGGTATCATCACCGCCTATTCGCAACTGTTACGCATCGGCAACAGGGTGCGGAAAAGCTGCGGCACAATGGAACCAAAATCGTGTCAAAAAAAAGGGGATTGATCATTCACCTGAGCCTGTTGAGCAGCGCGACCAGCGTCTCGCGCTCCTTGGCATCCAGCGGCGCCAGCGTTTCCCTCGAGACCGCCAGCGCATTGGGCGCGGCCTTTTCGGCCGTCTGCTGGCCGGCACGGGTGAGGCTGACCAAGAGGCGCCGGCCGTCGGCGGGATCGGGGCTGGTTTCGGTCAGGCCACGCGCGGTCAGCCGATCGATCACGCCCTTGATGGTCGCGACATCCATCGCTGTCAGCCGCCCCAACTGATTTTGCGAACACGGTCCGGTCTCGGTGAGCTTGGCGAGCGCCGCCCATTGCGTCGGCGTCAGATTGATTCCGATGTCGCGCGCGAAGATCGTCGTATGGCGCTGCCACACCTGACGCAGAATAAAGCCGATCTGGTCGTCGAGGATATAGAGCGGCCTCGGCGGTTTGACGCTCTTTTTCAGCGAAGCACTCGTGGTTTTCAGCGAAGCACTCCTGGCCATAGATGTCCCCGTCCCTTTTCCGATCACACCGACAGATGCGCGTCGCGAATATCCGGGCGCGCGTCGAGCTCGGCCATCGTGCCGCCGAAGCAGATCCGGCCGCGCTCGATGATGTAGGCGCGGTCGGAGATCAATTTCGCAAAATGCAGGTTCTGCTCGGAGACCACGATGCTGACGCCTTCCTTCTTCATGGTCAGGATGGCGTCGACCATCTGTTCGACGATTTTTGGCGATAGGCCTTCCGAGGGTTCGTCGAGCAGCACCAGCGAGGGGTTGCCCATCAAGGTGCGCGCGATCGTCAGCATCTGCTGTTCGCCGCCGCTCATGCGTCCGCCCGGACGGTCGCGCATTTCGGCGAGATTCGGAAACAGCGCGAACAGTTTTTCCTGCGTCCAATGCGGCGCATTCGGCCGCTTGGGCTGCCGGCCAACCTCGAGGTTTTCCTCGACCGTCAAATCGGTGAAGATGCGCCGCTCCTCCGGTACATAGCCGAGACCGCCACGCACGATCGCGTGCGTCGGTTGGTCCGATACATCCACACCCTCGAACACGATCCTCCCCGAGCGTTGCTCGACGAGGCCGACGATGGAGCGAAACGTCGTCGACTTGCCGGCGCCGTTGCGGCCGAGCAGCGCGACGACCTCGCCATCGCCGACTTCGAGCGCGATGTCGAACAGGATATGCGCGGGGCCATAATGGCTGTTGAGGTCTTGAACGGAGAGCTTCATGCCGAAAACCCCTCGCGGTGGCGCGCGTCATAGACCAGGCCCTCGCCGAGATAGATCGCGCGCACCTCACGATTGCCGCGGACTTCTTGCGGCGTACCCTCGGCAATCAAGCTGCCGCGGTTGAGCACCAGGATACGGTCGGCATGTTCGAACACCACGTCCATGTCGTGCTCGGTGAAGAGCACGCCGATCGACTGCTCACGTGCGATCCGTACGGTGAGCCGCATCAATTCGATGCGTTCGCGCGGCGCCATGCCGGCAGTCGGCTCGTCCATCAACAGAAGCTTCGGTTGATTGGCCAGCGCAACCGCAAGCTCCAGCCGTTTGAGATCGCCATAGGCGAGCTCACCGCAGGGCCGATCCGCGTAGCCTCCCATTCCGACCAACTCCAGCAGGCGGCCGGCCTCGGCTTGCTCGAACTGCGGCGTCGAGGCGAAGAGATTGAACAATTGGCGGCGATACGACACCAGCGCGACCTGCACGTTCTCGCGCACCGTCATGGTCGGGAACGTCGCGGTGATCTGGAAGGTACGCCCGACGCCAAGCCGACAGATCGCGCGCGGCGGCCGCCCGGCGGTATCTTCGCCCAACAGATGGATCCGGCCGCTGTCCGGAACTCTCTGACCATTGAGCATATCGAAGCAGGTGCTTTTGCCGGCGCCGTTGGGGCCGATCAGCGCCAGGATCTCGCCAGCCTTGAGTTCGAACGACACGCCGCGAACGGCATGCACCCCGCCATAGGATTTGGAGAGGCCTTCGACCGACAGCAATGTGGGCACCATGCTCATTCGGCGGTCTCGATTGGGGACGTGAGGAGCGCGGATTTTGGCGATGCGGACCGGCGGCGGTGTTGGATCGTCGTGAGCATCCCGACAATGCCCTTGGGGAATGCGACCACGATCAGCACGATGAATGCGCCAAGCACCAGCTTGGACAGATCGGTCTGGCTCACCAGCCAGATATTGAGCGCCTTGTAGACGATGGCGCCGACGACCGCGCCAGAGATCGTCTCGACGCCACCGAGCAACACCATGACCAGCGCGTCGACCGACAGCGAGATCCCGAGGCTGTCCGGAAACACACTGCCCTTGAGGTAGGCGAACAGCGCCCCCGCGACGCCGGCGACGGTGCCCGCGATCACGAACGCGGTCCACTGGATGCGCTTGCCGTCGATGCCGATGGCCTCGCTGCGCAGCGGTGAGTCGCGCGTCGCCCTTAGCGCAAAGCCGAACGGCGAAAACACCGCGATCCGCAGCGCCGAGACCATCAGCACGGCGATGCCGAGCGACAGCCAATAGAAATGCGAGGGACTAGAGGCCCACTTCTCGGGCCAGACTCCCAAAATGCCATTGTCGCCGCCGGTCACCGAGACCCACTGGAACGCGATCGACCAGACGATCTGCGCAAAGGCCAAGGTCAGCATCGCAAAATAGACGCCGGACAGTTGAACCGCGAAGAACCCGAACACCGCTGCGCCAAGGCACCCGAGCAGCGGGCCGAGCAGGAGTGAAATTATCATGGGCAGGCCTGCCATCTTGGCAAGGAACGCGACGCCATAGGCGCCAAGCCCGAAATAGGCCGCATGCCCGAACGAAGCGAGCCCGCCGACCGACATCAGGAAATGCAGGCTGGCGGCAAAGATCACGAAGATCGCGATCTCTGAGCCGACGGTGAGTGCGTAGTTGCCGCCAAACAGCGGCAGCGCCACGGCGACGATCAAAGCGGCCAATGCAGCGAGCCGTTCGCCGGATGTCAGTGGACGCCAGGGATTGATCGTCAGGCCCGGCGTGCGGCGCGCGGGTGCCTCTTGCCTGCCGAACAGGCCCCATGGCCGCACAATCAGCACTGCAGCCATCACCAGAAACACCAAGACGATGGATATCTTCGGAAAGATCAGGATTCCGAACGCATTCAGTTCCGACACCAGCACCGCCGCGACAAAGGCGCCGGCTATGCTGCCGAGACCGCCGATCACGACCACGACGAAGACGTCGACGATGATCCGCAGGTCCATGGCGTGATGCACCGCATCGCGCGGGATCTGCAAGGCGCCGCCGAGCGCGGCCAGAAACACGCCGACCGCAAACACGGATGTGAACAGCCATTTCTGATTGACGCCAAGGGCTGCGACCATGTCGCGGTCCTGCGTCGCGGCACGGACCAGAACGCCCCAACGGGTGCGCTGGAACAAGAGCCAGAGAACGCCGAGCACGATCGGACCAAGCACGATCAGGAACAGATCATAGCTCGGGATATTCTGGCCGAAGAAATCGACCGCGCCCTTGAAGCCGGGCGCGCGGCGGCCCAACAGTTCGCTCGGGCCCCAGATCAGCACCACGACGTCCTCGACCATCAGGGTCAGGCCGAAGGTCGCGAGCAACTGGAACAATTCAGGCGAGTGGTAGATCCGCCGCAGCAGCACCATCTCGACGAGAACGCCGACCGCAGCGATGATCAGCGCCGCCGCAACGATGCCGCCCCAGAATCCGAATGCGCCCGAAAAACGCTCGGTCAGTGTGAACGCTACATACGCGCCGAGCATGTAGAATGCGCCATGCGCGAAATTCACGATCCGCGTCACGCCGAAGATGATCGACAGTCCTGAGGCGACCAGGAAAAGCGACGCCGCGCTGGCAAGACCGGTCAGGAACTGGACGATGTAAAAGGCCATTGGCGGTCCGCGTCAGCGCGCTTTTCAGTGTGGTGGCTTCATCCTTCGAGACGGCGCTTGGCGCCTCCTCAGGATGAGGTCTAAATCCTCCTGGTGAGGAGCGCGGCAACGCCGCGCGTCTCGAACCACGAGGCCACTGGATACTCAGATAAGCGCCTCACTCTTTCGGGCGCATTTTTTCGACCTCGGCATCCCGTGGCAGATAGTCGGAGCCCTTCTTGTAGGCTGAATCCACCATGACGCCCTTGCCGTCCTTCAGCGCGGTCTTGCCGACGAAGGCGCCGAGCGTCGATTGATGATCGATCTTACGGAAGGTGATCTCGCCGAACGGCGAGGAAACCGACAATCCTTCCGTCGCCGCGATCAGTTTTTCGGGATCGGTTGAATTGGCCTTGGCGAGGATCGCCGCGGCAGCCTTGATGGTTTCATAGCCGACGATCGAGCCGAGCCGCGGATAGTCATTATACTTGGCTTGATACGCCTTCAGGAACACATCGTGCTCCGGCGTCTTGATCGAGTACCAGGGATAGCCGGTGACGATCCAGCCGTCGGGCGTCTCTTCCTTCAAGGGATCGAGATATTCCGGCTCGCCGGTGAGGAAGGAGATCACCGTGCGATCCTTGAACAGGCCTCTTGTGTTGCCCTCGCGCACAAATTTGACGAGGTCGGCACCGAAGGTGACGTTGAGGATCGCCTCGGGATTGGCTTGCGCGAGCGCCTGCACCACCGGACCCGCGTCGATCTTGCCGAACGGGGGCCACTGCTCGTCGACCCACTGGATATCGGGCCGTTTCTCCGACATCAATTTCTTGAACACAGCCACGGCCGATTGGCCGTATTCATAATTCGGCGCGACCGTTGCCCAGCGCTTGGCCGGCAACTCCGCGGCGGCTTCCGCCAGCATCGCAGCCTGCATGTAGTTGGAGGGGCGCAGACGGAAGGTGTAGCGGTTGCCCTTGGCCCAGGTGATGGCGTCGGTCAAAGGCTCCGCCGCCAGGAAGAAGACTTTCTTCTGGTTGGCGAAGTCACTGACGGCAAGACCGATATTGGACAGGAATGTGCCAACCAGCATCGCGACGTTTTCGCTCGACACCAGCTCATTGGCGGCGGTCTGCGCGTCCGCCGGCTTGCCGCCATCGTCCTTGGAGACGACAACGAGTTTCTTGCCGTTGATGCCGCCGCTCGCATTGATCTCCTCTACCGCGAGCTGCCAGCCCTTTCGATAGGGTTCGGTGAAGGCGGGCAGCAGCGAGTAGCTGTTGATTTCGCCGATCTTGATTTCGCTTTGCGCCACCGCGGTGTTGGCGATGCCGGCAATGGTGACCGCCAGGCCCGCCCCGAGGAAATGTCTTCGTCGCATCCCTTAACCTCCATTGTTGAAGAACTTATCTCAAACCGTCCTCGCCCTTGAGTTCCGCGACCGTCAGCCCACCGACGCGCGCCAGCGGCCGGCCGCTATCGGTGACGGCAACCGCGACCATGATCTCGTTGGCGCGCGGCGCGTCGTTGATCTGCACTTCCATGCCGTCGAAATGGCTGCGCACGAAC
>Ga0210401_10002075_pt1 | contig 22444 bp, 32 predicted proteins | sample IncBWH32MmetaG_FD_150866 | JGI IMG/M metagenome (GOLD analysis project Ga0210401, IMG submission 150866) | Forest soil microbial communities from Barre Woods Harvard Forest LTER site, Petersham, Massachusetts, United States - Inc-BW-H-32-M | ecosystem: Environmental > Terrestrial > Soil >... | reverse complement strand
ATGATGTCTATTGGAAATTTGGGTTCGCCGCAGAAGCCGCTCAACTTATTGAGACTTCGCTTGGCAACGTGCTCATAGAACATGGAATCGTTGAAGAGAACTTGGCCAATCAGCGCAATCCGACCCGCGCTGCCGACTTGTTCCGCCAGATAAATCACCACACTCTCGGTCAACTTATCACCACGCTCAAGGCTAAAAATCAGTCAATCGCCAATCTAGAAGGCGTGTTGGCAAAAGCCCTTGAAGAACGCAATCGGCTTTTCCATTCCTTTTATCGTCAGCATAATCTTCGTCGGAACTCGGATGAAGGAAGGCAGCGGATGCTCGATGACCTTGAAGCGATTCACGGCACGCTGCTCGACGCATTTAAGGCTTTACTGCTGTTATCGGGAGTGGACGTAGATAAACTTTCGGTTACAGAGCAACCAACGAAACATTTGCCCATCTAAGAAGTTCGACCGACGGGGCGGCTTTCGTGCGCGACTGGTGTAGTCTCAGCACATGGGAATCGGCGCAAAGCTGCGTGAACTGCGCATCGCCAGGAATCTGAGCCAAGGTGACATTGAGAAACGGACGGGTCTGCTTCGCGCCTATACATCCCGCGTGGAACACGGCCACACCGTCCCTACGGTAGAAACCCTCGAAAAGTACGCCCATGCGCTCGAAATTCCTCTGTACCGCCTGTTCACGGAAGAGGACTCCGTGAAAATGCCGAAGCTGCGACAGCCCAAAGATGACAGCTCATCGTGGGGTACCCATGGCAAGGAGCGCGGCGCATTTCAGATGCTTGCGAAGGCGCTGTCACGAATGGATGAGCAAGACCGAAAGCTGTTGCTCAGCATGGCGCAGGGGATGGCGCGACGCGGAGGAAAGCGGTAGCTAGTTTCCGAACGGTTGCTGGAAACGAGTCGCTGGCAGTGCCAAGCAATCGTCACGTCTTGCTCAGAGGAGGAGCGGGCTGGGTGGCGGACTAATCTAGGAATTGCGTTGTCTAGTGATGGTCGCGGTCGTCGTCTGGATGGCTGTGACGCCAATTCCAGTATTCCTGCTGGTCGCCGCTCTTTAACTTCGCAAAAAAGGCGTTTTCGTCACCCCCTTTTATTGCTTCGGCTTTTCCTCGGGTTTGCTCTGTCCTTTAGGAGCCGCTTCATGTTGTGGCTGCGACCTTGGAGCTGCTTCATGTTGCGGTTCCTGTCGTGGGGCCGCTTCATGTTGTGGCTGCGGTCGCGGAGCAGCTTCATGTTGCGGCTGCGGTCTGGGTGCAGCCTCGTGTTGTGGCTCTGGTTTCGGAGCAGCTTCGCGCTGTGGTTGTGGCCGTGGAGCAGCTTCGTGTTGTGGCTGTGGTCGCGGGGCAGCTTCGTGTTGCGGTTGCTGCCGTGGGGCAGCTTCATGTTGAGGCTGCGGTCTGGGTGCGGCCTCGTGTTGCGGGGCTGGTTTCGGAGCAGCCTCGTGCTTTGGCTGCGGTTTCGAAGCAGCTTCATGTTGCGGCTCCGGTCTGGGTGCAGCTTCGTGCTTCGGCTGCGTCTTCGAAGTGCTCTCCGTTCGCGGCGCTGTCGTATGTGGCGCTGTGGTATGCGGCGTGGTCCCCGTGTGGGCTGCGTTCTCATGTGCTGGCGATTTCGCTCCGCCACTTGCCTTCCCGCGTTCGCTTGTCGTGCCATCGTTCGTGTGTTTGGCGTTATGTTCGGGCGCAGTCGTACGTGCCGGAGCGCTGGTGCGGTTAGCAGTCGTGCTGCCACCGGCTGCGTTCGCGCCCTTAGCGTTTGCCGCGCCTTTACCCGTTGCACCCTTGTACGGAGCGGCGGCCTTGGCTGGCACCACGCCCGCCCCCTTGAAGTTCCCCGGTCTCGCCGTCGCTGCCACCGCTGGCTTCCCGTGGTTCACGGAAGCAAATTGGCTGCGGTCTGAAGCCGCTGCGTGCCGGTGCTCCGTTTGTGCTGCTGTCGGCTGTGTGTGTTGTTCGCGGGCGTAAGCTTCTTCCTGCGGCGTTGGTCTCCGGTCCACTCCACGCGGACCGTTAAAACTGGCGCGGTTGACCGACGTATAGTTGTTGACCACCGTCTTGTTATACACATTGTGAATCTCGGTCACATTCACGTTATTCACCGTTCGGTTGTAGTAGAAATTGTCTCCCCGCCAATATCCGCCTTCATAACCTTCTCCCACGTATCCATAGCCATAATTTACCCCGCCATAGAAACCGATGTGAGGTCCCCAGTACCCGTCGTTCCATAGATACGCTCCGTTGTTCCATCCCCAGTATCCCGGCGTCCACAGGTAGCCGGGCGTAGGCGCAAGCACCCATGTGCCGGGCACCCAGTAATAATCTTCATCATCGTCGCTATAAGCCCAGTATCCGGGCGTCCAGATATAATTATCGCCGGGACAAACTGGCTGGACGTAAACCGGCAGCGCAGGGGGCGCGACAGTGATAGTTATTCCAACTTGTCCCAGCAATACGGGTGGTATGAACAGCATCACTACTGCTAACAACAGCCATCGAATAGAGCGCATTGAGCCCAGTGTCTGCATTGCATCACCCCAGTAAATCTTCTTTCAGTTGAGAAAAGATTTTGTTTTCACAATCTTTGCGACTAGCGTCTCCTGCCCACAGACTCGTCTTAGCAGCGTGCTTCGCCGCCTGCTCGTGTGCCTTCCGCAACTCAGCGTCAAAACACGGCTCGCACATTCCGCCTGTTTCACCGCCATCACCTTGCGGGAAGTGACGACCGCACGACGAACAGTCGAACTCCGCGCCGGTCACCGCGTGGGAATTGGAGACGGCTATTACTTCTGTCCCGCACCGAACACACTTCTCACCGATGATTTGGTTGCATCGAATACAGAATCGGGTCATTCGCCTCCGCACCGAGCGAGACGAGCTGGGCGTGACGCTGGCGACTGTTGCATGCGAATTTTTTACGTGTCGCTATAGAGCGACTCTAAGCCATTGTTCGCATGCTCGCAGATGGTTCTGACGTGCGATATAAGGCGTTTACCGTACTTTCGGAACGGTTTTCTCACTGGCGGAGTGACAGTCAAACGCCGAGGATAAAGGTAACAGTTCATACCAGTGTCGTAAAATCTAGCGATGCCGACGAGCCGACCAACGTGATAGCAGAGTTTCGCAACTTGTTCGATGGCTCTCCCGCATCGCCCTTGCCCCGTCCGTAGGCGTGCTACATTGCGAGAAATGGTGGAGTGAGTGACGCAGACGTAATGTCGAAGGAGGGCCACATGCCAACCCCGGAAGCGTTGGAAAACTTGAGGCGGGCAGAAGAAGGAATGAAACTTGCGCAGCAGGAACTTTTAGCGTACCTTGACCGACCCGACCGACGATTCTCTGCTGAGGAAAGGGAAGAGAACCGGAGATTGCTTAAAAAAGTGAGCCAATCGCTCGAAGAATACTTTCAAGCATTTGAACAGGCGTGTTAGTGCTGGTAGCGGGTTCTTCAAAAGGGGCGCAAGACTAAACTTTCTGCTCTATGCTTTTCGCATGAAGGAGACTTCGCGCAGCCATCTCGCGCCGCTATTCAAAAAGTGAAATCCGAGCTGCGCTACGCGGCACCCAGCACACTCGCGGCTTTACGAGCAGCGGCTTCTGGCAGGAACACAATTGTTCCGTAACTCCCTCCTCCGCCGCACACTCCTTGCACTGCCGCCACATTAATATGCGCCCCCGCAAGTTTCGCGAGGATATCGGCAATGGCACCGGGGCGCATCGCCGTGGATGTAAGGCGCGGTACCTTTGCGCAGCCTGAGCTTGGCTTGCTTTGCGGCGGCGACAAACGTCGCACTGTCTTCGGGAATGAATTCGAGCTGCGCTCGCCCCTCACCGTGCTTGTAACCCCAGAATGCGATGAGGTTCACGCCCGAATCACGCAGCACTGCCAGAACGCGGGCTCCTTCGCCCACCTTGTTGGGAATGGACGCTGAGTAGTGGTCCACCACGCGAATCTCATCAGCCATGACTCCCTCCTTCAGACGAATCTCTTCTGTCATGACGCCCTCCTTTCGCAGACCCAGCATGCATTGTAATCGAGTCCGTTGTTCAAATCGCTGAGCAGCTGGGCAGAGCTAGGAGTAAAGTAGAAATTGACATGCGTAAGCGCCAGATTTCGCCGACTCCGCCGAGTGAGCCACCTTCAACTTCAACTTGGCTGGACGTGGAGCATAAGGCTTTGGTGGAAGTCACGTCAGAAGAGAACGGGTTTCCGATTGAATCCGCGCTACTGGGCGTGGAAGGGGGCTGGCGTGCAGCCGACACAGGGACTCAGAGAATCCGGCTGATTTTTGACGAGCCACAAAAGCTCAGACGTATCTGGTTGGTTTTCGAGGATAGCGCGAATACACGCGTGCAGGAATTCGTCCTGCGATGGTCTTCTGATAATGGAAATTCTTTTCGAGAAATCGTCCGCCAGCAGTGGAATTTCAGTCCGCCCGATTCAATACGGGAAGCAGAAGACTACGCTGTCGAACTCTCCGAAGTGACGACGCTTGAATTGATTATTGTAGCGGACAAGAGTGGCGGCGCAGCTCGGGCATCGCTTGCCAGTTTCCGTGTAGCTTAGTTCGAGCTCCATCAATCTGAATTCTCTTCATATCCCATGCAAGATGTGCTTTTTGATTTTGACTTGGTCAAGATATTCGTCGTGCGCTTCGACAAACCACGGCCTAGCTGCCACCGCGCACATCATGTCTGCGCAAACGGAACACAGCACACTGTTCATACGATAGTAAGCTAGGTGTCCGATGAGGACGCCCTTGCCACTTTGCTTCACTAAGCGCACCCCTGCTGGCATCTCGCCTATTCCCGGCCATCCACATTCTGGACAGTGCACGATGTCCTCCAGACGGCTCCGCGTTCCCGAAGCTGCCAATGAGCCGTTCTTCAGGGTTCTGTTATGCCGCGATGGGAGGAATACGTTAATGGAACGGAGGGGGTATTTCGCACCTGCGAGTTCCATCAATTTCTTAGTCCTTTGGTTTAGTACGGGAGTGACTCACCCGTAGGTGACGACGCAGCAAATTCGCTCTCCACATTGGCGGTGGATTGCCACCAAAAGTTACAGGGCAGAGTTGAAGATAGTTGCTAACAATTAAGCTCTGTTTTCAGCGGGAAGCAGCATCCAATCGGGCGCGTTCGGCGCACGGCGCTCGCAGACGTGTCCCGCGCTGTTACTCCAGAAACCGCGTTTTTTAACTCATCAAAACAGTGCAGTAATGGGTCGCGGTTTCATGCGGGTCTTAGTGTATTGTGCCGCGTGCTCACGGGCGTCAATCTTGACCTGATGTTGAAGGCCTTCGTTCTGCTTGCAGTTCTCTGCATCCTCGCGTTGGTATTGATGGAGTTGGCGTTCGGCACACCACGTGAGTGACTTAAGCGGTTGACAATGAGCGGAAAAAGCTACGGGTCACGCGTTAGCTGGTCGTGCAAGCATAAAAAGCACACCGCTTGCTCCAAGCTGAAATGCACCTGCGATTGCCACAGGCTGCGGGACATACGCGACACGCGCCAAAGTGATAGCAGGGCGCGGGTTTAAACAACCCTTGATGCGGTTGACTCCGGCACTCGGTTTCAAGCCTGCGGGGCATTCAGCACAGCAATTACGGATTTTGTGGGGACGTGCATGACCCGCACTTCGTTTTTCGTTTCGGCAGCTAGCTCGCGCAATCTGTTCACTGCCGCCTCATGTCCATGCACAGCGCCCCGCCAAATCAGCGAGCCATCGGGATTGATTTCAAAAAGGTCGTAGTCGCGCTCCACGATTTCACCCCCAAAAAACGGAATGAAGACGGGACGATGGGCATTTGTTTATCTTGCGTCCCAGTATCAAGAGCGGTAGGAATGCCTGCAGGTATAGGTGGAAACCGGGTGAAATGCCGATAGATATTCTTCGCCGCCTGTGCCACCGTCTGCGGCAGCTATCGGCTAGCGGATGAAATTCTTTCGCTTTTTGTCCGCTACGCAGTCCGGCAAATTTTTTCCCAACTTGGTGTAAGGCAAAAGTAGAGGAGGAAGCAGCATGAGAATCGATGTCAGTCTTGTCGATATGTGGTACGGAACACGGCAAAAAACGCAAGAATGCATGATTGCTGTGGCAATCAAGCGCACGACTGGGCTATCCGAGGTGAGCGTAGGCTGTACTCAAGTCAGAATTGGAACGGTAGACATTGAACTGGACAAGCGCACGATTGCCAAGATTCGTGCCTACGACCGCCGCGGATTTGTCATTCCGTTCAGCTTTGATTTGATTCTCCCGGTAGAAAAGCCTGAACCGACATTGGCGAAGATTGCTGCGTGAGCGGCGTGAATCACGTGCTAGCTCAAGCGGCTGTAAGCCTGACGCATTTCGCCATCGCTTGGTGGCCGCGTTATCCAGTATTCCGGTTGCGGCACCAGCTGGAGTTGGAAAGTAAGCAGCTCTGATTCAATCCGCCCCTGACACCAAATCTGGCAGGATTCAGCAAATACCTCTTCGCCGCTGCAGTGGCATCCAGAAGTAGAATGGCTGGGGGCGTTCCCCATGTCATTGCCAAAGCTAAGCGACCAGCAAATCGCGCGTGCTATCCAGCAGGTAGCCACATACATCGAACAGCAACGTCAGATTTACCGAGGCGTCGCTGCTCCCCTCGACAAGAGCCAGAGCACCGCCATGCAACCCTTCTTTGGCTTGTCCGCTTTAGATTCGACGCGAGTGATAGTGCTCTCAGGTCAGCGTGCCAGCAACCCGCCGTTCTACATCGAATTCATTAAAATGGGATTCGAAGCTGGTTCTCTCCCTGACTTTGCGCTTATGAAGGCAATCACACTCCTGGACACGGTAATTTCTCACGAGCCGCTCACCGATAGGCTCCTGTTTCACGAGCTTGTTCACGTTGTTCAGTACCAAAAGCTCGGCGTAGTTGATTTCGCCACGAAGTACGTAACAGGTTTTCTGCGAAGCGGCGGTTCATATGAATCCATTCCCCTGGAAATGAACGCGTACGAACTCGACGCCCGATTTGCCTCAGCGCCCGGGAAGACTTTTTCGGTCGAAGCAGAAGTCGAGGCGTGGATTCGGGCGAACAGATTTTAGTGTGAGGTGGTGCAAAAATTCCATCATCTGGCTGCTACGCAGCTCCCAGAACGGTGGCAGCCTTTCGCAAAGCAGCAGTCGAAAGGAAAATTACAGCACCGTACGTTCCCGCAGCCTCGCAGACTGCTTGCATTGCACCCAGGCTGATGCGTGAGCGCGCCAGTCACATCTCACTGCTTGACTGAAGCCACTGATGTAGAATACTGACGCTCAATCGAACTGTGAGTCGTGAAAGAAAGAGGAATAGGAGCTTTCAATGTCCAGAAATGATTCAACAGCATTCTTTACATTTCTTGTGGGAATAGGAGTGGGAGCAGCGGCTGTTATCCTGCTCGGTTCTAAGAGAATCGACCAATTGCGTGACGATGTTAGCGAAATTGTGAATGACGGGCTGGAGGAACTGAAGCGCCAGACGCAAAAGACCGTCAACACCGCGCGGCAGAAGTTGCAGGAAGCAATCGACATCGGCGCCGACGCTTACAACGAAGCCCAAAAGTCGTAACACCATCCTACTTGGTAGCTGACGCATGGCTGCACGCGCGTGGGTGCACACCGAGTGCGAGAGATGCGCGAAATGAGAGTCTAGTTACTTGAGGTGTCACTGATGGCATACGAGACTTTTGAACTGCGGTTTGAAGGTTGTAACCACACGATGAAAATCCCGCTGCTACACAATCAAGATGATAGTCGCTGTTTCGTCTGTCACCCTGAGCTGCGTGAGGTTCCCGCTGCCGGGAAATGCCCAGCTTGTACCAGCGCGGCCAGGCATGAAGAGAACGCTAGAGGAGCAGGCGCGTAAGCAGGCGCGGCACGCGCCTACGTTTTCCACATTTCCACAATTTCCACAGGCAGCGCCTAATTGACACTCTGTCAAATTACTTGAGAAGATAAAAGCACCTGGACAATTCGGTGAGGGAAGGATAATAAGCCCAAGGCTTCCACTAAACCTCACGACTTCGCAATCCTTCCTGCATCGGACTACCAGAGACAAATTGATGATTGAGCACCGGAACATACTAGTGCGCAATTCATCTTGACGATTGCGCAGGGTACGGTAACGGCAGCGGGTAAAGAGGGGAATAGAATGTCCAAGAAGCTGAGCCGGAATGAGCGGATAGGTGTTGGAACTTTGGTCGTTGGTATTCTCAGTTTGCCGCTCACGTCTCCTGAAGTTCGTCAGTGGCTGCATCTTGAAAAACGCCCTGTGGTTGAGGGCGCGTCTGGGCTTGAGGCCGCCTCTACTATGCCCATAATCCACGAAGATTCCCATCCCGCCCCAACAACTGCACCGAATCCACCTTCCAAAACGAAACAACATTCTCGGGTAGCTGTGCATGGTGACAACAACGTTGCTGGCAACAATGTCACAGGCGATGGAATAACCGGCCATGATAATTGCGTGACGGCACCAGCTCCCATATTCGTTGGGCCGGGCAGCATTGGCATCACTGGCGGGACGGTCACAAATCCTACGGTGAACAATTTTGGCCCACCAGCACGAAGAATCCGCCCAGAGAATCGGGATGATGTCATCGCAATTTTGAAACAAAAACCCATTAAAATTGATATTGCGTATGTTTCTGGAGATGAGACGTTTCAGTTTTCCAACGATATGTATGAAGCGCTCAAAGAGGCCGGCTGGCGGATGGGTGGCTTTAATCAGGTCGTGCTAATGACACCGTGGCGCGGGGTTCGCGTGGACTATTACGAGAGCGGCGGCAACAAGCTTCCGGTGGAAAGGCTAGTAACTGTGCCGAAGGATTCCTCCGCCGAAACGTTGATAAAAGCTCTGATGAAGGCTGGTATCCGAAACATTTCTGTTCACCCAAATGAGGAAGACCCACAGGACTCGATAAGGCTCCTGGTCGCGCCGTATCCGGGCTAGTTGACGAAAGCATTGCCACGCTCAACCACGACACCCTTACAAACCGCTGACTAAAAACAAAAGCGCGGGATTCTTCACCTAGGAGACAAAATGTTGAAGCTGCTACAGCTCAAAGGTGACAGGTCGTTGTGGGGAGGACGTGGCAAAGAGCGCAGCGCATTCCTAAAGCTCGCGAAGGCGCTGTCACGAATGGATGAGCAAGACCGAAAGCTGCTGCTTAGCATGGCGCAGGGTATGGCGAGGCGCGGAGCAAAGCGGTAGCGAGCCGGGCGCACTCTATCTCAACCCAAAAGAAACGGGTCTAGTCTGGATTAAGCGACCCGAGTACGACGCGGCTAGGCTTCAGTTTCTGAAGTAATCCCCTCTGCGAACAAAGTCCATTATCACAAACAGCGGTCTCAACATGCTCTTTACACAATTCATCCCACGATAAGTCTGTGTGCAGAAGCGATACTAAGATTCCACGGTGGTTGCAATAGGGGCAATCATAATTTACTTCCACGCTCCGCACGGGGCGACCAACTACGAGGTTCCGTATCTGAGGGCCGATTGGAAGAAGTTCTTTGGCATCTTGCTGGAATCTTTTTCCGCAGAGCGGGCAGGTTATGGCGACGTTCTTAGTGCCAACTTGAATTGGGTCCATTACCCAGAGAACTCCAAACGGTCTGGCACAAATGGCACAGCTAGTGACAAATTGATAAGGCACGAGGTGCTCCCTCCCCGGCTTGCTGTTGACGCCACAAGCCGAACGGCAGCAGCCTCAGAAGCGGTCGCTGTCAGATGCTCGGGATTTCCGCCTTGCCTGAAAAAAATATCAGAAGAGGTAGGTGGGAATTGCCAGCCTTGGCTGAAGGGCTTTCCAGTCCTCCGGCTGCTACTACTGATGCGTGATGCTGGTCTGCGTACAAGCACTACTCCCTTGTGCGGAACAGGTCAACACATATCTCGGCTGATTGGACTGCGGTAGCTCGTTCTTCCTGTCATGACGCCCTCCTTTCGCAGACCCAGCGTTCATTGTAATCGAGTCCGTTGTTCAAATCGCTGAGCAGCTGGACAGAGCTAGGAGTACAGTGAGGGAATGAAATTTCAATTCAATGACGGTGGCAGAGTCGCTGCTGGCTATAAGGGAAGCGCTGGTGACTGTGTGGTTCGTTCCGTCGCGATTGCGACCGGGCCGCCGTATCAGGAAATCTACGACCAAGTGAACAAGCTGTCCGGGCGCGAGCGTACGGGCAAGCGGAAGCGCGGGGTAAGCAGCTCGCGAGCTGGAGTTCATAAGTCCACAATCAAATGGCTAATGGAGTCGCTCGGATGGAAATGGACGCCTACAATGCAAATCGGTTCTGGCTGCACGGTTCACTTATGCGCGGATGAACTACCTTCCGGTAGATTGGTGGTGAGCGTCTCCAAGCATCTAACAGCGGTCATTGATGGCGTTATCCACGACACGCACGATTGTTCGCGCACTGAAACGCGATGCGTATATGGCTACTGGCAACGGGGCAGCGCAAAGACAACGCCGTGAAAACCGTTCTTTCGTTACAGTGACGATTATCCTGTCACCAATCTAGCCTTACGTCTTTGGTTCTTTGCCACCTCCCGCTGCGCCGTCTGCAACTCGGAGTCAAAGCATGGCTCGCACATTCCACCTGTTGCGCCGCCATCGCCTTGCGCGAAATGGTGGGCGCAGGCTGGACAATCGAACTCTGCATCGTTCACGGCGTGGCCATTTGGGTTGGCGCTCGCTTCCGTCCCGCACTGGGCGCACTTCTCACCGATAATTCGGTTACACAGGATGCACGTTCGGGTCATCGGCCTCCCGTATGGAGCAGGATAAATTGAGTGACGCTGACGATTGTCATGCGTGACTAGAATCAGCTTGGACATCGCATTGAGCCGCCGAGAAGCCCCAATCTGCACACTGGCAGCGTCTTTCGGGAGGCGATGAAGCGTTAATCTCCACCGCGAGGCACACTTTAGTGTTATTCACAGGCTTGCCATACTTCGCTTAGTTGGTGGTGAAAGGTAGTGTCAGAACTGACAGGGTCCGTGTGCGAGCGGCCTTTAGTCGGAAGATTTCTTGGAGCGCTCAGTTTTTCCGGGAACGTCGGGAAACATTCGCTTGAATGCTTCGCCTCTCGCCGTATCGGGGTCTTCCTGCGGCAAGTCCTGCGTTTGGGTTTCGCCACTCTTCGCGGGTTCAGCGTCCGGTGGTTTCACTTCTTCCTCAGGAATCATCGCTAGCTTCAGGCTAACGAGACGAAGGGGAACGCGGAATACAGCGTTTACTTGGTTTTGGTACTAACGAACGGGAGCGTCGCTGAAAAAATTACCTGCCTCGCGCTATCCGGGGCTGTGTTCGAGACGGCGGCTTGCAACTTCAACCGATTCATTTTACTGGGCTAACTCCCCACAACCTTGTGGAATCGAACATGCAAACAAACCGACAGCGGTCCCGAAAGATACGGACGAAGGGATGGAGGATGCCACGATGGGTTCTACATTCGATATCTTCAAAGTAACTTCGGACGGACCTTTGTGGGTTGAGGTAGTACAGGGTTTAGAGAGAGCCAAAGCACGGATGGCTGACCTAGCACTGACTTCTCCCGGAGAATATTTTGTTCACTGTCAAGACCAAGGCGTCATCGCCAAACAAAGCCCAAACTGTTTGGAAGAAATGTCATGACTCAGATTTGCACGTTGAGGTGTCCAGATTGCCAAAGCACCGCAACCAAGGCTAAACCAGAGGAGCAATTCAAGTGTAGCGGTTGCGGCTGGAAATTGTGATTTCGAGCGCGCTGCGAAAGACACGAATTCAACGGAGGCGTAATGCGACCGACGTTCAACATTTTTACGGATTCGCCGGATGGCGAAGCAGTTTGGATAGAATCGGTTGAAAACCTGAAAAACGCTCGGGAGGAGTTAAGGGAAGTGGCTCGCATCGCCCCGCGACGAGATTGCTTCATTTATTTCAGAGGAGAGCGGCATCGTGGAAGTCGTTCTTCGCGCGGATTTCCAAGGACTCAGAAAGGCTTATTCACTGACGGAGGAGCACGACGGTTCTCGGAGCTATCGAAGTTCCCCCGCCAACCCGTACATACTCCAAGCAGCATCCGAACAGATGCAGCTGCACTAGGACGGTGGCTCAAGTTTCGGAAGGACGTACCTGATAGTTAGATTCGCGCCTTGCCCGGACGGTGGCTCTTCCAGAATCACATCGCCTGCCTCCGGTGCGAACGCCGCGAGCATGACTACGCAGCACACCGGTATTCTGTGATTGGGGCCGGGATAACCGCCCACTCGCTGTGTAAGTCACCCGCGTTTATTTCCGCCGTTGACTTTCCATCAAAAAGGGCTTCATTCATCATGCGGTACAGTTCCGTCTTGAAATCTTCACTGGTAGGCATGTCGGAGATTTCAGAGTGAACTACTTCAGCGGTTGCACAAGCAGCGGTTGCACAAGCCGTGACGCGTACAAGGTTCGAGAGCCCGGACGGGGTTGTCTTTCGCCAAATCCACCAGCAAACGAACACGGTGACGGTAGCCAACCTACCAGACGATGCCCATTTCTCTTGCTGCGTCTTCGCAAAGACAAATTGGCTCGACGCCGTCTTCGAATTTCCGCCAACGTCTCTCCCAATCAATCTTTGGCACGAAGCAGTTGAACGTTGAAGGCACGGATTCTGGCCCGTCATTTCTCAGCCACACCCGGAAACGTGCTGGATGTTCTCCTTCATTAGTGCAGGAAGTGGGTCTGCGCATTACTTCGCTCTATTGGCTGCGGGCCCCTGTTCCGCTCCGAGCGTGCCTGTTGGAGTACGTCCCGCGCCATACCCCTTACCGGGGATAGGTGTGGAGATTGGCCTTGGAGCGACGAGCGCAAGTGGGATTCCAAATCCCTCGAAAAGATTGCATTGCATTTAGCAAATAGTATTTCGGCAGGCAGAACCATTCAGCTTCCCAAACATGCGCAATGTTATGCACACTTGCGCCAGACCTGCCTTCTGGGTTCTGGTACCGCAGGCGGGAATATCACTGAAAGAAATTACCCGACGTACTCAAGCTGAGGCTACCCGAATCACCTGACCAGATACGTTCAACCGATTGATTCTCTTTAGCAGCTTTCTAGCAATGTCGTGGAAGCAGAGATGCATAGAAGAGTAGTCAGGACGTAGCTGCACCGCTCCAATTCGAGCTGACCGTCCTATGGAAGACCGTTATGACTCAGATTTGCACAATGACGTGTCCACATTGCCGAGGCACAGCGACAAAGGCTAAACCCGAAGAGAAGTTCAAGTGTGACCGTTGCGGTTGGCAGTTGTGATTCACGTCGGAACGGCTACTTATCCTTCATCAGTGCCAGAAAGCAGACCCTCAACCAGCGCCTGCCACTCTTCTTCGACTGTGGGTTGATAAAATCTCCGCCCGGCGCGTTCATACCAATATTCCGCGTTCGAGGCTTGTCCTCCCTTGCGATGCAGGTATGCATGGACGGCCATACCGTCGCTAGTTTCCAGCTCATCCACTAGTGCGTGTGCGCGCGCCCAATCCTGTTTGGCATCCCACCACAACGCCATCAGCGGGGCCGAGAGCCCATCCGGTGGCCCACTCTGCGCCAGTGACGTTTTGAATTCCTCGCGGTTCATACATGTCTTCTTGTTCCGCTAACTCGCGAGCCGCCCGCGAACAATTTGAGGCGTGCGGGCTTTTTGCAATCGCTTCGGCAAGTCCGGGCGGACAATGAGTTCCACGATGCCGCTCTGGATTGAATAGAGGAAGCAATCTCCCGATGATTTGGACGCCAGCTGCTTCAAACGCTTTCTCGCGGCTGGGAGATTTTTAACCGTCTCCACATAGCGAGCGTGGCCGCCCGCCGTAGTGAAAATGTCGAAGGTGGGGTGCATTTTTGCCTCCATGAGTAAACGCCACCCGACGAATGATTTCCTTCTTTCTTCCCTACGAACCCGCTTTGTGTCCCCGCGCTTCGCCTTCATCGCGGATGGCACTTCGAGCCTTGTCCAGAACGTCTGGGGGAATCTTTTCCATGTTGTGCGCCGTCTTCGCGTGTTCGGCAGCCTTCTGCAGCACATCCTCGTCCGTGTTGCCTCTCGCTTCAAAAGTACAACCGGGATTGATATCGTCGCATTTCAGAAGCTTAGTCATGGCGGGTACTCCTTAGGAGGATTCGCGGGATAACCGCATGCTAGGCTTCTCCACTCCGACTGTCAATTCGGTTAATTATGCGGACTGTAGCGGTGAACGGTGCTGAGAAGAATCGCTCAGAGCGCCGTCCCGACGCGGGACAGATGAAAAGCAAGCGTGGACGTTATGTTCCATGCGTCCTCGCACCGACTTGACTTACTCCGCGCACAGCGTCTCAATATCTGTTGCCGGAGAGTGACGTTCTCCAGTTCCAGCGAACCCACCACCCCCCCAATCCTCCGAGGAGCAAAGATATGTTGACCAATGCCAATCCCACAGAGAAATCCCCGCATCCCACGCGTGAGGAAGTTGAGCTGCGCGCGTATCAAATCTACATTGAGCGTGGCTGCACCGGTGGACATGATGTTGATGACTGGCTGCAAGCGGAACACGAGCTGTTGGCGAAATACGCGAACGTCGGGCGGATAGCGAAAGGTGCAGGCGCGTAAATCGCTGACGATTGCTCTTAGCGCTGCCCATCATGAACGCGGTAGCGAACTAGCGTCGGTAAGCGCTTCCAGAATTTTAAGAATATACCGTCCCGAGGGCGTCAATTCGTAAAGCAAACTGATTTTCTGCGGCGCTTTGTCCAACCGGATTCGCGGATGTCTTTTGAGGACTTCGAAAGAATGAGCGTGCTCAACGAACGCCAGAAGCGCGAGGGGTGGAATACCACGGATTTCAGGTACCCGGACCTTCGGCTGTTCCTCCACATCATCGCCTAAGGCGTCATCAACCAGTTCACTTTCGGATTTGTACGGAACAGGAACATCATCTACGTAACGCAGTGCGTCCAACATCGCCGCGAAGGACTTCAAGGGAGTACTGGACAAGAATTCGATGACTTTTTCGTCGCTCAGTTTCATCTGAGAAAAAAGCGCCGGGCGACAACCTCATGGGGTCAGGTTACCCGCCCGGCGTTCGAGCGCTGGGCTTGTGTTTCGGCTGTCTCTGCCACTTAGGGTGCGCGTCGAGACACTCCAAAGCTATAGAGTCATGTCCTTATTTCGGGATGCCTTGACTCCCGGCAATAGGGTACGTCGTTACTGTAGGAATCATCCGTATGTTCCGCCTCGCCCATAAATGGTCGCTTTCCCATCCACGACATTCGCCACATACCTCCCCTCGCTCAGAAACTGCATTACCTTCTTGCCGCTGCGTGCCAACATTGCCCATCGCGATTTCGTATCCGCGTTCTGCTCCAGACCGCGAATTTTATTGCTGTCGAACACGAAGTCCACCTGCCGCAAGTTCTTCCGTGGAGTAATGCGAACTGGATAGCGTTTTCCATCCAGCTCAACGACGCTGACGTTTTCCACTAGAACCTGCCGCCAGACTTCAACCAGCGTTTGCTCAAGAGAAGCATTCATTTCGCGTCCAGATTTGCGAGCAGATTATAGTCTGGGCATCTGGAGAGAAGCGAAGGGAATACCAATCATAAAGAGTCGCGCTGGAGTGGAAGTCGGATTAGCGCATCATCCCAACTCAGCGGCAGCTCGGAACCTTTGACCGTCCAGCGCACAAAATTGGTCTCATGCATGTGGAGAGTGAGAGCATTCATGATGCGCACATGGGGCGGGTACTGAACGAAAGCTTGCAACGCGGCGTCGTCCTTCCAGGCCGATAATGTCCAGAATCGCTTCGAGGATGGGTGGGCGAGAACCGAATAGCCGAGCACGCCCGCCGCTGATGCCAATTGCTTCACCACTTGCGCTGTATAGAAGAAGAAAACAGGAATCCGCCAGTAGCTTTTCAGCGGGAGATAGGACAACAGAGCAACATAGTTCTGCTCAGGTGCAGGGGACCCAAATGTTCGCCACGGACTCGCGGGCACGATTTCCGGCTCTACCTCGTCAATTCCTTGGTCGATTCAAAGTTAAGCCACATTCATTCTTCAGTTTCACGCTCTTCGTTAAGTCCGAATTCTTGCAGTTCTTCTTCATCCAACTCCATGCGCTCGATTGGTGACAATTCCCCATGGCAAATCTCGATTGCCTCTATGCCAAAAAATATGTCTTGATGCCCGCAGTCAGGACATCGCGTCGAAAAATCTTTGTCTTTGAGTTCATGTATTGCACGAATGTCCCACCATGTTGCAGCTACGCATCGACCTTCCTTACAACGGCGGCATTTGAATGTGAGAAAGACGCTCGGCATGTTCCTGGCGATTGTCTGTGGAACCGTTGATGGAAGCAAGTTCGGACACTGCAATGCGGTCACTTGTTAACCAAAGATATCGGGATTTGTTAACAATTCGGTAGGGCGAGCTGCCCGCAATCGCCTCACTCGGCGCAGGCGGTTGCACGTATGCCTGCGCCAGAAAATCTGCGCAGCCCGCCATCTCAACGCAGGGGCAATGATTAATCGCGTCGGGCGCGGCTGTATGCTAGGCTCCAGCGCAAAGGAGGCCCCAATGAACAGACTACTCTCTTTGTTGTGCCTACCGTTGTTGCTGGTGGTGATTTGTCCGACCCAAACTTCGTCGCAATCGTCTGACGAGGAAACCCTCAAAAAGCTGGAAATTGAAGGTGCGAAGCACGCTGGGACGAGCGACGCTGATATCGCGTTCGGAAAGAAGGTTAATTCGGAACACGTAGTGAGCGTGGACCCGTTGGGTCACGTTAGCGACCAGACTCCGGCAGATATGGAGAAAATGACTCTGGGGATTAGAAAGGCCGACCCCGACATTAAGGCGAGCATCGAAATTCAGGACATTAAGGTAAGGATTTCTGGCGACACTGCTATCGTGACATATTCTGGTACATACAACGCGACCGGCCACAAAGATGCGCGTTATGACGTTCCAAATGCGAAATTTGTGGCCGTGGATACGTGGCAAAAGAAATCTGGACAGTGGAAAATTTTGGCTCAGGCATTCGTTGCGACTGACCAGATTCCTAGCGAGGCGTATAAGCTCCCGCCCCCACCGGGTGTGCAATAGCACCTGCTTTACCACCTCGGTGACCGGGTAGCTTTCAGCCAGGAGCTGCCGAAGACTGCCCGCACGTATGCCCGCGCGGGTAGTCCAAAAGGCTCTGGTCTTATTCTGAGATGCGGAAACGAGCGCTAGCATCAGAATTCTAATGTATCGCGGTGAGAAGCTACCAGCGCAATTCCAGCGTCACCGACGTACCCTGGGGTTTGCCGGAACCCTTACTGTTCCAGAACTGTGCCAGAACCCTATCTTATTTGACGGTTGGGGTTAGCTTTGAGCGAAAAGCAGATTCCCCAAGTTATTGAAAAGATTGAAAACTGAAATGAAACGATGGAGTCTTTGGAACGGAGCGGAGTGCTTAGAAGGCAGATGCTCTATCCAACTGAGCTACGGGCGCATCCTAGAGAGATTTTAAATCATTTATCGCTGAAGAGAGCACGATTTCGTTGCGCTTAAATCAAAAGATACCTCAGCGTCATCGCCATTCGGGGGTTACACAGGGGACGACGTGGCGGCTGTGGCGCCATGCTTCGATCATTTTTTCTGTACGGCTGTTGATAGACCGACGGGCCGAAGTCTCTAGCCGGTCTCCGCAGCGGTTCGAGCCGCGACGGGAATGATCGTCATCACGGCTCCGTCGATCTTATTTTCCACAGTGCGACAAGGAAGAATTCGCACCAGGTAGCGATTCTTGTTTCTGTCCGTCAGCTCTTTGTTGATGGGTTTGAGAGTTGACATCACGTCCTTCACAAGCGCCTCAAAATCCAGAATTTCCACTGACGGATGGATGTTCAGAAGCGGGCGACCAACATCCGTTGAGATGAGTCCCAGGAATTTTTGAGCTTCGGGTGTAAATCGGCGGACCGTTAAGTCACTGCCGATCATCACCACGGCAATCTCGATGCTGCCAAAGAGATTCGTGAGGTCGGTATTTACCTGCGTGATCTCCAGGTTTCGGCCGCGCAGCTCGTCATTTACCGTCGTCAATTCTTCATTCGCTGATTGCAGTTCTTCCTTCGCCGTTTCCAGTTCTTCGTTTGTACTCTGCAGTTCCTCATTGCTCGAAAGGATCTCTTCATTCGCCGATTGCAATTCCTCGTTCGTAGCTTCCTGTGTTTCTATTACCGACTGCAAATATTCCTTCGCGGCTGCAAGTTCCTGTTGAAGCTTTGCAATTTGAGCGGCCGACGCTTTGGAATCAGCACCCCGACGGCCCTTCCTGGCAACTCCACGCGTTTGCTTCTCGCTGGTCTTGTCGTGAAAGACGATCATGTAATACCGTTCTTTCAGATTCGGCACGTTGATGGGCGTGACCTCAAATCCAGCCGTTCGCGCGGACAGCCGGTCGGAGGAGGGACCGCCATCCTCGCCGCCGTCTCCCTCTTTAATTTGAACATTCTCCTTTCGGACTACGACGTTTTCTTTCTTCGCTCGGGCGATGGCATTCCGCAAGTCGAGCAGGAGTCCCTCTTGCGCCATTTTTAATATGCTGAGGCTTGCTCGGCCGGGCATCAGCTTAAGAAAATGGTTCACGTTGCCCCGCGTGTAGATGACCTCGAGATCGTCATTTACGAATACCGCGGCGGGCGAATACTCGCTCAACACTCGGCGATCGAACTCCTTTTGCGCCTCCAGAAAGTTCCACGCCGAGTCGGTTGGCTTCAAAGACGCACGGATTGCGGTAGGCCCGCTGCGTCCGGACGGGTGTTCGAGCGAAAAACTCACCACCTGGCGTACTGCCGTTGTCTTCCTTGAAAAAATCTTTTGGGTACGATCCACAGCTGTGAAAAGGTTGCTGGCCGGGCCGATGCCCTCCGAAGTGCCGAGTACCAAAAAGCCGCTGGGCCGCGTGGCATAGTGAAACAGAGAAATCACTTTAGCCTGCAAGACCGGTTCCAGATAAATCAACAAATTCCGGCAACAAATCAAATCCATCTGGGAGAATGGCGGGTCGCTCAAGATGTTATGCTGAGCAAAGATGCACAAGTCCCGGATGCCCTTGCTGATCCGGTAACCGCCTTCAATCTTGCTAAAGAACCGGCGCAGCCGCTCGGGAGAGACATCAGCCTGGATATTGTCTTGATATACGCCGCTTCGGGCGCGACCTACGTTGCTTTCACTTACGTCCGTCCCGAAGAACTGAATCGAATTCGTGGAAGCCTTGTCGCCCAAGTATTCCAGCAGTGTGATCGCAACGGAATAAGTTTCCTCGCCCGACGAACAAGCGGGGGTCCAGATTCGAATTGTGCGGTCGGCACTGGATCCTTTCAGAATCTCGGGAAAAACCTCTGCCCGCAGGGCCTCAAACAACCCGGGATTCCGGAAGAAACTTGTAACATTGATCAGCATATCCTGATAAAGCGCTTTGATTTCTGGCGGATTCATCTGCAAAAACCGTACGTACTGTTCTAAATTATCGATTTTGTGGACAACCATGCGTCTTTGAATTCGCCGCAAAATCGTGGTTTGCCGATAATGCGTGAAATCGAGCCCGGTCGAACGGCGCAGCATCTGAAATATCGTTGCGAGACCGTTGCCCTGCTGAGCGGGAACCTCTGTGGCCTCTGTTCTTGAGTTTGCCGTATATGGGTGGCGCGCGATGCGGACCAACTCGCGAGCGATAGTTCGCGGTGGAAGAACGTAGTCGGCGCAACCTGCGTCGATAACGCTTCGCGGCATGCTGTCGTACTTCGACGAACCTTCATCCTGGGCGAACGTCACACCACCTTGGGCCTGAATTTCCGCCATTCCCAAGGTACCGTCGCTGCCCAAGCCCGAGAGAATAATGCCGATCGCGCGATTCCCTTGCTGCTCGGCGAGCGATCGCATGAAGAGATCCACGGGCATCGGCGTTCCACCCGTCTCAATTCGTTTCTCGAGTTGCAACGAATGATCCGAGACGGTCATCGTTGCGTTGGGAGGGATCACATATACGTGGTTCGGTTCGAGGCGCATGCCCTTCGTCACCTCCACGACAGGCATCGTGGACTTCTTAGCGAGCACGGCGCTCAGAAGACTTTCATGCTTCGGATCCAAGTGTTGAATCAGCACGAAAGCCATTCCTGTATCGGAGGGAAGATTCGTCAGTAGTTCGGTGAACGCTTCAACGCCGCCAGCCGAGGCGCCCACGCCGGCAATCAAAAAGTCTGCTGCGCGGGGCGACGGCGCGATGGAATCTTTTTTTCGATTATTCGACGATTTCGACTTGGGCCGCTTGGTTGCCATTTGTCGACCCCCTCTCGCGCGACCTTGTGGGCAGGGGGCGAACGCGCGATTCTAACGTAACGGTACGCGATAACAGCCGCAATGCCCTCCAGAGGCCGATTCTGACGACAAACAGCGCTGAGCTAAAGGGAATTGCGTATTGCCTGGGGCTGGCCTAGCTGTAGGATACTCTTATTTCCCGAGCCTCCTGTGCGAAAGAACTCCATGCGCGGATCCGGTGCGAACCGGGCCCGTTCAAAGAAAATCAGCGGCGAAAAGGGACTCCCCGGCGAGTGGAACGGGCATTCGGGCAGCCCTCTCTCCTCACTGATGGACTCACTAGCCTTCGGAGTAGCCATAGCAACCCATAACGGTAATCTACTATACACGAATAGTTATTTCTTGGAAATGTTCGGTCAACCCTCCCGCAAAGTTTCTTCAGGATCAAACCTCAAATCGTTCGTAGCGGCAGCTTCCTGGCGTCCTCTTCAGGAGGCGATGTTTCGAGGCGCACTCGAGACGACAGATGGTGAGATTAAGGTTCCGAGTTCTGATAACGGCCTTCGGACGATACGCATTTCTTTTTCGCCATTTCTGGACGCGTCTGAGACGATAAGAATCACGGCCACCGACGTTACCGATCTCACCAGTACGCAGACCGCTTTAAAGTTGTCAAAAGATTCCATGAATTCTTTGAGCGCACGAGTCCTCGAATTGCAGGACGAAGAACGGAGGCGGTTGGCGCGCGATCTGCATGACACAGTTGGCCAGGAGATCGTTGTCGTTCTGATGACCTTGGATACGATTGCGCGCACGTGGGACAAGCCCGATCTAAATGCTCGGCAGAATCTGCTCGAAGCGGTCGATTGGCTGCGCAAGGTGGAGTCCGAGATTCGCACATTTTCCTATCTCCTCCACCCGCCCCTTTTGGACGACATGGGCCTCGCTTCCGCGCTGAATTGGTATATGGAGGGCTTTTCGAAACGTTCCGGCATCTCCGTGCAATTATCGGTTCCGGACAATTTACCGCGCCTCGCGCTGCAGGCGGAGACTGCCTTGTTTCGTATCATGCAGGAGAGCCTTTCCAATGTGATCCGCCATTCTCGGAGCAAGCAAGCATGGGTTCGGATTGAGCTCGAGCCGCATTACTTGAAACTGTCTATTCGTGATGCAGGGCGAGGCTTTGACCAGACGGCTCATAGTGGTTCAGGGCCATCAGGCGTCGGCATCGAAGGAATGAGGGGACGGCTCAGATCCCTGGGCGGGATCTTGGATTTGCAATCGGGGCCGCACGGCACGGAGGTTATCGCGAGCGTTCCATTGCGCGATGGTGACGCCATCCGGCCGGATAGCGTCCGTGCGCGGCGTCAACAGAAGGATGGAGCCGCACAGGCTGCCACCGGCCTCGCGAAGCGGATTCTCATAGTGGACGATCACGAAGTCGCTAGGAAAGGCATACGCTTCCTGCTCAATGACGAAGACGACTTGGAAATCTGCGGCGAAGCGCAGGATGGATTGGAGGCTTTTGAGAAGGTTCAGAGGCTTAACCCGGATTTAGTGATTCTCGATCTCAACATGCCCGGGGGCGGGGGCTTTTCCGCTGCGAATAGGATTCGCAATGCCGGCCTTACGCCAAAGATTTTGGTCTATACCACGCACACCTTTCCTGGATTGGAACGTATCGCTCGCGCGGCGGATTGCGATGGGTTCGTCGTGAAGGCGAATGCAACACAGGATTTGATCCGCGGAATTCGCGCCGTGCTGCGCGGAGAAGAGTTCTACAGCTCGCTCAATGCCAAGGCGCAAAACGCCTGATACTTCCGTTGCGATGGACGACGCCTCACCTCATTTGGCCTTTGCTCCTTAACGCTTCATATTGTGAGAGTTTTTCCATACACGCTTCGCGATCGGGTTGCTTCGTAAGAACGCTACAGCTGGAGCTTGAACCGGATTGGAACCGGTTTGATTCCAATGATTCCTGTATCGTCCTGTGCGCGAATCTTGTATCTAACCCAGCCGCCTGCGGTGAGCCTGCTCACGAGAAAAGAAACAATTCCGGTGGACACGCCGGGCTATTCTCATGTCAAATTATGGACGTAGGACGAGGCAGTGTTATCTGGGGGTTTGGGCGATGCGACA
>Ga0210401_10002073_pt1 | contig 22447 bp, 24 predicted proteins | sample IncBWH32MmetaG_FD_150866 | JGI IMG/M metagenome (GOLD analysis project Ga0210401, IMG submission 150866) | Forest soil microbial communities from Barre Woods Harvard Forest LTER site, Petersham, Massachusetts, United States - Inc-BW-H-32-M | ecosystem: Environmental > Terrestrial > Soil >... | reverse complement strand
TGTAGCATAAACATTTAGTACAGGGCACGTAATATTTTTTAGGTTTACTTTTTTACCACCTACAATTAGTTCATTTTTTATCAGCAGATTTTTTTGGTATAAATCTTTCATAAACTGACGATAGCATTCGCCTGCCTGAGCTGGACTTTCGGCTATCCATTTTTCCATGCGTAAAAAATTAAGTAGTTTATCCTTATCATCCAACACATTTACCAATGTTTGTTGCTTTTGAAACTGTTGAGTTGGTTTAAGCATATTAAAGCCTTCATTTAAAAACTCGCCCGGTATCAAACCATCATAGCCTTCAACTAGTTTATCAAAATTCATATCCTTAGACCAACGGAAAAGCAAACCATCATTGGTAGAAAAATCAACGGGAGTAACCTGCGTAATTAAATTTTTTATTTTGTTTTGGTGTAAGGCCGTATAGATAACGCTAAACGTACCACCCTGACAGATACTTATAATATTTATTTTTTCGGCCTTATGCTTTTTACGAATAACATCAACACAGTTATTGATATATCCATTGATATAATCATCCATGCTTATATAACGGTCTCCTTTTGATGGATTGCCCCAATCAATTAAATAAACATCAAGCCCTAGGTTTAAAAGGTTTCTTATATAGCTGCGATCAGGTTGTAAATCAAGCATTTTGTAAGTGTTTACCAAAGCGTAAACAATTAAAACTGGTGTTTTTACTTGAGCATCAGTATCTCTATTGTAATGAAATAAACGTAATTTATCTTCGGCATAAACCTCAGTTTTAGGCGTGGTAGCAATTTCTACTTCGGGTAATCTGCCCAATGTTTCATAACCTTTTACCAGTTTAGCATTGGCATCCGCTATCTCTTGCAGTATTTTATTTTCCATGACATTTATTTTTTACTAATTGCTTGATAAAGTTAAAGAAAATTTAGCTTTCGTTAAATTTTTTCAAATAAAGTTCAGTTCCATCAAATTCGGCATAAGTATAGTAATTAATCCATTCACCCAAGTTAACGTACTTTGAATTTTGCGGTAATTTAACTTCGATTGGCAAGTGCCTGTGCCCGAAAACAAAAAAATCAAAATGTTTTTCGGTAAGCTTTTCTTTACAGAAACTCACTAGCCATTCTTTATCATCGCCCAAATATACACTATCGCTATTTCCGGTAGCAATCCTGCTACGACGGCAGAAATAAGTGGCAATGCCAAAAGCCAAGTTTGGATGAAGACGGGCAAACATCCATTGCAGGAATTTATTAGCCAATATCTTTTTTATAAATTTATAACTATGGTCGCCTGGTCCAAGTCCATCTCCATGCCCTATAAAAAAAGTCTTACCTGAGTAGGTTCTTTCAATTGGCTCTTTATACACATTTACCCCAATTTCTTGCGGTAAATAGTCATACATCCACATATCGTGATTGCCAGTAAAAAGATGAACAGGAATACCGCTATCGGTTATTTCAGCTATTTTACCCAATAGACGTATAAAACCCTTAGGGGCTGTATATTTATATTCAAACCACCAGTCGAATAAATCGCCTACCAAATAAATTTCGGCAGCATCATGCTTAATCTGATCAAGCCATGCTACAATCTTTTTTTCGCGCGCAAGGCTGCTTTCGTAAGTAGGAACACCTAAGTGAAAATCGCTGGCAAAATATATTTTTTGTTTTCCGTTTAAAGTCATTATTTTGAGAGTTCAAAAATAAGTTTAATTTTAGAGTGAGCCAATTAATTAAATTAGGAAAACTAGCCCGTGTACACGGCCTAAAAGGTGCATTAGTAGTGGTCGGAGATAACCTGCAGGATGTAGAGATAAAAAAAACGGGTTTTTTATTTATTGAAATGAACCATGTACCTACCCCCTTTTTTATTACAGAAGTAAAATATATTGGCAAAAATTTAGTACTGGGTTTTGATGGCGTAAAAACCATTGAACAAGCCAAAGCCCTTATTGGCAAAGAATTGTGGGCTGATGAAAAAAATATTTCGGTAAAAAAATCAAACACTAATAACTTACAGGGTTATGATTTGATAGATGAAATTAAAGGCAATATGGGTAAAGTTAACGAGCTAATTGTGTTGCCTAAACAACAGTTTTTATCGGTGCAAGTTAATAACGAAGAAGTGTTGTTGCCCTATACAGATGCCTTTGTAAAAAAGGTAGACCATAAGGCCAAAACAGTATTTTATAGTGCCCCTGAAGGGCTTTTCGATATTAATTAACATTATATTTACACTATTATCTTTATATTGCTCTTGAAATTGGAATAAGATGTATGTCTCAACAAACATTTGTTTTTAAAAAATTTAGCATTCATCAGCATAAATGTGCGCATAAAGTTGGCACAGATGCTGTACTGATAGGCTCGTGGGCAGAAGTAAGTAAAGCAAACACCATTTTAGATATTGGAACCGGTACAGGCATTATTGCCTTAATGATGGCGCAAAAAAGCCACGCACAAATTGATGCCATTGACATTGAACAAGGTTCATTTGAACAAGCAGAAGAAAATGCCAGTCATTCTATTTGGGCAAATAGGATAAAAGTTTATCAAAAAAGTTTACAAGATTTTGCGGCAAATTCTACTAAAAAATACGATGTTATAATTACTAATCCACCTTATTTTGTTGATTCTTCTAAAGCACCGGACGAAGAAAGAAGTCATGCCAGACACACTGATACCTTAACTTTTGCTGATTTGCTTTTAGGCGTAAAAAAAATACTACATGAAAGAGGTTTGTTTTATATTATACTCCCTACAAAAGAAGCCACTGATTTTAAAACCTTGGCAGAAAAAAGTAATTTGTATTTGGTGAAGCTTTTAAGGGTGAAAACAAAGTCGTCTAACGATTTAGAAAAACGACACATTATGTTGTTTAAGTATATTAAAGAGCCCCTTGCAGAACAAATATTAAGCATTGAAAACGAAGGCAGACATAATTATACGGAGGAGTACAAAAAACTAACAGGAGATTTTTACCTGCATTTTTAATCCTTATAGATTAAAGCAACAGCATAGGCGTTAGCGCCATCTTCTCTGCCCACATAACCCAGTTTTTCGTTTGTAGTAGCTTTAATAGAAATATCTTCTTCAGCAATTTGCAAAATGGGAGCCAACGCTTTTTGCATGCTTACTATATGTGAGTTTATTTTAGGTTGCTCTAAACACAAAGTGCAATCTACATTACCAACTTTGAATTTTTTTTGTTGGAGTAGTTGCATGGTTTGTTTTAAAAGCACTTTACTATCTATGCCTTTAAAACTATCGTCGGTATTTGGAAATTGATTACCAATATCTCTTAAGCCAGCAGCACCTAATAAAGCGTCGCAAATGGCATGAATTAAAACATCGGCATCACTATGACCCACACAGCCTTTTGTATGCGGAATTTGTACTCCACCCAACCATAAAGCCTTTCCCTCTTGCAAAGGGTGTACATCAAAACCAAAGCCTATTTTTATATTCATATTTGTGTATTTGTTCTGTTTTTAACTTCATCGTAGGCTTCGTCATAATCTTTACGAAGAGTGCCAAAAATCCTATCCCACCACAAAAAGTATAAACTATAGTTACCTTTAAAATAATGATGGTGCTGATTATGATTTACGGATGTATTTATCCATTTACCAATCCAACTTTTGTTGAATTTTTTAGGATAAACTTCCCAACCCAAATGCCCATAAACATTATAAACCATTAGTGATAAAAAGAAAATAAACAAATGCCACCTGCAAAGCGGCATCATAAAAATAAGCAGAACAAAAATGCCAATTTCTACTACTGCCTCTAAGGGATGAAATGCAAAAGCCGCAAAGGGAGAAGGGTTGGTTGATTTATGATGAACCAAATGAACTGAATTAAATAATTTAGGGTGGTGCATTAAACGGTGTGCGAAATAGAAGTAAGCATCGTGCACAAAAAACATGATGGGGAAAGCTATCCAAAAATAGAGTGTGCTTGCATCATATTTGCCAGGATAAGTATAAAATTGCGTGTACTGCCTAATTGGTGTAAGTAGTATAGCTGTAGGCACTAAAGAGAAAATAAAAATGGTGCAAGTAGAATATAAAATTTCTCTCTTATAATCTTTATTGGTAGGGAATTTTAATTGAATTTTTTTGAAAGATAATTTTTTACGAAGCAACACATACCAAATAAGCCAAGCCAAGCTCGCCAATATAAAATAACGAAGCGCAATAAGGACTAAAAAATCGGACCAGGAGGTAGGATGCATGGCGCAAAGATAATAATTCTATTTGCTATTTTTCGAAACCTTTATTGCCTTGCAAACCTCCTGTATGTATAGCTACAATGGTTGAATCCTCTTTAAAACTGCCCTTTTTTATCCTATCAAAAATACCATACATCATTTTTGATGTGTAAACATAATCAAGCGGGATATTAAATTGGTTTTCAACATCAGTTTTAAAAGAAAGCAGTTCAGCCGTTGTTTTTGCATAACCACCAAAATGATAATCCCCAATGATACTGTATTTTGTATTTTGAATTTCAGAATTTCCAATCAGTTTATTTACTTCCTCTGTAAGATAATCAGCCCCTTTTAAAGCACTAAAACCTACGGCTTGCTGGTGGGATTTTAATCCGATAGTTAATCCCGCAAGAGTTCCACCGCTTCCAACCGGGGTGCAGATATAATCAAAATCAATTGGGATGTAATCTATAATTTCTTTACAGCCTTTTACTGCCAAAGCATTTGAACCGCCTTCAGGCAATAAATAAAAATCACCGAATCTATTTTTCAATGCTTCAATGAAAAATGGTTCGGTTTTGTTTCTATAATCGCTACGAGAAACAAAATGCAACTCAACCCCTTTTTCTTTGCAATAATTTAAAGTATTAGAATATGTTTTAGGTTCCTCTCCCCTAACTACAGCAATAATTGGTAACGGGTTATTATTTACAAATGCCGCTGCCGCCAAGTGATTACTCCAGGCACCGCCAAAAGTCAGTATCTTTTTAAAACCTTGTTTTTGAGCCTCTTCAAGGTTATATTTTAGTTTAAATAGTTTGTTGCCGCCTGCATATAAATCAATAGTATCAAGCCTTAGCAGGTATAAATTTACTTTATAAGCTAATGTTAACTCATTTTCAATTTTCCGAAAGGCTATATTTTTAGGCATTAATAACATTTTTTAAAATTACACAAGCAAACAAATTTTGCTACTTTTAAACCGAAATAAATTAGAATATTATTTTTGCAGCATGATTAACCGAGTAGTTAAAAACGTAGATGAGGCAATTGCCGATATAAAAGATGGCATGACCCTTATGGTTGGTGGCTTTGGACTGTGTGGTATTCCGGAAAACTGTATTTCGGCACTGGTTCGTAAAGGTGTAAAAAATCTTACTTGTATTAGTAATAATGCCGGAGTTGATGATTTTGGCTTGGGGTTACTGTTACAAACCAAGCAAATAAAGAAAATGATTTCCTCCTATGTTGGCGAAAACGCTGAATTTGAGCGTCAAATGCTTAGTGGTGAGTTAGAGGTAGATTTGGTTCCGCAAGGCACTTTAGCTACTCGATGTATGGCCGCAGGTTATGGTATGCCGGTTATTTTTACACCAGCCGGTGTAGGCACTGAAATTGCTGAAGGCAAAGAGGTTCGTAAATTTTCTTTTCACGGGGTTGAAAAGGATTATTTAATGGAGCGTGCTTTTGAAGCTGATTTTGCTTTGGTAAAAGCCTGGAAAGGCGATACTGCAGGTAATTTAATTTATCGTTCAACCGCCAGAAATTTTAACCCAATGATGGCTATGGCAGGCAAAATTACCGTTGCCGAAGTTGAGCATTTAGTACCCGCAGGGGGACTAGACCCCGATCAAATTCATACACCGGGTATATATGTGCATCGCATTTTTGAAGGAAAAAATTACGAAAAGCGAATTGAACAAAGAACTGTAAGAAAAAAATAAACATCAATTATCATTGCGAGAAAAGTGAAGATCTCCCAATAAATTATAACTAATAAAAAATAAAAATGGAACTATACTTAGACTCAGCAAACTTAAAGGAAATTGAAGAAGGTTTTAAACTTGGCTTTTTAGACGGATTAACCACCACGCCTACATTTATGCAGCGCGAAGGCATTACGGACATTGATGGCACTATTGTGAAATTGAGCAAAATTGTACCTGTGCTTCAAATTGAAGCTTTAGGAGATACTGCTGAAGATATTTTAAAAGAAGCAAAACGTCAGTTAGCTTTAGGTTTAGACAAAAACAAAACTGTTTTTAAAATTCCGGTTTCGTTAGAAGGCGTACGTGCTTGCAAAATGTTACGTAACGAAGGTTTATTAGTTAACGTGCATTTGGTTTACACCTTGCAACAAGCTTATATGGCTATGCAAGCGGGTGCTACTTATGTTTGTCCATTAGTGGGTCGTTTACAAGACCAAGGGCATGATGCTTTAACTTTGGTTGAACAATGTGTTGATGCAGTTGATTATTATGGTTATGATACAAAAATCATGTTCTCGTCAGTTAGAACAGTTGAGCATGTTAGAAATGCTATAAACATTGGTGTGCACACTATTACTGTTCCATTAAAAATAATGAAACAGCTTACCGAAAACAATTTTACAACTGTTGGAACTGAGCAATTTATTGCAGATACTCGTTTAATGACGGTACGTGTAAAAGAAGCTATAAATGGTGTAAATCCTTTAGTACAAGCAGATACAAACATTACGGATGCTATTGTAAAAATGACTGAATTTGGTTTTGGTGCTATTACAGTAGTAAATAAAGATAACTCGGTACTTGGTGTGTTTACTGATGGTGCGCTTCGCCGTATAATTTCTGAAAAAGGCAGAGATATTTTACAGAAAAAATTAAGCGACTTAACTTTCAACGCGCCTATTAGCGTTGAAGCGGGTGCTTTATTAAACGAAGCAGCAGGTGTGTTTAAAAAGACAAATGTAGATACTTTATTAGTGGTTGAAAACGGTAAGCCCATTGGCATGCTTGACATTCAGGATATGAAAGGGTAATTTTATTAAATTACATATATGCAAAAGGGCTCCAATGAAGCCCTTTTGTAGTTTATAGATGTTTAGTTTCTAGTTAAATCTTCACTAAAAAATCATTTTTATTCATTGCCTCTTCGGCATAAGAGAATGTAGAAAGTATATCAGCTTTACCATCAACTACCGCTACATCATGTTCAAAATGTGCTGATGGTTTTTTATCCTTTGTAATGATAGTCCATCCATCGCTTAATTGCTTAATGTCTTTTGTTCCCATGTTAATCATTGGCTCAATAGCAATTGTTAAACCATTTTGAATCTTAGCACCACTACCACGTTTACCATAATTAGGCACTTCAGGTTTTTCGTGCAGATTCTTTCCCAAGCCATGCCCCACTAATTCGCGTACAACGCCATAACCATGTTTTTCGGCATAGGTTTGTATAGCAAAACTAACATCGCCTATGCGGTTACCTGACTTTACTTGCTCTATACCCACATACAAACTCTCTTTAGTAACGCGCACTAAATCCTGCACTTCTTTTTTTATTTCGCCGGCACAAAATGTATAAGCATGGTCGCCAACAAAACCTTGCTTTTTTACGCCACAATCAACTGAAATGATATCGCCACTTGTAATTACTTTATTAGATGGGATACCATGTACAACTTGTTCGTTCATAGAAAGGCATAAACTTGCCGGAAAACCGTTATAACCTTTAAATACAGGCACTCCACCATTATCTCTAATAAACTCTTCGGCTATTTTATCTAAGTGTTTTAAACTAACACCTTCTTTAATTTCAGAAGCTACCAATCCTAATGTTTTAGAAACAATTTGCGCCGCATGACGCATTAATTCAATTTCTTCAGCTGTTTTTAAATATATCATTTACCAAATAGTCGTTTAAAAAAAGAGTCGTTCTTTTTGTTGTAATTTTTATGTGCTTCTTCATTTTCGTACTGGTGATTATACTCTCCACCTTCGGGATGAAGTGTTTGCCATATTTTACTCCAGCCAGGGAAACCACCTAAATTGCGGTCATCAATAAAAATATCAGCATTTATTTTTCGGCTAATAGAATGTGTGTACTGTTCTTCAGGATAACTTTTATTTACGGCATAAAACTCAACTCCTTTTTCTCTGCAATAAACAACCGCCTCTTCTAATAAATCGCCATCTCTAAAAGTCCATAAAATAAGTTTATGCCCTTTTTTTTGTAAGGCTTTTAATGTATCGAAAGCAAAAAGCATTTCCTTACCAATTGCAGGGTAAGAGTGTTCTACAATGGTTCCATCAAAGTCAACTGCTATTATTTTACCATCATTTCTTACCATTTTCTATAAATTATATGCTTTGTTGACGCTTAAATCAGTATTTAGTTCATACATACGTGGTTGACCTGTGCCAATTTCAAATTCAAGAATTTGAGCCGGAGTCATTTTTTCAAGATGCATTATTAAAGCACGCAAGCTGTTGCCATGTGCTGCAATTACTATGTTTTTGCCAGTCTTTAATTTAGGTGCAATTTCTTTTTCGAAATACGGAATAACACGAGCTGCTGTATCTTTTAAACTTTCGCCATTAGGTGGAGCAACATCATAACTTCTGCGCCAAATTTTCACTTGGTCTTCTCCAAATTTTTCAGCAGTTTCTGCTTTGTTCAACCCTTGCAAATCACCATACATGCGCTCGTTTAGCGCTTTATCATATGTAATTGGAATATTACTTTGGCCACAAACTTCTAAAGCAATTTTTAGTGTATTCTGTGCACGTTTTAAATCAGATGAATAACCTTCATTAAAGACAATGCCTTTTAATTTTTGTCCGGCAGCTTTGGCTTCTTCAATTCCTTTTTCAGTAAGTTCAACATCAACCCATCCGGTAAATTTATTTTCTAAATTCCAAACAGACTGTCCATGTCTAAAAATGACTAATTGTGACATAAAATTTCTTTTTGCAAAAATACTATTTTAAAGTAAGATATGGGAATTGAGATTGTATCTATCCTACTTCTTCGGTACAACCTCTATTTTGGTTAAAGCAAGGGCAATTCTTCGGGTAATTTCTACACCTAGTTTACTAACGTATCCCGAAATAATTTTAGTGGGTGCGTTTGCATCAGCCGGGAATTTTATACTACAAGTGCCTGAGTTTATTTCTTTAGCATCAACCGTAAAAATTGTATAATGCAATGTTATTATACGTTCGGCTGATGTCCCCATATCACCTGCGGCGAGTTGGTTAGAAATAATATCTAATTGATTAATAAATAAAAATAAATCAGTTTTATGTTTTGCATAAAGGCCAGGAATAAGAGCGGGACTGGTTACTTTAGCATTCATAAAACGGGCATCGGCATTTGATTCAGCTAAAATCTGTCCATTTGTTATAGTTGAACCTTTCTTCCCTTTTTCTTCTACTGGTGCTTTGTAGTTAGATTGATCGGGTACTTTTTCATAATCAAAAGTGATGCTTTTATAAATAGCTAAAATATCCTTTTTGTACTTGGCAGTATCCTTCAATAAATCTAACACCTCGTACTTTTGTTTCAAAGCCTTTGTTAATTCAGCATTTATTCCTTTTCTAAAAGCTTCTTTTATTTCTTTTTGACTGAGCTTTGTTTCTGCATTTATTTTATGATCAATTTGACTCATATACAGCTTAGGTTCAAACGGGATAACCATTATCTTATGCTTAACCTGCGCATAAGATGCAAAAGATAAAATGCAGGAAATAAGAAATAAAATTACCTTCTTCATTTAGTTAAGTTCAGCCAAAATTTGTTTTTCAACTTCATCGCTATCCCATTTTTTATCAATATCGGGCATAGCCATTATTTTATCCATAATACTTTGCTGTTTGTTTCCACCTTGTAAGGCTTTACTGTAACGTATTTTAGGACTAAAAGTAACCATGGTGTAAAGCGGAATCCATTTATCAGGATGTTTTTCGCTAAAGCGTGCTTCAATTTTTTTCTGTAATAAAAATACAGGGTCGGCAGTTTTATCACGCATTTCAACAAAGTTGGCAATGGCCAAATCCGCAATAGCATCACTATCAGGCTTGCGCAATAATTGATACTCGTTTAAAATAATTTCCCAGTTTTCGTTGTGTTTGGAAATTAATTCATCTAACACCACACAATCTTCAAAACCACAATTCATGCCTTGTCCATAAAAAGGAACAATAGCGTGAGCAGCATCACCAATTAAACCTATTTTATTATCAAAAGTCCAAGGAAAACATTTTACCGTTACTAAAGATGATACCGGATTATTCATAAAATCTTCTAACAGTGTTGGCATTAATGGCACAGCACTTGGAAACTCCTCGTCAAAAAATTTCTTTACTGCCTCTTTGGTTTTTAAATTGGCAAACGATTTTTCGCCTTCAAAAGGTAAAAATAAAGTACAGGTAAAATTACCATCGGGGTTAGGCAATGCAATCATCATAAAACTACCGCGAGGCCAAATGTGTAAAGCATTTTTCTCTAATAAAAACTCGCCATTTTTTCCCGGAGGAATAATTAACTCTTTATAACCAGCCTCAATATAATGTTGATTATACTCGAACCTATCGCTTGAAAGTTGCATATTTAAACGACTTGCTGCAAAAGCACCATCGGCACCAAACAATAAATCACTTGTGGTAGAAGTTATTTTTTCTGTTTCGTTATGTTCAAAATGAGCAGTAAGATTTTCCCTATCTATATTAGTACAACGTTCGTTAAAATGAATTTTTACACCGGCTTGTTGCTCAGCTAAATCCATTAACTTCATATTTATATCGGCACGAGAAACAGAATAAATAGCTTGGTCTTTTTTGCCATACGGAAAGAAAGCTGTTGTGCCATTTTTATTATGAATAAACCTACCATACATGGGGATGGCAATTTTCTTTATATTATCAGCAATGCCAACACCTTCTAAGCCCCTCCAACCACGGTCGCTAAGGGCAAGGTTGATAGATTTGCCTGCACTTATGTTTGCTTTGCGCATATCAGGACGGCGTTCGTAAATGTTTATTTTATGTCCGCGTTTAGCTAAATAAATTGAAAGTAAAGAGCCAACCAAGCCCGCGCCAACTATGTTTATATTTTTACCCATATTACAAATTACGTTATTTTTTAATGTATTTATCCATCACCCCTTGATTTTTTCTTATCATTTCAATAGCAAGATTAATTCTTTTTGTTCGCGTTTCTTCCCTCTTAGCACTGTTAATCCAAAACATATACTCTTTACGGCGACCAAAATTAAGGGCTTCAAAATTTATAAGAACCCCATTTATTTTAAACGCCTTTTTTACATCAATAGGTATAACTACTGTTTTATCTTTTGTAGCTAAAAGTTTTTTACCTGCCTTATTATTATCAACCGCCTCGAAAAGATACATTAATAATATCTCTTCGTCAACCTGATTTATATCAGTATACCTGATATGGCGATTATGCAAGGTGCCTTCGTGGTGTTTAAGAATTTTCTTTTTATCTTTTAATAAAGCGCCCTGAAAAAAAACAAAGTTTACAAATTTTTGATGAGCTGCTATGCCGCAAATCATGCCTTCACAATAATAATTAGGCCCCCATTTCCAATCTTCAATTATGCCCGCATCGGCTTTTAAAGCAATGCTACGTATTTTTTGGCATATTTTTTTACTCCACGCAGGCAGCGCTTCAATATATTTATCTATTTCAACCGAAGCATTTGGGTTATGCTTTGTTTTTGCCATTTTTATTGAATAGTGTTGATTTTATTTGCAAATCTTTTAAGCATTACTAACTGGCCAATAACCATAACCAAACTCAAAAACAAAAAAGTTACACCAATTGGCTGTTCTATATTTATAGAGAAATGCATAACTATCACTGCAAAAGCGTTGTTACAAAAATGTGCTATGATAGAAACCCACAAATTTTGTGTGATGTAATAAAGATATCCTAACACTACACCCAAAAACATACGAGGAATAAAACCAAAAAACTGTAAGTGAAAAGCGCTAAATAAAATAGCCGTAATTACAATAGCCACATGTGCATTTATTTTGTTTTTAATAAGCATTTGTTGCAGCAAGCCTCTAAAAAAAATCTCTTCGCTAAGGGCGGCCATAAAAGCCATTACTAATAGATTAATAACTAAGCCCTCAATAGATTTATCCTGAAAAAACATCAATGTAATTTTTTCGGCATCGTTTTCTTTTTTGCGCATCCAGCTTTCTAAAGAGCCAAAATTTTGAGGTAAATGAATTAGTTGGTTCCACGATTCTAAACCACTAACGGCAGGCAAAGCAAATAAAATACAAGCTGCGGCAGTTAACGCATAATAAAAATGCGGCGCAGCATTCATATTTAAAAAGGCACTGCGTTCATCGCGCATGTAACGACAAAATATAGTAGCCGGTAAAATAAATAGTATGGTTGTTAAAACAACCTGCATTAGTTTTAGTAAATTGATGTCTTTGGCAGTATCCGGTAATTGAGATGCCCCTGTGTTTTCCATCAACATTAATGCAAAGCATAAAGCAAAATAGGCCAGTATTGTAATTAAACCCAGTCTGTCTTTAAAAATTGTGGTGTTCATAGTCGTTTTTGTATCTTTGCAAAGTTAATTAAAAGCACGCCTCTTGGTAAAAATAGGAAATATTGATTTAGGAGAGTTTCCACTGTTACTTGCACCCATGGAAGATGTGAGCGACCCCCCTTTTAGATACGTTTGCAAAAAAAATGGTGCTGATTTGATGTATACCGAGTTTATCTCTTCTGAAGGGCTTATTAGGGATGCCATGAAGAGTAAAAAAAAGCTCGATATTTTTGATTATGAACGCCCCATAGGGATCCAAATTTTTGGAGGAGATGAAGATGCCATGGCTATGTCAGCCAAAATAGTTGATGCTACAAACCCTGATATTCTGGATATAAATTTTGGTTGTCCTGTTAAAAAAGTGGTTTGCAAAGGTGCCGGTGCCGGTGTTTTAAAAGACATTGAATTAATGGTGCGCTTAACTAAAGCGGTTATAAAATCGACCACTAAACCTGTTACTGTTAAAACACGTTTGGGTTGGGATGAAAAATCTATAAACATATTAGAAGTTGCCGAGCGCCTGCAAGATATAGGTGTGCAAGCACTTAGCATACACGGGCGTACACGTGCACAAATGTATAAAGGCTCTGCCGACTGGACTATGATTGGTGCGGTAAAAAACAACCCACGCATTAAAATACCCATTTTTGGTAACGGAGATATAGAAACGCCTGAGCAGGTTTTAGAAATGAAAGACAAATTTGGGGTTGATGGTGTTATGATTGGCCGTGCCAGTATTGGTTACCCATGGATATTTAATGAAATTAAACATTTTGCGAAAACAGGCACACACCTTGCCCCACCAACTATTGCTGACCGAGTAGAAGTTTGCAAAACACACCTTTTAAAATCGGTTGAGTGGAAAGGTGAAAAACTTGGCATTGTAGAAATGCGTCGTCATTACACAAATTACTTCCGTGGGTTAGACCATTTTAAGGAAACCCGTATGATTTTAGTTACATCGGATAGTTTACCACAACTATTAGAAACTATTGCAGGCATTGCCCCCCGATACGAGTTACAAAATGCTTAGTTTTTATAAATGCAAACCTATATAGCCATACTTAGAGGCATAAACGTAAGCGGACACAAGCTTATAAAAATGGATGCCTTACGTAAGTTGTTTGATGGCATGGGTTTTAAAAACACCAAAACCTATATACAAAGTGGTAATGTGATTTTTCAAGGCAAACAAGCTAAACCCCATGATTTAGAAAAGAAAATAGCTAGCAGCATACTGAAAGAATTTGGTTTTGAAGTGCCTGTGCTAGTAAAAGAGGTTACTGAATTAGAAGTCGTTTTAAAAAACAACCCTTTTATTAATAAACGTAAGGAAGACGCGACTAAGCTTCATGTAACTTTTTTATCGGAAGAGCCAGAAAAGGCGCATTTTGAAAAAATAAAAGATGGAAATTATGCCGCCGATGAATTTATAGTAACCGGCAAAACAGTTTACTTATTTTGTCCTAACGGATACGGAAACACCAAATTAAGTAACACCTTTTTTGAGAATAAATTAAAAGTAACCGCCACCACCCGCAACTGGAAAACCATAAACGAGTTGCTTACTATGGCTGCTGAATTAGTATAAAAATTTTCTCTTTTCTTTAAAACTATTTAAACATTTTCCGGCTCTAAAATTCTGTAATTGACTTATCTTTGTGTGCCCATGAAGAATTTATCTCCGCTAACAAAAGACCCAAAACATTATATTATTATTAAAGGTGCACGTCAGCATAATTTAAAAAATGTTGATGTTGCTATTCCTCGCAATAAGTTTGTAGTTATTACAGGTGTTTCAGGTTCAGGTAAATCATCGCTTGCATTTGACACTTTGTATGCCGAAGGGCAAAGACGTTATGTAGAAAGTTTATCTGCTTATGCCCGTCAGTTTTTAGGCCGGTTAGAAAAACCATTGGTTGATTATATTAAAGGCATCTCTCCCGCAATTGCTATTGAGCAAAAAGTTATTTCGCGTAACCCACGCTCAACTGTTGGTACGGTTACAGAGATTTACGATTACTTAAAATTATTATACGCTCGTGTAGGTAAAACCTTCTCGCCGGTTTCGGGCAAAGAAGTAAAACGAGATACTATAAGCGATGTGGTTGATTTTGTTGTTAATCAAAAAGGCGAAAAACAGTTTTTAATCCTTTCTAAGCTTTTTATTCCCGAAGGGAGAGAAATTATACAACACCTAGAAATACTAAATCAACAAGGCTTTTCCAGAGTGTTGTTTGATGGTGAGATAAAAAAGATTGAAGAACTCCCAAAGAAAATAAAAAGTTCTGCCAATATATTTTTAGTTACCGACCGTATTATGATGGATGCTTTTAGTGATAAAGAAGAAACATCATCGCGTGTAGCAGATTCTGTACAAACAGCTTTTTACGAAGGTCATGGTGAATGTATTATTTATGATGTTGATACAAAAAAACAAACTGCCTTTACCAATCGCTTTGAAGCAGACGGGATGGAGTTCGAACAACCCGATGTAAATTTTTTCTCATTCAACAACCCAATAGGTGCTTGTAAAACCTGCGAGGGTTTTGGTAGTGTTATTGGCATAGACCCTAATTTGGTTATCCCAAATAAAAACAAGTCGGTTTACGATGGGGCTATTGCTTGTTGGAATGGGGAAACAATGAGTTATTACAAAAACCAACTGGTTAAAAATGCACATAAATTTAATTTTCCGGTACATAAACCCATTGCTGAACTGAGCAAGGAACAATATAATTTATTATGGAAAGGCAATCAACACTTTGAAGGGCTTGATGCATTTTTTGCTTTTTTAGCTAAAGAAACTTACAAAATACAGTATCGAGTAATGCTGGCAAGATACAGAGGTAAAACTATTTGCCCCGATTGCAACGGTACTCGTATTCGTAAAGACACGCATTTTGTAAAAGTTGGTGATAAACATATTTCTGAATTGATGTTAATGCCAGTTGAGCATTTATATACTTTCTTTAAAAACATTAAACTGAGCGAACAGGATAATAACATTGCCAAACGTTTACTAATTGAAATTACCAATCGCTTACAGTATTTATGCGATGTTGGTTTAGGTTACTTAACATTAAACCGTGGTGCAAACACATTAAGTGGCGGAGAATCTCAACGCATTAATTTGGCTACATCGCTTGGCAGTACATTAGTTGGTAGCATGTATATTTTAGATGAGCCAAGCATTGGTTTACATCCAAGAGATACCGAAAGATTGATTAGCGTTTTAAAAATGCTACAACACCAAGGTAATACTGTTATAGTAGTTGAGCATGACGAAGAAGTAATGCAAGCTGCCGATGAAATTATTGATATGGGACCTTTAGCCGGGTCTTTAGGCGGTGAGCTTGTGTTTCAGGGTAACCATAAGGAGTTAATGAGTGCTAAAAATAGTTTAACCACCCAATATTTAACAGGTAAAAAACATATCATAACTCCAATTACACGCAGAAGGTGGAAAGATTATATAGAAGTGAAAGACGCTAACGATAACAATTTAAAAAATGTAAGTGTAAAAATTCCTTTAGGTATTTTTTGTGCTGTAACGGGTGTTTCGGGTTCAGGTAAATCAACACTCATTAAAAATGTATTAGTTCCTAATTTGCAACGCGTGTTAGATGGAGCAACTAATCAGGATGATGATAAAATTTCGGGTAGCATAAAAAAAGTTTCGCAGATAGAGTTTGTAGACCAAAACCCCATTGGTAAATCATCTCGTTCAAACCCTGTTACGTATATTAAGGCTTATGACGAGATACGAAATCTATTCGCCGACCAACAATTAGCCAAACAAAAAGGATATAAGCCGTCTTTCTTTTCGTTTAACGTAGAAGGTGGTAGATGTGAGCACTGCCAAGGTGAAGGGCAAATAACCGTAGAGATGCAGTTTATGGCTGATGTAAAACTGCTTTGTGAGGACTGTGGTGGAAAACGTTTTAAACCGGAAACATTAGAGGTTACTTTTCAAAGTGCATCTATTTCTGATGTATTAAACATGACCGTAGATGATGCAGCAACTTTCTTTGCAAAATCATCTGACAAAACCTGCAAAAAAATAAATGACAAACTACAGTTGTTGCAAGATGTTGGTTTGGGTTATGTGCAATTAGGGCAATCATCAAGTACTTTGAGTGGTGGTGAGGCGCAGCGGATTAAACTGGCTTCTTTTTTAGGGGCAGGGCAAAATTCTAACAACACACTTTTTATTTTTGATGAACCAACAACCGGCTTGCATTTTCATGATATTGAAAAATTATTAAAATCGTTACAAATGCTTATTGATAAAGGGAATTCAGTATTAGTTATTGAACATAATTTAGACGTAATAAAATGTGCCGATTGGTTAATTGATATGGGACCCGAAGGAGGAGAAAAAGGCGGCACAGTTGTTTTTGAAGGCACACCTGATGATTTAGGTAGCTGCAAACAATCGTATACCGGAAAATATTTAAAGAAAAAGCTCCAAACTGAAAAAGTTTAATTTTTGCTAATTAAATATTTGTTTATATTTATCTTACAAAAAACAAATTATGAAAAAAACAATCTTCACATTATCTCTATCTGTTTTAGTTTTTACACCAATTATTTCAAGTTGCAAAAAAAGTGATAGCCCTACATCAGGGGGGCCTGCTACCACTTCAAGTACCACAATAACAGGTAATGGAAATCCAAGTGGAACGTTTAATGGTATTTTATATTACGGCTATGAAGTAAATGGGTCTATGTCACTGTATGTTGGAGCTGCTGATTTTTTTAATTCACCCGTGAGTTTTAATCCAAGCACCCAAGCAGTAGCCACAGCTACTGTAAACTCTGTTTCTTTAAACAGTAACCAACTTCCGTATAATAGTTCAAACAATAATTATTCATCTTTTACCACTACTTCATTAGGTTTTCCACCAGCAGCCTGGGTTGTAAATGGAGCAGGTATAATTCCTTCTTTTACTTACACAAATACTAACGCAATGCCTACTTTTACAGGCCTTTCATCTTTCCCAAGCAGCGTTAGTAGATCACAAAATTTAGTTATTCCAATAATTGGAGCTTCAGGTTGCGATCAAATTCAAGTACAAGTAAATGATTCTACAAATAAAACAACAAGTATATATGTTGCCGGTGGCTCAACTTCTGTTACCATTTTAAAAGATTCTTTAACTAAGTTAAACAATTGCATGAGTGGTTCCATCTCAATTAGTTTAATAAAATATAACCAACAAACATTAGGAGGTAAAAGCTTTTTATTTGGAACGGTTTATATAACCGGTAAGAATAATGTTGTACTGAAACAATAAGTTTTTGCATTTATTTTACAACAGACGCACTTATAAGCGAATAATGTACAGAATCTAAAAACTCGCCATCAAAAAAGAAATTTTCTTTAAAGTGCGCTTCTTTTACAAATCCTTGTTTTAATAAAACATTTTCAGAGGCTTTATTTCGCGGGTCTATAACGGCTTCGATAGAATGGAGTTTCATTTGTTTAAAGCCATAATCTAAAACAACAGGCATTAACTCTTGCATAATGCCTTGTTTATGGAAATTAGAGTGCAACATATAACCTACCTCGGCACGATAATTCTCTTTTTGTACACGATAAAACCCTACGGTGCCAATCAATTTATTATCACTTTTTAAAGCAATACCCCAGTTAATGTATTCCTGCTTTTCAATGCTTTCATTAATTGATTTAATAAATTCAACAGTTTCTTCCAACGTTTTAGTGAGTGGTCGGGCAATGTATTGCATTAACAGTTTATCAGATCGAAGGGCAAACATCTCATACTTATCATCTTCGGTAATTTTTCTTAAGCGCAAACGCTCTGTTTCTAATATTGGAAATGGGTTAAAATTCAAGCTTATCATAGCTTAAAACTAAACAATTAATTTATTTATGTTGTCAAAAAAATATTATGAGTCTATTAAATTAACTCCACTTATAATTAAATCTAAAGAATAGCTTTTGTTATCTTTAGCGCATGAATTCTTTTTCTAATCATTATTTTAAAGGTTTAAAAGTAGTTGAACTGGCTAGTGTTTTGGCCGGACCATCGGTAGGATTATTTTTTGCCGAATTGGGTGCCGAAGTAATTAAAATAGAAAATAAAAAAACCGGCGGTGATGTTACCCGTAGCTGGAAACTTCCATCAGAAAATAAAAATTCGGACGTATCAGCTTATTTTTTAGCCGTAAATTTTTTAAAAAAACATTTGCTTTTAGATGTAAGCAATGATGTTGATTATAAAAAATCTATAGCACAAATAAAAAATGCAGACGTAATTATTGTAAACTATAAAAAAGGTGATGACAAAAAACTTAAACTTGATTATGCAACACTTAAAAAAATAAACCCAACAATAATTTATGCAGGCATACAAGGTTTTTCGGATACAGATGAACGGGTGGCCTATGATTTGATTTTGCAAGCAGAGAGTGGCTTTATGAGCATGAACGGAACAAAAGAAAGTGGTCCGCTAAAAATGCCGGTTGCCATGATTGACCTTTTAGCCGCACACCATTTAAAAGAGGCTATATTACTTGCTTTACTAAAAAAACAAAAAACAAAGAAAGGAAGTTGTGTTTCTGTTTCTTTATTTGATGTAGCGGTTGCTTCGTTAGCCAATCAGGCAACAAACTGGTTGGTGGCAAAACACATTCCGCTACCAACAGGTTCGTTACACCCTAACATAGCCCCTTATGGAGAAATTTTTACAACCAAGGACAATCATACTGTAACCTTTGCTATTGGCAGTGATGGACAGTTTACAAAATTGTGTGGGTTATTACATATCGCAAAAATAAGTAGCGATAAAAATTATATAAGCAATCAATTACGTGTTGTAAATCGCAAGAAATTATTTTCTATCCTAAATAAAGAAGTAAAAAAACAAACCCTTGTTAATCTGCAAAAAGAATGCACTAAGCATGGTGTACCATTTGCAAAAATCAGAAACCTGAAAGAGGTTTTTGAATTACCCGAAGCAAAAAAGTTGGTTAAAAACATTTCTTACAATAAGAAAAACTACTCGGTAGTTACTTCATTTTCGGCAAAAATCAGTTAAAAATTATTTTTCCAATAATTTAATTTACTTGATTATCAATTAGTTAATCATATTTTAAATACATATGTTTCCTATGCATTAAACAATAATGTATATTTGTATTAAGTAAATACAAAATCATGTTTTTTTCATCAGAATTAATAAAAGGAACCCTTAAAACAATCATACTAAAATTGCTTTCAGAAAACAAGCGCATGTATGGTTATGAAATTACACAAACCGTAAAAGAACTTACGGGTGATAAAATTCAATTAACCGAGGGGGCCTTATACCCTACCCTTCATGCTTTAGAAGCAGAAGGTTTGCTTACAACAGAAACAGAATATATTGGTAAGCGTGTTAGAAAATACTACTCATTAAGTAAAGATGGTAAAACAAAATCTTTAGAAAAAGTAAATGAGTTTGCCGACTTTATAAGCACCATGAAATTTTTATTAGACATTAAAACTAAAACTACTTAAGTAGTGTATAACCTTAGTGAGCAACAAATAGAATATATCCTCAACGATATTAGACGTAATGGCGTTGAGATGGAGGACCTGCAGTTAAACCTCCTTGATCATATTTGTTGCATCATTGAACAAAACCTCAAAGAAGGTGATGACTTTGAGGACTTCTATCGAAAAACAGTAAAGCAATTTTGTAAGCACGAACTGTGGGAGATAGAAGAAGAAACCATCATTTTATTAACTATTAAAAACTATTACGTCATGAAAAAATCAATGATTATAAGCGGAACAATTTCCGTAGCTGCGCTTCTATTTGGTTCATTTTTTAAAGTTATGCATTGGCCCGGTGCTAGTGTTCTTTTATTGCTTGGTATAGTAACATTAAGTTTTGTTTTTCTTCCACTTTTATTTCTACTAAAAGCCAAAGAACCAACTAATACACAAAGTAAAACCGTTATTGGAGTTGGCACCCTACTTGGTATTTTACTTTGTATATCTACCCTATTTAAAGTAATGCATTGGCCAGGTGGGAATGTATTATGGTTTATTAGTATTGGCTGTTCAATTTTTCTGTTTATTCCTTTATATTTTTTTACAGGAATACGAAACCCAGAAACCAAAATCAACACCATTGTAACTACAATTATATTGGTAGGTGCAACTGGGATATTATTTACTTTAACAAGTATGAGGCCATCCAGAGCAATAGAGTTAGGCAATTTTTTTGCTAATCAGGATTTAGTAGCTACACGCAATTATGCAACAGAGCAAAATAGCTTGCATTATAAAATACTTTTAAACGATAGTTCACCGGCAAAAAAAGAGGTAGATGAGTTAAGAAAACGAAGCGACGATTTATACAAAAAATTAGAAAAAATTAAACTTAACTTAATTAATTCTAATGAAGAAACAAATTATACAACAATTGACTATACAAATAGATTTAGTTTTATTGACGCGAATTATGGATTAGCGGAATATTTTTTCTTTAATAATTTGGGAGAACCAACCCCTATATTAGTGAGTTTAAGAAATGAGGTAGATTCATTTAACAGCTTTATTAAAACTACTTACAATAAAAATAGTTTTGGTATGATAAATACGCAGGGTACAAAGGATGTAAATGATGATGGGCATCTAATTTCTTGGGAAGAGTTTAATTTTCATCAGGCTCCCTTTGGTATTATAATTCGTAATTTAACTCAAATGCAATTAGATATTAGAGTTGTAGAAGCAACCTGCATTCATTAAATAAAGTTTAGTAAGAGCGTACTAATAAAAAGTACGCTCTTTTATTTCAAGAATCATTCTTTAAAATGAATATGCTTTCCCATTGTACCCCTAAAACGTTGCCATTGGCTTTCTCTATTAGGTAAAGGAATAAAGTTTGGAATTCGTAAACTATCGTAATTTATTTTGGGTTCGGTATGAGATAATGTTTCCAGCGTATCAAATATAACAGGTAAGAAGTGCAAATCTTTCAAGTGCTTTTTTGCAAAATTATATAACAACCTTGATTGAAATGGATCCGATGCCAATGCAATTTTTTTAAAGTCATTCTTTTTTGCCAATTTATAACCATACCAAATATTTTCGGTACTATGTTCAGCTCGACCTTCTACAAAAATATGTTCGGCCGGCACACCCATTTTAATTGCATACAATCTCATTATTTCGGCTTCTACAAAAGGTGAGTAAACAGAACTGCCACTCATTATAATATTTTTTGCATGTCCGGTTTTATATAAATGCGTTGCCCATATTACACGCATTTTCATAACCATATCCCAAGTTGGCGGATTAAATGGAACACCCGGAACAATTATGGCATCGTATACCGTTGTATCTTTTAAAGACCTAGCCGTAAGTTTTTTTACACTAGGGGCAAACCACAAACAAGAAATTAAAAAAGTACCTGTAAGGAAAATTAATGTGTATTTTAAAATTTTAAGCATTAACAAATAAAGAAGACTAAAATACTACACAAATTCGATAAAATATTACCTTATTAAGGTTACTTGTCCTTTTTGAGAATGTGTTTTATTTTGGTAATCTTTAAAAGTAACACTATAAACATATGTACCTTCTTCCAATACTATACCATTTTTTGTTCCGTCCCAACCTGAGTTTACATCTGTGGTTTGAAACATACTGGCACCCCATCTATCGAATATTTCCATTTTATATCCAATATTGTTATCGGCAAGACCAAAACCTTCGGGTTTAAACACTTCGTTCAATCCATCGTGATTGGGTGTAAAACCGGATGGAATATATAAGGCATATGCCCCGTTAATTCTCAAATCTAACAAGAAAGTATCCTTACAATTATATTGATTAGTAGCATAAAGTAAAATATTATA
>Ga0210401_10002072_pt1 | contig 22448 bp, 22 predicted proteins | sample IncBWH32MmetaG_FD_150866 | JGI IMG/M metagenome (GOLD analysis project Ga0210401, IMG submission 150866) | Forest soil microbial communities from Barre Woods Harvard Forest LTER site, Petersham, Massachusetts, United States - Inc-BW-H-32-M | ecosystem: Environmental > Terrestrial > Soil >... | reverse complement strand
TGCAGTGGGCTGGCTGGCGAACCATGTGCGCGAGAAGCGCCACGGCAACGTCACCTATTACAACGTGAATCGCCACATCAATCCCACCAACGTCTGCGTGGCGCACTGCAAGCTATGCGCGTTTGGGCGCGATCCCAACGCTCCTGGGGCATACACTTACGCGCTGGAAGAGGTCTACCAGCGCGCCTCGCAAGGCGTGCGCGAAGGCGCGACGGAATTTCACATTGTTGGCGGCCTGCATCCCGATCTTTCGTTCGACCATTTTCTGGAGATGATCAGCGGCTTGAAGCAGCGGCATCCCCACGTGCACCTGAAAGCGTTCACCATGGTGGAGGTGCACTATTTCGCGCGCATCGCAAAGCTGACCATCGAGGAAACGCTGCAGAAGATGAAAGATGCCGGCGTGGATTCCTGCCCCGGCGGCGGCGCGGAAATTTTTCATCCTCGGGTGCGCAAAATCATCTGCGACCACAAGGTGAGCGGGCGGATGTGGCTGAGCATCGCCAAGAAAGCCCATCGCATCGGCCTGCGTTCAAACGCTACAATGCTCTACGGCCACGTGGAAACGGTCGAAGAGCGCGTGGATCACCTGGTGCTTTTGCGCGAGGCGCAGGACGAGACGCACGGCTTCGTCGCTTTCATCCCGCTGGCGTTTCACCCGGACAACACGGCGCTGGCGTACATTCCGAAGCCGACCGGTTATGACGACCTGCGCTGCATCGCGGTGTCGCGCCTGATGCTCGACAATTTCGATCACATCAAGGCGTACTGGATCATGCTGACGCCGAGCATCGCGCAAATCGCGTTGCGGTTCGGCGCCAACGACATGGACGGCACAGTCGTCGAAGAAAAGATTTATCACGATGCGGGTGCAAAGACGTCGGAGTTCACGCCGCTCAGCGAACTGGAACGCCTGATTCGGGCAGCGGGGCGCGTGCCCGTCGAGCGCGACACCCTCTACAATCCCGTTGACCGCTCCAAGCTTCCGCCTATCGTGCCGGCGGCGCCGCTGGGCCTCGTGTCCCTCAGCCTGAACTCATAGCTCCGTGTTAGACTCCTGTTTCGGGAGGCGCCATGCGGCAAGTCATCCTTTATCCAGGAGAATCAGGCTATTGGGTAGCAGAGTGCCCTTCTTTGCCCGGATGCATCAGCCAAGGCACAACCAAGGAAGAAGCAATTGCTAACGTCCGTGAAGCAATTGAGGGCTACATTCTTGCGTTGAAAGGCGACGGCCTACCCGTCCCTGAAGAACGATTCGAAGCCATTGTTCTGGCGGTATGACCTCACTGCCCCGCATTTCTGGCAAAGAATGCGTTCGCGCACTCAAGAAGTCTGGATTTGAAGTAAAAAGACAGCACGGCAGTCACATCATCCTTCGTCGGGAGAATCTTTTTGCGCAGGTTGTAGTTCCCGACCATTCGGAATTGGACACCGGCACCCTAAGGGCTATTCTCCGGCAAGCAGGAATAGACCCTGACCAATTCCGGCTGCTCCTCTAGCTTCTCAAGTCCAGTACCATCCACAAATTTCTCGTAGCCATTCTCATGCGCCCGGTCGTCCTGGCTTTATAATTCAGCCAGGAGCAACTCTTGCGCACAATTCTTCTGCTGACTATTTCGAATATTTTTATGACGTTTGCGTGGTATGGCCACCTGAAGTTCCGCAACGTGGCGCTGTGGAAGGTGATCGTCGTCAGTTGGGGAATCGCCTTCTTTGAATACTGCTTCCAGGTGCCGGCCAACCGGATCGGCTCCTACGAATTCAACACCGCGCAACTCAAGACCATTCAGGAAGTGATAACCCTTTCGGTCTTCTCGATATTCTCGATCACCTATCTCGGCGAGCCGATGAAGTGGAACTACCTGGTGGGCTTCGCTTTCATTACCCTGGCGGCGTTTTTCATCTTCCACAAGTGGTAGAATTCTCGCCTGGCTGCATAACCACCCGCCGCCCCGGTGAATCAAAGCTGCCTGACCCGCAGCTACCAGTCAGCAATAAGGAGAAATTCATGCAACGCAAAGCTTCCGCAGTCTGGCAAGGCGATCTGAAATCCGGCAAAGGCTCCATTTCAACGGATAGCGGCACACTGAAAGAAACGCAGTATTCCTTCTCCACGCGCTTCGAGAATGGCGTAGGAACCAACCCCGAAGAATTGCTGGCGGCGGCCCACGCGGGCTGCTTCACGATGGCGCTCTCCGCCCAACTCGCCGGCGCGGGAATGGTCGCTTCGAAGCTTGAAACCACCTGCACGATTTCTCTCGAGAAGGTGGGCGAAGGCTTCTCGATTACCAAGAGCCAGCTCGACCTGGTGGCCACGATTCCCAACGCCGACAAGGCCAAGTTTGACGCGGCCGTGAAGGGCGCCGAGACCGGCTGTCCCGTCTCCCGGCTTTTCAAAACGGAAATTACGGTGAACGCGCGCCTGGTCACCTCGATTTCCGCTTGAGCCTCGCGCCAGCCGCGATGAAAGAGGCAGGTTCCGCATGATTCTCGCTCCAGGTGTATTCATCGCCGGCTTCGTGATTTTTCTGATTGTGCTCTGGGACGCGTTTGAGGCCATCATCCTGCCGCGGCGCGTCACCCGGAAGTTTCGCCTTACCCGCTTTTATTTCCTGTTCACCTGGTCCACGTGGAAAATGTACGCACGGCTGATTCCGTCGAAAAAGCGCCGCGATTCGTTCCTTGGGTTTTATGGGCCGATTTCGCTTTTGTTTCTAATCGGGGTGTGGGCCGCCGGGCTGATTCTCAGCTTCGCCATGATGCAATATGGTTCCGGCTCGGCCCTGAGTCTAACGGGCGGCATGCCCAGCTTCTCCACGGATATGTACCTCAGCGGCACGACGTTCTTTACGCTTGGCCTGGGCGACGTGGTGCCGCGCTCGGGTTTTTCCCGCTTTCTGGTGGTGGTGGAATCCGGATTCGGGTTCGGGTTTCTTGCGGCGGTTATCGGGTACCTCCCTTTCATTTATGGCTCGTTTGCCAAGCGCGAGACGGAAATCGTGCTGCTCGACGCCCGAGCAGGCACGCCGCCCACCGCCGGCGAGCTCCTGTTGCGCCACACTTTTCCTGGAGGCCAGGAAGCGTTGCGCGACCTTTTTAAGGATTGGGAGCGCTGGAGCGCGGAGCTGCTCGAAAGTCATCTTTCCTATCCCGTGCTTGGGTACTTCCGTTCGCAGCACGATAATCAATCGTGGATCGGCTCGCTTACCGCGATTCTGGATGCTTGCGCGCTGACAATCTCCGGAATGGAAGATGTATGCTCCCGGCAGGCGCGCCTTACGTTCGCCATCGCGCGGCATGCGGTCACTGACCTTTGCCAGGTGTATTCCGTGGCGCCACACCCGCTGGAACAGGATCGCTTGCCACCCGAAGTGTTGCACCTGATCCGCGAAACGCTGGCGAAGCACGGGACAACACTTTCGTCGACGCACGAAGCGGATGAAAAACTTGCCGAGCTTCGCAATCTTTACGAGCCTTATGTTTACGCGCTTGTCGAACGGTTCAACCAGTCCCTGCCCCAATGGATCCCGGTGAAAAAATCGAAAGACAACTGGCAGACTACTGCATGGGCGAAGACTGCCGACGGTACTGCGGCTGCCGCGCTGGTTCACGACGATCATTTCTAGGCGGGCTGCGATTTTCGATTTTGGACTCGGTTTCCATTGCGGTTATCTTGTTGTTGCCCAAGCGATGATGGATTCATCTAACGATTTGGGAAATCGCACGCCTCGGGGGGATTCTTATGAAAGCGATACAAGTGCATCAATTCGGCGGGCCAGAAGTATTGCAATTGCAGGAAATCCCCACGCCCAAGCCGGGACCCGGCCAGGTGCTCGTGCGGGTGCACGGCGCGGGCGTGAATCCCTACGACACCTACATGCGCAACGGAACGTACGCGATCAAGCCGCCGTTGCCATATACGCCGGGCTCTGACGCCGCGGGAGTCATCGAAAGCGTGGGCGAAGGCGTCACCAGAGTGAAGCCGGGCGCACACGTTTACACCGCGAGAACGGTGAGCGGCGCCTATGCCGAATACGCATTGGCTCTTGAATCCCAGGTGCACGCTCTACCCGGGAATATTTCCTTCGCGCAAGGAGCGGGAGTTTGGGTTCCCTATGGGACTGCGATCACCGCGCTGATTCACCATGCGCACGCGCGTCCGGGCGAGACTGTTCTGATCCACGGCGCCAGCGGAGGCGTCGGGACGGCCGCTGCTCAATTCGCGAGAGCAATGGGAATGACCGTCTTCGGCACCGCGGGAACGCAAAAAGGTCTGGAGCTGGTGAAAAAAGAGGGAGCGCACCAGGCGTTCAATCACGGCAAGGCGGGTTACGCGGAAGAAATTCTGCAAGCGACCGGCGGGCGCGGTGTGGATGTAATACTGGAAATGCTCGCAAACGTGAACCTTTCCGCCGATTTGAAATTGTTGGCGATGAACGGCCGCGTGATCATTATCGGCAACCGGGGAGAAATTAATATCAATCCGCGAGACCTGATGGGGCGGCGCGGCACGGCGAAGGGTTTTACGCTTTGGGCGGCGACGGAACCTGAACTGGCGGAAATTTTCGCTGCCATCGGGGCCGGCCTTGAAAATGGCACTCTGCGGCCGATCGTGGGCAAAGAGCTCCCGTTGAAAGAGGCCGCGAAGGCGCACGTGGACGTCCTCGCTCCCGGCGCCCACGGCAAGATTGTTCTGGTCCCTTAATCCGGGATTTTCAGCCCCATCCGAAAACACGAAGCACAATTCCCGCGGCGGCTCCGCCGAGCACCAGCCACGTGGAATTCACTTTGTAGCGGAAAACCAGGACAACGCTCAGCGCGGCCAGAATCACCGCCGGAATATTCACCAGCGCGGCTCGCCCAAATTGCCAGCCCACGAAGGCCATCAGCGCCACCGCCGCCGCGTTCACTCCATCCAGAAACGCTCCGGCCAGCGGGGACTTGCGGAGTTTCGGCAAAAATCCGGACGTGACGCCGACATAAACGAACGCGGGCAGAAACATGCCCAGGGTTGCGAGCGCCGCGCCCTTCCAACCGGCGAGGATGAAACCAATGAAAGTGGCAACCGTGAAAAACGGCCCCGGCGTCGCCTGGCTGACGGCCACCGCATCGAGCAATTGCGCATCGGTCAACCAGTGAAGTTTCAACACCAGGTCGCCGCGCAGGATGGGCAGGAGCACGTAGCCGCTGCCAATCAGGACTGCTCCGATTTTCAAGAAGTAAAAGAAAATCGGCAACACGCCAAGCGCTCCGCCCATGGCGCCACTTCCCAGACCGAACCAGGCGCCGAGAGCGGCGCGGTTGCTGGCGAGCCGCTTCCCTTCGCGAAGGATCATCCAGAGAAGTCCTGCGCCAATCAGCAGCCACACCGCGTGAACTCCCACCATAGCCAGCAAAATGACACTCACAGCCAGCGCGGCGAGAGCCACATGGCGCAACGCCGTTTTTCCGAGGTTCCAGACGGCTTGGGCTACAAGCGCCACAACCACCGGCTTGATGCCGAACAACAACCCAGCCACCTGTGGCAACGCGCCGAATTTCATGTAGGCCCAGGCAAGCCCCGTCACAAGGGTCGCCGCGGGCAGGATAAAACACGCGCCGGCAACGATCAGCCCCGCCAGTCCGGCGCGAATCTCGCCAAGATAGATCGCTAACTCCGTCGAACTCGGTCCCGGCAAGAGGTTCACCGCGCCGAGCAGGTCCAGAAACCTCTCCCGGGTAAGCCACCCGCGGCGGCGGACAAATTGCTCCTCCATCATCGCCACGTGCGCTGCGGGTCCGCCATAAGCGATGAACCCGAGGCGCAGAAATTCCCGCGCGACTTCAGCTAGACTTCCGCGTTCCTCTTTAATCGTGGTGCTATCCATTGATATCCCTAGACCAGAAAATTGTGCTCAAGCTCGAAATCGTAATTTTCGCAGCAGCCACCCGCCGACAAGCAAGCCGTAGAACGGTGCGTACACCAGCCACTGCATCAGCGGATCAAACTTGAATTGGCCGAGAATTCCGTAGCCGATTAGTACGTTGTAGGACAGGAATTGCAGCACGGTCAGCAACAGCCACGCGGGATTCGGAAAAAAACAAAGCAACGGCACGATCCACGTGAAATACCACGAATAGCCATTGGGCCAGAACGCCAGGCTGGTGCCGACGAGCAGGTATGCGGCACGAGCAGGTTCGGCGCGTTTCCACGCAAGCCATAGCGCCAACCCCCAGATCGCGGCGGCGCTGGCAAGCGCAGGGATTCGGGTTCCGCCACCGGTCAGCCAGTCGATCACGGTGTACAAGCTGGCGTGATAGTTTTTCCAGTTTGCTTGGTAATGGGCGAGGTTCGCACGAAACTCTCCCATCCCATCGATGTAAGGCAAAGTCACGAGTAAAGCTACTGTCCCCGCGAGCACTGCTGCCCACCAACCCGAGCGCTTCTCAGGCCAGCCCGCGCGACGAATCCACACCGGCAGTAGCACCGCGGGGAAAACTTTGGCCATTGTAGCTAAAGCGATCGGGACGCTGGCAAGTGTCGGGCGTTTTTTCAGAAGCGCAAGTCCACCCACAATTCCCAGCAGGGCCAACACATCGTTGTGGCCGCTGCCGGCAAATTCCACGATCACCAGCGGATTCCACGCGTAAATTGCAACGCGAAATAGTCGATCCTTATCCTCGCGGAACATCCATGCCAGGAGCAACAGCACCAGGACATCCGCCGCCGCAAACGGCACTTTGAACGCCGTCGGCCCCGGAAACACCTGCCAGGTCGCGCGGTAGAGCAACTCCGTTGCCGGTGGGTAGATCGTCGGCGTCTCCCGGCCCGGCATGATTTCGTAAGAGTGGTCGCGCAGGTAGGCCAAGCGCGGGTCCTGGGGCGCAACGGCATACGGATTCCATCCGTTTGCCTGCACCTTCGCGTCCCAGCGGTAGCGCTGCAAGTCGTCGGAAAGGGTGGGCAGCATCGGCCAGAGGGTGGCGCGGAACACAAGCGCGCAAAAAATGAGTAAAATGAATGAAGCGCGCGATGCCGGTGTTCGTTCGAAAACATATAAGGCAATCAGGTAAACTAGGCCCGCGGCCAGCGCGAGAACCATAAACGCAATCGCGTGATTTTTCAGGTAGCAAAGGCTGTGTATCCGCAGGTAGAGCGCTTCCAGCAGCGCTCCCGCCGCCAGCAGGGCGGCAAGCTTCAAATTTTCAGTTTGAGTTTCGGAAGACATTCGGAGAGGCACGCATCTTGTTGAACTTCGCTCCACTTCTGTTCGCAGCGTTTGTCCAGGGCGGCTTCAGCCACTACTGGCACAAAATCACGGACAAAACGTTCACGGGAGTCTACAACGCCAACATGTTCGACCTGGCGATGATGATTCCCTACTTCATCGTGCTGTTCATGCTGGCGCTTTACGGGCTGCACCGCTATGTTTTGCTCTACGATTACTTCGCGTATCGCAAGAACATTCCCCCGCCGCCACCGCCCGTGGAAAACTGGCCCAAGGTTACCATACAGCTTCCGATCTTCAACGAACGCTATGTGATCGAGCGGCTGGTGGACGCGGTCGCGCAGTTCGACTACCCGCGTGAACTGCTGGACATCCAGGTGCTCGATGATTCGACGGATGAGACCCGCGAAGTGGCCCGCGCCTGCGTGGAACGCCACGCGATCCAGGGATTGCCCATCGCCTATATTCACCGCACGAATCGCGAAGGGTTCAAGGCGGGCGCGCTGGAAAATGGCTTGAAGACCGCGAAAGGAGAATTCGTCGCGATCTTCGACGCGGATTTCATCCCGCAGGTCGATTTTCTCAGGCGCACCGTGCCCTATTTTCTTGACCCTGCGACCGAAGGCAAAATCGGAATGGTGCAGACCCGTTGGACCTACCTCAACAGCGACTATTCCCTGCTCACTCGCGTCGAAACCATTCTGCTCGACGGCCATTTCGTAATCGAGCACGGAGGGCGCTCGCGTCGCGGCACTTTCTTCAATTTCAATGGCACTGCCGGTGTTTGGCGCCGCGCGGCCATTGATGCCGCGGGCGGCTGGGAACACGACACGCTTACCGAAGACACCGATCTTTCCTATCGTGCGCAACTTAAGGGCTGGAAATTTCTCTACCTGCCGGAGATCGAGTGCGCATCCGAACTTCCGGTGGACATGAACGGTTTCAAGGCGCAGCAGGCGCGCTGGGCCAAGGGCCTGATGCAGACGGCCAAGAAAATTCTCCCGAAGGTATTCAGAGCCGACGTTCCGTTTTACGTGAAGTCGGAAGCCTTCTTTCATCTCACCGCAAATATTTCCTATCCGCTGATGGTGCTTCTCTCCACGATGTTATTGCCCGCGATGATCGTGCGCTTCTATCAGGGTTGGTTTCAGATGCTGGTGATCGACCTGCCGCTTTTCCTGGCGTCCACGTGTTCCATCTCCAGTTTCTACCTCGCGGCGCAAAAGGAGTTGCGTCCCAAAACCTGGCTCACCACTTTTTTGTATATGCCGTTTGTGATGGCCACGGGCATCGGCATCAGCGTGCGCAACGCCCAAGCCGTTCTGGAAGCCATCGTCGGGAAGAAATCGGATTTTGCGCGCACTCCCAAATTCAAGATCGAAGGCAAGTCGGGCACGTTTGCCGCCAAGAAGTATAAGAACAAGGCCGGCTGGATGCCGTATTTTGAGGTCGCCCTGGGCCTCTATTTCGCGTTGACCGTTGTGTACGCCATCATCAACGAAAACTACGCCACCGTGCCATTCCTGCTGCTCTTCGTCTGGGGATATCTCTACACGGGCTTCATGTCGCTCAGCCAGTCGTGGTTCGCACACCTTCGCTTCGGCGTGAATGCTCCGGAAATGCGCCCGGCCTCCTCCGGCGCTCCGGGATTCTAATTGTTCGATGTGGTGGCCGACCTAAAGGTCGGCCACTACATAACGGCCCATATTCCGGCTTTTCGCCAAACAGTTGTTTGATAAAATGCAGGAATGGCCATCCAACGCGAACAACTGGAAGCGGATGTACTGATCGTCGGCGCCGGCCCGGCGGGGCTCGCCTGCGCGCTGCATATCGCAAACCTGATCAAGCAGCACAACGCCACCGGCGCCAAACCCGAACTCTCCGCCGAAAACATTTATGTCCTCGAAAAAGGCCGCGAGATCGGCGCGCACCAGCTTTCCGGCGCGATCATGAATCCCAAGGCGCTCGCCGAACTGGTTCCGGACTTTCAGAAAACCGCGCCGCTGGACACGCCCGTCACCGAATCCGCCGCGCTTGTGTTCACCGAGAAATCTTCATACCGCATTCCCGTCACGCCGCCGCCCTTTAACAATGCCGGCAACTACGTCATCTCTCTCAACAAGCTGGTGAAGTGGATGGGTGGATTGGTCGAAAACGCCGGAGTAAACCTGTTCAAGGAATTTGGCGGCGCGGAGCTGATTTACGAGGGCGACGGCATCGCCGGCGTCATCACCGAAGACAAGGGCCTCGACAAGAACGGCAAGCCCAAAGACAACTACACCCCCGGCTACGAACTGCGCGCCAAAGTGACGGTGCTGGCCGAAGGAACGCGCGGCTCGCTGACCAAGCAACTCGTCGCGAAAAAGAATCTGGACAACGTCAATCCGCAGAGCTACGGGATCGGCATCAAGGAACTTTGGGACATTCAGCCGGGCAAACTGAAGCCCGGCTACGTTGCGCACACGCTCGGCTGGCCGATTTCCACCAAGATGTATGGCGGCGGCTGGATCTACGGCCTCAGCAACAACCGGGTTTCGATCGGACTGGTCATCGCGCTCGAATATGAAAATTCGCGATTCGATCCCCACGCGGCGTTTCAGACCTGGAAAACGCATCCCCATGTGCGAAACATTCTCGAAGGCGGAAAGCTGGTCCGCTACGGCGCGAAATCTCTTCCCTACGGCGGATGGTACGCGATGCCCCGCAATTATCTTGATGGCGGTTTGATTGTCGGCGATTCCGGCAGCTTTCTGGATTCGCAGAGGCTCAAGGGTGTCCACCTTGCCATGAAGAGTGGCATGCTGGCCGCCGAAACCATTTTCGAGGCGCTGAAGAAGGGCGACTGCTCCGCCAACACGCTGCAGCTCTACAAAGAAAAAATCGACAAAAGTTACATCAAGGAAGAACTTTGGAAGGTGCGCAACTTCCACCAGTCGTTTCGTAATGGGCTGCTCGATGGATTCTTTTACTCCGGACTGCAGGAAATCAGCGGCGGCGCCGGCATCATCGACCCGATGCACGCGCACGCGGGCCACGAAGCCTACCGCCAGATTTTCGGACGTCCCGCGCCGGAACGGTTCAAGGGCGACGGAAAGCTCACCTTTGATCGCCTGACCGACGTCTATCACTCCGGAACGCGCCACGACGAAGATCAGCCGTGCCACCTGAAGGTGCAGGACCTGAACATCTGCGCGACCCGCTGCGTGGAAGAATTTGGAAATCCTTGCCAGTATTTTTGCCCGGCAGCGGTCTACGAAATGGTGAAAGAGGGCAACGGGCAGAAACTGAAAATCAGCGCCGCCAACTGCGTACACTGCAAAACCTGTGACATCGCCGACCCCTACCAGATCATCGACTGGGTCGTTCCCGAAGGCGGCGGTGGCCCCAACTACGAAGGCATGTAGCGGTCGCCTTCTGAGGTCCGATTCTTGGACCCCGGCTGCTTCTGCGGGGCGGGCACCTTTTCGCAGCCCGATAGTAAGCGGACTTTTCGCGACCCGGGTCAGGTGGAAGGTGACCAAAGCTTGCGGAAATAAGTTTTCACGCGGCTCCAGGTGGAATCTTCCGTTGGTTTTTGCGGCGTTGGCGGTGTTTTCACCGATGCGGGACCACTCCCCTGTGCCACCACAGGATCGCCATCCACGCGCCCCTGAAAAATCAGCGTGGGGCGCACGCGCACCCGGCGCACCAGGATAATCAGGTTCGGGTCGAAATCGGACTGGGCCTTCGACTTGGCGTCGTAGTGCAGCGGCGGCATGAACACCTGGTACACGGGCCCGTCGGACTGCTCCGATTGAGCGGGATCTTCTTGCGGCGCCGGCGATTTTATTTCAGCGCCTTTTTTCTTGAGGTCTTCTTTCGTAGCCAATTGGCTTATTTCTGTCCCCGTGGTCATGGGTTTCATCACGGACTGCATCGCGCAGGCGCAGTGCCCCTGTGCGGGCCGCAAACTTTCGACTTGCCCGTTGGCCAGGGTGACGTCGCCGCTTTGCGGCACCAGCACGCTTTGCCCCGTCAATTGCTGCTCGATTCGCACTGCCCCCTTATTCGCGCGGATGCACATGGCCCCGGCGCTATCGAGGCCGACCAGGATGTCCTCGGCGCCATTCCCGATCGAAATCGGATGCGCCTGGATTTGCGGGGTGTAAATGTTGAGCGAGACCTCGCTGCCGATCGCTGCGTGAATGGTGCCCGAATCGAGCGCCAGAGTGATTGCTCCGCCGGCCTTAAGCATGGAAAAATGCGCCGGGCCGCAGATCATGATCTGCCCGCCTTCCACAAGGTCAATGCGCGCCTGCCCCGCCTTCACGTGAACGTCGCTGCCGCTTCGCAGAATCGTCTTCACCTGTCCGCGCACAACCTCCACGCTCATCGGCCCATCTACGGTAATGGCTTCGCCTTCGATGACGCCGATCGCATCCGCGGGCGGATTGTCGGCGTGCGCGACGAGTCCAGCGAAGCAAGCAGCGAACACGGCGGCGCAGCCCAGAAAGCTGGCGATGCCGCGTGATATCCGGTTACTGGCCGCGCTTGTCACTTACGGTGATCTCCATCGGGGCGGGAGAATAGGGGACACTCTATATACTATAGGAAGATGGAAAACCGCGACATACGAAGCGAAGAGCCGGAAACAGCTGTCAGCGCGCATTACGATACACGACTGCCAGAGTTGCCATGGAAGAGGCGGATCCAGATTCCACTCATCGCGGCGGCTGTCTACAGCGTGATCCGCCTGCTGGGGCCCACGCTGCGCTTTGAAACCGCTGGGCGCGCCAGGGTGGATGAGTTCCTTGCAAAGGAAGAGCCTTGCATCTGGGCTTTCTGGCACCGGGTGATCCTGCCGATTTCGTGGTATGCGCGGAACCGGGAAATTGTGGTGATGAACACCACGGCGTTTGACGGCCAGTGGACGCGAAAGGTAATCGAGCGCTTGGGATTCGGCACGGCGCAGGGCAGCTCTTCGCGCGGCGGGTTGCGCGGCTTGCAGGTGATGGCGCAGCGAATCGCCGAGGGTTACGACTGCGCGTTCACGATTGACGGGCCGCGTGGGCCGAGGTACGTGGCCAAGGTCGGCCCCGTTCTGCTGGCTCGAATGACCGGCGCACCGATTATGGTGTTCCACATCGGTGTGGACCGCGGGAAGACGATCGAGAAGACTTGGGATCACTTCCTGTTGCCGGGACTTTTCGCCAGAGCTGTGCTGATTGGCGGCAAACCGATTTACGTTCCGCAGGATGCCGACGCGGCCATGATCGAGACGAAACATCAGGAGATGCAGAAGGAACTGGAACGCGTGCGGGATATTGCGGAGGGATGGTTTTCGTTTTCGGAGGAGGAGAAGGAAAAGTATCGGACGGAGTTTGGGGAGTGAGATTGCTCTCCTGGCCTCGGAACTCGAGGCCGCTTAATTTCGAGTAGGACTATACGCTGAGATCCTTCAGCCATCCTTATCGGATGGCTTCAGGATGACAACGCGCTAGTTGGTCGTTACCTGCAGAAAAATCACGCAAAAAATGGGGTTAGTTGCCGTCGCGCTCGCCCAGCTTCACGGGAATGTCGACTTTTTTTGCACCACGATAGACGCTGACGGTGACCGAATCGCCGGGGCGCTTGCGGTTGAGCAAAACATTCATGTCGAACTGATTGCCGACCTTCTGGCCGTCAATGCCGACAATCACGTCTCCGCCAATGGTCAGGCGGCGCATTCCGGATTGCACGGTGCGGTCTCCGCCGCGGATTCCGGCGGCAGCCGCGGGGCCGCCTTTCGTGGCCTGTTCCACCAGCAATCCTTCCTGCACGGGCAAATCGAGAGCCTCGGCGAGCCAGCCGGTCAATTCCAGCGTGCTCACGCCCAAATAAGCGCGGCGGACTTTGCCTTCGGTGATGAGGTCGTTGGCGATCAGCTTCGCCGTGTTAATGGGAATTGCGAAACCAATTCCAGCCGCGGTGCCCGAAGGCGTATAGATGGCCGAATTGATCCCGATGACGTCGCCGTGAGTGTTGATCAACGGGCCGCCGGAATTGCCGCGGTTGATCGAGGCGTCAGTCTGGATCGCGTCGTCAATAAACGTGCTCTGGCTGGTCTGCACGGTGCGGCCGAGAGCGCTGACGACGCCAGTGGTAAGGGTGGACTGAAAGCCGAAGGGATTGCCGATGGCGAGAACTTTCTGCCCGACCTGCAGCGCGGAAGAATCTCCGAGCGTCAATGAGGCAAGGTGCTTCCCTTTCGGGTCAATCTTGACCAGTGCGACGTCGTTGCGCTGGTCGGCGCCGACGAATTTAGCGGGGTAGCGAGTCTTGTCGCCGAGAATCACCTCAATGGTCTGCGCGCCAGCCACGACATGGTAATTCGTGAGGATGTATCCGCGGGGATCGATCAGGAATCCCGAGCCTGCGCCTTCGACCGGAACGGGGTCCATGAAGAAATCATACTCCGTGGCTTTGGTGAGGACGTTGGCAACCGCAGGCGAGGCCTGACGATAGATACGGACGTTGATGGACTCGTCTTCGGTGAGGGACTCCGGGCGCTCGGGAGTGTTCTTCAAGTTGAGGCCCGGCTGGTCCCCGCCGAGGCGGCGGGCTTCGACTTCCCTGGACTGGTGGGGGCCGTAGCGCGCGCCGACCCAATAGGCGCCCAGAATAATGATCAGGGCGATCAGAATTAGCCGTGCGCGGCTGCTGCCGGTTTCGTGATTGCTGTTCGTCATGGGCTGCTCCACGTGCTCTCTGCCAGTATAAGGCAACCGCGGGCAGGCGGGTGCGAGAGGTAAACGCCGGGAATAGAGTGGCTGGGTCAGGCGGGTTCAACAGTGAGTTTCAGGCCGATAGCTTTGGTAACAGCGACTAGCGTGGAAAGACGGGGATTGCCGTCTGCGGACAAGGCCCGATAGAGACTTTCGCGCTGAACGCCGGCTGCCTTCGCAATCTTGGCAATGCCCCGGGCCTGGGCAAGATGCCGCAGGGCGAGCAGCAGGACGCGAGGCTCATCGGCGTCTTCCAGTGCAGCCCTGAGATATTCGGCGGCAAACTCGGGATCATTGCGAAGCCTGCGAACGATTGCATCGTCGTGCGAACGGCTGGCTTTTCGTTTCATTCGTTCGAGCTCCTCTCCTTGTAATCCCTCAGATACCGGATCGCCCCCTGAATGTCCGCAGATTGCTTGCGCTTGTCGCCACCGCACAGAAGCAATACGCAGACCCGTCCGATGAACCCGTAGTAGACTCGGTAGCCGGGGCCCCAACCGATCCGGAGTTCGTAAACGCTTTCCCGCAGCGGCTTACAATCGCAAAAATTGCCGGCAGCCAGGCGGTTAATTCGAGCGGCGATTTTCGCCTGAGCCCTTGGGTCCGCAAGCCGCGTCAGCCACTCGTCGAAGATATCCTTCCCAGAAGGAGTAACGTAATGGCGGACTTCAATAACAATATCCATTGTAACTTATACATCACACAGATACAAGCGAAAGAGGAAGGATTCAGTGGAACGGTTTTTATTACCATACATTTATATCACTGCTGTTAAATATATCCATGGATGAGCGGTGCGTTGGACGTTTAGGGACAGTCTGGCTAGTGGCGCAAAGGGCAAGCGGGAGAGCAATTGGGGTAAAAGCGCGAGAAGATAGAGGTACCGAAGCACCGATTCTAGATTCTGGAACGAAAGCACTTCCTTGGGAGGAACGATGGAAAGCGAACGCCGGCGTACGCCACGTTACATGTTTTTTGCCAGCGCGGAACTTTTGGAAGAAAGCTCGGAAGTGCGGATTGCGACGCGCGTCAGCGAACTGAGCCGCAACGGCTGTTATCTCGACATGATGAACCCGTTCCCCATGCATACGGTGGTCAAGCTGAAAATCTGGACGGAGGAAAACACCCTTATCGAAACGAGGGCCTGTGTGGTTTATTCGCAGGCGAATCGAGGAGCCGGACTGTCGTTTGTGGATTTGGACCCGAAGCACCTGTCGCTTCTGGATAAATGGCTGGAGAAGGCCAAGAAAGAATCGTGAGCGGTGGTAGCGCGAACCCGAAAACAGCCCACATCCCTTCCAGCGGTGGTAGCGCGACCCGAAAACAGCCCACATCCCTTCCCCAGTCACGGAAAAGGGAAGGCGGGTCCCGCGAAGGCTCGCGGAGTTCCCTACTTCAATTCAATCTCGACAATCTGACCCTGTTCATTCCCCGCGTTTGCCAGAGAGTGCGTAATCTTCGTACTGACCCAATGAAAATCACCGGGCTTTACCTCGTGCGTGTTTGACTGACCGTCCGGCGCGGTCATTTTCAACGGGAAACCTGTTACCGCAACGATCAAATACGGCCGTTCGTGCGTGTGCAACGGAGTCACACCGCCGGGTGCGAGCGTCCACTTATACACGCGGGCGCTCGGATTTTCACCCGCCACCGGTCCGGCGACGGCTGGCGAAGGACGCTCCGGCCGCTGGAGAAGTTCGACGTCCAACACGTCGAAAAGTCCCGGTCCGACGTTGTGTACTCGGTGCGTGAAGGGCGTTTCATGCAAAGTGCGCAAGGAAATGTTCCCGGGCTTTTGCTCGACAGGAGAACTTTCAGGCAAGTTGAGCAACTGCTGGGTTGCGCTGGTGCTCCCGATCCAGACGGCTACATCGTCAACCGAATGGACGTGGTACAAGCTGCGATCCCCAGGCTGGAGCGTAACTCGCAGCACGAGAACGTTCTCATTTTTCAAGAGCAGATGGTGGTTAGGCTCCTGCTCAACAGGAACGGGCGCGGATGTTTCCTGGGTGGCGACAAGACTGAGGAGAACGATCGCGGGCGCGACATTGAACCAGAGTTTCATGGCTGGAGCCTTTCGCGTGAGTTAGTTGTGGGTTGATTCTACTTTCAGATGAAAATTGCGCCAACGGGTTTCTACAAAAAGAGCCCCGGCGTTCAGAATTTGTACTCGAGATTCAACTGGAAGCGGCGGCCGGGATAAGCCGCGGCGGGAAGACCAAAATTGGGATTGACGGGGCCGCCGTCAGGCCCCATCACCCCGATAAAAGTGACATAGTTCGGATGATTAAGGACGTCGAATACGTTGAGGGAGGCGGTGAGCACGGGCCCGTCTTTTCTCTCTTTCTTGAAATGAAAGTCGTGGGCCACGTTGACGTCAAGATTCAGCAGCCCAGGCCCGTGCATCGAATTGCGCGGAAAGAGCCCGCCATCGGGCCGGTCGTTGAAAACCCCATCCCCATTCGAATCCAGACCCGTGGTCACGTTGACGGGCTTGCCCGAGTACGCCTGAAGCGCTACGCCTAGACTGAACAGACTGGAAGGTTCGAAGGTGCCGAGCAGATCGAATTTATTGCGCCGGTCATTGTCGGAGCGCGCCCAATCGAGATTCGCAAAATTGCTGTTGCCGGGAAAATAGTTGATGCCACTGGTGTTGTTGTAGGACTTGCCGAGAATGTACTGCGCCTGACCGGCAAAATATTTGGAGGGCTTGCCGCGGAATGTCAGCTCAAGCGAATTGCCCTTCTGATAGCCCTCCGATTCAATCTGGCGAATCTGGCCGAAGGCGGTATTGGGTCGCGCGAGATAATCAGGCGCGAGCGGCGCGTTAATGTCACGCGATGTAAATAAATCGATGCCGCGCGTGCCGACATAGGTGGCGCTGAATGTGCTCTTCGAAGTGATTTGCCGCTCGATGCCAAAACTATATTGAACGATGTAAGGAATCCTGGCGCGCGGGTCGAGTTGCACCAGGCTGGTGGGGACACCCACAAGGTCCGCCGGAGTAACGGGGTAAGGAACAAATACCCCCGGCGGCGGCGAAAGGATCTGCCGCAAGAGAGATTGCCCGTCGTAATGCAGCAGGTCGGCAATTGCGCGATTGCCGGAGCGGTCATAGAAAACGCCGGCCCCGCCGCGAAAAACGAGTTTGCCATTGGGACGGGGCGCCCAGGCGAAAGCGAACCGGGGCGCAAAGTTGTTGACGTCGTCGTTGAAATAATTCTGGAAGTAGTAGCGCACACCAAGAGTGACGGAAAAATTCGGTTTGATCCGCACGCTGTCTTCGATGAAGCCGGAAACGATGCGCTCCCAGAAAACGAGATGCCCATTGCCCGTCTGAATCCGAAAGCCGGCGGGCTGGTTTGCATTAAACGAGTTGATGTCGGCAAATGTGTAGGCGCCTTGCTGGTACGTGAAGTCATCGCTGCCGCGGCGGCTGAGGTCGGGAACGTCCACGCCAAAAACCAGCATGTGGCGGCCGCTGGTGTAACTGAGAAAGTCGGTGCCGTCAAAGTGGGCTTCCGTTCGGTGGAGATCGGCCTGCGCGCCTCCGCCCGTGAAATAACCTTGAACGACAATCTGCGGCGCCGCGACATTGCTTGTGGTGGGGTTATCGTTGTGGCCGAAGAGAAAGCGGAGTTGATTCACCCACTTCGACGAAAAGATGTGGCGGTAGCTGACGTTGACTTCGTGCTCCGTGAAACCCGTGGTGTAACCAGCCTCGGGGAGCACTGTGCCGCCCACGCCCTGATTCTTTGACGACTGATCCTCGTAGGAATACCCGATCCAAAACTGGTCGCCATTGTCGAAATCGTGGAACGCTCGAAACGAGCCGAAGAAATGGCGCTGTGGCGCGGGCACATTTTCGTCCAGGATGGAGGTGGGAGTAGGCAGACCAAAGGCGTGGACGACCGCCTGGAGATTGTCGTTATCCTGCTCGAGCGACAGAAGAAAAGTATTTCTCTTGTCGTGGCCGAGCGGCCCGGTGAAAGAGCCCTCTTCCATGTAGCGGCTCTCGGAGGGCTTGGTGGTGGCGAAAGTATTGCTGGCATCGAAAACGGAATTGCGGGTGAGGAAATTCACGGTGCCGTGATAGGCCGGCGTCCCTCCCTTGGTTGTGATTTCGACGCGGGCGCGGCCGGGGCGCGCGAATCGCGCGGAATAGGGATTCTGATTGATCTTCACTTCCTGCACCGCGGAAGCTGAGACTCCCGGACCGTTGGCCTCGACGCCATTGACAACCAGGGAGACGCCGCTGGTGGCAATGGCGTCGTCACTGAGGAAGCGGGAGAGCAGGGTGATGTAATCGAGATCGAAGACGGGAACGCGATCGAGAGCGTCGCGGGTGATGTTGTTGGCATTGAGATTTTCTGATGCATCGGAGGAAGTCTGAGGGATGCTTTCATCGGAGGTGACGCTGACAACCTCGTTGACCGCGGAGATGGCCAGCGTGATGTGGAGAGGTGCAAGCGGTTTTGCGCTTACATTGACGTCAACCTGGCCGTCTTTAAAGCCGGCAGCATGGATGCGAAGGCGATACTTGCCACGGGGAAGCTCGTCGAAGAAAAAGTAACCGGCGCGGTCGGTGGTGGAGGAAGCCTGCTCGGATCCGTTGGGCGTCAGCAGGGTGACTTGGGCCCCCGCCACTTCGGCAGAAGAAGGATCCAGCACCGTGCCGGAGAGCGCGTGGGCGGGAGGGGCGGGCTGTGGCGTTTGCGAAAAGAGCGCGCCGGGTTGATTCAACAGGATCAGGCAGAAAATCGCCCAAGCCGCGCGATGAAGGCGAACTGCTGAATTGGATATTTCCGATTTCATTTGGCCCGTGAACAGGGGACTGCGCAAAGAAACACGGAAAACTCCGCAAAAGGAAACAACGGACGCACCCTGTCAGCTTTAGCAAAATAAACAAGGCAACTTAAACAGAAGATAAAAGCCGGGAGCCGGGAGTCGTTAGCCCTTCGCTTTTTGCAGCTCTTCGGTGAGCGCGGGCATGATTTCGAAAATGTCGGCGACGATGCCATAGTCGGCGATTTCAAAGATAGGCGCGTTCTGGTCTTTGTTGACGGCGACGATGGTGCGGGCGCCTTTCATGCCGACAACGTGCTGGATGGCGCCGCTGATGCCGAGCGCGAGATAGAGCTTTGGCGCGACAGTTTGCCCGGAACTGCCAATCTGGCGCTCCATCGGGAGCCAGCCTTCGTCACAAATGGGACGCGAGGCGGCGAGTTCCGCGCCCATGGCCTTGGCGACGGCTTCAGCTTGCGCAATATTTTCGGGCGCCTTGATGCCGCGGCCGATGGCGACGATGAGCGGGGCTTGCGTAAGGTCTACGGCGGATTTTGCTTCCTTGAAGAGTTCCAGCGGCTTGGTACGGATATCGGCGGCGTTCACGTTGACGCTTACCGCATTGACCGGAGCTTTGCCGTTTGGGTGTGCCGCGAGTTGGTCGGCGCGAAAAGCACCCGATTGAAACGACACGAACCAGGGAGCTGCGCCGGTGAACGTAACATCCGCGGCGGTTTTGCCCTGAAACATTTGGCGCACAAAAATTAATTTGCCGCCTTCGCTGCGGAAGCCGACGCAATCGCCGACCATCCCCTTGCCGAGCATGGCGGCCAGTTTCGGCGCGAAGTCGCGCACCTGATAGGTGTGCGGGAAAAGAACGAGGTCGGGTTTGGCTGATTCGATGACCTGCTTGAGCGCCGCGCAATAGCCGTCCGGAGTGTAGGCATCGAGCAGGTCGTGCTCGACGAGAAGAACTTCGGCGACGTTTTTTGATGCGAGTTCACCGGCCAGCACGGCGACGCCTTTGCCGATCACAAGTGCACTTACGGTGGCCGAACCAGCAGAAGCGATTTGCTGCGCGGCGACGAGAGTTTCAAAACTCGAGTTGTTCCACTTTCCCTGACGTTGTTCCGCAATGACTAGAATCTTCATGGTCAGATCACCCGCGCTTCAAACTTGAGTTTCTCGACCAGCTTGGCCGCGGCTTCCTTTGGCGTGCCGGTGAGGAATTCGGTTTTCTTGGTTTTGGTGGGAACGTAGATCTTTTCGATTTTCTGCGTCGGCTCGACGGTGACGCCGAGGGCTTGGCGGGTAATCATGGCGATCTCTTTTTTCTTCGCAGCCATGATGCCTTTGAGCGTGGCGTAGCGAACCTTGTTGATGCCGGACTGAATGGTGAGCACGGCGGGAAGCGGGCACTCGACGGGCACTCGATCCACTGGAACCAGCCGGCTTCCAGCTCGCGCTTGAGCTTCATTTTCCCGTCCTGCACGTCAATCTGCATGATCAGCGTGGCGTGCGGCAGATTCAGCAGCGCCGCAAGCAGAACGCCGGTCTGGCCGAAGCCGTGGTCGTCGCTCTGTAATCCGGTGAGGACAAGATCGACTTTCTGGCCGGCGATGGCGGCGGCAATCACTTTGGCGGTTCCGAGCGGATCAAGTTGCGCGAAATTGTCGTCGGCGATGTGGATGCCGCGGTCAGCGCCTTTGGCGAGAGCCTCCTTGATGGTCTGCTTCACGCGTTCGGGGCCGAGGGACAGCGCAATCACTTCGCCGCCATGCTTTTCCTTCAGGCGCAGCGCTTCTTCGAGCGCGTAGGAGTCGGGCTCGTTCATCTCGAAGCCGATGTCCGATTCCTTGATCCAGTTGCCGGCAATAGCGAGGGGAGCGTCCTTCGCGGGAACCTGTTTAATGCAGACGAGAATGTTCATAGGCCGTTTCCTATCCGGGGCAGTCTTCGCACAGACTCGGGCGCGCGGCCGTGCCGACGCTGAGATCCTTCGCTTCGCTCAGGATGACAAACTTAGAAAGGAGCTGTTTACTTCCCGGCCCAGCGCTTGAAAATCAGGGCGGCGTTGGTGCCGCCAAACCCAAACGAATTCGAAAGCGCGTAATCCACCGCAGCCTTGCGCGCCACATTGGGAACGTAGTCGAGATCGCAGTGGGGATCCGGCGTGTCCTGATTGATCGTTGGGGGCAGAATTTGATCCCGCAACGCGAGCACGCAGATTCCGCCTTCCAAACCGCCTGCGCCGCCGAGGAGATGTCCGGTCATGGATTTGGTCGAACTAACGGGCAATTTCTTGTTGATCGCGCGTTCGCCGAAGAGGCGCTTCATCGCTGTGGTCTCGATGGCGTCGCCGAGCGGCGTGGACGTGCCGTGCGCGTTGACGTAGCCGATGTCGTCGGGAGTGAGCTTCGCATCCTTGAGCGCAGCGCGCATCACCCGGAAAGCGCCGTCGCCATTTTCCGCGGGCTGCGTGATGTGGTACGCATCTCCGCTCATGCCGTAACCGACAATTTCCGCAAGGATGGGAGCGTTGCGTTTCTGCGCGTGCTCCAGCGATTCCAGGATCATAATGCCGGCGCCTTCGCCGACGACGAAGCCGTCGCGGTCCGCGTCAAACGGGCGGCTGGCCCTTTCCGGCGCATCGTTGCGCGTGGAGAGCGCCCGCATGGAAGCGAATCCGCCGATACCCATGGGAGTGATGGTCGCTTCGGTGCCGCCGCAAATCATCATCTCCGCCGCGCCGCGCTCGATAATTTTGAAGGAATCGCCGATGGCATGCGCCGAGGCGGAACACGCCGTGGCGGTTGCGGAGTTCGGTCCGCGCGCCCCGTAGCGAATCGAAATATGGCCCGAAGCAAGATTAACGATCGCCGACGGAATGAAGAACGGAGAAATTTTCCCCGGGCCACCCTGCATCAGCTTGATGTGTTCGCGCTCGATGATGTCGAACCCTCCGATGCCGGACGCGACGTATACGCCCACTTCATCCAAGTCCGAATCTTCCGGTTTCCAGTTGGCCATCTTGACGGCAAAATCCGCGCCGGCCAGCGCTACCTGAATGAACCGCCCCATCTTCTTGAGTTCTTTTTTCTCGATCCACTGGAAGGGGTCGAAGTTTTTCACTTCGCCGGCAATCTTGCAGTCAAAGTCCGTGGTGTCAAAATGCGTAATCAGGCCTACGCCGCTCTTGCCGGCGACGAGGTTCTTCCAGCTTTCCTCGGTGCCTACGCCCAGCGCGCAGACCAATCCAACTCCCGTAACGACAACCCGGCGGGTCAACTTGCTTGCTCCTTCAATCGGGGTTTAATGTGCGACCTACTTGCCCTTCGAATGCTTATCGATGTACTCGATCGCGTCCTTGACCGTGGTCATCTTTTCGGCGTCCTCGTCGGGCACTTCGATGCCGAAGGCCTCTTCGAACGCCATGACCAATTCGACCTGGTCGAGCGAGTCCGCGCCGAGATCGTCCACGAAGGACGCGGTGGGTGTGACTTCGGCTTCATCCACACCAAGCTGCTCGACGATAATCTGCTTTACGCGTTCTTCCACGCTGGCCATTCCCATTCCTCCGCGACCTGATGTCGCTCTGACGTAATTCGTACTTTCGTGCACCACTTCGAGCCGTGAGGCGTCTTACATGTCGTTTTGGCTGCCCGAGGTAACCTTGCCAGTCTACTTACCCTGCGCAGCAAGGTCAACTTCG
>Ga0210401_10002071_pt1 | contig 22451 bp, 17 predicted proteins | sample IncBWH32MmetaG_FD_150866 | JGI IMG/M metagenome (GOLD analysis project Ga0210401, IMG submission 150866) | Forest soil microbial communities from Barre Woods Harvard Forest LTER site, Petersham, Massachusetts, United States - Inc-BW-H-32-M | ecosystem: Environmental > Terrestrial > Soil >... | reverse complement strand
TCGGCGGCCGAGCACTTTCGTCTGCTCGAAGAATGCCGCATCAAGAAAGAAGCAGTGAATCCGAACACTCGCAAAATCCTTTTGGATCTGGGACACGTTCGCGAGGAGTGGGGAACGATGGTCGTATCAGCGGCGGATTACTACGAGCAATGCCGCTCGCTGATCGAAGAGACGTTAGGTGTGGTGGACGACCTGCTGGCGACGCACGTCTCCGGCAACCTCGAGGCGCTTTACGTAACCGGCGGCGGCAGCGAACTGCCGGTGGTGGGCCGGGTGCTGAAGGAAAGATTCGGCAAGCGCGTGCGGCGCTCTTTGTACGCCCGTTCGGCTACCGCGATTGGCCTTGCGATCCAGGCGGACGCCGAAGCTGGTTATGTTTTGAGCGAGAAATTTACTCGTTATTTCGGCGTGTGGCGCGAAGGCGACGGCGGCCGGCGAGTGGTTTTCGATCCGCTCTTTCCCAAGGGAACTCCGCTGCCCGGTCCCGGCGAACAGCCGGTTGAGATACGCAGGCGCTACACGCCGGTCCATAATGTCGGACATTTTCGATATCTGGAATGCAGCCAGCTCAACGACGACGGACAGCCGGCCGGCGACGTCACGGTGTGGGACGAAGTGCAGTTTCCGTTCGATCCCGTGCTGCAAAATTCCAACGGCGTGCCCGTGGAGCGCTCCGACACTGCTCAAGCGCAGCAAATCGAGGAGCGATATTCAGGCGACGCGAGCGGCACGGTTACGGTCACCATCACCAACCTGACGGCCGGCTACGAACGGAAGTACCGCTTGGGACGCTGGGCCGCTCAGCAGGCTCCGAGCGCTCCGGTGAAACCGAGAACCAGCCATCGGCGCCGGAAGCGAGGCACCGGCAAGGCCGAGGCCCGCCGCCGATGATGGATCTGTTCGAGCGGCTCCGGCGATCCAAAATTTACGACCTCGCGCAGCCTTATTTCGTGGGCATGCCGCACTTTCCGACTCATCCGCCATTCTTGTTCGGCCTGACCAAGAAACATGGCGACATGGTGTCGGAGAGCGGCGTCAGTTCGTGCGCGGACGCGATCGCGCTAGGCAGCCATGTCGGCACGCACATCGACGCGCTCTGTCACTTTTCCTACGGCGGGAAGCTCCATGGTGGCGTGGAAGCGAAGACTGTGCAGAGCGACGCCGGCGGAATTCAGCGGCATTCAGTGGACACCATCGCGCCGCTCGTGCGCCGCGGCGTGCTGCTCGATATGGCCGGGCATTTAAATACCGCGGAGTTGCCGGCGGATTTCACCATTACGCCGGAGCATTTGGAATCGGCCGCCACGGCACAGAAGATCGAGGTCCAGAACGGTGACGTGGTGCTGCTACGCACCGGATGGGCGCGCTTCTGGAGCGATGCCGCGCGTTATATCACGGGCGGGCATGGCATGACGGCGACCGGGCCGGGCCCGGAGATCGACGGCGCGCGCTGGCTCAGCAAACGCGGGGTCTTCGCAGCGGGTTCGGATACGGTAGCCTTCGAGCGAGTGCCCAGTGCCATGGCGGTACACGTGCACCTCTTGGTGGAAAGCGGAATCCACATCATCGAGGCGCTGAACTTGGAAGAACTCGCCCGCGATCGGATTTACGAGTTCGTCTTCATCGCCGCTCCGCTCAAGATTCGCGGCGGCACCGGATCACCGATCCGGCCCCTTGCTCTGATCTGAAGAAGCGGTCTTGATCTCGGGATGCAGGCCGGCGTGCGGTTTCGTTCCCTGATCTTTCCAGGCGCGCAATTCGGAGAAGCCCGCGGCAGTCTCATTCGGCAGAATGGTGCAGTGGCCATCATGCTTCACGTATTGCTGAACGAAGAGGTCCTGTGAGCCGGTCTGCTCAACCAATTCCGAATAACGCTCGGGGATGCGAACCGGCACCAGAGGATCATAGGTGGTGTGGATGGCGAGCATGGGCCGCGAGAGCTTCCCTGTGGGCGTGTACCAATTGCGCACGTATTCCGCAGCCCGCGGATCGGCTTTATAGCGCTTCACGCCGTCATTGAGGGCGTTGTAATCGTCGGGGCTCTCGTAAATCATGTTGCGATTGTCGAACGGATTGCCGCCGCCGCGCTGTTCCATGTCGAGCAGCAGATAAGTGACAAAGCCTAACGTGCCGGCGAGATCCTTGGTGCTGTGCGCGCCAGAATAATGCAGGAGCGCGGTGGCCTTCTCCGGCTGGCTATCTATCAGGGCCTGGAGCTTTTTGTCTAGCTCTCGCGTATTGTTGAAATCGGCGGGAACCTTATCGGGTGCCGGGAGCGCGCCGGGGAAGTAATAATCGAAAACCACGCGCAGGTCGAACGCGCCGCGATCCATGAAGTAAGTGGTGGGAGCGAGAGGACCGCACAGCGCCAGGCCCGCATCGTAGCTGGTGCCGAAGCGTTCCATAAACATCATGGTGAGGAAGCCTCCCATGGAGTGTCCGGTGATGAAGGTCTCTTTCGGCGTGCCGTACTTGCCGGTGAAGTAGCGCCTGAGCGCCTCGGTGTCCTCCACGGCTTCCTGGATGGCCCATCCACCGGCTGCGTAGCCCGATTGCGCGAGCGCGTAGCCCTGCTCGGTGAAGACCGCGAGCACCGGCGGAAGCTTGCCTTCCTTGTAGGCCCCGGGCACCGGACTGTAGCCGTGGCAGTACATCACCAAGCCGCCGTTCCAGTTGTCTGGAATGTCGATCCGAAATTTGGCGCCGTTGATCTCGCCGATTTCGGTCTTGGGCTCGACTTTCGGAGCGGCGAGGCACAGAGTGGCACAGGCTAACAGAGCGCTGAAAAGTTTCATGGAAAGGCTCCCTTTGGAATTAACCTGAGTATATCGCAGTGCCCTACGTTGGAATTTTATGGTTTTTTCTTGCGTCGCTTCGAGGCCGCGATCCCAGCGTATATCTTGGCTGTCCGCTTTAGGGAGGCTGCGATTTCCGGTTTGGTCTCTTCCATGTTGGCCACCCCATCTGTTCTTCTGGCGGCCTTGCGCCAACTCCGACGTTCCTTCTTGTTATAGCGGAACGGGGAAGCCATGTCTTAAATTATAAGGCTGCGGAGTCAACCATCGGACGGTGGTGGTCTTCGGGACCAGAAAATCCAAGAGTGATCGAAGCCACGACCACTGCCGCTGAGAATCTAGGCGCGCAGTTCAGCGCCGGCGGGAGCCACAACAACCGCCGCTCGCTGGCGGAGCCAGACTACAGCTAGCGCACCCAAGTAAAGCGCGGCGCCCAGCAGAACGGTCGCACGGAGGCCGAGGTAAATGGCGAAGAAAATCGCGGCTGCCGATCCCAAAACACTGGCGGCGGCATTCAGCGCCCACGCCCAGCGAACGGCCCGAGGGTAAAGCGCTCCCAGGCGCGCGAGGCCGATCGGAAATGGCATGCCCATCAGGAATCCAGCGGGCGCGACCAGAGCTACAGTCACCACTATCTTCAAAGCCAGCGGCCAGCCGACTCCGGATTCGCCAATCGGCGCGGCGAGAAAAGCCAGCGCAGAAACCGCTGCGGCGACAGCGATCAAGACCGAGCTCAATCGGCCGTCGCCAGCTTTTCCGACCAGCCTGCGGCTGAAGTAACTCCCGACGCCACTCGAAATGAGCATCGAAAATATGATCACGGTCAGAGCGTAAGTAGGATGACCGAGGAAGAGCACAAACTTCTGTATCAGGGCCACTTGAATCAAGACATAGCCCGCGCCGATGAAAATGAAATACAGCAGGAAGCTCCGCACGCCATGTTCCACCGTCAGCCGTGAACCGAGCAGCAAAGGCGGCAGCGCGAGCACGACGATCGTAGCAAGCACGCTGACTCCCAGCAACTCGAACAGCAACGGCACGGCACGGTTGATCTTATAATCCGCGGCCTGCCCGCGCTGCGTCAGGAAATTCAACAGATCGCGCGGCTGAACGGTGTAGAAGAAAAATGGCCGATTGTCATCCACCGGCGAAATGTCGAAAGCATACTCGGCTCGAAACGTTTCCGGATCGTCGCTGAACAATAGCCGGCCGAATTCGTTGGCTGGAAGGTCGCCCGGAATGTAGACAGGCTGGAGCTTGGTCTCGAGCAAAGCCGACCGCGCCCGCGCCAGGTCGGCATCGCGGATCGGCTTCCGGAAGACAATCACGGTATCCTGCGCGCCCCAGCCCGCCAGATTTTGGGCATTCTCGCGTACGATGACGATGTGCTTCCAGGCCTGCTTCTCTCCTAAATCCTGAAGCGCCGCCATGGCCAGCGAAATGAGCCGCAAGGACTCGCGAGGCGGCTGCAGACCCCAACGCGTGAAAACCATCAGCCCGTCATCGGTGAGATGAGTCAGGTAGTCGCGAAAGGCGTCGGTGGTGTAGAGATTGTTTTCCGACAGCGCGAAGGCGCCCGCCGCGGTGGATGCCCAGGTGTCCACCAGCGTGGCCTGCAGCACTTGATACTTATCTGAGCTGCGACGCACGAAGCTGCGCCCGTCTTCAATGACGACGTGAACCTCGGGACGGAAATACAGACGGTGACTCAACTCCGGGAAGCGCTGCTGCATGATGGTGCGAGCTATGATGGGATTAATTTCGACCGCCGTTACATCCTGGCTGCCGGAAGTAAGCGCGCGCGCGACATCCCAACCGCCACCGGATCCGATGACCAGCGTCTTAGCACCCGGCCGCAGCAGGTATGGAAAGCCCGGACCTTCGTGGGTCAGCCTATCCTTTTCGTGCGGCGTGAGGTTCGCGAGATCAAAACCAGGGATGCCTGTGGCCGCGTCGGCATCGATCACGATTCCCGCTTCCCCCGGATAGTGGTTATCCATCAGGCCGATGCGCGAGAAGCTGTTCCATTGAACGAACTTCTCCTGGGGAATCGGCCGGCCTTTCGCGTAGCGGACATCGATGATATGGCGGGTTCCGTTATAGGCGATCAAGGCCACGAACACGAGCGCCAGAGCGACAGCCGCTACACGACCGCGCAGAGTGCCGGCGATGTTGTACCAAATGGCCGCCGACACCGCGAATAGGACCGATGTAGCCAGCACGGTGTTCGGTCCGCCAAAGCGATCGAGGAAGGGTACCAGCACCAGGCATCCGGCTGCGGCGCCCAGCAGATCGAAGAAGTACACTCGGTCCACGCGCTGAATGCCTTCAGCGACCGCCATCGACACCACGGTTCCTGAAAAGAAAAACGGCAGAGCGCTGGCGAAATAGACGGCCGCCAAAGTAACGTTGGTCAGCTCGCCTGATCGAGTGAGCAGGAAGATCAGCGACGCGACCACGCAGAAGCTGTTCACGACTGCCAACGTTCCCAGCTTGAAGTAGGTGTTACCTCGCCAGCCCGAGACCACGTACGAAAAGACGCCTCCAGCGCCGAGTCCGAACAGCGCAATGGAGATCGCTAGAAAAGCAAAGTGATAGTAGAAAACGACCGAGAAGATGCGCGTGAGCGACAACTCGAGTATCAGTGTCGCCAGCGTGGTGAACGCCACACCGAGGTAGAGCTGAGACCACCTGCCCTTGCCGGATTCGGCGGATGAACTAATGCGGGGCAATTCCTTATGGTAAAGGAAATCGGCCGCCGGGGCTGTAAAATGGGCTCCCGACGGCCGATCACTTCTTCCCTATAGCATCAGACGGAAGAGTCGGTATGCCGGTTGCGGCCTGGGCTAGTCTTTAATTTCAGCCGCTACATCATCGCGGCCGGCGGCGCCGGCTCATCCGGACTGCCCGCGTTAGCGAGCGGGAGGCGTATCAGCAAAAATCCGAGCAAGGCGATTACCACGACTCCGAAAATGTAGGATGGGTGCTCGAATATTTTCGGGAGCGGCCATTCAAAAAACCGAAAAGTCGCGATTACCAGCCCCATCAACGCTTCCCCGGCGATCAGCCCCGAAGCTGTAAGGATTCCCACGTTTTCGATGCGGGCCGTTTGTGCTTCATTAGCGCCCGCTCGCTGTCGTAACGAGTTCGTCATCCAGCGGAACATGCCGCCCATGAAAATTGCGCAGGTCGTGTTAAAGGGAAGATACATGCCGACTGCGACGAGCATCGGGCTTTTCACCCTCACCAGAATCATCGTGATGCCCAGGGCTACTCCAACCACCACCAGCGGCCAAGGCATGTCTCCACCCACGATGCCCTGCGCCAATGTGGCCATCAGTCCGGCCTGCGGCGCCGAAAGTTTGGGATCGCCGAAACCGGTGCCACCACTCTTGATGTTGGCCGCCTGCAGGATGTACAGCGGCCAGTACATGGCCGCGCTCGCTACTACTACCGCGATCAATTCGGCCATCTGGATTCGGCGCGGAGTTCCACCCAGAATGTAGCCGACCTTGAAATCCTGCAGCAACTCGCCGGCGACCGCCGAAGAAACACACGCGACCGCCGCCACGCCCAACACCACCGCTACACCACCGGGCCCGGATACTCCGAGTGACACCATCAATAGCGCGGCGATGATCAGAGTGGTGAGCGTCAACCCGGAAACCGGATTGTTGGTGGATCCGATCATGCCCACCAGGTATCCGGAAACAGTAGCGAAGAAAAATGCGATGACGATCATGATCGCCGCGGCCACCAGACCGCCCAGCCACTGGCCCGAGAGATAAATGTAGAGGGCGATCATCGCCAGGAACATCAGCCCGATCAAGCTGAAGACCACTTTCGAGCTCATGTATTGCTCGGTGCGGCTGGTTTCCTGCATTTGCGAGGCGGTGACCTTCAGATCCGAGATCGCGCGGCGTAACCCGTCGAACAGACCCTTGCGCATGCGAAAGAGCGTGTACGCGGCCCCGACCATCATTCCGCCGACGGCGATCGGGCGCACGATGTAACGCCACACCGCGTTTGCGAGGCCAATCCAGGAAGCGTCGGTTGAACCGGCCGGCAGGAAGGTTTGAAGCTGCGGTCCCAGGAAGAAGATCAGCAGCGGCACCATCATTCCCCACGCCAGCACGCTGCCTGAAAACTGTAGGGCCGCAAGTTCCGGACCGATGATGTAGCCGACGCCGATGTACGCCGGGCTCACGGTTGGCCCCGATGCCATGGTGACGCCGCCCGCTTGCAGCGTCCGGTTGGGAGTGCCCAACCTCACGATGCTCCGGCCGAGTTGGCCCACCGGCAAAAAGAAATCCTTGTCGGGAGCAAAGAGCTGGATCTCGCCCAGGAATTGAATCAGCGCGCCCAGCCCGATGTTGTAGAACAGGAATTTCGCGGCTTCGGCGCCGCGCCGTCCGGCTTTATGAATTTCAGAAGCGGCCACCGATTCCGGGAAAGGCAGTTCCGGATCTTCCACCATGACGCGCCGGACCAACGACACAAAGAGTACTCCGATGATGCTGCCGACGACCATGAGCGCGGTTGATTTCCAGTATGCGTCTTTGGGAGCGAACGAAGGCCAGGCGCCGGATATCAGAAACGCGGGCAGCGTGAAGATGGCGCCGGCCGCTACCGATTCACCAATGGAGCCGGCGGTTCGGGCAATGTTCTCTTCCAGAACCGATCCCTTGAACACCCGCAACACTGCCATGCCGACCACTGCCGCCGGATAGGTGGCCGCGATGGTGATTCCAGCGCGCAGACCCAGGTATGCGTTCGCCGCGCCAAGAATGACGGTCATCACCAGCCCGAGCAGCAGCGCCCGGAGGGTGAACTCGCGCATCCGCACGGTCTCTGGAACAAAAGGCTGAAACCGTCGTTGATCGTTCACCGGTCTTTGATCGCTCACCGTTGCATGATATCAGGTGATTCGGTGGCACTGGTCAATTCAGTATCAATTGTTCACCCATTGCCGCTTTCCGGCGGGTACACTCTGGAATAGTTTATTGCTTGGGGCGCTGCCCTGCGACGTAGCCGATCAGACCGTTCAGCTTGTCGGTGATTTCAGCCAGATTCTGCTCGGTTCGGTGTTGAAACTGGCGCAGTTCCCGAATGTGTTCGCTCTGCTGTTTTTCGATTTGCGCCATTACCACCCCGGCGTCCTGCAGATCCTTGTTCGCCGCTTGCATTTGCTCGTTGTCCATGACGATTTAACTGTATTTTAGCGTGGGAGATAACGCGCGCGTCACAATTGAATCAGATTCCACTGATTAAAGCGGCAGGCGTTGCGTTAAACTCCGATGTCTTCGTTCCAGAGCTGCGGATTGGAGCGGATGAAATCGGTCATGAGCTGGATGCATTCGGCATCCTGCACAACGTCAACTTGAATGCCGTTCGCGCGCATGTAGTCCTCCGCGCCGAGGAAAGTCTGGTTCTCGCCCACCACCACGCGTGGAATCTTGTAGAGGACGATCGCTCCGCTGCACATGGGACAGGGAGAGAGGGTCGAATAAATAGTGCTGTTTTGGTAAACCTTTGCCGGCAATCGGCCCGCGTTGCGGAGGCAGTTCATTTCCCCGTGATCGATGGCGCTACCGGTTTGCACGCGGCAATTATGGCCGCGGCCAATGATCTGGCCTGCATGCACGAGGACTGAACCGATCGGAATGCCACCCTCGGCGAGGCTCTTCTTGGCCTGCTCGAGGGCGGCTCGGAGATAAGGATCGTTAGCCGTCTACTTGTCTTCTTGCGGCAAGGCGTAAGCGATGTACTCGCCGGAGTAATTGCCACCGCTGACTGCCACGACGATGTACTGCTTGCCGTTGGCCTGATAAGTCATGGGCGAGCCGCTCTGCGGAGCCGGCATCCAGACTGCGCCGACCTCTTTGCCGGTCTGTTTGTCATAGGCCCGGAACATCGCGCCGCGCGGATGTGTTACCGACGTGACTTGGCTGTCGCCAAGGACCACCAGCGTTTTGGTAACAAGTAATCCAACGCTGCCGCCTTGGCCGGTGTTCGGAATAGTCATGCCTTTAAGGGCCGGGTGATTGCGAACGGCATCTGGAGTTTCGCCGTAGGGCACTTTCCATTTCAGCTCTCCACGATCTAGGTCGACCGCGGAAATGACACCGTACGGCGGTTTGATGACGGAGAGGCCTTGAACGTTCAGCCCGAATCCACCACCACCAGCTGCTGCTCCACGACCACCGGCCGGCGCGGGGGGCGGAGGAGTAGGTTTCTTCTGCGGAGCATCAGCCGCGCTTCCGAAGCCGGGTCCTTGCGCTTCCCGGAATTCCAGATCGTTGCGGCCCGAGATATATCGAATGTCGGTTGTGAATCCGGAGGAAGCCGGCGGCGGATTGCGCAGCGAAATCGGCGTAACAGCGGATTCATTCGCCTGGGCATACACAATATGCGTCTCTGGATCGTAGCCGGCGCCGGGCCAGTTCGTTCCGCCGCTAGCATTGCCGAGGTTAATCGCACCCAGGAACGTCTTGGGGTCGCCAACGATTGGCGGGAGGAACATGGGTCCCGTCTTGTATCGCGCCACCACGTCTTTGGCCTGCGCCTTGATCTCGGGAGTGAAATCGACCAGGTCATCGGGCACTGTGAACTGATTGCGTCCATAGGCCGGCGGCTTGGTCGGGAAGGGCTGCGTGGGCGAAGTCTTCTCGCCGGGCACATCGGATTGCGGCACGGGCTTTTCGACGATCGGCCAGACCGGTTTGCCGGTCACGCGATCGAATACATAAAGGAAGGATTCTTTGCTCGGCACTGCGACAGCTTTGATCGCCTTCCCATCGACCGTGATGTCGGCCAGGATCGGCGCCGATGAAAGATCGTAGTCCCAGATGGGATGGTGCACGATCTGGAAATGCCATTTCCGCGCGCCGGTCTTCAGGTCGACGCAGACCAGGCTCTCGCCAAACAGATTGTTGCCGGGGCGTTCGCCGCCGTAGTAGTCGGAAGTGGGAGACTCAACCGGCAGGTAGACCAAGCCGAGCTCTTCGTCAACAGTCATCTGGGTCCAGACGCCGGTGTTGCCGTTGGTCGCCCAGGAGCCGTTCTCCCAGGTGTCATTGCCAAATTCGCCGGGGCGGGGGATGGTGTTGAAGGTCCACAGCCGCTTGCCAGTGTGCACGTCGAAAGCGCGGACCAGGCCCTTGGTGTTGTCGTGGGTGACCACCGTCATGCCCTCTTTGAAGGATGAGCCGACGATCACGACGTCTTTGACGATCAGGGGCGTGGAATGGAGACCGGCTTCGCCCTCTTCGAGATCGATCTGCTTGCCGGTGCCGGTGACCATGCCCTCTTTTAGATCCACCATGCCATCTTTGCCGAACGACTTAATGACGGAGCCATCATGGGCATTCAGCTCAACCAGGCGATAGCCTGTGGTCACGTAAACGACGCGATCGTCACCTTTGCCGTCGGTCCAGAAGGAAACGCCGCGGCCCGACAATTGACGGGGCGCGATGGCGGCGCGCTTGCCTTCGCGGATGCTGTGCGCCCAGATCAGTTCTCCTGTGGTTCCATCAAGAGCAACCACTGAACGGCGCGTTCCGGCGGTAGTATAAAGTACGCCTTTTACGGCGACCGGCGTGCCTTCCAGCTTGAATTCGGGACGTGTGCCGAGGTTGTCGGTCTTGAACCGCCAGGCGACCTCAAGTTTATTGAAATTGGATGCGTTGATCTGATCGAGCGGCGAGTATTTAGTGCCCTTATTATCGGCCGTGTAATATGGCCAATCGCCGTTCTTGGTTGAAGGCTGGCCAGGGGCGTCGCCCGTAGCCGCCAGTGCTATCCATGCCAGCGCGATGGCCGACAGGGCCACCACCAACAGAGTGTGTCGCCTAGCTAATCTGAGATGCATTTTCTTTGTTTCTCCTGAAACCCTTACCTGGAGGGGCATTATAATACGGCGCAGCCAGGGAGTTCAAGCACACCCCGGTACGCGTTTTGACGAGCGCAAATGCTTATCGATTCTGAAGCGCTTACTGAGGCCGTCGAGCGGAAGCGGTATCAGTTCGCTTCGGTTTATGGGCCGCGGCCCATGCTTTATAGTCTTCGTCGCTGATGTAGGTGACGTTCACCCAGGCATGCGCCATCTCATCCACGGTACGGTCGCCCCATCCGACCCACTGGTTCGGATCCGGATTGTTGCGGTTGGCGGTGGTGTTGTCGTGCCAGGCGGTCACATGGATGATCGTGCCCTTCGGGAGCACCGGCGCTGCATCGTCGGTGTAGATGTAATTGTTCATCCAGTTGAAGTTGAAATGATCGACGTAGCTGATCATCTGGGTGGTGCCGTCGGGCAGGATGGCTTCGAGAGCCATGGCTTTGCCGCGCAGGTGCATGTGCGGTTGGAAGTTTTCCAGAATAGCCGGCGCTTTGAGCACATGGAAGCCCTGGGTTTCCTTAATGCTGTTGGGCGGGATGTCGAGGGGGCTGCCTCCGCCGGTCGAAGTTGCTCCAAAAAGCGTCAAATACGTCCGATATTTCGGGGCTTTGTCTTTGGGATAGAGCCAAACCGCGAGTTCGACGTGATCGCGAATGGTCTCGCCGACGGCGTGGTAGTGTATGTCCCACCAGACTTTAGCGCCTGGCATCAGCAGCTTTCCGGTATCCGGACGATAGACGTCGTAAGCCTTCCCGACCGCCCATTCCATCAGAATTCCACCCTGCGCAGCAGCGACAGATGCGTCGTTTCCGTCATCCGCCGCGTTAGCCGTCTTGGGTTCGTTTTGCATTAAATGGGCGATGGCGTGGTGCACGATGCGGCGGCCGGCGGGAGTTGACGGATGCATCTCGACTGCTTGTACCCAGCTCGGTTCTGTGACGTGGAGATCGGTAGTCGGCTTAAACCATTGATCCTGGCTGACGGCCGGCATGGTGTACGCATCCGACTTAATGATCATGTCGGGCGGGCGGCCGTACTTCTTTTCCAGTTGCCAGGTGGTCTCGTCGGGCCACTGTTTGGGAGGCGGCATGTCCTTGGCTTCGCCCATCGGCGCGCCGGCATCTACCCAGCGGGCGATCAGGTCGACCTGTTCGTCGGTCAGGGAGCGGTCATTCTGAAAGTGCTGGATACCGACGGTCTTGTCGAGGTGCCAGGGCGGCATCTGGTGCGTCACGACGCGTTCCTTGATGGAACGGGCCCAGGGCCGGGTTTCTTCGTAAGTAACCAGCGACATGGGCGCCATGGAATCTTTACGGTGGCAGTCCTGGCACTTCTCCTGGAAGATCGGCGCAATGTCCTTGGCGAAGGTCACCGGCTTGTTGGCCGAGCCTGCGACGGTGCTGGCGGGTTCGCCGGCGAACGCAAAAGTTGCGAGCAGAACACCGACTCCGAGCCCTTTGATTACCTGATCGAACTTGTCCATGTAGACAAACTCCCCTATATAAGTCTAGGCGTGTGGTTACTTGGTGTCAATGACGTGTAATGCAATGAGGTGTAGCGCTAAGAATTCTTGCCTTCTGGCCGATGTGAACCTCCATGGCATCAACTTGCATGGAGCTTATTGACTACGAAATTGCGCATTCCGACATTAGGGTGCTTCTGGTGGAGGACGATCCGGAATCGGCGGCGTTGACCCGGACCAAGGTCAGCGAGGGTAAGGACAGCCCATTCCGCGTTGAATGGACAGACGATCTTCAGAGAGCGCTGAGCCGGCTCACACAACCGGGGATCGATGTTGTTCTACTCGATTTTGGGATGCTGGGGACGGGCGACCGCACGAGCCATCCGCCGATTAAGAGGGTGGTTGGAATGAGGATTCCGGTGGTCATTCTCACGTCCGATGAAAGCACTCTTTCGCGGCACCTAACTTTAGGACAGGGCGCCGCCAACTATCTGATTAAACGACGAACTTCCGCGGTAGAACTCAAGCAAGCTCTTCACGAAGCGGTGGGCCCGGTCCGGTAATTCACCTTTGTGATCGGTGGAGCATTGCAGTACAATGGCCGACAGTTAGAAGGGCCAGAAAATGTCCACTTTAGACAAGAACGAGATCTCGCGCCGTAGCTTTTTGGAAAGTACCGGCGCAGCGTTGGTGGTGGCGGCCGAGACGCCACTGGCAAAAGCGCAAAACGAAGCCACGGCGGCGGTGCCGCGCACGACCATCCGGCTGATAGTTAACGGCAAGGAGCAGCGGGTGGAAGCCGAGGATCGGTGGACGCTGGCGGAGCTGTTGCGCGATCACCTGATGCTGACCGGCGCCAAGATCGGATGCGACCGAGGGGAATGCGGCGCGTGTACGGTGCTGATGGATGGCAAGCCGGTCTATTCGTGCAGCCAGCTCGCGGTATGGATGGATGGCCGGTCGATCCAGACCGTCGAAGGGCTGTCCCAAGGCGATAAGATAGATCCCCTGCAAAAGTCCTTCATGGAGCATGACGCGCCGCAGTGCGGCTTCTGCACTTCCGGCCAGTTAATGAGCGCTAAAGCGCTGCTGTCTCGTAATCCGCACCCGACGGCGGATCAGGTGCAGGCCGCTTTGACGGGGAATCTGTGCCGGTGTTCGAATTACAACCGGTATGTCGAGGCGACGGTGGCCGCCACCGCAGCGACGCCGGCCTCGGCACAGCTTTCCCAAGATATGGCGGGAGAGAAGATGGCTCGGCTAAAAACCGTGGGCCACGCGACGCCGCGCATCGATGCTTTGGAGCGAGTGAGCGGTAAGGCCACCTACACCAACGATGTCCATATGCCGGGGATGCTGTATGCGCGCGTGCTGCGGAGCCCGCATCCACATGCGCGAATTCGCAGCATAAATGTGTCAAAAGCGGCCGAAATGCCGGGTGTTAAGGCGGTTTTGACCCACGAAAATTGCCAGGTCGTGTGGGGCGCGGGTAGTGTCGCGGGCGGCGTGCAGTACAACGATCCGATCAAGAAGACCACCCAGCAGCGACGGTATGCATTTAACAATCCGGTGCGATTTATCGGGGAGCCGGTAGCAGCGGTGGCGGCGATTGACCGGCACATCGCGGAAGAAGCGCTGCGGCACATCGAGGTCGATTATGAGGTGCTGCCGTTCGTGCTCGATCCGGAAGAGGCGCTGAAGCCTAATGCGGTCCAGATCTGGCCGGAGGGCAATCTCTCGCTGAATGCGCAGAACGAGGCGAAACCGATCGGCGTGAAGCGCGGCAATATCCAGGATGGATTCGCGGCGTCGGATCATGTTTTCGAGGATCGTTATACCACGACCTTCGTGCACAACTCCCAGATGGAGCCGCGGACCTCGGTGGCGCACTGGGAGGGCGATAAGCTGACGGTGCACACGCCGACGGGAGGCATCGCGAACTGCCGGCACGACATGGCGCGCGATCTAGGAATACCGGACGAGAATGTGCGCGTGGTCTGCAAGTACATGGGCGGCAACTTCGGCAATAAGAACCAGAATCAGGATGCCGATCTTATCGCGGCGATGCTGGCCAAGCAGACCGGCGCGCCGGTGAAGCTGGAGCTTTCGCGCAAAGAAGATTACATCGGGATGCATGGGCGCTGGCCGACCATTCAGTATTACAAGGTCGGTGTGAGCAACGACGGCACGCTGAAGGCGATTCAACTGCGCGGCTATAGCGGCATGGGCGGATATCGGAAGAATTCGGGGGCGATCGGCGGCATTGAGATTTACCAGTGCCCGAATGTCGAGACGGCGGTCTATCCGGTTTACACGAACAAGACTGTTTCGGGGAATTTCCGGGGGCCCGAATATCCGCAGGGGCATTTCGGCATTCAGTCGATGATGGACGATGTTGCCTACAAGATGAAGATCGACCCGGTGGAGTTCGTGTTGAAGAACATGACTCGCAAGGCCAGCGATCAGAACGAATACACGAATTATTCGCTCGAAGAGTGCATCCATCGCGGCATGGCGGCGTTTGATTGGAAGAAGCGCTGGCGTCCGCAGCCTGGTTCCGATTCCGGTCCGGTGAAGCGCGGCGTCGGCTTCTCGTTCCTGGCGTTTCGGTCGGGATTGGGGCGAAGTAACGCCGTGATCGACGTCAATGCGAAGGGCGAGTACAAGGTGCACGTAGGCGTTACGGACGTGGGCGCGGGCGCGAAGACGACTATGGGACTGATCGCGGCCGAGGCGCTGGATGTACCGCTATCGAAGGTGGAAGTGGTGTGGGGCGATACCGACCGGTGCCCGTATTCGGTGGGCGAATCGGGGAGCCGCACCACGATCATGACCGGGACTGCCGTGGTAGAAGCAGCGCGCGACTTGAAGCGCAAGATCGCCGCGAACGGGTTGCCGAAGGGAGAAGACACGCTGGTGGCGTCGGCGGGGCCAAATCCCACGGTGGAGGGTGGGAAGGTCCGAGCGTCGTTTGGAGCGCACTTCGTAGAAGTTGAAGTGGATGCCGAGGTGGGGCGCGTGCGAGTGGTCCGGTACCTGGCGGTACACGACTGTGGGCGCATCATGAATCCGCTGACGGCGGTCGCGCAGATCAAAGGCGCTGCGACGATGGGGATTGGAATGGCACTGCACGAGGAGCTGCTGTACGATCCGCAGCATGGCCAGGCGTTGACGGCGGGGTATTACGGGCATCGGGTGCTGACGCATCGAGATGCACCGAATATCGAAGTGATGTTCATCGAGAACGACGATGGCTACGGGCCGTTTGGCGCCAAGAGCATGGGCGAGGCGAGCAAGGTTCCGGCTGTGGCGGCGATGGGGAACGCCATCTTCAATGCGATCGGGAAGAGGATGAAAGACTTGCCTATTACCAGAGACAAAATCGTGGGGGTGATGGCATGAAGACGTTTGCGAATGCGAATCCGCGGGATCTCCCGCAAGCGCTGACGATGATTAAGGACGCGCAGGCCAGTGGCCGGAATATAGCGATCGCCGGCGGGGGAAGCGATCTGCTGGGGATGGTGAAAGAGCGGATTGTGTCGCCGGATGTCTTGATCAGTTTGAGAGCGGTCCGTGGGCTGGATCAGGTGGCGCAGGCGAGCGGCGGCTGGAATATCGGCGGGTTGATTACGCTGGACGCGCTGAGCCGGCATCAGGTGATCCGCCGGCAGTACGCGGTACTGGCGGAGGCGGCCGAAAGCGTCGCAACGCCGCAGATCCGGAATGTCGGCACGCTGGCGGGGAATGTTTGCCAGCGCCCGTGGTGCTGGTATTATCGCAACGGTTTCAAATGCTACAAAGCCGGCGGCAACACCTGCTATTCGATCAACGGTGAGAATCAGTTTCACGCGATTTTCGGCGGCGGGCCGAGCTTTATCGTGCATCCATCGGATACGGCGCCGGCGCTGGTGGCGCTAGACGCGAAGTTCCGGATCGTGGGGCCATCGGGCGAGCGGACGGTCACGGCGGCTGATTTCTTCACGCTGCCGCAGAAGGACGCCGCAAAGGAAAACGTGCTTGCGGACAATGAAGTGCTGGCGTCGATCCTGTTGCCTGCGCCGCGGCCAGGAACGCGCGGCACATATCACAAGGTGCTGGATCGCGAGGCGTGGACGCACGCGGTGGTGAGCGCGGCGGTGGTGCTAGAGATGGATGGGGAGACGTGCCGGTCGGCTCGTGTGGTTTTGGGCGGCGTCGCACCGATTCCGTGGCGAGTGCCGGAGGCGGAAAAGTTGCTCGCGGGGCAGCGAATCACGGCGGACTTGGCTGCGAAGGTGGGCGAAGCTGCGATCGCGGGGGCGAAGCCGCTGCGCAAGAATGCGTACAAGTTGCCCTTGACGAAGACGGTGGTGCGGAGGACGGTGGAGGAGTTGGGAAGGCTGGCTTGATTCGCAGGTCGGAGACCTGCGCCACGAAGGCTGGCTTAGTGGGACTCGTCCGCCCCACGGCTAACGGGCAGGGCGGAGGCTGTCGACGAAGTTTTGATACTCCTGATCGTCGACTGAGCGAGAGTCGATGAACACGCCGCCCAGGATTCGGCGGGCCATGCGGCGCTCGGGAGAATCAGCGGAGCCGTTCGCCAAGCGAGACCATCCCTGGAGCCGGCTCTTCAATTCCTTGAGATTGGATTCCCGCGCGTTGGGGTCGGCGAGTCCTTGTTGCAGATCATTCAGCTCCCCGACAATTTGTGCCTCACGTTCCAATTCGTGGCGATCCGGCGCCGGTTTGGGTTTTTCGATGGCACCGGGATGCGCGGCCTGAAGCTCCAGCCACTCGACGGCCTGGATTGCCAACGCGCTGGGTAGCCACGCGTGGCCGCCTTCAAAGATAACCACACGATGGGGGCTGGACAGCTCCTGATCGAGCTGGCGCATTTCTAGGTAATTGAAATCCTCGGTTCCGGCCGTGCCGAATACGACGAACCGAAGATCGCTGCGGCGATGCCCGGGCGGGAATCCGGCGCTGGATGCGATGACGCCCGCGATCCGATCGGAATCAAACGCTACTTTCATGGCGATCCGCGCGCCGCCCGAAAGCCCGGCTGTGTAAATGCGCTTGGCGTTGATGGAGAAGCGCTTTTCGACATCGGCCCACATGGCCTGCGCGGCCGTCAGACTGATTTGCGGCGGACCATTACGCGAGTTGTTCGATCCTGCCACGATGTAGCCGTACTTTTCGGCCGCGGCTTGCAAGTGCTCGACACCCTGGCGTCCCTGGCCGCGAGGATCGAAGGCCAGGATCAACTTTGAGGGCCGGTCCGCGGAATAGTTCGAGGGCAGATAAAGTGCGTAGGTTTGCGAGGGGTCGGCGGCGCACTTGATGGGATCGAGGATTTGGCCATTTCGCAGGTCGGAGACCTGCGCCACAATGGCAAGAAACAGAACGGACCACATCGCGGTTTACTTCACTTCGACCAGCTCGATGGCCTCTTTGCTGGGCCCTTCGATCATGATGGCGCGCGTGTCGCCCAGCTTGTAGGGACGTCCGAGGCCTTCCACGCGGATGCGGCCATCGCTCATCTGCTGTTGCTGGGGGAGAAACCGCACGCCCTCTTTGCCAAGCTTGTCCACCCAGGCATCCAGATTCGAGACGCTAAGCGCGAAATGATCGGCCATGTGGCCGCGCGTGCTGACCAGCGGGCTGTCGCCTTGGCGAATGTACCAATTGAGCGACACGTCGTCGAAAAGGACGCCCGCTCCTGGGATTCGGTACATTCCATCTTTGTCCAGAGCGGGCCAGCTTTTATCGGGCGTGCGTTCCACTTTGCAGTCGGCTTCGGTGTGCTGCGGACCGCGGCCTCGCCCAGGTACAGCCGCGTTAAGGTGCTTCTGATACCAAAGCTGCGCGCAGAAGGGATCGTCCTGGTACATGTGGACGTGATTGAAGCGCTCGGCCGGCATGTTGCCCTGGTATTCGACGGCGGCGCCGTCGGGAGCGAGAAGATAAGCGAACCCCGCTCCACCGGCCGGCTTGACGCCAGTGGCTTTGGCCTCGGCGATTTGCGGCTTCGTACGGCCGAGAGTTCCACCCGCTCCCGGCCAAGTATCGCTACTGATGTACACGGCGTTGTCGCCGTCGCCGGTGTAGAGCGGAAGCAGCGGGACATGGTCGCGGTTATATCGTGCGTTAGTCTCGCGGACATCCACGACGTACCAGCCGAAGTGCCAGATAGCGGTCTGGGGCTCGTTGGGCGCGGGCGTCGAGACCTTGTTGAAGAGCACGTAGACTTTGCCGGTTTTGAGCGCGGACATGCCGCCCCAGGTGGATTTCGAGGTCGACGGGAATTGTTTGGTGTAAAAATCGATGGCTGCGGCAGGATCGGTGGAGTTGAGATGCAGATGGTGGAAGCCAGGCGGGGGAAGCGTCTGAGCGTTCCCCCACGAGGCCAGGATGATCCCGAGGATGAACCCGGACCAGGGGGTCCGGCGCGGACGAGGCGTCCGCCCCACGTGACCAAGCGTCCGCCCCACCCCCAGCCGTACTAGGTCTTCTTGCCGGGCCACAGGACCCCTTGTTCCTGTTTGGTGACCGGCGCCAGGCCCTTGTAGATAAACTTCTGTAAGCGCTGGCCGCGATAGGTCTCAGTGGTGAAGATGTTGCCCTTCGAGTCGGTGGCAATGCTGTGCACGGCATAGAATTCACCGGGCTGCCGCCCGCCGTCGCCGAAGCTGGTCAGTACTTCAAGCGATTCGCGGTCCAGAATATGGACTTGCTCATTGGCTCCGTCTGCAAGGTAGAGGTATTTCTGCTGCGGATCTTTCGAAAAGGCGATGTCCCAAACCGCGCCGTCGCCGAGGGTGTCCTTATAGAGGATTTTCTCTTTGACGAACGTGCCGTCGGCTTTGAAGACCTGGATGCGATCGTTGACGCGGTCGCAGACGTAGAGCAGTCCGTCGGTGGAGAGATCGGCGCAATGAACCGGGTTGCGGAATTGTTGCGCAAGCGGTTGATCGGGCGAGTACGGGCCCAGGTTGATGTCGTCCGGCTTGTGGCCGTAAGCGCCCCAATATCGTTTGAATTTTCCGCTATCGGCGTCGAAGACGATAACGCGCTTGTTGCCGTAGCCGTCGGCGACATACACTTCGTTGGCCTTGGGGTCGACAAAGATCTTGGCGGGCAATCCGAGATTTTCGGTATCGTTGCTGCCGTGGCTCTGGCCGGCGGTACCGATCTTCATCAGGAATTTGCCGTCCTGTGTGAACTTCATGATCATGCTGTCGTGGTAGAGCGGGGGACCGCCGGGCGCGCGTCCGCGGGCGGTTCCAGCTTGCTCTTCGGGCGGCGCTTGACCTGGAACGGCTGCACCTCCTCGTCCACGGCCTCCAGCAGGGGCGTTCATATCCGTTTTGGTGCGGCCGTTGCCCCCGATCCAAACGTTGCCCTTATAGTCAACCGTGATGCCGTGATTGGAGGCCGGCCATACATAGCCATCCCCATCCTGTCCGCCCCAGCTCCCGAGCAGATTGCCGGCCTCGTCGAACTCGAGCACGGGAGGCGCCGGCTCACAGCATTCCGACTCCACTTTGCCGCGCTGGCGCTTGGCGCCGGGCGGGTTGGCCACACCGTAATCTTCCATGGCTTCGAGTGAGCCTTGGCGGTGAATAATCCAGATGTGATCTTTGGAATCGACCGAGACGCCGATCGTATTGCCCATGAGCCAATGGTGGGGCAGCGGTTTGGGCCACATGGGGTCGACTTCAAAGCGCGGAGCCTGGCTACCGCCGGCAGCGTGAACCACCGCCTTTTTCTGGAGCACGACCGATCCGATTCCGAGTGCTACGAGGACTGCGACAAAGATTCCTCCGACATAGAGGTTACGCTTCATGCTTCTCCTTGCTCCTTTCACGAGATGGTACGCTATTATACACGATTCGGTTGTGCAAGCGACCGTTTACTGCCGGTAGTTGTTTTAGCCATGCCGAGAATCAGCACTAATTTTGCTCTGGCCGCATCGTTGGCGGCCGTGATGTTTTCCTCCAGCGCCCGAGCCCATGAGATCCCCAACGATGTGACGGTGCAAGCGTTTTTGAAGCCGTCCGGAGATCGCGCGCATCTGCTGGTGCGCGTGCCGCTCAAAGCCATGCGCGATATCGTGTTCCCGGAGAAGGGGACCGGTTATCTGGATCTAGAACGCACCGCCCCGTTGTTGCCTGACGCTTCGATCCTATGGATTTCCGATTTTATTGAATTGTACGAGGGCAATACGCGGCTGCCGAAGCCAAAAGTGGTGGCGACGCAGATCTCGCTCGAGTCGGACCGGTCTTTCGCCGACTATGACACGGCACTGGCACACGTGACCGGACCGCCGTTGCCGCCCGAGACCACCGTCGTCTGGAACCAGGTGATGCTGGACGTCCTGTTCGACTACCCGATCCAATCGGATCGTTCGGACTTTTCGATTCATCCGGGGCTGGCGAGGCTGGGCTTACGCGTGATGACGGTTCTTCGGTTTCTGCCGCCCACGGGCGTGGTGCGCGCGTTTGAGTACGATGGCGACCCCGGCCTGGTGCGGCTCGATCCGCGCTGGTATCAGGCGGCGCTGCGTTTCGTCAACCTGGGATTCTCCCACATTCTGGACGGGACCGACCACCTGCTGTTCTTGTTCTGCCTGGTGATCCCGTTCCGCCGCTTCGGCGCGTTGATCCCGATCGTGACGTCGTTCACCGTGGCGCATTCGATTACACTGATCGCCTCGGCGTACAATTTTGCACCGGATGCGCTATGGTTTCCACCGCTGATCGAGACGCTGATCGCTATGTCGATCGTGTACATGGCGCTGGAGAATATCGTCGGGACCAGCAACGTCCACCGCCGCTGGATGATCACCTTCGCCTTCGGACTGGTGCACGGATTCGGCTTCTCGTTCATCCTGCGGCAGACGATGCAATTCGCGGGATCGCACATGCTGACGTCGCTGCTGTCGTTCAATGTCGGGGTCGAACTCGGGCAGTTACTGGTGCTGGTGCTGTTGATTCCGTTGCTGGAGGTTTTATTCCGCTACGTGGTGGCGGAGCGGATGGGAACGATCATTCTATCGGCGCTGGTGGCTCATACGGGATGGCACTGGATGATCGACCGCGGGTCGACGTTGAGCCAGTTCCGTTTCCAGTGGCCGGTGATTACAGCGGCAATACTGGTTACTCTGATGCGCGGGCTGATGGTGATCGTGTTCCTCGCCGGTGTACTGTGGCTGATATTCGGAGTGACGAAGCATCGGACTGTGCGCGTAGCGGAGCCTAAGCCCACCGAAGATACGAGGCTGGAAGAAGCCGAGGACGTCCGGACTTAAGCGCCCGATTATTTGGTCCCGTAGCCGGCCGGCAATACTTTGTGCGGGTCGAACCGGACTACCAGGTAGACAATCTGATCGGACGTGATTTCGCTGAACCAATGCGGCGTGTTGGGCGGAATGATGACGACGTCGCCCGGGCCGACCTTGCGGCTCACGCCATTCAGGATCGCTCCACCGCCCGTGCTGGGGCCGTTGAGCACCTTGACGACGATGTTGGTGGCGGGTGTCTCCTTCGGATTCTCGATGGTCCCGCCAGTGACAAAGGTCGCGTTGCCGGAGATCACGTGATAGACCTCGGTAATCTGGCTGTGCTCGATCCCATTAGCGGTCTGAGGACCCTCGGTTCGGGAGCGGTGAACCACGCCGACGCCGACGTTATATTCGCCAGCGACATTGACCACGCGGATCTGCTGGTCGCTGACTTTTGCGTCGGGCGTTTTCGCCACGGTGGCTTGGATTTCGGCATTGGTGACATCGGTGGCGGTGCCGCGCGGCATGTGTTCCTGCGCGAAAGCTTGACTGCCCATCGAGAGGGCGAACAGGGCGGTAATAGTACCTGGCATAAACTTTTGCATTGCTATCTCCTTCTGGGTTTCAGTAGGTCGAACTATACAATAGCGGGTCTGCGGAAGGCAAATTTTGCTGCTTTTATCGAGCTGCCCGGAACTTTCTCATCAGTTGTAGCAGCCACTTACACACTGGCCCTCCATCTGCACTAACAGTTCGCCGGGCGCTGGGAAGCTCGTCGCGCCAGGGGAGGAAGTATGTCTTTTGCACTGTACATCGTTGGTTTCATCGTACTAATCGCTGGCTTGGCTGTGGGAGCGCATCTGGCGCATATTCCGGCGCAGTGGATCGGAGTAGGCGTCCTGGTCCTAATCGGCTTGGGGGTTGTGACAGGGGTCACGCACACCCGGCAACGCGATTCGTCCAGCTAGCCGGGCTTCCATGGTTTGACGATCTGGGTCTGAACCTCGGAAAGCATTTCGCGGACGGTCTTTCCGT